>ULYE01009396.1_pt1 | contig 45302 bp, 33 predicted proteins | sample 1961921 | NCBI WGS metagenome assembly ULYE01 (sample SAMEA4835856, study PRJEB28245) | human gut metagenome | biome: gut microbiome; material: fecal sample | place: Denmark | collected 2008 | reverse complement strand
AACACCTCAGCCATTTATTGCTGCATGCAACAAGTTTATCTATCTTGAGGTTCTTTCGCTTTCTCTTGAGCCGGAGCAGGTAAAAACCGTATCTCCAGAACCGGCTTCTATTGTGGAAGAAAAATCAGTTCCAGCTTCGGAGGAAGGGGAGAAACAGCAAATAGAGAACGTTCCAGAACATAATATGGAGAAAGAACAAGTACCGGCATTTATTATCACAATAGAGGAAGCTGTTGATTCTGTAGCAAATGACAGCGGTTGGTCTCAGCTTGGGGATGTGGGCAACCTTCTGGTCAAGAAAGACCCTGCTTTCGACACGAGAAACTATGGCTTCAAAAAGCTTTCTTCTCTTATTGAGGCATACCCCAGCTACTTTGATCGAAGAAAGGTGAATAACAGCTACCTCATCGCAAGAAAACACAAAAGGTTTATGAGATAAAAGAGGTGGAGAAGACTCTCCACCTCTAACCTTAGTTTTGACGATTTTTCAAGAATCATAACGAACATAGAATAAGTTCTGTGAACGCATGTGTTTACTTGGCTGCAAAGATACTAATTTGTAATGAAATAAACAAATTTATTCACTTATATTATTTTTTAAACGTTATTTCTTGCTTGCTTTTTTAATCTGCTTAGGAAATTCTTTCTGAATTTGAGTGATCATTTCACTTACTTCTTGATTGATTCGATCGAAGTTCTTATAAAGAATGCGCTCTTTAGCATCAACAGTACCAAAATCATAGAACTTTGGCAAAGGATAATTCTTATAATCTGCTTCTTCTTTTTTAATATCGTCCATATCAAAATTCGTTTTACAGAAGAACTTCGTTGTTTTGAACTCATCGGCTTTCTGAATATCCATGGAACCTTTTCTGCCAGTTTTGGTTACAGTAAAATCTCGTGCCGTCTGACCACAGAGCCAACCTGACGCCATATCGGAAATCTTTGATGCAGGAACCAGGCTGTCAAGGTTCTCATTCAGATTAATGGAGGTTTTATCTCTGTCAATGGTAATGCCTTTTTTCATCTGAACTACCTTTCCGAAAATATCACCCGATAACCAATCAAGGGTTTCTTTGGATCTCGCAGAACCGCTCACTACATTACCTACGGTGGTGATAATCTTCTGCATACCGACCTTTCCATAATCCGCTTCTAGCTGTGGAAGTTCCTGGAAGCCTAACGTAACTGCAACCTTATTACTACGAGCTGTACCGATAAGACGGTCTATTTTATGGAAATATAATGTTGGAAGCTCATCAACTATAATACTTACCGGTACATTCTTTCCCTGTCCACTATTTACTCTGGTAACAAGTCGGTTTAGAATCAAAGCATTCAAGGCTCCAATGATACTTTCCATTTCTGGATCATTGGCGATAAGCAGATAGCTCGGATTTTTCGGGTCAGAGACCTTCAAATCGAAGTCATCACCACTGAAGACCCAATAAGCCTCCTTGGTTGCCAGACGTGAGGTTTGTACACGGAGTGTACCAATCATACCTTCCAACTGCTCCATCGCTCCATTTTCGTAGGCAGTCTTGAACGGACCCAGGAGAGGAGATACTTCCGGATCAGTAATCAGTACTTCGAAGATTTCCTCATAGCTGTGATTCAAGAAGGAAAGTACATGCGGCATATCTGAATATTGCCCTTTCCAGTAGGCTGGCTCTACAATAAAGTTATTGTCGTCCTTATGTCCTTTGGCATAAACCTTACCTGTTAGCCTCAAATGAGGTGTACCTGCAACAGGTGCATATCCTGCTTCTAATTCGTTTCCGTCGGCATCGTATGGTTTCTTTCCATAATTGACGAAGAAATAGATACAGGCGGCAAGGAAGTTGGTTGCAGAAGTCTGAAAGAACTGGTCACTACCACCACCGTTTCCTTTCTGCCCCTTCTGAAGAGACTCAATAAGTGTCTCTGCTGTTTCCTGGGCAGCTGCTAAGTTGGTAATATATTTCTGCTGTATAGGATTGACTCTCCTTGAATATTCTACATCCACGAAGTTGATGATATTGAACTTACATCCTTTTGGGGTAAGACCCTTCTTAAGGTTTGTCTTGTAATGATAGTACAGCTTCGTTGCCAGGGTAGGGAACTTATAATCATATACTACCATGGCAAAACCTTTTGCACTATGTTGTCTGATATAAGGTTCAATCACGGAAAAGGTCTTACCGGAACCTGGGGTTCCTACAACCCACGTACCTCTGAATGGATTAATGATGTTTATCCATCCGTGCCGGAATTTACCACCATAATAATAACGCATCGGTATATTGACAGAGTATTTGTTTTCTACCAAATTTTCAGGCTGTTCAAAGCTCTCATTCTCCAAGTTGAAACGGTCTTTCATAAGTCCATTTCTGAAATACTTCGATACGTTATCCAAGGCAATATGTATAGCAACTACACCAATGAGGGAGAAGACCATATATACCCAGACATTTGCCTTGAAAAGCCATATTCTGCTATGCCAGTCCCAGTTATAGATGAATACTGACAGTATCACAAAAAGCAATCCTAGAGTTATTGGCCAAAAAACCATTTTTCGGGCATCAAACTCTAATTGCTTTTTGTTTTTGGTACCGATACAGGTGATGATGACCAGCATAACCGTAACCATTTTGCTATAGGGCAGGAACTGGTACACAGACAGTAATTGCAAGCGTGAATGTATGTTGAGTATCAATCCCCCAAGGAAATCAAGGGAAGATGGATCCAATGCATACATAAAAAATTCAAGCAACAATGAAATATAAATTGTCGCTCGAAATATGGTATATAATCCTTGTAACTCTTTTGATTCATCCATTTCTATTATTATTTACGTTTCCATTTTGAGGCATTGTTTGCCCATCGTTGCTGACAACTCTTGCAGATGGCATGCATACTTTTAGGCCTGTAATATTGACCCCTCAAATCATACCAGCAATCCATCAGTGTTGTATAGCGTAGAAGAAGGTTCATCTTTCTGATTTTCCTATTCATCTCCCTTAAACTCTTTCTGACGTTACTGATGCATTCCAGGCGTTCTTTCTCAGACATCTTTGTATTTTTCTCCTTGTCCTTCTTTAGAGGAAGAAGTTTCTCGATATCCAAAGCTATCTGTATTCCATTTTTTATGACATCTTTATAAATGTAGTTTCTTGACCTTGAAAGGGCTACGGCTACGATGTTGGTAGGAGAGGAGGAAGCCACAGATTTCAGTTCACTGAGGTTTCTAACTGTCTGATCCACTTCATAATAGATAGCGTAGATTTCCGCTGCATAGGTAAGGATATTATCAAAGTTGGTCAGATATTTGTTAAACTGGGTTTGGAATTTCACCACCTTATCAATTTCTTCCTTTGACATCATGTGTTCTCCTGCATTCACTGTAAGTACAGCATCAGATGTATTGAGAGCTTTTGTGGCAGATATTGCAAAAGTTTTGAACATACCTGCTCTTACCACATCCTCTGCAACGCCAATGGCACTAGATGTTAAAGGAGCCAGAATTAAAGCATTCAGTAGGAAGATATACCTGATTATTTTAAAATGTTTCATTATTACCACCCCCATGTTTTATGTGTCTGTCTTTCCCGGTAGAACCTGGCAACTACTTTCATGGCTCGCTTTTGACGGTTCAGAGCCTCTTTTGCCAGCACCCTATTACTCTTTTGAATCTTACCGGCAATGGCTTTGTTCCATACGTCTTCGAAAGTATACAAGCTGATACTCAATGCCAGGCTCCGGAACTTCCTGTTAAGCTGTTCCAACTCTGTACTCAGCTGCCACAAAATTTTTGTGCGTTCCGAACCTTTGAGCATATTACCTTCACCGCCTTTAGCTACAACCTTCTTCAAAATGCGATAGGTCTTGACAAGTTCTACAGCAGTTTCGGCATAAAGCGTATTCATGGAAACAGAAGCAGCGATACCTTGCGGATTGATCTTACAGGCTGTATTGATTTCCCATAAGGCGGTAAGCGTCTGCATGCCTTGCATATAGAGGGTACAGCCAGCTTTGATGGCTTCAGCATACCCTTGAGTTGTTTTCAGGTAGCTGTTATACTTTTGTTCCCATTTCTTCATCTTTGTTTCTGCAACAACCATTCCACCATGAAGCACGCCTAAGGTGTCCAATATATCATTCTGCTTGCCGATGATATCATTGAGGCGTGATTCTCCCTCACCAATAGCTGTATATTCCAGAGGATTGGATTGGGTGACGCTTTGCCCGAAGCATGTAACTGCACCTAAAAAAAATAACAGAGAAAAACATGTTCTCCTAATTTCTGTTTGTAATTTCATAGATACTTTTGTGTCGTTTATTAAATTCTACTCTCATCCTTATGTCAGCAACAATATTGTTGTTGGCTTTAATACCTATCATATCCAGCTTCGAATTATTCCGGTCACCAGAGAAGATGGTTACGGTTTTCAGCCCGAAAATCTGCTGTGGAAGACTTCTGTGTTGCCGATAGTCAACTACTCTGTACAACTCGACGTAATCGGTAGAGTGGGACAGAACACCATGCATGATGATAATCTGTTCCCCTGTTATCACATATTCCATCCTTGCCAGATATATCAGTTTGAACAGCAGATAGAGAAATAAAGCTATGCCAACGTATTTTGCCAACTCGTGGTATTGGAAACTGCAAAATTCCCATACCCAGATGCTGCCAAAAAAGAAACACAACGCTACGAACTCATTGATAACATACTGAAACCAATGAGGACGTAACGTTATTGTTCTAAAGATATGTACTGTATCGTTCATACATCTTTTCTGTTAGATATGAAATCTGTTATCTACCTAAACCAAGACCTTCTGATGGTGCTGGTCCATTATTCATAGACTCGTAAATGGATGCTGAAACTTCAGCAGCAGAAACAACACCAGGCTTTGAGAACACTGGTCCGCTTTCAAATACCACCGGATGGTGATGCGGACGAGACTCTGATGCGATTGCCATGACTCCAACGCCTGTTGTCACGGCAGCAAGAAGGGCTGCTCCAAGGTTGAAGCGGTTTTCTGGCTTCGTCTTCATTTCGACCTCTGGGAAGATCTTGTCAAAGAGCTTCATACGCTGGAGGTTGTTTACGGTCATAAACTTGTTGTATTGCTTTTCCGTAATTTCATGGGAGAAGACATTGCCATCGATGACAGCTGTCATCTTGTATTTGCCATCGATAACCTTACCCTCAGCATCTTTCAGTTTCTCGACGGAAATGTCACCAACCTGAGTATCACGTCCATGTTCGCCGCTTCGAGTCCACTTTTTGCTGGCTTTCAAATTGTCGAGGGATTCACCGTTTACGGAAGCATCGCCAAGAAGGTTGATCTTTGTCTGCTCTCGAAGGTCGTTGAGATTGTACTGCTTTTGCTCTGCTGACTGCAACTTTGATTTCTGCTGCTGGTCAGGAACCTGCGTGTGAGGATGCTCCTTAATCATTTGCCAAAGTTCTGAATCGGAAGGGATGGCTATCTTGGCTCCGGACTTGTTGGCTTTTTCCTGCAACTTCTGTACACTTTCCTTAAGGACCCGAAAGCGTTCCTGCTCCGAAAGGTCACGGTTATTGACGATTTTATAGCCTAATCCGGCTTTCTTCAAATCCTGCAAGACCTTCTCCAAGGATGCTGAAACATTTGCATTCTGTCCTTTTACATAGCCACCTCTATACAAAGAAGCTGATTCTACGACCTTCATCTTCTCCTTGTTTTCATCTGTAAGAGGAATCAGGGAGGTAAGCATTTGGGCACGCTCCTCATTAGTTGCGTACTTGAACTTTGTATACTGATCTTCAGTAATTTTGAAAGACCACATACCGGCATCCTTGTTGGTTCTCACATTGATGGTATAATCGCCTGAGATATTATCCTTCCATGCCATAGCACCAGTAATGGCTGCGGAACTTTTGCTGCTTACCAGGCTGTAATCACCTTCAAGTCTGACAACATCTTTTGCTTCGTCAAGATATGATGAACGAGTATTGTCTTCCAACATGCCGTTGGATGCGCTCTTAATTTTCACTTCATCGAAAACCTTGTCAAAGAGCTGCAAACGGTGTTCGTCATCATAGTTGATGAACTTGATATAATCATCCTTGGAAATTTCATGACTCATCACCTGATTGTTGATGACTGCAGTCATGCGATATGATGTTTTGGTACCATCATTGGTAGGGTAGGCTTGTATCTCACCAACGGCAACTCTTCTTCCTTTATCCATAGGAAGATAGAAACCTTTATCCTCAGAGAGGGTTCGTCCGTCCACAACACCAATAGAGTTCCACTTGTCTATAAAGCCGGTCCTGTAGTCCTGTCGCATTTCCCTCATATCAAGGTCCAATGTATCAATATTCTTGTTATATGCATTTGCCTGTTTTTCTAGCAGACCAAGCGAAGCTGCTGTTTCCGGCTTCAACTTGATGTTGATATAGTCTTTGCTTTGAAGATGGTCAACTGTTATCTTGTCGGCAAAGTCATTTGCGATAACTTTATTGATAACATCAAGACGCTCACTGATGTTAGGGGCATTCTTGTTGTGAACATGCTTTTTCTTGCCTCTGGTATCTGTAAATCTCAACTTATCATTCAGTATGGTATTGAGTTCTTCGTCGGTAAGAGTATATTCCAGATTCTTGTTTACGCCGTCAGACTTGATGGTGAGGGTCTTCTTGTCTTTATCAACCACAATACCATGGGATGAAAGTACCTCAGCAAAACCTGCACCGCTAAAGGTCAGAAGGGTACTGTAACCAGTGATATAGTCCTTCAGAGGCAAGGCTTTGCCTTTTGGTCGTTCCAGAACCCTAGGCTTGACATCCACTTCAAGGTTGGAGAGAGCATCCTTTTTCTGGTTTCCTTTATCATAGAAACCATAGCTGCCCGATTTCAGCTCACCGGGTTTCAGTCTGCCATCAGGACGTTCTATCACAACAGGTGCGCTGTTAGCGAAGTAAGGTCTCCCCTCAACTCTTCTGATGTGATATCTGCCACCACCGAAGAGGAAGCCAAAAAGAGAATTGTCAAATTTTCCAAATCCCGGACCGGCAAACGGACGGAATCGTGGGTCTCGATACCCATATTCTCCATCCATGATAGTGTGTCCCCACAAACCATGATTTACCGGAGAATTGGCATTTTTGGCTGCCACCCAGGAACCAGGAATATAATAATCGTCTTTCACAATGGAAACAAAGGTGTTATATGCATTTTTGTTCCATGTATTCGTGCCACCATTGACCAAGGCATCCAACTGCTTCTCGTTGAGGTCATAATAACGAGGTTGAGAAGAATTGTGTGAGATGGTTACGAGTTGGTAGGTGCCAGTCTCTGACAATGAGATATGGGCTTGCATACCATTGGCATGCAATATACTTTGAAGCTGCGGAGCAACATCGGTTGCTCGTGGATTGGTATTTTTACGTATGATAGTCATGACAATATGATTTGAATGTTATTTATTTCTTGTTACCGAAAATTTTCAAAAGATATAGGAACAAGTTGATGAAATCCAAATACAAAGTTAATGCTCCCAGGAGAGCTAACTTTTGAGACTTTTCGTCAACTTCATATTGCATCTGCAAGAGTTTTCTGATTTTCTGGGAATCCCAAGCTGTCAATCCAGTAAAGATGATGACTCCTGCATAGCTCAATAAATAGTCCAGTGTGGCACTCTTCATGAAGAAGTTGACAACGGTTGCAATAAATAAACCTAATAGTGCCATGTAGAATATTCTACCGAAAGAGGACAAATCTCTTTTTGTCGCATATCCGTAGGCTGCTGTGATACCGAAAGTTCCAGCAGTGATGAAGAAGACTTTTGTAATGATCATCGGCGAATATACATAGAATATCGAGGAAAGCATGCATCCATTGAGAACAGAATATACGATGAACATTAAGGTGGCTACACTTAAAGACAGTCGATTGATAGCTGCACTCAATGTGAAAACCAATACCAGTTCTGCTATAATCAGTCCCCACATCATCTTTCCCATGGTCATAAAGAGTGTGGGGGTTGTAGCAACTCCATAGGCTGTAATGCCTGTGATGGCTAGTGCAAGCGTCATCCACACGTATACTTTACTTATCAGGGATGAAGACACGCTGTTGATGGAATGATAACCTTCAATCCGTTCATTAAACTTTTCTTCCATATTATATTAAATAACGCCCTCTCCCTTTCGGGAAGAGGACATGGGTTGTTACTGCTGTTCCTTATAAACGATAACGCATGTATGGCGATTTGCGGTGTATGGCTTGTAGATGTTGATACCGCCTCTGCTGAAACCACGCATCTTACTCTTGTCAACACCTGCTTTCATGAGCAGCTTGGCAATATACCTGGCTCTGCGAACACTGAGCTTCTGGTTGTGCTTCGGTGTTCCGGTCTTGCTGTCGGCGGCTCCATAGATGTTGATTCGAAGATCGTTTTCATTTACGGCTTTTGCAATCTCCTTAATGTTCACAAGCTGTTGCTTGTCAATGAGGGTGGTGGTATTAATCTTGAAGAAGAATAGAATCGGGGCATCCAGTTGAATACCGGAGCCATCGTCTCCCTGGCTCATTCTTTCCTTCAAACTCTTAAGTCCTTCAAAATCATTTTTAGGGAATTGGCTGCCGTCATACAGAAGGCTAGTATGATCACCGTCATCACCCAACACTTCAAGAACCGGCTTTCGGTCAAAGCCCTGTTTGCCAATACCGATGGTAACACCCAGGGACGCATGAAGGATATTATCGCCAAAATGCTTGTCCTTGCCTATGCCGTCAAACCTCTGAAAGGTACTGGTTCCACCCAGCTCGGCTGTTACGTGGAGACGGTTGGTTGCTCGGTAGCTACAAAGAAAACCATGACTCACTGCAAAAGGTGCTTTATGAATGGTGGTGTTCTTGATAGCACCAGCTCCCAGATAGAGAGCGAAATCCCATCTTGGAAGAGGATTATAGCTGCTACGCACGAAACTGGAGAGATTCAGCATCAGATCTCCATGATAGTTTTGATAGTTCATAGCCTTGTTGTCGGCATTGGTGAAGGTAAAACCCTGATAAACCAACCTGGTTCCAAAGAAACGTGAATGCCATTTTCCGAAACTGACAAGCATCGTTGGGCGTGTATGACCAAAGAAATCGGTACATCCTACAGGAGCACCAGTGAAAGTTGACATTCCTGCCTTCACGCTGCCAAACCAGTTGTCGCCGACGGCAGAGAGTTTGAACTTCTCCTGTCCCGAAAGATAAGGCTTGGCATCTTTCTTTGACTGTCTACCACTGGAGAATGAGGTACTTTTTACAAACTCCTTTTCATTCTCTCCGAAAACTACTTGTGCATTGGCATAGCTTGCCATCAGGAAGGTTGCCAATAAAAACGTTAATTTCTTCATTTTTTTATCTTTTATTGTTTTATTTTCTTATTTGTTTTTTTACATTCTTTGTGCTTGCTGGTCATAGAGATACAGTTTATGTTGCCGGATGATACGCTCGCACACCTTTACATAATCCCTACGTGTGGCATAACCGGCTGCCTTGATAGACAAGAGCCAGTTGTGGTAGTCGGTGGGTTTATATCTCCAGCACCTGGCATATCTGTCACTCATCAGCAATCGGGAGTGATATTCTATGCTTTCTTCCGGTGACAGGAAGTTGCAGAACTTCTCATTGGGGCGGTCATCATTGTGAATGCTATAAGGGAGACCGCTGTTCAGCCAGTTCTGGTTGGCTTTGATACCGAAGAAGTTATAGCCCACCTGTGCCAGGTTGCTGTTTCCCCATTTGCTTTCGAGAGCCATCTGAGCCAAAATGACGGAAGATGGAATGCCATATTTCCGCTGTTGCTGCATTGCTGCTTTCGCATAGTGTTTTATGAACTCAGCTGGAGAAAACAGGTTGTTTTCCTCTACTCTGAGGGCTTTAATAGCCCTGGCTTTTGTCTCTTTTACATACAGTAGCAGATTGTAGGGATCTTCCAGTTGTCCTTTCAACCTGCAACTGATATGAAGGTGGGGACCAGTACTTCTTCCAGTGGTTCCGCTAATACCAATCGGATCTCCTGCCAGGAGTTTTTGCTGGGGTGTTACCCAAATCTCTGATAGATGGCAATAGCTGATGGTCCAGTCGCCATTTTGCAGAACGACATACTTTCCAGAACCCTTGTCATAGCCGGTACTCTTCACGCTGCCATCAAACATAGACAGTACTTCTTCGTACCGGGCTCTTAAATCCAAGCCTTTATGCTGCTTACATTTTCCTGTGAAAGGGTCAACTCTGCTTCCATAAAAGGAATTTACCTTGATATTTTGCAGAGGAAAACTGACGCTGAGATACTTATCTATCCAGTATTCTCTGGATTCTTTCTTTGCCTGTGCCATACTTTTGGGCATGAAGCATAAAAGGCATAATGATAGTATTACATATCTAATCATTGTCTGTTATTTTTTTTAAATCTTATATTCAAAATGCAAAAGTAACGGAAACTTTTCAAAATAGACTCATGAATATAATATACCTTTGAAATTAACAATTGCAAAACCTTTTGGTTGTTACGGAAAGTATTTTCTAAAAATACTTATGGCTTTTAAAATTGTTAATTTCAAAGGTATTTCGAAAAAATAACTTGATTAACAGAAAAAATGGGTAACTTTGCAGCGCAAATCATAACATTTTTTGGTCCTCTGATGCTCTGAAATCACAGTGTTTTAGAGATTGTTTTTTTTATATATTATTGTAATGAGTTATCTGGGAAGATAGCTCATTATTTTTTTGCCCATATATTACCCATAGGTTTTGCAATTGTTAATTTCATACTTATATTAATTTTTGATTATTCGGTGGATAACTTTTTTGTATCTTTGCCGAAAATTTTAAATATAGAACAATATGAATATACAAAGAATTGAAGAAAATGAAATTCCTTACGAGGAGTTGGGTAAGTTCGGACTTACTCAGGAAATGATAGATGACCTTCCTGAGCCTATCATGAATAAGCTGTTGGGGGGCATGCGTACACCTTTGCTTCCTATTGAACAAGTAGACCGTTACGGTGTTATTCACAAGGATTTCGCTCGCATCCGCTTGGTCAAAGAGGGAGAACAGGTTCACCCGATGTTCTTACCGGTAAAAAAACAGAGCAATCTGGAATATTTCACTAGAGAACAGCAAGAGGCTTTGAAAAGTGGCAAGGTTCTCAAAGTAATACTCCCATCGAACGACAGCTGGAACTATGTACAGCTTGACAAAGCAACCAACTCCATTATTTCTGTGAAGAGTAATCTTGTTGATTATAACCTGTCTCTACTTACCAACAACATGATCATGGACCAGAATCATATACTGGAACTTGAAAATGGTAAGGTTGTTACCTTGGAGAAAGATGACCAGAAGCTTTCTGTGGGTCTTGACCTTAACGAGGAAACTGGTATTCTCAGTGTCAATGGAGATGCACAGGCTTGGCAAAAAGAGCGAGATGGTATTTTGGCGTTTGATAAATACAACTTCGGAATTTATGGCTGCTGGACAAGAGATGACGAAGGTATGCTTTCCTATGTCCCGGAAGATGAATATACCGAGGAAATGTGTGTAGAACAGGATGCCATCTTACAGAAGGTGAAAGCCGGTAAAGGCATGCATGTTTAATTAAAATTGTAAAATATGGAATTAAATGGTTTTTTAGGAGAAGAAGAAATCAATGAACTTTACTTCTCTCATCAGATAACAGATCAGCAGTATGTAAAGCATCATTCTCAGGAAATGTTGGATGCCTACAACAGTTATCTACAAGATAACGGTCTGGAAGACAGCGAAGAGTCTGCCGCCAAATACCTGGAAGAAGACAATAGCGTTGCGATGTTAGAAATGGAAGAGGAGAATGAAATGGAAGAAGAGGCAACTCCTGCTGTTTCGCAAAGCTCGATAGAGATTTACGAAAAATGGAAACAGGATGTTGAAATAACCAATTCTCTTCTTGCTGACAACACTACTGCAGCTAAGATTGCTCTGTGGAGATACAATAATCCTGTCTCTGATGACAAACATCTTTGCGCCGAAGCAACAGAAACCGATGATGCTACTGTTGAAAAATGGTGGCAAACGATAGATTTCATCTGCGGATCCATCGGTGGCACATCTTTCAAATTGGCTTCACCAACATTACAGAACATGGAAACGCTGATTTCCAATGCCACGATAGACATCTTGGGATAATAATCCTCTTTTATTATAATATATGTTTATTTCAAGTTCCCTTATCTTTTGAAGGTAAGGGAACGTTTTTTTGTATAACTTATATTTTACACCTTATTATTATATATATGAATATCCAGATAGAGCCTCGTTCATGCGCTGCTCCAGGTCTCGTAAGCCGGGAACCTCTACCATTGCCAGCAGATGGCGAGTTTGGTTGCGAACATAGACCATGCATTTAAAAAGCACACCAACCTGCCTTGTCAGTTTCTCGTTCTTACGCCTAACAGCCTCTAGTTGCATCGCCTTATCCTTCAAAGAAGGCATCTTTTTGAGTCCCTTCTTTGCTTTCTTCAACTCCGCTCCCTGCTTTTCCAGGGCTGCAGATAGTTCTTCCACTTCCTTGCGAAGCTCCATATTTTCCTCAACCTTGCGGTCGTAGTCCTTAACGATGAACATCATCTGATGCTCAAAAGGTATATCATCATTTATTCTTTCCATAACTTTTCCTTTTGTTATGCAAAGGTAATCATAATTTTGCAGATGGCAAAACTATTGGGTTTTGAAAATGTTAATTTCAAAGGTATTTCGAGAAAACAACTTGTTTAACAGAAAAATGGGTAACTTTGCAGCGCAGTTTAATTGTATTAGTTTTTTGAAAATATCAATTTTATATTTGGTAAAGCAATGGGTTGTCTGGGAAGATGGCTCATTGCAAAATATCGTTTTTTCTCGTTTTGAACACTAAGTAAACAGTTTTGTGGTTTTTGACATAAGGTGAGGTCTCCCTCACCTTATTTTTTTTACTCATCGTCTGCCATGCCTGACATGGTGGCTGACGGTATCTTCAGCCTGCTGTTCCTGGCTTTCATTGTCGCCCTGTTTCTGATCGGCAACAAAATTTTCCTGACTATCCACTATTCCATTTCCATCGGAGTCGATGTTGATGGGGGTGGCTGAGCGCATATCGATATCTTTACCTAGCTGTGGTTTTATACCTGATATGCGTGATTCTACCAATATCTGTGAAACACTTGCTGAAGCCAAAACATCTCTTGCATAATCCGGGTCATTGCGCAGTCTCTTCTTCCAGATAGCACTCTGCTGTGGAACGGTAACGTTAAAACGATTTTCCTGCCCGAGCATATTGGCTCCTACAAGGGAAATCAACTCTTCCTTAACCAAAGCATTGTATTTGGTATTCCGGGCTTCTTTCTGTCTTGTACTACGGATGAGTCCTTCAGCCAGATCTCTATAGAAATCATCTTCCTTATCATACTGGTCCTGTCTGCCGATATGGATGATATTCTCTTTACTGTTGTAGGATGCGAGGTTAGGCTTACCGTCTTTGACAATAGCAGAACTCCATCTATCAGGCTGCAACAGACGAGGAAGTCGGTTTTCCTTCTGATTCTCCTGTTCCTCAGAAAGCAGCTCATTCTTCAGGGATGCATATTCCTGCGGATAGCGGAAGGCATAGTTGGTCTGTTCTATATTATAGACGTTCACGATTCCACGCTTCTCGATGAGAGGGAAACTGTTGGCGTCCTTTTTGACAAGGAGCTTCTTACGCTTCAAGTCCTCTTCTGTCAGGTATACCGGCATAAAGAAACCGTTCTTCTCCGTGTCGAGGGCAAGAACAAAGGCATGTATTCCCTGATACTCTTTTTTGTCAAGGCTGGTTGGCATGTTTCTTCTGTTGTTGGTAAGAGGAAGCTTCTCGTAGGTTTGCTGCAAAGCCAGTTTCTCTGATAGCAACTTGCCATATTGGAGATAGACTTCTCTTTGCTTTATATCTGGAGTATGCCAACGACCATAACCTTCTGTAGATGAAATAGAAGATTCTTCATTTACGTTCTTTTCTTCTTCATCGTTAGGTGCAGAAGCATGCATTTCAGCCTCTTTCATGGATTTTTCTATATCCTTATCAACGATGTCTGCCTCGTCCTTTGAAACATTGTTGCCAACGTTTAAAGAATTATTCTGCTCCTTACTTAATGGTTTTGGAACGGAATGAAGAAGCATATTCAAACAGTCAAAGCGTGCCTTCTTTCCAAAATCTACCTTTCCAGGATTCATTCTATAGGCATCCACCAGACGTTTCAGTTCAAGAGAATAGGCTAGAGAAGCAGCATTCCATTCAGCCTTATACTGGTTAGCAAAGTCTTCATCTGCCGGATGATTTGCATATTGGTTATACGCCTGTTCTGACTGCCATTCTTGTATGCAAAGACTCTTGATTCTTGTATTTTCAGGAAGTTTATCGATATCACCGGAATGGATGTCATCTGCTATAGTCAGGGATTCCACATAATCTTTCATCAATGGGACAACAAGATCCTTCTCCAACTTTTCTTGGTCGATGGTACCAATGATAACGAGGCTGTTCTTCATCTTCTGAAGATCATTCCGACTGAGTTCTACATGATGATTGCTTGACAGGGCAAACAATTCACCTTGCTTATCCACCAGTATGCTGTCAATATCAACACCCTTGCCTGTATGGAATAGGGCACTACTACGAGGTGCCTTGTAAAAGGTTTCTCCATTGGGAAGTTTGTTTCCCAATGTTTCAACCAGAGCTGCAGACAGTTTGCTGTCACGCTGTCTGTTCACGCCGTCATATATGACATCCAGTAATGCCTTATAATTGCAGGCATTCATATAGTCGATGGTTAGGGTTTTATCCTCATTAGTGTCAGATTGTCCTTTAACAACAATTTTGGTTCCACCATGAAGGATTTTCCATGATTTAGGTATGAACATGCCATTTTCCAATCCATACGCCTTCTGCTGTTCAATAGGTATTTTCCCTTCTGTGATAGCTATAGGAGATTCAAAGACGGTACGTCCAATCATATCATACTTAATCTTAGCTTCTCCGGCATCCGCAAGTCTGTCATTAAAGGCAGCTACTTCTCTACTGGATAAAGGATGAAAGACAGTCTGAATATCGTTTTTGAACTTTTCAAAGCCGATACTCTCTTTCTTCCCGGAGATATCAGTAGGGGTATATTTTATCAATGAGAGTGTTGGCTCTTCTTTATCGCCAGTCTCTAAACCTTCTACATGGTAGATTTCTCCATTGTTGGTTTTGAAGTATCTGTCAAGAATGTCTCTTGCCTCATACTTTCTGATAACATCCAACTGATTGTCCGGCAGGATATAATTCTGTGCCTTCAACTCCTTCAATTTAGCTACCTGTTCGGTTTCATTGTCTGCTACCGGAAGCCCCTTGACATATCTGCTCATGATGCCGCCTTGCCATTGTACATGATTGAAGCCTGGTCTAGCTGTAGAGCCAAAGCTTTCTAAAAATGCCTTTTTGCCAGCTTCTACCGCCCATTTTTCAATTTGGGAAAGAGGCTCGCTTGTCTGTGAAAGATAGGCTAATTCCTCTGGGTAGAAGAAGCGGTCTCCAGGGAATGGTTTGGGTTGCGGCGTATTTTTACTGCCACCAAAAAGCTGTCCCCATCCCTGCAGGAAACGGCTTATCATATTTTGTTTTTCCTTTTCCATAATTTTTATAAGTAAAGAGAAATAGCCTGAAAATTTCATGCTATCTCTCTTTGGATGATTACTTGTTACGTCTAAACAGCAGGTGCAAGATGCCTAAAGCACCAGTTGCCAGAACTGTAAACACATAAAACACACGGAGTAGGGAGAGTTTAAGATGGTTGCTGCTCTGCATTTGCTCCTGCCGTCTTATTCAGTTCCCAAGGTGCTACGCTATTCACCTTACATTCCAGCTGCAACTCTCCCTTGAACACGTCTAGCTGGAGGTCGCCATGTACCTCTACATATTTATCTGCTGCCAGATACTCTTCATGGATAGGGGAGAGATTGATGAAACTTACCCAGGTAAACTCATAGTTCTCGCCATTCTTATCAGAAGCGAAGGCTGAGAATGACTGCATAGGCTTACCTTTCTTGCTGTTGAAATCCTTGACACCTTTCTTCGAAATCTTGCCTCTGAACTCCATGCTACCCACAAGGCGGTCTGGCGTGGTGGAGTCGTTAATCTCGATGTTGGTGTCTGTACGGAGATTCAAATAAGTATTGTTATCGTGCTTTCTGATATAAAGCACACCGGAAACGGTTACTCTTCTTCCGGCAGAATAGTTGGCTGCACTTTGGGCATTGCCTGGTGCAGAAACAGAAATATACTGCTCTTTTACTGTACCATCCTTACCTTCGAAAGGTACCATCATGGAAAAGGAAATAAACTTCTCACCTTCCTTACTTGTTTTCTCTTCTGCGGAACTGGTAATCACTCCACAAGTTGTTACATTACACTTGATCATAATTTTATCATTTTAAATATTATTGATTAATTTTTCTTTTAAGCAAGACGCTGGCTCTGCTGCTGACTCTGCTCTGGACTTTCCGCATCGAACATCATACTGGCATTTGCCTGTATTTTCTGTACGTCGCTTCGGCTCATTTTCACTATATTGTTTTCTTCTGACTCTTCCACCTTTGGTGCTTCGCTGTGAGCCAGTTCTTCGGCTTCGGCTTGTTCTTCGCTTCTCATCTTCAAGCCCAGAGTGAGAGCAGCAGAGAATAGGGATGAAATCAGGCTGGAGATGATATCCTGACCACCACCTGGTGTTTCACCATTCTGCTGCATCATATAGCTCAACCATTTCGTAGGGTCGTTGGAATTAGTGATGGAAGCTAGAAGTGACATATTACTGTCTTGCAACAGGCTCGTCTGCTGTGACGGCTGATTATTCAATGCCATACTGCCTCGTGCTTCTGCAAGATAGTCTTTGCCGTTCCGGTTGAGTGGGGTCTGTAGATTTCCTCTGACTTCTATCTCTGCAAGATAGTTTTTTGGATCAAACTTTTCCCACGCTCCATTCTGATTCTGGACACTGGTTTCGAAATGCAGATGGGGACCGGTACTTCTTCCAGTATTTCCCGACATGCCCAACTGCTGACCGGCATTCACGATATCACCCTTTTTCACGTCTATCTGGCTCAGATGCATATAGGTGGCACGTATGTTAGTACCATCCTGTCGGTTATATTCCACCGTAATCATATTACCGGCAGCCCCATTATTGTGTTTCACATCGACAACCTTTCCGTTGTCTTCTGTTGCGGCTACCGGGAAATACTTACCCTGGGTGGATAGATCCAGTCCACCATGAAAATGACCAGGACGTGATTCCTGAAACTGCCCTGTTACCTTCACCTGGGCAAGGTCTATAGGCAAAGCCCAGTTTCCCTGAAGAGGATTCAGCAACTGCTTGGAAGGGGCAGAGGTTGGAGTGGAAGGGGCTTTGCCGTTCCTCATATATCCAATCTCTACGCCTCGCTGCCGGGCTTGCTCCAATGCCATCTGGTCATATTTGTATAACTGGTTCTCACCGATAAGCTTGATGAGCTTCTGGGCATAGGTCTTGTCTGAGGCATAACCAGCTGCCCTGATTTGGATAGCCCAGTTCTGATAGTCGGTAGAGGAGTAGTTGAAACAATTTCTGTAACGTGAAGCCATCAGTACTTTAGAATGGTTCTCCACGCTCTCCTCTACACTGCCATAAACCCTGAATGCTTCCGGATAGTTGTGGTCATCCACCTTCATAACAGTGGGACCTTTCCAGCTGCTACCGGCTTTCACACCGAAATAGTTATTGTAGTTGGCTGCCAGGTCGGATTTTCCTTGACCGCTTTCCAATGCCATCTGCTGCAGGGTGATAGAGGCAGGAATGCCGTATTTAATCTGCTGGTCTATTGCCAACTGGGCATATTTCTCATAAAAGTTCTGTTGTGACATTCTTCTTTAGCGTTTAAAGAGTGCGCCTTCCGGCACACTCTTATATATTAATGTATTCCTTGCTACCTATGCAAAGTTCGCTCTACCTTTTCTTCCTGCTCCGGTTCAGGAGCAGGGGAGTCCGGCTTTACAGTTTCTTCTGTTTTCTCAGAGGCTTGTTGGTTGACATCATTCTTCACTTCTTTCTTGATGAAAGGCTCAAAGATGACAGCAGCCAGGCGTTGCTTGTAGTCACTCATATCTTCTGCAAGCCACATCTTATTCCACTGTGCCTTGGAAACCGGGGCATGCATACGTTCTCCATTCACGGTGGCAAAGATAATGTGTTGCTTTGGATCGTTGTGCTTTGCCGTAATACAGATACGATCAATCTTGGCATCGCCGATATTTACCTTTCTAGGGGTTATGACATCCACCCTGGCATCCGGATGCTTGGTTCCCAGCTCATAATACTTCTTTGCTAAAGCGTTGTGAACAACTGCTCTGTTCTCACTCTTCAGAGAGGAATAGAACTGGTTGACATGCTCTTTGTTCGGATATACGGCAAATGCTGGCTCGTTTTCAGCCTTGATGAAGAAAGCATAACGTCCCATATCGTCCGGCAGAGCCTCGAAAGTGGTAATCTTGACCTCCTTCTTTGGAACAAACTTGTCCTTCAAGTCAACGGTTTGTTGGGTGAGCAATTCATATTGCTTCAGTTTACTGACAGTCACCTCTTTACCCTTGTAATAGTCGTTTGACTCATGAAGGCTCAATCCACCACCGGCATTATAGAAGCTCACTTCCTTTACTCCCATTTTACCGAGGGCTGTTTTGATCCTCTTCTTGTTCATTCCCGGCACTTCATTGTCTACCTGAAGGGAAGCTCCAGCTGGCAGGATGATATCTGCAGTTTTATGCTTCTTATCTAATACAACAACCAATTCCTTGGTTTCCATAGATGGAAGCTTTGCCAAAGAGGAACTGATGCTGAAACACTCAGGATTCTCGGTAAGAATTTTTCCCGGCATCTGTCCACGGATAGCCTTGTAGTCCACCTTACGCTTGGCGAGGATGCTATCGATGGTTTCTACTGCATTGTTCACATCACGCTCCAGTACTCCCAACATCTTCGGATTCTCTGTCAGTTCTCGCTGCCAGTAAGGAACCAGTTTTTCACTTTCCTTGGAAAGGATGGCTGGAAGTCCCTGTCGTGTCATCAGCACTCCTGCAGCCAACTCCTGTACCAACTTCTCATGCTTGGCATCGTCTTCCGGAAGGAAACTGTTTCTGCCGGAACGGTCAAGACGTTCTTCAGAGCCTACAGCGGCAACTACAGCCCGGTAGATATCATTTGCCTTATACAGGGTGGCATGATTCTCATCGGCTGTTTTCTCACTCATACCACTGACAGAGATTTTGTCATCATCCTTTTCGTATTTGGCATCCTGGACAATCATTTTACGTTCATACTTCATGCCACTCTGGTCGGCAACAGCCTTGGCAGTGGAGTAGGCTTTATTAAGAATAGCAGTATTATCCTGCACAGTAATGCTTACCTTTTTTTCCTTCAGGTTGTCATTGATGCTAACACGGTTACCTGCTCGGATAATTTTAGGAAGATACGTATCAAGATGCTGGCTAGGGAAGGAAACCAAATCCACTTTCTTTCCATCCATCTTCTTTTTTTCAACTTCCAAGTTGAGAATTTTTGCCACGTTTGAGGCTTTTTCCCCATAGATTTCATAGGAATCCCCAGTCTTGTTAAGAACTACCACATCAGGATGTTTTTTCTGATAGTCGTTATACTGCTGTAACACAGTTATAGTCTTCTCTTCTGCCTTCACGAATGGTGCACCCTTTGTTTTCACCAAATTGCCATAGGCTTCGTGATCCTTAGCATTCATAATGGTCTGGTCGACATTATAGATATGCTGTTCCACTCTTGATGCATGTTTGGCATAGAAACTCTTCTCTTCATCAGAGAGCGTGTCATATTTCTTCTGGGTGATGATATCATCATGGTTCATCATATTCTGGTAGTCCCAGTTGACCCAGTTGAATCTCAAACTCTCCTCGTTTCTTTTTACCGGCAGATTATTTTCTGCTGCCGATTTATAAAAAGTATAGACGTTGGTCTTATACTTGTTGGCATCCGTGTTGAGAGTCATCATAATGCTGTTATAGGCTGTAACAGGAGTATGGGAATGGATAAACTCTGCCGGCTGACGCTGGGCACGATTCATCCAGACTCCATTTTTCTCGGAAGCAAGACCGAGGGCTGCAAAGAGCAGGGCAGCATGGCTTACTGGTTTTTTCTCCTCTTCTTTCTTTGCCTGCTCCCCTTGCTTCTTCTGCTGTTGCTTCTGCTCAGCATCCTTCTGTTTCTCCTCATCGTGATACTTCTGGTGCTGCTGTTGCTCGGCAATAGACTTGGCTTTCTGCTCTGCCTCTTCCATCGACATGCCTTCAGCTACAAACTGCTTTGCCATGCCAGCAACATCGGTCTCAATATTGCTGTCCTCACGAGGAACTTTTACCTGGTTGTCTTCGTCAAGAGACTCGGCTTCTTCCTCGTCTTCTTCCATAGCCTGGTATTCCTCATTCTCCTGGAGGCTTTCATAGACAGCTTCCAGATTGGCATCTAGTGTCTGATTGACATCATAGTCGAAAGTATGTTCTTTCATCAAACCTATATTGGTAACATGACCCACTTCTACCTGATTTTTTTCCTGGTTATACTGGAAGTAGAGGACTTCATTGTTAGGCATGGTGAAAGCAGGTATCTGAGCCTTGATTTCGGAGAACTGCTTGGCAACACTCTCATAGGCTACTTTTTTCACATCCTCAGAAGCATCCTGTTCCAAGCCATAGCGGTCTATGTCATCAAGAATTTCCTCTTTAGTCACCTTGCGCATGAGGTTATAGGTTCCACCAACACTACCATTATACACTACGGCGTAGTTGTCATCCTCATCGAGGATATCATCACCGCTATACTTTTTGGCATTTTTGAAGGTGTCACTCTGCTCCAGTGCATCACCCTGGTCATACATCTGGGCTTGCTGAAGAATCTGCTTGTAATCGCCCTTCTTTTTCAAATCGTCAAATTCCTGCGTATCATCTGTTGATTGCAGGTAAGCGTACGAATAATAATAAACTTCACCCTTCTTCTCCTGGGTGGCAGAAGCTTTCTCCTTGTTTTCTTTTTCTGGGGAAGCCTCTTTGGTTGATTGATATTGCTTCATGTTTGCGAAATTTTGCCAAAGGTCGCGCACGTTTTTCGTAGTGCCTCCTTCGTGATTATACTTTGTGCTATATATTTCCGACTTTCCGTCCTCGGTAGTATAGGCAACGTTGAGTGTATCTTTATCTTTGTCATACTCCACCGTGAGAACATCACCCGACGGCATCTCCAGCTTATTGTCTGTGTTTCGCCAGCTGAGAGCTATCTTTTCTCTCTGTTCAATCTCTTCTACGCTCAGCATCCGAAATTCATCCAGACCAGCAAGGTCATCATGGGCAATGGACAGATTATGCTCTGGACTGCTCGACAAATCGTAGTCGAATGTGTACTGTAAGTCCATGCCGTCAGAGGTCATCTTGCCAATTTCTATCTGGTTGCTTTCTTTGTTATACTGAAAGTCAAGTACTTCTCTGTTTGGCATCGTCATAAAATTTGGCTCACGCTCTGCAAACGCTGCCATCTGCTGAGCTGCATCCTCGTAAGCCAACTTCTGCACGTCATCAGAAGATGCTTTGATTTCATCGTTATCGTTGATGTCGCCAATCAGTTCCAGAACCTTTTCCTTTTCAATTTTGCGCAAAAGATCGTATGTACTATTCTGCTGATTATAGGTTACAGCGTAAGAACTGTTTTCAACAAGAACTTTGTCCTCAGAAGTTTTTGGTGCATTCTTTCGCACTTTATTCAATTCAATGAGGTTGTTCACATCCATGATTTCTGCCAGATGAAGCAGTGCTTCATGGTCACCGCTTTCACGGTAACTATCAAATGCCTTGGTACGCTCAGAAGACTCGAATCGGGCAAAAGAGTAATGGTAGCTCTCATCAATTGATCTTTCCGAAGTTGCAGCTTGCTCCTGCGAGATACTAGCAGCGTATTCTGCTCTTGGAATAATCTTATGGGCAGACTCTTCTTCAAAGAGATAATTTTCGCCATGAGCATTCTCGATGTTTGTATGATAAGCCGTAATGATACTCTTGGCTTGGTCAATACGATGGGCAATCTGTCTGGTTCGGTCATCAGTAACATCCTCATACTTAGCATTGATGTTCGAGTAAACTGCTTCCATGTCATAAAGGGTTCTGCCTTCCTTATGAGGATATCGAATGTTCGGAAGCTTGTCTGCTCCAGCTTCGATAAGTTCTCGATTGCTGGCACCTTCCATCCACTCGTTGACATGAAAATTATCTTTGAAGTAATCTCTCAGTTCTGAGATATTTTTGATGCCCAAAGCCGTATGATCGTCATGCTGACCATCGGTGATGCTGTTTATCAAGGTAGAGAAATATTCTTTACCGGAAAGAGTGACATCTTCGGAAGAAACCTGCTCTGGTTCTGCATCTTCTTTAGCTGATTTAAGTGCAAATTCTTCCATGTTGCTTATACCTTCCATTCTTCTATCATACTTTCTTGATAAAACCACCTCGAAATTACCATCAACCTCACGTCCGGCTTCCAACATGTTATTATCAATATTGTAGCGAACCGGCAACACCTCTCCGGTCTTTAATTTAATAGCCTTCATATCATTTTCGAGACTGTCAAACTCTTTCTGATTTTGTTGGCGAGCTTCGAGAGGCAAAAGACCTTCTATATATGTATAACGAGGAATAGGACTTGATTCTATCTCATCTCTATCCTCAAAAATCTCTCCCATGGAGAAATCATCTGTCACATTGTGTTCATATCGATTAAATATTGACCTAGCCTGTTCTACACGCTTCTGAATCTGCTCATTGTCGGGATTTGCCTTTCCTATATTCTCAATACGCTCAAAACTCTTTCTGATATCATAGAGAGTTCTGCCTTCTTTATGAGAATAATGATAATATGGGAGCTTGTAAACACCCAGTTCAAGGAGTTCTTTCTGACTCACTTCTGCTACCTGGCGTTGCAGCAAAGCTAAATTTTCCCCATATTGAGGGGAGTTAGGATTATTAGACTCAATGCTTGCGAAAGCTTTCTTGAAATCCTGTAGATTTGAAGCGTTATGAAGAGGATGGTTCTCATCTGCTACGGCATACGTAATAATATCCTTTAAAAGCAGTTTATTACCACTTTCTTCCAATGAAGGTATTTTTTCTTCCTTCTCGTTGGAAAGTTTTTCCATCTCCTTTTCGTTTTTTTTTCGCTCTTCCTCGCCATCCAAATTGCCATCAAGCAATGCCTTTTCTCCCAACTTCACACGCTCTTCATCAATGTGCTCAATAACCATAGCAGAAGCCTTATTGACATCGGACATGACAGACAAGAGAAACTTTGGCTCCTTTTTCAGAGCACTCATCCAACTCTTAAGGTAGGCGGTGTTGTTATCACGGATTCTGCTGTCAAAGCCCAGGGCACTGCCAACCATGGCTGCCGTAAGTTCGGCTACCAGCTCTTCCTTGGCATATTCCTCGCCACCAAACTTTCCGTCTGAGCTTAAGCGGTTCAAACGGTTTTCATGTCCTGTGGAATGTGCCATTTCGTGAATAAGAGAAGAATAATACTCTTCGCCATCCTTATAGATTTCTTCTGGAGTATCACTGATGTTAAACTGGTCTTTGCGAGGTACAATAATCACGTCCCTGCTCTTGTTGTAGAGAGCACTAGGGTTCTGTTGAGTATATTCAATAGGACAAACCCATGATTGAGAAGCCAGCATCTGGTCGATAGCGGCATTACTATACATACCATTATCATCCTTGATTTCTTTTGCCTCAAACTTGGAAAGGAGAGCATCGTATTTCTCCTTATTCACCTCTTCCAGATTGGTTTGGTCAATATTCCACTCATTAAAGATTTTAAGATAAGGAATAACCTTATATTTTTCATCACGCTCTTCTTTTGGAAGACTGCCGTATTCCTCTAAAGTGACTTTCTCGCCGGTTTCACGATTGTGAATACTGAGTCCCCATTTGAAAATAGGTATACTCTTCTCACCTTTTTTAGGGAATGCGCCTAAATCCTTAATCTGCTTGATTGTAAAATAAACAGGAACCTTATAGTTCTTTTTCATTGTGTGAAGCTGACACAAAAAAGCATTACTGCCAGTATACACTCTTCCTGTAACATTCTGGGGAAGTCCTATCATCGCCTCACCATCAATCCAGCCTTGTTTCCAGTTGCTCGCCTCAATAACTTCCATTCTGTCAATTATCATGTCAGCAAACGTTTGGAGAGCTGAATTGATTCTGGCTTCAGCTCTTTCTTTTTTTTCAGCCATTTCAGCCTTAAACTCTTCTCTTGTCATAATATTTCGAATAATGATTAAAATTATAAGGCAAAGTAACAGATTTTTTTTCATTGAAGAGTTGTTTTTTCAATATACCTTTGAAATTAACAATTGCAAAAGCTATAGATGGAAAATAACCTTCATCCTACAGGCTGAAATCCTTCTGAAATGTTAAATTTTTATTTATATCATTTTTTGTGTCTATAATTCTGAACTTTTGATTAACTTTGCAAAAAGTTATCATATTCATTTATAAAGTTAAACGTTCTTTATATTAAAGTTTCAATTGGTTATGATTAATTAAGAGAAAAACCCTTGGTGCGTGATGTATCGAGGGTTTATTTTTTCTATCCATTAACAAAAAAAACTCCCGATTCTCACGAACCGGGAGAAATAATTAACTCTCTAAGTTGGCATTATACTATTTAATACCTATTTGTTGTGGAACGGAATTTTCCTGTCTGTTAATCTGTTCGTACTTGTGGGATGCCAAAGACTGATTCTCATCATACTTTTTCAGTACAGCATTTGCTAGGGTATTTAATGGTATTACACCTTTTTGATAGGCATCTGCAGCACTGTTTGAAATATTGATGACGCAAGGGCTTCCATCAATGGTTGCTATCATGGAACCGCCTTTCATCGTGACATCTGTAATACGTGGGTTCAACTTCTCGTCTTCGTATTTTTTATATATTTTAGAAGCCGAACTGCTTCTACTTAAACCTTCCTTAAGGGATGCATGACCGGCATTATTAAGAATGTTAACACCACCAAATCCTATCAACAGCATCTTAATCAGAGGGTTTCTGACAAACATACCGCCTACAATAGCAGCCAATGGCATCAGATTATCCTGCATCTTCATGTTAGGGTTTTTACCTGTAAACATACCGATAAGCATATCAGGAAGCATGGCAAGAACATAACCGAGATTCTTCGATACAATACTGAAATCGTTCAGCCCCATCTGTTCCAGGGTGTTTCCCCATCCTGCAAATTGCTGACTATTATTACCTGTCTGCGAGATTTGCTGAGTGGATTGTGCCTGTTGCGTCTGAATAGTTTGTGACGAAGCTGGTGTGCTTTGTTGAGCATAAGAAAGCCGTGTACTATTTGATGAAGAACGAGAACGAGTAGGAGTAGGAGAGGATGAATGCCTGTGTTTCTTTTCCGGAACTGTACCATTGATGGAAGCATTCAACTTTTCCATTTCTACATCCCACTGATCTTTCCCCTTTGCCGATGCTGCTTTTCGGGACCGATGAGGTGCATACTTATCAAGATAGTCAGCAGCTCTGGCGTAGTCATAGGCTCGTTGGCTGACTTCTTTCAAAGACATCTTCTTGCCACCGCATTTGATCCAGTCCTTCTCCTGCTTTGACATTTCTATCGCAAGGGAATGGAACGTGGCTGCAAATGCTCTGTTCTGTTTAGCTGTTTTAGCCAACATCCATCGGGGAATTTCAGTGTTACCCTTGTAGGCGATGCATTGTTTGGAGAAATTAGTCTTGATGGTATTGAGTAGCTTTGCAGAATTACCCTTAAGTTGAACCAGCAGGGTATTGCTGGCTTTCTTGGCTGAGTCACTTACCGAGAGTGGAGCCACCTTGATTTTTCTGCTTAAGACACTATTGATGTTGTCGATGAACTCAGTACCGTTCTTACGATACTTTGCAGAACCAGTCTGTATCTTCTGTAATGCATCTGCATCACCAAAGACTTCTTTACTGCTCTCCTTGGCATATTCTTCTTTTGACCAGTCTTTAGATGATTTGTGACCGACAAATTCTCTGATACCGAAATCTGAACCTAAACCAATTCCTGCTTTAGCTATAGCCTTCGTACTTCCGGAAGCAACGCCGCCAAAACCGCCCATCATAGCTGTGTCTATAAGACTCGCACCCAGAAAGCCGGTAGCTTTAGATAAGAAAGAAGGATTGTATATCGCCTCTGCCTTATTTTCTACCTTTTCACCGTATTCGCCCTTCTTTAATCCACAAGTAGGCATTACAAAGGCTAACAAACTGTCTGAGAATGTTTTTCTCGCTATGTAACTTGCAGTATTTCTCGGAACCTTTTCCCTAGCCAGCTGCTCTACCATCAACGTCTCAAAACGGTGCATCACATACGACTGAGCATATTCAAAGAGTTTCTTGGATTCCTTGCCGCCATTCTGTACCACAAGATTTTCATAGAAAGCATAAACGAATGTACTGTAGTCATTCTGCAATCTCTTATCTTTGTTCCATCTCAGATTACATCTTTCAATGAGATCGTCTGTAGACATCTTATTCCATTTGCCATTGGCATCTACTTGTTTTTTTGCACGATAAGCAGGGGTTACTCCGTGTCTGCTGTCAACAGCCTGTGCCCAAATGGAACGATTGTCCTCCTTGTCTATGGCATCCATGAACTCCTTTGTCTGGTTCTTTTCTATTCTCTTTTTCTCTTGAACCAGAGTGGAAGCCATGTACTTACTGTAATACTGCTTGATGCAATAGTCAACCTGCGAGAAGGTTTGATAGTTATTTACTTTTGCCATAATTCTGTTTTTAAAAACCTAAAATCTGCTGTCGAGCCTGTTCTATGGCTTTATAGTAAACAGACATCTGTTTCGGATAGTACCGGGAAAGCCATTCATTCAAACCTATCTGGTCTGAAATGAATTTTAAAGCTAGCTGGCGTGTAATCTCAATAGCCTTCTCTCCCTTTTCTCTACCATTAAACCAGGCTTTCGTCCAGCATCTCGTACCAGAATTGTCAAAATACACAGAAGCTTCCCTGTCTATATCATAACTCTGTACGTCTATCTGTAAATCAAGCAGAGGGTCTATGGTTTTTCCGTCGTCGGCAATTTCTTCAAAAAGTTTTTTTTTGAGTTTCATCCCAAGTAGGAAGATAGATGTTATGATTCAAAGCCATATAGCTGAGAAAATCATCTATCAAGACATCCTGCACCTTACCGGCAAGGATGCTACTTCTTCCGGAGAGTCCAAGGGGATTACCTATTGAAGGCATGCTTTCAAAAAAGTAATTCTTCTCGGCTGCCTGACGGAATATGTTGCGTAAAGACATATCTGCCCTTTTGGAAGAGGTATATGCTCCGCTCACGAGGTCATTCCAGTAACTTGGAAGCCAACGGAGCATCATCATTAATAGGGCATCTTTGTCTGGTTCAAAACTGTTTTCTACTTTCTTGTCTCCCAGTGTTTCCATGGATGGCAATTGATTGATTCCCATGGCTGCCAGTTGTTCGATGTTCGCCCATATCATACTCAGAAACTCGGCAGGATCGATCTCTGCACCATCAAAGCGTACCCCTATATGAAGGAATCGTCCGCTCTTTGCGATTTCCTGACCAGCAACAACCTGGGTTCCGTAAGGGGTATAGGCTTCCGCTATGTGACCGTAGGTAACTTCATACTTGCCATATTTGGCTACAATATAGTTGTCGTAAACCGCATCCTGTCCAGCACCGGTGATGACACCAGTGGCAATGGCATAGAGAGGTTTATCACTAGCAGGAAAATCAATTCCTTTGTGGAAAAACTTTTCTCCTGTCAAGGGATGATTCTGTTCGCCAAAGGCTAGGGTAGCCTGTATGTTGTCTTTTTCTTCCAGAGGGAAAGGCATCATATAACCACTGGCACTTTCCAGAAGCATATCTTTATAATTTTGTTTCATACTTATTATTTTTAAGAGGTGAGGATAGCTCCTCACCTCATGATTTTATGGAAATACATTAACGTCCACGATGAACGGTCATGGAATGTTCTTCTTCTGGGGCAGGTGTTGCTGCTACCTGAGGGGCAGCGGCAGCTTGCATTTGGCGATTCATCTGCTGTTCCTGATTATGAACAGAACGCTGATTTACATTTTTCATGGTCATACCGCCTAAGGCTAGACCAGCTATCTTGCTAAGCCATCCGAAACGTCCGAACATCATATAGGATGCCAACAGCAAACTGGCAAGGTTCATCTTGCTGATATTACCACCAGTAACATTCGAAAGGGCTGAGTTGATGTTATTCATCAAACCACCGCCCATTCCTGCCTGACCCTGTACGCCCTGTACTGCTGACATACTAGGATATTGGGCAGTGGTTGGATCGTAATAGCCATTACCATGGTTGACCATACCATTGCCGTTGAACAAACCACCTACATATTCCTTTCCATTGTAATAGAGACTACCGGCTTCAGCACCTACGCTGCCTATCGTGTCCTTCAGACGATAATAGACATCTGCACCTTCAGCACCTACGCTGCCTACCCCAGTTTTAATAGAGGAAAATGTGCCGTTACCTAATAAGGTATCAACGGTTTTTTCACTTACGGATTTTTCATTACCATAAGCATCTTTATGGCTTCCAAGAAGTATGGTGGAAGCAGGCTCAATAATTCCTTTATTTTCACTTCCTTCGCCAAAAGTTTTTTCCTTTGCAAAGTTCACAAGTCCTTTTTTATAGCCTACTACAGGAAGTGCAATTCCTAATCCTACAACACTGGTTTTAGGGTGGGCTACTGCAAATTTTATTCCACTTTTAGCGGCATGAGCACCAATACCTGCGCCTTTTAAAAGGGATTTACATAATACTGACCATGTTGCCATAATTCTATATTTTTAAGTTTTTTACTCTGGATCATATATCTCTACGATAGCTCTGGCTTTATGTCGCTGTGTTTTTGGGGTAGCGAGAAACCTACCATTATCTGTGGTGCAGAGCCAGGCTTGAACTCCTGGATTATCCTCTACTTCCGTTGATGTCCAATACCAGCAGTCTCCTTCCAAGGCTATAGGTGTGCCACCAAGTCTTTCCAGAACTGGATTGATAACTCTCGCAGAGGATGCCAGCAAACGCTGTTCGGCTACACTGGGTAGGTAGTCGCTCTGACCATTGGTATGAAAGTTAATCATTTCCATGGCTAAAGGTGAGCCCTTGCCTGTTTCTGCGCTGTAGCTGTTATACATGGCTATGGTATTCTTGAAACCACAGAATGATGTTATATCTGTACTGGTTCCATTGACCATACCCACGGAATCACAGAACACTTCATTGACTTCATCAAACATGACTGCCAGGGCAGGGTGTTCATCTGTCTTTTCTGCAAAGACAACGCCTACTGCCTTTCTTTTTGTCTGGTTGAAATAGGATGCCGTGTCCATACAGCTATGGTCATTACAGAGAACATAGCCTACATGTATGTCTCTGTCTATGGGTTCGTGATTGTCACACGAGGTGCTGAAAATTATGATGGCTATCATCAGCATCATGCTCAGAACCGGATGAGTGATACCTTTTATTACTGATTTCATAATGATTACTTTTTATAATGGGATTTTTACACCGAAGGCTGCACCTGTTCTGAAGGTATCTTCGCCTCTTATGACAATATCTTCCTTCACCTGAAAGAACACACTCCAACCATTATAGAGGTTATAGGTGTGCTCATAGCCGATATGACCGGCGGTAATTACCTTGTCGAGGTCACTACCACAGCTGACACCTATTCTTACGTTTCCATGATGGTTCCTGCCTCTGTTCACGCATGGCTTGTAGGCAAAGCCCACTGTCCACGCACGGTAGTTGCGCCAGAAGGAATCACTGGTAATATGACCGGCTTCCTCGTCTTTCTTATATTTCAGATACATGGTTCCGAAATACTCCCAGGCATTGTGATAGTCGGTTTCATGTTCGTAGGAGAGGGTGGCTTCTACCCCCTGGGGGTAGCTGCCACCGACACCTAACATCAAATGGTTGCCATGACTCTGGGCATACATTGCTGTTGCCGAGAATAGGGCGAACATAACAGATAGTATCTTTTTCATATATTCTTTGCTTTATTGTTCTCTGAGAAGAAGTGTATCGAAGGCATCTGCTGCCAACACATCCTCGTAGTCGAGGTTCATGGAAATGGTTCGTCCGGAAATCTGCTTTTCCGACAACTCAATGGTGAGCACCTTATCATTTGGGAAGGTCATCTTCTTCAGAACGATGATGTTCCGATAACCGCTCTTGAACCTTACGGAACGGTCCAATACCAGAGCAGGTTTCAGCTCGATGGTCTGTACGTTGGTTGCCTTCTGCTGTTTCTTGTCCTGAAGCTTCACTCTTAACTCATCTATATCGAAAGGAAGATTGGTCTTGTTTGATACCGAGAAGTCGATGAAAAAATATTCTCCTACCACATAGATGTTGTTCAGTCGCATGGTCATCTTGTTGTGGGTGGTGAAGGTACTTCTATACTTGGCAGGACTTTGCCATACCTGCATGGCATAGCTTACCATATCTACTGTAGACATGCTGACATCGGGATTATGGAAGGCATTGCGCTCGATAAGCTCAACTTCCTTATCGGTAACCGCCTCTTCTATCCTGCTGGTATAGAGTAGGGCATACTGTACTCTGTAACGCTCCGTGATAATGGTAACGATACCCAACACTTCGCCATCCTTATGATTACCTGTAACCGGTTTGAGACGGATGACATTATCCAAAGGCTTATCGCCCACAATACTGTCGGTAGAGATATCCACCAGACGGATGGGTTCTGATGCTGTGATAACGGTGGAAACATGCTCATTGATGGTGAGCTGTTCCATATTGTTAAAGCCCTTTTGGGCAAATGTTCCTAAAGCTACACCCAAACACATGAAAAACAGTGTAAAGGCTCTCTTTTTAATATTCTTCATATTGTTACTTTCTTTTTGTTTTACTTTCTTTTCTGTTTGTCTTTCTGGCTTTCATCAACAAGATACACCTTAGTGCCATACTTCAAACGTACCTTATTCTTCTTCATGGCTGTACCGAAGGCGTTCATAACCTTCTGGGTGGCATTCTGGGCAGCCTGGCTTGCCCAGCTGCGAATACCGGAAGATGACGTGGTTGAGTTGTCAAGCATGGAACCGCCCTGCATGGCTGAACTGGCTACATCCTTGGCAGTTTCCCTGAAACTGCTCAGTGGAACATACAAGCCCTGCATACCATCGGTATCATAGATACTGAGACTTACCTTTATGATGTCTTCATCATGGAAGATGCTTTCTACCTTGCCCTGTACACGTTGTTTACCGAAGCCGCTCATGGTGGCATACAGATAGGTTCCCTTTCTGATGGTTTCGTCTCCAATCTCTATATCGTCCAACAAGCGGAGTCTCACCCTGCTACCATCTACAGCTTTCACCTCTTCATCAATGATGGCTGAAATGAGTTTGTTCTTGCCGTTGGCTGCACCTAAAGTATTGAAGTAATCTGATACCTGTTTGGTCTTCTTCACTACCTTTTCCGGCTCGTCTTCACTGTCAGCGGTTCTGCTGTTGCCATAAGAAGCGTTATCTGAATGGCTGTTATTAGAGGCTGTACTTCCTGTAGAAGAAGTTCCACTGGCAGTATTGCCATTTTCATGGGATTCACCATCTGAGACAGTTTCGTCATTGCTTGCCATATAGCTGTCGCTTCCAGAGAGGGTCTTATTCATCTCTTCCCAACTTCTCTGTCTTCTCCGGCGTTGGGCAGAAGCAATCTCAGAATCCTTCAGAGGATCTACGAAATCGTCCTTGTTGGTATTGCTGCGGTTGGCTCTCACACGTTCCTGCATTTCTGCAAGCTTTCGCTTTTCCTCGGCTTGCTGTATGCGAACCTTCCTGGCTTCATCCTCGCTGTACTTTGACTCAAAATCCTTTTTCTGATTGACAGAGTCATTATCGTTCTCCACATTCTGCACTCCGGAAAGGTCTGAGATTTTACCAAACTCTTCTTCGGTATTGTCCATCTTGTCTCCCAGGACGCTGTCGGTATATGCCTCCGGCAATTCACTCGACAGGTAATCTGTTGTCTTCAACTTCTTGTTGGTAGTATCTGCAACATCCACATTGAATGCATCAATGAGAAAATAGCCTACGAACAGAAGGGGCACATAGATGATAGCCGGGATCAGATACTTGGGCTGATTGAAGTTAATTTTCTTTATATCCATAGTTATCTCGCTTTTTTAAGTACGCTGTTGTGCAAAGCCTGGTCCACCTGCTCAACAACTGTACGATGTGGAACGTTCTGGCTTGCCTTATAATATCTAATCAAGTTGATGATGTTAAGGGCAAAAAGACCGATGACAAATCCGAAGACAATCACCAGAAATCCTACCCGATGGACATTTGCCCAGGATTGGATTTTCATTACCAGGAGCGTGAGCTTGGTCTTGTTGGCAAATTTCCTGCCGGCTTCCACCTCTCGCTCATATTGCTCCTTATAACGAGGATCATTCTTATCCGGCATTTGTTCTCCTGCAATTATTTTCTTTATATCCATATTATATAAGAGTATGAATTAATAATCTGACTTCTTGGTTTCTTCCAGATCCTTGTTTATCAAGGTTCTCCAGTTGGTGATGAGGATTCCATGAGGATTGTTCTCGGTTCGAGGAACATGCTTCAAGTTTCCTGCCGTTACAAGCTGGCGCATCAGGATGCTGGTTCTGCGCTCTATTCGCTGTCTGCCATAGTAGACGAAGGTGAGGGAGTCGGTGTTCAGCTTGATGCTGTCACAATAGATGCTACAGATGGTGCTCGTACCGATGATGTTGTTATAGAAACCCTTTTCTTTCAAGGCATTATACTGTGCAAGACCGGTCTCGTCAACGAGATACATTGCCTTGCGCATCGTATATTGGATATACTTGTCATCCGGTGCGAGAGTGAAGAAGAACTGGTGGAACATTTCTATATCACTTTTTGCCTCTACGTCAAAGGTTTCATCCATCGTGGTCTGTTTCACCAGGATTGGAACGTTGCCGTCCAACACATACACTTTCTTATGGGCTTCGTCAACCATGCCCCTTGCGATGAAGAAACTTCCTAAACTCACGATGATGCAGCCTATCAGAAATAGGCTGCTCACTACCATCACGAGTTTGATCTTATTCTCTACATTCTTTAATACTGCCATATCTATACGATTTTAAAATTTCATAACGGATGATGCGCCTCTCTTCACCTCTGAGGAAACACCCTCACCGAAGTTACGGGTTGAGAACGCTGTATCGCCTTCCGGTATCATCCAGGCTGCCAGGTCTGGAACGAGGTTGAGACACTTCAAGGCTACCACTGAAGCTGCCAACAGATAGCCGCAGGTCATAAAGGCGTTCTGAATATAGGCTGATGCGGAACCTTCACTCTGGGTAATAGCCGTCAGGTTCTCTACCTGTACGCTCAACACGATATCAAAGAGAAGGAGAACATAGAAGCCTACAAAGTAGAGCATGGCTCCATAGAAATGTACCGTGAGATATCGGGAAATCCATTTTGCCCAGGCTCCTTCCCATTTAGGCAAGACACTGAAAGCCCATTGAATCGGTCCGAATATCGTGAGCATGCCCAGCAGAATCTGTTGGCAGAAAATGGTACTCCACCAGCCTATTCGGAAGATGACCAGGGAGAAGAACATGACAATTTTGTCCAGTCCTATCATCAGTCCTACAAAGGTGGAATTGTTTTCAGCCTTTGCTGCCTGTTTGGCAACCTTTACCGCATCAGCAGTTCCTGCACTTTCAGCAAGTGTTTCCTTACTTTGGCTATTTGCTAGGTTTTTTGATGCAGCATCCAAATTTTCCTTTATATCTCCACACACGGAATCACGCTTGTGTATCAGCGGCAACAGTTCATTGTATTTGTCACTAACCTGTACCGCCTCGGCTTCATAGAGGTCGTGCGTATAGGAACCGATACAGTTAGGGATATAGGCGAGGGCATCCAAGACACATGCATTGGAACCACCTCCGATACCACTCTTGCTAGGTGGGTACCAAAGACACATCACCAAAGCTATACCCAGAATCTTCATGATTTTGAAAACATCGATAGGCTCGCTCTTTACCATCATCTTATAGGCAATACCACCTGCTACGACGATACTGAAGAGTGCTCCCAAAGCCATGCTCATCTGCAAAATCCACCAGAAGGGACCGTCTGAACCGATAAAATCCTGGTTACACAAAAACTCATTTGTCTGGAAGACCACGTTGTCAATGTCTTCCTCAAACAAATCAACGCCAATGGTTTGCGAAAGGTCGCTTACCATATCTTTTATTCCGCCAAGCGTTCCACCACTTGCAGAATCTAATAATAATGTACTAAATGCCATTTCTTGTTGTTTTTTATTTTTTTGCGCAAAAATAATGCAATTTTCATAAATACCCTATATGAATATGATATACCTTTGAAATTAACAATTGCAAAAGCTCTCACTTCATACCGTTGTTCTTCATAAGGCTCTTATCTTACAAGGGGCTTATACCTTATTATATATAGGGAATCTAATTCTTTTTATGAAAACCGTTTACGGCAAGTGATTGTTGCCACCTGCCCAAGGCATCAGTGGCTACCGTAGCATTACTTGTTATCCGGTCTACCTTCGTTGCCTTACCGTTGACTTCCTTTATTGTCTTTACAGCATTCAATGCCCGAAGCTGTTTAGTCAGAGTAAGGTTCTTTTTTACGATGTCACGGTAGATGGTAAGATACTCTCGCTTTCTGCTTCCCAAATCCATATAGGACTCTCTTGTTACCTTGATAGCAAAAGCGAGACTATGATACACATTACTCCAGTCTTTGTAATCGTCAGAAGTTCCCCCATAAAGGGTAATCTTGTTGATATTCCGTTGGAAGTTGCTCATGGCTCCTTCTATCTTTCCCTTTTCCATCTTCCAGGCTACATCGGCAACTCCAGGAGTGCGGTTGGCGATATTCATAGCTTCTACCTTTGCTCTTCTGGAAAGGACAGAGTCTACATTTTCCGCAAGAGAGATTTCCTTCATCATTTTCTCCTGTGTCTTGGTACGAAAACTCTGCTTGTTGTTAAGTGAGGCTTCCCTCTGGTAGTTCTTATGATTGAGATTGTAATATTCTCTAGGAGTAAGGCTTCCTGATCCAATCTCCATCACTGTAAACTGGTTCATAATGGCTGACTCATGATTATATGTCTGGGCAGATAGCGTGCTGCTATAGCTCAGCAATAGTATGAATGCTGCTATCTTGCCTATATTTTCTTTACTTAATCTTTTCATTGTATCTTGTTTTCTATTGCTTTATGTTATCTTTAAATTTCTTCTTCACTCAACCGCTTGTTGCCAAGCAGTGAACCACCTCCGAGGGGTGCTCGTTTCTCCGGCTCACTGCTGCCACCGGTACGTGAGTTCTTCTGTTTGGCTTTTTTTTGTGCTTCTTTCCAGGCATCATAAGCTTCCATAGCCAAATCCTTAATGGTCTTGCCACGGTAGAGTCCATCCTTCCAGAAGCCTTTTCGCATGACCATATAGCTGTATAAGGTGAAATAGGCATTCTTTACTGCGGAATCGATATCGTCCATATTGTCGTTGATGCATTGAAGACAATTCATCATCGACTGAGCATCAAACTCTGCTGCTCCAGTAAGATAGGCTGCCAAGTCTATATAGGAGTCATACATGGATATGGCAGAAGATTTTATCTGTTTAATGGTTTCCACGCTGGTGGTATATATCACAGCATCGTCATTTTTGACGTTTCCCTTCAGAAGGAAGTTTGTCTTGTAATCATCCAGGAGTTTAAAATACAGTTCTACATTACTCTTTACACTCCTGTAGGTATTCACTCCATGAATAGCAGTGGCAGTACCGTTGAGTAGCAGGTCAATGATATCGAAGCATCTTTTATAGCGGTCGATAGCCTTGCTGCTCTCCTCATAACTGGTGGAAGATTTGGAAAAGGCTTTATGGGCTTCCATCACTCCCATCTCTGCTGCTGCTCGTATACCTAGTACGGTTCTCACCTTCTTGTGATTACTGATCATGCTCTCCAGGGAGGCTACATCATAATCCAATATGGCAAAGCTCTTCGCCGGGAAGACGAAAAGCATTGTCATAATCACAAATACCAAACCCTGTTTTTTCATTGTTGTCTTGATTTACTGTTGTTATTTTTATCAGTTTCATTGTCTTCACTCACCGAACCCCTCAAAGAGGCTTTCTGAGCTGCCTTGATAGATGCGTCCTGCCATCTGGAAAGGGCATAGTCGGCGATGGCTCCTCGTGAGGCTCTGCCCACAGCATCGAAAATCTTGTTCTTCAGGAAATCCAGAATGGTTGTCCGGCTGTCCATGACCTTTTCGAGGAGTACGAGCTGGTTGTAGATAGATACCAGCTGGAAGTCTATCTCTCTGGCTACATCCAGTCGGTCACAAGCCCATAGCAGGTGAATGGCATCTGCATCATCTTCCTCTTCGGAAGAACCGGCATAGTTGTATTTGATGCTGATGTTGCAGTCCGGAAGGTCTTCAATGAGTTCTTTCAACTTGGCATTTACCTCTTCCGCACGCTCTTTCTCACTCTTTTTCATGTCGAGCTGCATCACGGCAACCACATTGTCGGCAGCATACTCACTGGTGAGTTTGAAATCTACCGACAAGATGGCTCGGTGGATTCTTACACCCAGAAGGTATTTCGGTTTTTGGGCAAGGGAGAGGGCTGCGGTGTAAGTTACCAGACTCTTCACGGAAGGGCAGTAGCCGTGACGGATAAAGATATACTGGCTATTTCCGTCCACCCATTCGCCCTGGTCGGACCACTGTATCTGATACATACCTTCCAGTTCAGCCATGTTATCATTGATTCGATACTTGCCATCCCTGTTATCTGCCTGGTCTTTATAATACTCATCAATACCATTGTTAAGTTGATTGAGCTGGTTTTGAGTAGTATTCAACTGCTGTTTCAGCGCGGCATTGGTATCAGAAAGCTCGTCATACTGCTTCTGGAAGGCATTTGCCTGGGTCTTGTTACCCTTGAAAAGAGCTTGGTTTTTCTGTTGTAGAAGAGATCGCATCCTTTTGTCATTGTCGGAAATCTGTTTCTTTAAGGATGCAATCTGATTTTCATATTCCTTCCTCTTATCAAGCAGGGTATTGATACCTTCTCCTTCCGAATCCGGTGTAGGCTCCTTTGCAAAGCCTTTGGATGCTTCGTTGAGATGATTACCCTGTTTGCCGTTTTCCTTCCAGTTGAAACTGCCTTCTCCGAGTTTGGCTCCACCCTTGCAGTTTGCCACGAAACTGACAGAACTGCAGCCTTCCATCTTCTTTTCATCTGCCATCGTGTAATAGTGAGGGTCATCACATTCAAGATGGTAGGTCGTATTTTCATCGTTATCGGATGTTTCATCCTTGTAGCCCTGCAGACGGATCTTCATTTTCTCCTTGAAAGTGTTCAAGTCCATCGTCTGAGAGTCAAAGATTTCCTCATAAAGGATTTTTTCATCCACCCAACTGTCTGTAATCTTCATTCCACGAGCACGGAAACAGCCTACACCCAATCGGTTGTGACCGCCCCATTTTCCTCGGTACACGGCTCTGTCTTCATGGTAATCCGTATAGGTCACATTCACGTTATGAGTAGGGTTGTTCTTTTTATACTCGTTGATTCTTGACAGAGACCATCCGGAATACTGATAGGTCTTTGACTGCATCTCAGAAAGGCTCTCACTGTAATTAGAATGTCCCATCTTTGACAGGCAACCGGCAGGATCCTTGCCATTCTGCTTATAAGTAGCCTCTACCCATTCTTCCCAACCTTCAAACCAGTTCATATTGGCAGTTGGGGTTGTTGGTTTACCTGGTTTGGGAACATAGTCAACAAGTACCTGATTACCGCTCTTTCTGGAACAGATATACCATCTTTGGGTATAGTATTCTCCCTGCAGTTCTTTTACATAATTGCTGATATAGCCGCTTACATTGTAATCGTCTATCTTGAAGAGGTTGGCAACACCATCTGCATCTGCAGTTTTGATGACGCTCATGAGGATATTCTTTACATTACCGGCTTTCTTATAATTGTCATACTGTTTTTTGAAACTCTTGAACATGTTGTAGATTTCCTTCGGCTTGGAATGAAAAATATCTCCAATCTTGGATATCTCAGACCAATTACTGTCGACAGTATTCTGTCCGATGGAAGCAATCTTGCCACCGAAGTTCTTGAAATCTTCTATGAAATCATCTGCTGACATCTCTTTTCCGAAATCTCCCAACTTATCCAGCAGTTCCTTCCAGTTAACCTCACCGCCCATTCTGGCTAAGTCAAACACAGCTTGCAGCTTGTCATTGATGAGGAGAAACTGGACATCCTTGAAGGAAAGTCTTCCATTGGTACACACCAGTTCAAACTGTTTGCAGAGCTGTTCCACATTGGTGGTGGTTTTCAAAAGGTAAGGACCCCAATAGATGGCATTGTTCGGCTGCTTCACCATCAGGGATGCTACCGTGATGAACTTCGGCATAATCCGGTTTTTCACCAGATCCAGGATTCTAGTGTAGTAGTAGTTTTCCTCTGACGCAAAAAGACCAGGGTTGCGCATGGCATCCCGGTCTTTCTTTTTGGACACTAAAATTCCGGCAGTGGCAACGGAAGCTGACTTGTAGTGATTGAGGATATCCTGCAGATGTCCATTTGCCATTGTCTCCATGGCTATTTCCGTCTCATAAGCGGCAGTCATGGCAGCAGCAGTTGTCCTGTCTATGTTGACGCTGTGCCAAACCACAGCAAATATCTTGCAGGAAAACAGCATTAAAAGTAATAGTGTTTTAATTCTTTTCATTACTTATCCATTATTTTTTCTTGTAATAAAAGACTTTCTTCTCTTTCAATACTTTCTGAGAGAACTCCAGACATTTAATGATGCCACTGTTGTGCCAGTCACTCACAAACTGCTCGATGGCATGCTGGTAGTCTGTCTGCATAAGTTTTATATAGAGCTTCAAGGCTTCCTTTTCAGCCTTCTCTGTAGTATACGCCATGTAACACTCTGGCGGCTCCTCTACACCCAACACTTCGCCATACTGCCCTCTCTTCAGAAAGACTTCCTTGAAATAGCTTCGTCCGTCCTTGTTGTCAAGGCGGTTGATGGTGAAGATCTTCTTGCAGTCATTGTCTGTGAGTGCAAGGGTTGCCTTGATTTCATCAAACTTATCCTTGAACTTACTTTGGTCAAGCAGCATGAACACATCGGAATTGTTGATGATGGCTTCCTTCACGATAGAGGAGGAGGTGATATCCTGTATCTCCTGGGTAACAACACCCACCATTGCCCAGTGCTTACGGGCGGTCTTATAGAGATACTTGATATATTCTGCCATCGTCGGTGTGGCTATGGCTTTCCAGGCTTCCTCAATAACCAGGCATTTTCTGCCCTTCTTAATTCGCATCTTCTGGGTGAACACGTCCATGATAATAAGTACGATGATAGGGAAGAGGACTTTATCATCCTTCACCTTATCAATCTCGAAGACGATGAACTTCTCATCAAAAAGCGAAGCATCCAAATCGTTATTAAGAATGTATTCCTTCTCACCGCCTTTATAGAAAGGTTTGAGAATAGTTGCAAAATTATGGATATCGAAACTGATGTTCTGCTGTTTCATAATCTGCGGAATACGCTCCAGGGCAAACTCATAGTAGGTGTTGAATGACAAATCTGTCACCTTCAACTTCTTCTTCTGGCGTTCCACTTTCTCCAGCTTTCTTTCAATACGCATGAGATAGTTGTTTTCAATTACCTCTGGGGTGAGTCGCTGAAGGGCTTTCTTTGCCTGTTCCTTCTCGCCCTCGGTAGCTGCTCTGTCATCGATGATGGCTTTGAGCTTCGGTACCCTACGTTTGTCTTTTTCGGAAAGTTCCCTGTTTTCAGTAAGTTCCAGGTTAAACTCCTCGCCATAACGCTCTTCCATTTTCTGTTCATACTCTTCATACTTGCCATTGGTCTTATCTTGAAGCAGGAGGGCATCTTTCATTTTTTCACGCTCTTCATCCGTGAAACCTTCGAAAGGATGGAAGTAGGCTTCATAATACTCCACGATGGTCTGGTTGATGATGGTCTCTTCCAGCATCGATGGTGGGTTGGCTCCCTTATATATCTGGAAGATAAGGTTCTTCAGGAAGTTTTTCTTCTCTCCGAAGTTCTGCTCATACTCCATCTTGGTTATCTTGAACGGATTCATGGAGATAGGCTTTTCCTTGGTGTAGGAAATGTAGGTTCCGCCGAAGTAGCTACAGATTCCCTCATAGCTGTCACCGGTATCTACAATTACAACGTCGGTGTCCTGCTCATAATATTGTCGCATCACCGTATTCATGAAGAAGCTCTTTCCGCTTCCGGAGGGTCCCAGTACGAAGAAATTGGAGTTGTTGGTATACTTCACCTTTCCTTCCTTACCGGTGGTATCGATAGGCATCGGTACACCCTGGCGGTCTGTATAGTAGCATTTCAGGGAAGACTGGTCTCCCTTGGCTTGATGCTCCTTATACATCAGACACAGAGCTGCTTCTGACAACGTAAGGAACTGATCATAGTCCCTGTTAAGACGGAAACAGTTGCCAGGAAAACTTGCCACGAACAGTTCCAACTGGTTATAGGCACGCTTGGAGATATTGATGCTGTACTTGGAGAAGATATTTTCCAAATTGTTGGTAATCTTCTGAAAATCCTTGTCTGCGTCAATCTTTATGACGAGATTGAAATGTGCATATACAAGGGTTTTGCTATTTCTTGCAATTTCGTTCTGAACAGCCTTGATATCTTCTACTGCTATCAGATTGGACGGATTCGGAATAGAAGCATGGCGGTTTTTCTTCTTATCCAACTTTGCCATTTCTCTCTTCTGGTTAGGAAGGAAGATAATCTGATTATAAATAACGGTATCTACACCAGGGATATGGTCTATCTCTGAGAGCAAATCCTCTGGAAGAACGGCATTGTTGACTGTTGTTTCACTATAGGGACGGAGATTACTCGGTAATCCTACATTGTCAATATCAAGGAGACTGTACACTTTCACGTGGGAATTGCCCATACCGATTTCTTCACTGTCTACCTTGAAATTGGACATGCTTACTTTCTCATGGGTAAAATCAACCGCAAAGAAACGGTCTGCAAACTCCTGGCATTCCTTGGATGTGAGGAACTTGCAGCTGATTTCGCCACTCTTTAAACGGTCTTCCACTTTACGAATCTTCACGAGAAAGTCTCTCCACTTGTTAGAGTCGTAGGTGTGGAGACCGCCACTCTTGCCTCGCTGTGTAATAGTGAGATAAGTAGTGCTCTCTGTATAGGGTCTGCCATTGAAAAAACGGAAATATGCGTCTGAAAGGAAACGCTTCTTACTGTCTTTGTTTTTAGAAGATATACTGGTCATATCAAACTTCTTACGGACAAAGATATCCTGCTTATGGATGGCATATCCGTCTCCCAACAATTGCATTACAGATGCCATCAGGGTGGTGAAGTCGTAATAGCTATCTATATCTGCTGAATATTTTCTTACCGGATTCTGCATTTTGAGAATGGCAGAATAATCACCCTTCTTTGTGTACACCACGCCAATTCCATCCACATCCTCTACACTGAAATAGATATTTTCAAACATCTTGGCTCGCTTACCGCCAGTACCAAACGCACTCACGGAAATAGCCATGCCCACCAGGATGGAGATAAATACGACAATAACAAAAATTGAAATCATAATGATAGTTTTTAGAAATAAAAAAACTTGCTCATCTGCTTCTATACTGTTGCAGGTGGGCAAGTACATATACGCCTTTACTATGTTTCTTGGAATGCAATCCCTTATGCTGCTTGATGAATATCATTGCTCCACCAAAACCTATTACGATGGTGAGATAGACAAGTCCTAAAACGAAACCAATCCACATGTAGAAGATCAAAAAGCCTAGAATGCCACCACCAACTGCGCCGGCTGCCCAATAGATATACCTTCCTTGCAAACCCAGAAATTCAAGGGGTTTCTGAAGCCCCTTGAAAACCGGATAATCAGGATATTGCCCTTGATTATCACTTGCCATAACTCAAAACTTATTTTATGCCAAAGAACAATGGCAATGCCTGAGCTGCTGCGATGAGGAAGATACATGCACCTACGGTCATCATAATCTTCTTCTTGATGTCGTTCTCTTCGTTGTTCATAGCGATATAAACGCTGATAGCACCTACAACGGCAACAACACCTGCGATGGCATAGCAAAGCTTTACAACAATAGGTACATACTTGGCAATCTCTTCTGTTGCCTTACCCAATGCCGTAGTACCTGCGGAGAAGTCTCCAGCATTATTCTGGGCGAACACGCCAATTGTAAATACGAAAAGAAGCATCATCACCATGCCGAAGCGTGGGTTCTTCAACAATGTCTTAATCTGCTTGGCTGTAGCAGAAGCACAACTTTTTGTGGCACAAGCCAACGTGTTAAAAATCATTTTGTTCATAAATTTAAACTATATTAATTATTAAAAACTTTCTACCAAATTTTTAACGTAGTATTGCCATAGCTGTAACCGAAGAAAGCTGGCATTACGACTGTAGCTCCTACGAGGAATAAACAACTTCCCACCAGGACGAGTACACTTTTCGTGAAGCCTTCTTCTCCTGCCTGGAGTTTGATATAGATACTGGTAGCACTGTAGATGGCAAGAACTGATGCTACGGCATACATCAAGCGCATGGTGAAGACACACATGTTCAGCACATATACTACCATATCATATAATCTGCCCATGCTGCCACTGTAATCTGTACTACCACAATCTGCAGATGCAGACAGAGAAACGATGGCGAATAACAATACCATCAGGTATCTTGGATCTATTATCTTTCTCATACGTCTAAATCATCCATTTTGTTTTCAGCATTGTCTTCCATCTGTTCCATAATATGGTTGAGGGTCGACTGATACTCATCTTTTGTTTTCTCATCCTCGCTCTCGGCACAGAACTTGACCATTTCCTTCTTGGCAGCCATTGCCTGATTGTAAAGAGCGTTATCATCAGCAGCAAGGATCTCTTCTGCTATCTCCTCTCCGCTCTTACCTGTGGCTGCGTTATCGCCGGTTGAAGGTGTTGCTGACTCTTTGGCTTCTCCGGTATTTGCTGCCGGAGTATCGCCGTCTTCACTCACCATGGTAGGCTCTTCTTCTAAGTCTTCGTCGGGAGCGTTGCCAACAGCAAACTCTTCAACTTCTGCTTTCTTCTTGCCGTTGCTGCCAACGACATCCATGCCGATCATGACGGCATAGTATACGATATAAATGAATGTCAATATCGCTACAAAAATTCCAAATGCACCCATGTTTTTATTATTTTATTTGTTTTTGGGTGCAAAGAAAATGCTTTTTTTTCAAATTTAAGTCGCAAATGCGAAATACCTTTGAAATTAACAATTGCAAAACCTTTTTAGTGGGTTTTGAGGATTTTTTGTAGCGATATCGGGGATATCTACTCGGTAACGATGGTGCAACCAGATGGCATTGCACCCTTAATTTTGTTGATGGTTGCCTCACTGCAACCTACCATTCTGATGGTTTTGAGTTTGGTGCAACGAGCAAACATAATGTCCATACTGGTGACCTTGCTCATATCCCAACCGCTTAAGTTTGCTGACGTGAGGGAGCTACAGCCGTTGAACATGCCGGACATATAGGTGACGTTGCTCGTGTCAAAGTGGCTTAAGTCTAGGGTGATGAGTTTGCTGCAGCTAAAGAACATGTTGCCCATGTAGGTGACGTTGCTCGTGTTGAAGCTACTTAAATCCAGGGTCGTGAGGGAACTGCAGCTCCAGAACAAGGCGCCCATGGTGGTGACACTGCTAGTGTTCAAACCGCTTACATCCAGGGAAGTGAGTTCGCTGCAGTTGGAGAACATAAAGTCCATGTTGGTAACACCATCAAATTTGGCAACTGGTATACTCCAGTTACCACCTTTATCGGGGGTTAAAGTGTAACTAGTACCGTTGTACCCCCCCCCACTTTGTAGGTGAATGCATACGAGGCGGTTCCGGTAATGGAAGAAGGATAAGCTATTGCCTTTTCATTCCAAGGGGTGACCTTTACTTTCAACACCATCTCCTTACCGCTAATAAGCTGTTTGCCGTTCTCGTCCTGTCCGGCTCCGTCGGAGAAGTCTACGGTGTAGGTATAGTGTTTGCCCATCTCCCAATTGGTATTCAAACCGATATATGCCCAGCCATCATGGATTACCTTACCGCCCTGCATCGTGATATTCACCTTCAAGGCAAGGTATGCCTTTTCAGACGCTTTCTCTGACTTCTCCAGCTGCTGTGGGAGGAGCATGAAGGCTACATTGGCTTCATCGAGGGTTGACACGCTACTGGTCAATTCTGTAGCAGTGCTCCAGGTGGTTTCGTAGCTGCCAACATCTGCTGTTGCGCCAGAGAGGGTCCAGCTGGCGGCACTGTTTGCTATCGATGGAAACGTGAAGGTTCCCTTTGTCTTCACATTGCCCAGCTTCACGCCTGTCACCTTCACGGTATAAGCTGTATTGCTATTCTTGGCGGCTACACTGATCTCGGTAAGGGCGTGTTGGAAGTTCAACTCTACGCCAGTGGTGCCATTGGTGGCGTTATTACCAGTGGATTTTGCATACACGAAGTCCTGTTGGGCTGCAGCTGTTGCAAATGGCACGAAGTCTGTCAGAGTTTGTGCGTCCTTATCAATCTTGAAGGTACCATTTTTTCCTGGGGCTGCCGGTGCGTAGCCGTAGAGGTGTAAATCACCTTCTACAGGCCAATAGAACTTACCGGCTAGTGTAGTCCAGCTGCTGCCGTTGTCAGAGGTAGTATACAATACATTATTCATGTAGTTTGCCTCTCCTGTCTGGAAGGCATTCACCGTAAACTTACCGAGGTTGGTAATCTTGGTTTCTACTGCCTTAGTGTTTTTTACACCATCTCCGATTATGGCGGTCAAGCCAATTTCGTTACCGGACAATGGGCTACTACCAGCCAACTCGTCCTGGCTACAAGATGTGGCAGCAAGCAGACAGGCTGCTGCCATCACAAATAAACCTT
>ULYE01014364.1_pt1 | contig 46073 bp, 32 predicted proteins | sample 1961921 | NCBI WGS metagenome assembly ULYE01 (sample SAMEA4835856, study PRJEB28245) | human gut metagenome | biome: gut microbiome; material: fecal sample | place: Denmark | collected 2008 | reverse complement strand
GCTGCGACAGAAGGGTCGCAATGCTGAGACCGACGTAGCCGGTTCCGGCTACAGCGATTTTGATGTCTTTAAAATCACGCATATCTTTAAGAATTATGAGTTTTGAATTGTTGCGCGGTGCGCAATTTTGAGTTTTGAGTTTTGAATTGTCGCCGTTGGCGATTTTGAGTTATTCCATTTTGAGTTAATAATTCTCAATTCACAATTGAACAATTCTTAATGCGCAAAGCGCACAATTCAACATTCAACATTCAAAACTCAAAATTTTGAATGGAATTATTCGGCGATTTCGAAGTCTTCCAGATGGACATTGCTTATTGCCACTGCATAACCACCGAAGTCCATGACGAGTTGGCGGTCGCGAAGGATACGCACAACGTAGCCTTCCTGACCTTTCAGGAGGCCAGTAAGCACACGCAACTTGACATGGTCTTTGGCGAACTTAACGAAGGGGTCGCGAAGGAACGTGACACGCTCGGGCTCCTCCTTCATTATCCTCATGAAAGGACGCATCAGGCTGTCGGCAATGGTGGCAGGACGACCAGTACTGCAATCGTTGACAAGATAGTACTGAGGGAAGTTGCGCTTGAGGAAATACCTCAGCTGCAAAGTCTCGCCCTGTAGAAAGACAAGCCCACTGACAGTGGGCTTCTGCTCCTTCTTAATGCCCTTGCCGTTAGGTTTCTTGCGGTAGTGGGTGGTGCGATGGATGAAACACTTAGGCTTGAACTCACCCTCAGGAACAATTCTTTCAAGCCTTTCCTCGAATTTTCCAGCCGACATGTGCTGTATAAAAATATACCCCCATGGGGCTTCCTTGCCTTCATTTTTGGACATTCCTCCCACTTTCGAATCCGATTTATTATCAGCTTCGACTATGTGGATGCCCTTTGGTAAACGCTTGTTGTGATACTTGTCGTTCACGTCGGCTGTAGAAGAAGGAAGCGAGCAAACCTGCGTCATTTTTCTTTTTCTACTTTATGTCACTGTTGGCAGTCATCACCTGAGACGACTGTGCCATAAATACAATAACATTGTTCATTTATTATGTCTTTTGTAAATACATGAAGTCCAGTGGAATAGCAGAATGTTTAACAAATCAGAACTTACGCCTAAATGTCTCGCATCCAACCATTTTGTGGATTTGTGTCTTTATCAGTATATATCTTGTCTACTTATGTAAGATAAGATAGCGTGTACAAAGGTACGCTTTTTCTACTATTTAAAGACATTTTCATTCAATTATTTTTCAACATTTTGTCGATTTGTTGAACATTGCTCAACAAATATTCTTTCCCTACCTTTGTAACCCATTGACAATCAGCCGTTATATACTTACGTCTTATCATACACAAGAAGACATGCACACAAAAAGACACGCACTAAAAAAACGCCCGATTGTTGGCTTGCTTCATTAAGCCAACAATCGGGCGATGAACAGAAAATCATCCTTCTCAGAATAATATGCCCTGTCGTCAATCGTCCTTGAACGACAGTTTTTCTAATTTCTCTTTAAGCACAGGAGCCTCAGACGCTCTTATTGACAATCTTATTTCGCAGGTGTTGTCGTAGGTCTGGCCGACGATGCGGGGCGACATCTCCTTAATGATTTTCATCACATCGTTCATCATTATATAGGGAAAGTCGTAGACCACCTCTTCCTCCTTGTAGAGCTTTACTATTTCGGCATTGGCTATAGCCTCGGCGGCGGCAGTGCGATAAGCCACAATGAGTCCGCTTGTGCCAAGATTCACTCCTCCATAGTATCTCACAACGATGATGAGGATGTCGGTGAGTTCGTTTTTGGTTATCTGTCCGAGAATGGGTTTGCCGGCTGTGCTGCTTGGCTCGCCATCGTCGTTGGCGCGAAACAGCGAATGGTCGGCACCAAGGGTATATGCCCAACACACATGACGGGCATCGTAATACTTCTTGCGATGCTCGGCAACAATGGTTTTCACCTCGTCTTCGGTAGTGACATGAAAAGCAAAAGCGAGAAACTTGCTTCGTTTCTCACTATAAAAGCCCTCAGCAGGCTTGTCGGTTATTGTAAGATATTCGTCTATCAACTCCATTTATTTGTCTACAGTAAATATTTTATACTGTATGCAAAGGTAACAAAAAAAATTATTAGTTATTAATTATTAGTTATTAATTATCAATTATAAACAACAATCGATAACTGACAATTAATAACTAATAACTAATAATTAATAATTTAATCGAGTTTATGTATGATAAGGCCCGAGCGAAGCTTCGGCTCAAACCATGTTGCCTTAGGAGGCATAATCTTGCCACTGTCAGCAATATCGATAATCTGCTTCATTGACACGGGATAGAGGGCAAGAGCCATGCGCATCTCACCGCTATCAACACGGCGCTTAAGCTCTTCCAATCCACGCAGACCACCAACGAAGTCGATGCGCTTGTCGGAACGCAAATCCTTGATGCCAAGAATGTCGTCGAGAATCAGGCGGCTTGAGATGTCAACGTCGAGCACTCCGATAGGATCCTTGTCGTCGTAGGTGCCTTCCTTGGCATTAAGAGCAAACCAATGGCCATCGAGATAGAGCGAGAACTCATGCAGGTGCTGTGGCTTGTAGATAGCCTCACCCTTATCCTCGACTGTGAAGTTCTTGGCAATAGCCTCAAGGAACTGCTCTGAAGTGAGACCATTGAGATCCTTAACCACGCGGTTGTAGTCGAGCACTGTGAGCTGTGAAGCCTGGAAGCAAACAGCCATGAAATAGTTGTACTCCTCGTTGCCCTTATGATTAGGATTGTTCTTAGCCTTCTCGGCACCGACAAGAGCGGCAGCCGCACTACGGTGGTGACCGTCGGCGATATAGAGAGCTGGCATCTTGGCAAACTCAGCAGTAATGGCAGCAATATCCTTATCGTCGTTGATGACCCAAAGCTGATGGCGGAAGCCATCGATAGGAGCCACGAAATCATACTCTGGCTTGCCTGCAGCATAGCGCATGATGATGTCGTTGAGCAGAGAGTTGTCGGGATAAGCAAAGAAAACAGGCTCGATGTTGGCATCGCACACGCGCACATGCTTCATGCGGTCTTCTTCCTTGTCGCGGCGTGTAAGCTCGTGCTTCTTGATGACACCATTAAGATAATCATCCACAAATGCACCAACCACAAGACCATACTGTGTCTTGCCGTTCATGGTCTGGGCATAAATGTAGTAAGCCTCTTTCTGGTCCTGGCAAAGCCAACCCTTCTCCAGGAACTTCTTGAAGTTCTCGGCAGCCTTATCGTAAACACGAGGGTCGTACTCGCTTGTGCCTGGTTCGAAATCAATCTCCGGTTTAATGATATGGTATAGACTCTTCTCGTTGTCACCAGCCTCAACTCTTGCCTCCTCGCTGTCGAGAACATCGTAAGGACGTGAAGCAATTTCTTCAACAAGATTCTGGGGTGGGCGTATGCCTTTGAACGGTTTTATTGTAGCCATAATTTTTTATTGTTTTAGATTTAAGGAAATTTAGTTAAAGCCCACTCCAGAGAAATCAGAAACCATAAAACATTCTCTGGAGTGGGACTTACAATTACTTATTCACCTGATACTTAGTGCATCCATCCTTGAAGAAAGCGTTGATCTGCTTGGCAGCTGCAATACCAGCATTGATATTAGCCTCGGCAGTCTGTGCACCCATCTTCTTAGGAGTAGAGAAGTAGCGACCCTCAAACTTGCGGAAGTCGGCATCAGCATCGGGCATGATGTCGGTGACATACTTTATGTCGGTGCGCTCTTCCATGAGCTTGAGCAATTCCGGCTCGTTGATAACCTCCTTGCGTGCGGTATTAACGAGAACAGCATTCTTCTTCATCTTGCCAACGAGAGCGGCATTGATGCTCTGCTTGGTTTGAGGAGTAGCTGGAATGTGAAGCGAAACAACATCGCAATTCTCGAAGAGAGCCTCCTGCGAGTCGACGGCTGTAACACCTTCGGCCTCGATAGCCTCCTTCGGGCAGAAAGCATCGTAAGCAGACACTTCCATGCCAAATCCCTTAGCTATGCGAGCAACATTGCGACCTACATTGCCAAACGCAAGAATACCAAGTTTCTTGCCCTTAAGCTCAGAGCCTGACCTGCCATTGTAGAAGTTGCGAACAGCATAAACCAACAAGCCAAACACAAGCTCGGCAACGGCGTTGGAGTTCTGACCAGGAGTATTCTCTACAACAACACCCTTCTCCTTTGCGTAAGCACAGTCGACATTGTCGTAGCCAGCACCTGCGCGAACTACTATCTTAAGCTGCTTTGCTGCGTCGAGAACCTCGGGAGTAACCTTATCCGAACGGATGATCATAGCGTCGGCATCAGCCACAGCGTCGAGCAACTGCTGCTTGTCTGTATATTTCTCAAGGAGAACGAGTTCGTTGCCTGCTCCTTCTATTTCAGCCTTTATACCATTCACCGCTGCTGCTGCAAACGGCTTCTCTGTTGCCACCAATATTTTCATAGTAAATGATTTTTAGAATTTATGATTGTTGGAAGTAGTATTCAAGTGCTTATGAGCCTAACTATTAGTGCTGAGCCTCAAACTCCTGCATGCACTTAACAAGAGCCTCAACACACTCGAGCGGCAAAGCATTATAGCAGCTTGCACGGAAACCGCCAACTGAGCGGTGACCCTTAATGCCTACCATGCCCTTAGATGTAGCATACTCGAAGAAAGGCTTCTCAAGATCCTTGTACTCGTCGTTCATCACGAAGCAGATGTTCATGAGAGAGCGAGAACCCGGCTCTACTGTGCCACGGAACAACTTGTTGCGGTCGATCTCGGCATAAAGCATGTCGGCACGCTCCTTAGCACGGCGGTCCATCTCCTCTACTCCACCGTTCTTCTTGATCCAACGGAGAGTCTCGAGTGCGCAATAGATAGGCACTACTGGAGGTGTGTTGAACATAGAACCCTTGTCGACGTGTGTGCGGTAGTCGAGCATTGTAGGAATCTGACGCGGAGCCTTGCCCAAAACCTCATCCTTAACGATGATGAGAGTAACACCTGCCATAGCAAGGTTCTTCTGAGCACCAGCGTAGATGCAGTCGTACTTGGCAACGTCTACTGGACGGCTGAAGATGTCGGAAGACATATCGCCAATGAGACGAACGGGAACATCGGGATCCTGACGGATTTCGGTACCGTAGATAGTATTGTTGGTGGTAATATGCAAATAGTCGAGGTCGGCAGGGCACTCATAGTCCTTAGGATAGAAGGTGTAGCCTGCGTCGGCTGAAGAAGCCACTTCAACAACATCGCCGAAGAGCTTAGCTTCCTTCATGGCCTTCTTTGCCCATGTACCAGTGTTCAAATAGCCTGCCTTCTTGATAAGGAAGTTGTAGGGAATCATACAGAATTCCAAAGAGGCACCGCCGCCGAGGAACAAAACTGAATAACCCTCGGGCACATTAAGAATCTCCTTGATAAGAGCTACAGCCTCGTCGACAACGGGCTGAAAATCCTTTGCTCTGTGGCTGATTTCTGCCAAAGAGAGTCCCGAACCATTGAAATCCAAAATCTGTTTTGCTGTGTTCTCAATTACTTCACGCGGAAGAATCGATGGACCGGCATTAAAATTGTATTTCTTCATATGCTTGTCTTTATTATTAAGTTAATAATTTTTCTTTTAACAATAGCGAAGTTACGATTTATTTTTGAATAGCCAAAATAAAAAGCAAAAATTAATCGAGAATGTATTTAAACAGCATAAAAACACACCAAATTCTTGACATTTGAAAGGGTTAGTTGAGGGTACACATTATTATATAAGAATTTTGAGTTTTGAATTTTGAGTTTTGAATTATTGCGCGATGCGCAATTTTGAATTTTGAGTTTTGAATTATCGGCAGAGCCGATTAGGAATTATTCAATTTTGAATTTTGGATTAGGAATTCTCAATTCAACATTCAAAACTCAAAATCGCCATAGGCGACAATTCAAAACTCAAAACTCAAAATTCAAAAATCATCTAAGCTTTTTCAGTTTCAGTTTGGGTATTTTTATTTTATCACCAGCCTTCACCTGCATGCGATTGTTGTACACCTCAACATAGCACTCCATTCCCGGACCGAGATTGGCCTTGCTTATAGAGGCGAGAGTCTGACCGCTCTTAACAGTGACTACCCTATCCGTGCCTACTATTATATAAGCACCAGTGCGTATGCGTACATCATAATTGTAATCGGAAGGAGCCGTGACTGTCGGACGACTACTGTCGGACGCAGGAGTCTTCTTATCAGCAGACTTGTCCTTGACAGAGACCGCAGGCTTGCTTGCAGACCCAGCCTTATCTGACAATTCTGGCTTAGCAGAAGACTCTACCTTACCTGCAGCAACGGCCTTTTCATTAGGCAGAACTTTAGTTTCCTTTGTCTCCGCAGAAGCCAACTGTTCTTCCGACTGCTTCTTTTGTACAGTATCTACTGGCACAGACTTAGGCTTGTCGTCAGCATCCTTCACAGTGGCAGCATGTACAGTAAGGCGACTTTGCAACTGCTCTATAGCCCTATTCTTTTCTTCTATCTGACGATAGAGAAAATACATACCTATACCTATACATACAAGGAGAACGAACGAGGCAGTACTAAGCCAATACATAAGACGAGGATTGCGCTGCTTGCAACCAACAGAAACCAATGATTCGAGGGCAGGTTCGTCTGTTTCCAGTTCTGAGTTGTCGGTCTCCTGCTTTGAATTGCCAGTCTCCAGTTGAGAATTGTCTGTATTCAGTTCCGAATTATCTGTATCTGCTTCCAAAACATCAGAATCAACAGTTTCAGGTTCCACAGGCTCAGAATCCTCTGTTTCCTGGTCAACAGTCTCCGGCTCAACAGTGGTTTCCGGCTCATCTGTTTCCCGGTCAACAGTCTCCGGCTCAACAGTGGTTTCCGGATCCTCTGTTTCCTGGTCAACAGTCTCCGGCTCAACAGTGGTTTCCGGCTCCTCTGTTTCTATTTCCACAGAATCTGGTTCTAAGGTTTCCTCTTCAGTATCCTCATCCCCATTCTCCTCTATCGTCTCATCCTTTGCATCCTCTTCAACCACTTGTTTAGAGTTTTCCTCAAATTCGCGGTCGATGTCAGAAAAGTCAACCCCATCGTTAAGCACCACAGTTTCGAACTGCACAAAAGGACGGTTCACCCTATCGCGCAGCAACACTTCGGGAGTGAATGAAATCTTGTTTCTCCCTTCAAGTATTATGCGCTCGCCAGTGTTGACATCCACACTGGCGCGCGCACCCACACTCGTCACCTTAAACGTGCCGAGTCCTTTAATCTTAACTTGTTTGTCGGGCGCGTCAAGCTCATCCATCAGCACCTCAAACATAAGGCCAATGAAATCGCTTGCCTCCTCAGGCTTTATCTCATAGCGTTTGCTCAGTTCCTCAGCAAAGTCAGTAACCTTAGCCATTTTGGTCTCCTTTCTTCATTTTGTTTTTCACCGAAGGAGCTGGTTTGAAGCTAAGCACAATCTTTGGAGGCACCATCATCCGTTGTCCAGTAGAAGGACTCACGACAATGCGCTCCATGCGGTTCTTAAGCTCGAAGGTGCCGAAGTCAGGCACCGCAACACTCTCGCCATCGTCAAACCTCTGCGCCATAGCCTCCACCACGCAACGCACCATGCGCTGCGTGTTCTCCTGAGAATAACCCGAACGCCTTGACAGTTCGGCTATGTATTCCTTGTTGTTCATTCCACTATTTCTCCATAAAGGTCGAAGTCATCGCTGTCGGTGATATGCACATTATAGAAGCAACCAGAGCGCAGACGACGCTTGTCGGCAGGGATAAGCACCTCAGGGTCAACCTCAGGCGAGCAGAACTCAGTGCGTCCCACATAGTAGTCGCCCTCGCGACGGTCGATGATAGTAGTGAGTGTCTTGCCCACCTTGGCAGCCTCAACCTCAGCCGAAATGCGCTGTTGCACAGCCATAAGCTTGTCGAGGCGGCGCTGCTTCACCTCAGCAGGCACATCGTCGTCGTAATGCTCGGCACTATATGTACCCTCCTCCTCGGAATAGGCAAATGCCCCCATACGCTCAAACTTAGCCCACTTGACGAAGTCGACGAGCTCCTTGAAGTCCTCCTCGGTCTCACCCGGGAAACCCACCATAAGAGTTGTGCGCAGGCAGATGCCAGGCACACGCTCGCGTATCTGCTCGATAAGGTTCATAGTCTCCTGCTTCGACACATGGCGGTGCATACGAGTGAGCATATTGTCAGAAATATGCTGCAAGGCAATGTCGAGATACTTGCACACATTGGGCTTCTCGCGAATCACGTCAAGCAATTCCAAGGGGAACTGATTGGGATAGGCATAATGCAGACGAATCCACTTCACACCCTTAATGTCGGCCATCTCGGCAATGAGGTCGGCAATATGACGCTTGCCATCAATGTCGACACCATAATAAGTAAGCTCCTGAGCAATAATCTGGAACTCCTTGACGCCACGCTCCACAAGCGAGCGCACCTCGTCGAGAATCTCCTCCTTGGGTCGGCTGACATGCTTGCCAGTAATAATAGGTATGGCACAATAGGCACAACGGCGGTCGCATCCCTCGCTAATCTTCACGTAGGCATAGTGGTGAGGAGTAGTGATGAGACGGTCGCCGGAGCAAGTAGGCACATCAGGTTTGCCAAGGTCGGTGAGCAGCTGCTTGAAGTTGAACTTGCCGTAATACTTGTCGACCTGTGGGATTTCCTCCTCCAGTTCGTCCTTATATCTCTGCGAGAGACAGCCCATAACGAAGAGTTTGCTGATGCGTCCCTCCTCCTTAGCCTGAACAAGTTCAAGTATAGTGTCGATGCTCTCCTGTTTTGCGTCCTCGATAAATCCGCATGTGTTAACCACCACAATCTCACCGTCGATGCGCTTAGCATCGTGAGTGCAATGATAGCCAGCCTGCTCAAACATCGTCATCAGAGCCTCTGAGTCGACGAGGTTTTTAGAGCAGCCCATTGTAATAATGTCTATCTGTCCTTTCTTCATTATTCCCTTTTACCAATCTTTCTTATACAGCAAGTGTAAAAAAATTAATCCTTCTTAAAGAGTGAGTCAACAAACTGTCGCTTGTTGAACAGTTGCAGAGCCTCCATCGACTCTCCCAGTCCGATGTACTTCACAGGCACCTTGAGCTGGTCGGAAATGCCGATAACCACACCACCCTTGGCAGTGCCATCGAGTTTTGTAATGGCAAGCGAAGTGATCTGAGTGACCTGCGAGAACTGCTTAGCCTGCTCAAAGGCGTTCTGTCCGGTAGAACCGTCGAGCACCAAGAGCACCTCATCAGGAGCCTCGGGCAACACCTTCTTCATCACATCCTTTATTTTCTTAAGCTCGTTCATCAAGCCCACCTTATTATGCAGACGTCCTGCGGTGTCGATAATCACCACGTCGGCCCCATTAGCCTTGGCAGAGGAAAGAGTGTCGTAGGCAACGGATGCAGGGTCGGAACCCATCTGCTGCTTGATGACAGGCACGCCAACACGCTCACCCCAGATACAAATCTGCTCGACAGCAGCGGCACGGAAAGTGTCGGCAGCGCCAAGATAAACCTTCTTGCCCGACTTCTTAAACTGATAGGCAAGCTTGCCGATAGTGGTAGTCTTGCCCACACCGTTGACACCCACAACAAGAATCACGTAAGGACGATGGTCGGTAGGAAGCTCCCAGTCGTCGTTATCACCCGTATTGTTTTCGGTAAGCAGCGAGGCAATCTCGTCGCGCATGATACCGTTAAGCTCGGATGTAGACACATACTTGTCGCGGGCCACACGCTCCTCAATGCGCTTGATGATTTTAAGGGTAGTTTCCACGCCGATGTCGGAAGTGATGAGAGCCTCCTCAAGGTTGTCGAGCACCTCGTCGTCGACAGTCGACTTGCCCATGATGGCACGTGAGATTTTGTCGAAAACACTATGCTTAGTCTTTTCGAGTCCATTGTCAAGAACTTGCTTCTTGTTCTTATTAAAAAATCCAAAAATTCCCATATAACGTTATTTGTGTTTGCAAAAATAAGCAAAATATTCGGAATGGCAAAGCGACATTGCAAAATTAAGCTCGTTTATTTTGCAAGGTCTCTTAATTTAGTTACCTTTGCAGCAACTTTGATTAAAAAACTAATTTGTTATGGTTAAAATCACATTTCCCGATGGTTCGGTTCGTGAGTACGAACAGGGCGTAACGGGGTTACAAATCGCCGAGAGCATTTCGCCGGCTCTCGCTCGCAACGTTGTATCTTGCGGTGTAAATGGCGAAACAGTGGAGCTTAACCGTCCTATCAACGAGGACGCAACAATCGCCCTTTACCGATTCGAGGACGAAGAAGGCAAGCACACATTCTGGCACACATCTGCCCACCTCCTTGCCGAGGCTCTTAAGGAGCTCTATCCAGGCATACAGTTCGGCTTCGGTCCGGCTGTTGAGAACGGTTTCTTCTACGACGTTATGCCTAAGGAAGGCGACGTAATCTCAGAGAACGACTTCCCGAAGATTGAGGCCAAGATGAAGGAACTCGCCAAGAAGAACGAGCCTGTGGTTCGCCGCGAGGTGCCTAAGGCCGAGGCGTTGGCTGAATTCCAGGCTGACGGCCAGGTTTACAAGTGCGAGCACATCGACCAGGACCTTGAGGACGGCACAATCTCGACATACACTCAGGGTAACTTCACCGACCTCTGCCGTGGTCCGCACCTTATGAGCACTGGCTCTATAAAGGCTGTGAAGATCACAAGTGTGGCAGGTGCCTTCTGGCGTGGCGACGCTAAGCGCGACCAGATGACACGTATCTACGGTATCTCATTCCCCAAGAAGTCGATGCTCGACGAGTATCTGCAGATGCTTGAGGAAGCCAAGAAACGCGACCACCGCAAGATTGGCAAGGAGATGGAGCTGTTCATGTTCTCTGAGCGTGTGGGCAAGGGTCTGCCTATCTGGCTTGCCAAGGGTACCGAACTCCGTCTGCGCTTGCAGGACTTGCTGCGCAAGCTTCTCAAGCCTTACAACTATGAGGAGGTTATCACTCCGGGTATTGGTGGCAAGAGCCTCTACGTAACCTCTGGTCACTACGCTCACTACGGCAAGGATGCCTTCCAGCCTATCCACACACCAGAGGAGGACGAGGAGTATATGCTCAAGCCTATGAACTGTCCTCACCACTGCGAGATCTTCGCACGCAAGCCACGCTCTTACAAGGATCTGCCCTTGCGCATTGCAGAGTTCGGTACTGTATTCCGCTATGAGAAGAGTGGCGAGCTGCACGGACTTACACGTGTGCGTACATTTACACAGGATGACGCCCACATCTTTGTACGTCCTGAGCAGGTGAAGAATGAGTTTGAGAACATCATCGACATCATCCTCAAGGTGTTCAGCATCTTTGGTTTCGAGAACTACGAGGCACAGATTTCTCTCCACGACCCGAAGGACACAGAGAAGTATATTGGTAGCGAGGAGATTTGGGCTGAGTCAGAGAACGCCATCCGCGAAGCTTGCCGCGAGAAGGGTCTTGAGGTACACGAGGAAGTTGGCGAGGCTGCCTTCTATGGTCCTAAGCTCGACTTCATGGTTAAGGACGCCATCGGTCGCCGTTGGCAGCTTGGCACTATCCAGGTTGACTACAACTTGCCACAGCGTTTCAAGTTGGAGTATACAGCCGAGGACAACACAAAGCAGACTCCAGTGATGATTCACCGTGCGCCGTTTGGCTCAATGGAGCGTTTCACCGCTGTGCTTATCGAGCACACCGCAGGTCACTTCCCATTGTGGCTCACTCCCGACCAGGTGGCTATTCTTCCTATCTCTGAGAAATACAACGAGTATGCTCAGGAGGTTAAGAAGTTCTTCGACAAGCAGGGCGTTCGCGCTGTTGTTGACGACCGCAACGAGAAGATTGGCCGCAAGATTCGCGACAACGAGCTGAAGCGTGTGCCTTACATGGTAGTTGTAGGCGAGAAGGAAGCAGCCGAAGGTCTTGTGTCTATGCGTAAGCAGGGCGGTGGCGAGCAGGCCACGATGACTAAGGAAGAGTTTGCTAAGCGCATCAACGACGAAGTGGCTGAGCAGCTCAAAGCAGCAGAAGAGTAATACTTGAAGTATAAAAAAATGACGGGGATTAGCGACTTTCCAAATAAGTCGTTAATCCCCGTTTTTTTTCTTCAATATGCACTCCGCACAGACTCCTTTAACCACAAACGATACAGAGCAGGCCTCAAATCCTTCAGGCAACTGAACCTCCGGCACATGAACATTCTCAAGACAGAATGAGCGTTGACACGACTCACAATAGAAATGCACATGGTTCTCGTCGTGATTGCACGGACCGTGATGCTCACACAGCTCATAATTCAAGTGTCCTCGTCCATCCTCGAATGTATGCACTACATCATGCTCAAGAAACAGCGAGAGGACACGGAAGATACTCGACTTGTCCATATAGAGAAGCCGAGATTCAAGACCCTTCAGACTCATCGGGCGATGAAGGTCGTGAAGGGTCTTAAACACTAATATTCTATTGGCAGTGGGACGCACGTCCTTGCTTGCCAGATGTTCTTCGATTTCGGTTGTGGTCATGAATTTTTAAATTATCAAACTTCCCACCTGATATACTACAGCCGACACTATCCATGCCAACACCGTGGTGTAGCAAGCAGCGAATATAGCCCATTTCCATGAGCCTGTCTCACCTTTTATTGCCGCTATTGTGGCAATGCAAGGGAAGTAGAGCAACACAAAGAGCAAGAAGCAATAAGAGGCAAGCGGAGTGATGCCGTCGGCAACCATCTGCTTCTGCAAGTGAGAATACGACTCCTCGGAACCTTCCTCTGCAGCATCGTCGCTATGATAGAGAATGCCCATAGTAGAAGCCACAATCTCCTTGGCTCCAACACCAGAGATAAGCCCAACATCGAGTTTCCAGTCGAAGCCCTGAGGACGGAACACTGGCTCAATGACATGTCCTATGCGTCCGATATAGCTTTGCTCCTGCTGTTGCTCGCGCGAGAGTTGCTCGTTATGCGGGAAATAGCCCAATGCCCATACTATCAGACTTGCCACAAGAATGATGCCACCCATCTTCTTGAGGTATTCCTTACCCTTCTGCCATGTGTGGCGGCCTATAGCCTTGGCAGTAGGGAAACGGTAAGGCGGCAATTCCATAACGAAGGGAGTGTCCTCGCCCTTAAACAGAGTCTTGCTGAACAGTCGGCTCATAACCACCGCCATGATGATGCCCACAATATAGAGCGACATCATAACCGATGAGCGGTATTGCTTGGCAAACATCGTACCTATAATCATAATGTAGATAGGGAAGCGTGCCGAACAGCTCATAAGCGGAAGGATGAGCATAGTGATAAGGCGCGAGCGGCGGCTCTCAATGGTACGTGTTGCCATTACAGCAGGCACATTGCATCCGAAGCCCATGATGAGCGGAATGAACGACTTGCCGTGCAATCCCATCTTGTGCATCAGCTTGTCCATGATGAAGGCAGCACGAGCCATATAACCAGAGTCCTCCATAAAGGAAATGAAGAAGTAGAGGATGAGGATTTGGGGCAGGAACACAATCACCGAACCTACACCACCTATCACACCATCGATGAGCATATCCTTCAAAGGTCCTGCTGCCATGTGCTCCGAAATCATCGAGCCTATCCATTCCACTCCTGCCTCTATCCAGTCCATAGGATATTGTCCAAGCGAGAATGTGGCCTCGAACATCACCCATATCATAAGAATGAATATCGGGAAACCCACATATTTGTTGGTTATCACATTATCTATTAAGTGGGTCACCTGATAGGTGTCCTTTTTATTGCCAGTCTGGTAGCCAGCCTCCTGCAACGCACCATGTATGAATCCGTATTTGGCATCCATGATAGCAGTCTCCGAATCCTCATGCATATATTTCTGCACATCGGCAGTAGCCTTGTCGCGCACAGCGAATATCTGGTCGGGACGAGCCGTGGATGTCCTTATCAGCTGCTCGGTGTCTTTGTCGCGTTCAAGGAGTTTTATGCCAAGATAACGAGTAGAGAACTTATGTCGGAGGTCGGTCTCCTTCTTCAGTTCTGCCTGTATGGCAGCAATACCCTCCTCAACATAAGTGCCGTGGTTGATATGGATATGTCGGAACACATTGTGCTTAGGCTTCACGCCCGAGGCAAAGTCCTCGTCGTGGTCGGGCTGTCCCTTCTCCGTCTTGCTATACCGCTCATGCCAAGCCTTGATACCCTCAGCCACCTCAGGGTCAAGATTGCCGTTGGCATCGAGGAAGTCAAGGCCCTCGTACATATTAATAATTATGTGGAAGAGCAGTTCCACTCCCCTACCCGTTGTGAATGTGGTAGGAATCATGGGCACACCGAAGAGTTCGCCCAATTTTGCATAGTCAACATTGTCGCCACGCTTCTCAGTCTCGTCGAACATGTTCAAGGCACATACCATGCGCAGGTGCATGTCGATGAGCTGCGTGGTGAGATAGAGGTTGCGCTCAAGGTTGCTTGTGTCGATAACGTTGATTACGACATCAGGAGTATGCTCAATAATCTGCTTGCGCACATAAAGTTCTTCGGGCGAATAGGCAGAGAGCGAATAAGTGCCAGGCAGGTCGACAATATTAAATTCGTAGCCCTCGAATTCGGCATGTCCCACCTTGGCGTCGACCGTCACACCCGAATAGTTGCCCACACGCTCATGTGCGCCCGAGGCGAAGTTGAAGAGCGAAGTCTTGCCACAGTTAGGGTTGCCCACAAGAGCCACATTGATGGTGCGACGCTTCTTCATGGCAGCGTCGCGCAGCTGACCATCCGTCAGGGGTGTAGGATTGGAGTCGGGTTGTGCTGCTGATGTGTTGCTATCGGCAGCCTCGTCGCATGGCTGTTCAAGTTCTTGCTTTTGGCAGTCGGAAGTTTCCGATTGCTTCTCTATCTTCTCAGCCTCCTCCACACTTATCACTTCAATCATGTCGGCCTCAGAGTGGCGCAAAGACACCTCGTAGCCCATAATTTTGTATTTCACGGGGTCTTGCAGCGGAGCGTTCTGAAGCACGTCAACCACCTTGCCTTTGATAAATCCCATCTCGACGATGCGCTTGCGGAATCCTCCGTGTCCCATCACCTTTACGATGACACCGCGCTCGCCGGTCTTTAATTCAGATAATTTCATTTTTTCAGCTATGTTTTTCTTAAATATAAGATGTCTCTTTTCTTAAAACGCAAAAGTACACAGAATTATTGAGAATAGGTAATATATGAATAACATTGTTTGAAAAATACCTATTTTTAGGTATTCAGGCGTTTGGGGATAAGAACATTTACGTACACGTTAGTTCAGATTTAGTACACAAACCGTACAAAGAAGCGAAAAATTGTACATCGTTGGATTTTTGTACATAAGTAGAGATAAAATGTACATACGTACACTCACACATTATAAATCTTATATAATTTTGCAAACGAAATGCAAAACAAACATCGAAAGCATTCTTAAAAATCTTTGATAGCATTCTTAAAAATCTTTGAAAGCATTCATACAAACCAAGAGATAATTAACAAACAAAATAAAAAATCTTTAAACCTATCAAGAAATGAAAGTTAGATTTAAGACCGAAACAATCAAGTCATGGGCTATCTTGCTTCTGATGTTGATTTCCGTGTCCGTAGCTAATGCTCAGGACAAGGTCTCGGGAGTTGTGAAAGACGACACCGGCGAAACAATGCCAGGTGTAAGCGTCACAGTGAAAGGCAGCAACAATGTCGGTGCGGTCACCGATATTGACGGAGCGTTCAGCATTAGCGTGAAACGTGGAGCCATGCTCACTTTCTCGTTCCTTGGCTACACAGCCCAGGACGTGAAGGCCACTCCGGGAAAGCAGATGGTAGTAACACTGCACGAGGACAACAAGACTCTTAACGAGGTGGTTGTCGTGGGCTATCAGCCAGTTCGCCAGCGCGACCTTACAGGTTCGGTTGCCAAAGCCGACATGAAGGGGCTTACCAGCACACCAGTGTCTTCGTTCGACCAGACTCTCGGTGGTCGTCTTGCAGGTGTCAACGTTTCCTCTAACGAGGGTATGCCTGGCGGCAAGATGAACATGGTGATTCGTGGTAACAACTCGCTCACCCAAGACAATACACCTCTATATGTTGTCGACGGATTCCCCGTTGAGGACGCCTCGATTGCTGCAAGCATCAACCCGCTTGACATTCAGTCGGTAAACGTATTGAAGGATGCTTCGGCCACCGCTATATATGGTGCTCGTGGTGCCAATGGTGTTGTCATCATTACCACCAAGAGTGGCCAGGTGGGCAAGCCTAAGATTACTTATGATGGCAGCTATGGCTGGCAGACTATCTCCAACAACATCGAGATGATGGATGCTTACGAGTTTGTTAAGCTCCAGAACGAGATGTATCCCAAGGAAGTGGCAGAGAAGTATCTTGCCAACTACGAGGGCAAGCAGTGGACTCTCGACGACTACCGCAACATCGCCCAGTACAACTGGCAGGACATGATTTTCAAGAATGCTCCTATACAGAACCACAGCGTGGGCTTGACGGGTGGCAGCAAGGAAGTACGCTACAACGCTTCGCTCTCTTACTTCGACCAGGACGGTATCGTTATCAACTCCAACTACAACCGCCTTCAGGGCCGCTTGGGCAGCACCTACATGAAGGACAAGTTGAAGATTAACCTCAACGTGAACTATTCACGCAGCAACCAGGATGGAGCCTCGCCTTCGCAGCAGTCTTACTCTGGTATGAACAACCTCTTCTATAGCGTATGGGGCTATCGTCCGGTGACACAACCTGGTTTGCCTCTTACAGCCTTGCTTGAGAACGCTACCGACGACGATGTGAACGGCACCAACGACTACCGTTTCAACCCCTATATGGACCTCAACAACGCCTACAACCACACATTGACTCAGTATACCCAGTTCAACGGCTACTTGGAGTATGAGTTTATGAAGGGATTGAAGCTTAAGGTTTCTGGTGGTTTCACCGATTCTCGCGTGAACAACGACAACTTCAACAACTCGAAGTCGCGCTATGGCAGCCCCCTATCGAATGATAAGGTTAACGCACGCGTAATACGTTCCTCACGCGCCACATGGCTCAACGAGAACACTATCACTTATCAGACTAACATCAAGAAGAAGCACTTCTTCAACACTCTCGCCGGTTTCTCTCTGCAGAACTCCGACTACGACTACTACTCATTCAAGACCATCCATATTCCTAACGAAAGCTTGGGTATGGCAGGTATGAGCCAGGGCACTCCCACCACTACGGTTTCTACCAAGAGCTCATGGTCGATGATATCTTACTTCGGACGCTTCAACTACAACTACTATTCGAAGTATTACGCTACATTCACAATGCGTGCCGACGGTTCATCTAAGTTCCGCAAGGGCAACCGCTATGGTTACTTCCCTTCAGGTTCATTGGCATGGAATGTGGCTGAGGAGGACTTCATGAAGCCAATTCGCAATTACATCGACAATGCAAAGATTCGTTTGTCATGGGGTCTCACCGGTAACAACCGTGTAGGCGAGTATGCTTCCTACGGACTCTACGACGTGCAGAAGTCATGGGGCGGCCAAGTGACATTAGGCAGCGTTCCAAGTGGCGTTTATCCATTTAACGGCAACCTGAGCAACGTAGGTATGGTTCCTACATCAGTGCCCAACAAGGACCTTAAGTGGGAGACCACAGAGCAGTGGAACCTCGGTTTCGACCTCAGCTTCCTTCAGGAGCGCATCGGCGTTACCGTAGACCTCTACCGCAAGACCACACGCGACTTGCTGCTCAACTCCAACTTGCCATTGTCTTCGGGCTTCGTAAGCGCAATGAAGAATATCGGTAAGGTGCGCAACCAAGGTATAGAGTTCACACTCAACACCACCAACATAAAGAACAAGAAGTTTGAGTGGACCAGCAACTTCAACATCGCCTTCAACCAGAACCGCGTTATCGAGCTTGCAGAAGGACAGTCAGCCTTGATGTCGGCAGTACAGTTCGACCAGAACTTCAACCAGCAGTCGAGCTACATAGCAAGAAAGGGCGAGTCGATGGGATGTATGTACGGATATATCTACGATGGCACTTACAAGTACGAAGACTTCAACAAGTCGGGCGACAACTACACACTCAAGGCAAACGTACCTCACTTCGCCGGTGAGACCAACACCCAGCCAGGTATGCCTAAGTATCGCGACATCAACGGCGACGGAGTTGTAGACGACAACGACTGCACCATCATCGGCAACGGCCTGCCTGTTCACACTGGTGGTTTCACCAACAACTTCGCCTATGCAGGCTTCGACCTGAGCGTGTTCTTCCAGTGGTCTTACGGCAACGACATTCTCAACGCCAACCGCCTGTGGTTTGAAAGCTCATGGAACAAGTCGCGCGACCTCAACCAGTTTGCAAGCTACGCCGACCGCTGGACTCCTGAGAACCCGACAAGCGACATTCCACGTGCCACAGCCTCAGCATCCAACAAGGTGTTCTCTTCACGCATCATCGAGGACGGCTCGTTCCTCCGCCTTAAGACCGTGACATTGGGCTACACACTGCCGAAGGCTATCGTCACACGTCTGCATATCGACAACCTCCGCGTCTACTTTGCAGCACAGAACCTCTTCACCATCACAAGCTACAGTGGCTACGATCCTGAGGTTTCTATCCGTAACAACGCCCTCACACCGGGTCTCGACTTCTCGGCTTACCCACGTGCCCGTCAGTTCAGCTTCGGTGTACATCTCGGATTCTAATTCAATCATCACACATTATTTACGTATGAAAGCATTTAAAACAACCATAATCGCATGTGCAGCAATGCTCTCGCTGGGCAGCTGCGACTTCCTCGACAAGGAGCCAACCATCACCACGTCGGGAAGCTATTTCAACAACGAGACCGAGGCAGAATCATTCCTCCGCGGAGTCTATGCCATTCTCACACAGCCCACATTCTACGGTAACCAGTACTTCTACCTTGCCGGTGGCGACGACCTTGAGCACTTCGGTGGCTCTGGTCGTGCTCCATCCAACGCTGGCATGATTTGCAACAACGCCACTACGAGCGACCCTTACGTTGCAGGTCTGTGGTATACGCTCTACTCGGGTGTCAACCGCGCCAACGTGATGTTGGAGAACTTGCCTAACGTGCCGGGACTCAGCGAGAAGTCGCTGAAGTCGTACACGGCACAGGCCCGTTTTCTGCGCGCCTTCTACTATTTCAACCTCGTGCAGTGCTGGGGCGACGTTCCTTTCAGAACAACATCCACACAGACTGTTGAGGGTCTGCAGATAGCACGCACTCCGAAGACAGAGATTTACAAGTTCATCTGCGACGAGATGGACGCTGCTGCCAACGACCTTCCTTCAGCAGCCGAGCTGTCATACTTGTCAGGCAGTGTGTCGAAGTCGGCTGCATGGGGCATACTTGCTCGTGTATACATGTTCCGCGCTGGCGAGCACTTCCGCGACAAGACAGCAGCCAATGACTCTGAGATAAAGGGCTACTTTGCCGAGGCCTACAAATATGCCAAGAAGGTGATGGGCGAGGGCCACGGATTGGCTACTAAATATTGGGATTACTTCATCGACCAGTGCTCAGACAAATACAACACTACTGCCAACGAGAGCATCTGGGAGGCAGAGTTTGCCGGCAATTACACTACCGACATCGTGAACGAGGGTCGCGTAGGCAACATCATCGGCATTCAGGCGCCCGACCTCTCGAAGAACGAGCAGCTCATCGGCAAGAAAGACCCGGGCTATGGCTACGCCTTCTTCTGGAGCACTCCTAAGCTCTATGAGCTGTACGAGGCCAACGGCGACATCGACCGCATGAATTGGAACATCGCTCCATTCACCTACACCCAGTCGAAGGCTGGCAAGGGTGTAGACGGACGTATGTTCGAGGTGGGCAAGCTCGACGAGGTGAAGAACCAGTACTGGGACCGCTCCTACCAATATGGTGCTCCCGACGAGAAGGGCACTCTTGGCGACCGCGAGAAAACCAAGGCTGCGGACAACTACGACCGCTCTTGCGGCAAGTGGCGCCGCGAGTATGAGTCGGAAGGATTGAAGAGAGCAAAGAACTTCACTTCTATCAACTTCCCTATACTGCGCTATTCCGACGTGCTGCTGATGGTGGCTGAGTGTGAGAACGAGACCAACGCCGCTCCTACAAAGCTTGCCTACGACTGCATCAACAACGTGCGCCGACGTGCTAACATTGCCCTCATACCCGAGAACAGCATGAACACAGAGCAGTTCCGCCAGGCTGTGAAGGACGAGCGCGCTATGGAGCTTTGCTTCGAGATGACACGCCACTGGGACCTCATACGCTGGGGCGAGTTTGTGAAGAATATGAACGACCTTGCACCACGAGCTCAGGCTGGCATCAACTGGAACCTTGGTCCGAGCAACGTATTCACCTACTTCAAGGTGTCGGACGCCTACAACTACTTCCCGATTCCTTCGAGTGAGATTGCTGTGAACAAGCTTATCACCAAGAACAATCCGGGTTGGTAAAGAATTTGAGAAATCAAAACAACCTCCAATAAAATTCAAATTAAAACAATGAAAAAAATTAAATATTACATATTCTTCCTGCTCGGCATGGCGTCGCTCGCAAGCTGCAGCGACGAGCTGACAGAAAATGTGTCGATGAATGTCGGCGTGCAGACTGAGAATGGCGTTACTGTTCAAGGCGACGTCGTAACCGTGAAGGCAGGCAATCCTGTGGTGTTCAACTTCTCGGGCGACCCCGACAACATCTCTTTCTGGAGTGGCGAGGAAGGCAGCGCCTATGCCAACAAGGACCGCCTCGTGTTGAATCCCGACGATGTGGTGTCGTCGAAGCTACATTTCAAGCTCTGGGCGCAGTATGGCAAGCCTGCTTCTGCCAAGGATGTGCTGCACATGTACATATCCGACCATTTCCAGGGTCTTGCTGGCAACGACTTCAAGGCCGACTCTGTGCTTGTAGAGAGTTTCGACTGGACCGACTTCGAGCCTGAGCTGACCGACGTCAATGGCAACAAGGCTACATTGCCACAGGCTCCTGTGGCAAACGCCAACAAGGCTACTGAATACATGGTAGACATAAAGAAGTACTTCGGCAGTCCAATCACCTTCGCCATCTGTTATAAAGGTCTCGACAACACTGTCAACCAGTCGAGAATGAACTTCAGCGAGTTCTATATAGAGAACATTATGAAGAGCGGTGCCAAGACCACCCTCTATGCCGGCGACTTCGGTTTCACTCCTATCAACATGATGTGCCACCACGACCTTGACGACCAGAGGTCGATGACCGCCAACCGCGAATACGGCACGGTGACCAACAACACCAATGGCATCTGGAACTTCGTCAACATCAACAATGGAGCTTTCTTCATCCAGAGTTCTCCGGCGTTGAAGGAACTGAAGTACTCGTGGATTGTTTCCAACGTTCTCGTCATGAATGCCTGCTCGCCCGACAAGGGTCAGACAGTGAAGAACATGAGCCAGAATATCGACTCATTCACCTACACCTACAACACTCCAGGCGAGTATAAGGCTACATTCATTGGCACCAACAGCAATTACAAGAAGGAGACACGCGTGCTCCGCGAGCTTACCATCAAGGTTGTTGAATAACAAAATATTATAAGTTAAAGTTAAGAATTATCTTTACATATTGTAGGATGCCATACCCTCCTACTAAATGTAAAGATAATTTTGAACTGTTACCAACTTCTTTAAAAAGAACAAAACTAATATGAATCAAAAATCCAAAAGCAGATTATTGGCTGCTTTTATAGGAATGGCTGGTCTATCGGTTTGCCCCGACGTTTCCGCTCAGATGTACGACGACACGCGCATGTTCTCCTTCGAGAAACCTACGGAGCTTCAGTTCATATCTGCGCAAAAGTCAGCGGTGGAGCTTAGCGGCACCCACTACAAGAACGGCAAGAAGTCGCTGCAGTGGAGCTACGAGCCGGGAGCCTCACTTTCGATAAAGAAGGACCTGCAGTTTGAACCTAAGGTGAAGGGCAACCGCGACAACTATCTCGCTGCCTTCATCGTGTGGATCTACAACGAGAAACCTGCTCCCGGCAAGCAGATACGCTTCAATTTCCTCAAGGATGGCAAGAAGTGCTCATCGTTCCCAGTCAACATCAACTTCAAGGGTTGGCGCGGCGTGTGGGTGTGCTTCGAGCGCGACATGGAGGGCACGCCCGAGGTTGGCATGAACGAGATTCGCATCGACGCTCCCGACGTAAAGGGCAAACTCTACTTCGACCATCTCATCACAGCCATCAAGGTAGACCCGCGTCAGCAGACTGCCGACGAGCAGGTGCCTTTCGTCAACAAGAAGTCTACCAACCACTGGTTGCAGGTGATGAAGTTCTACAACATTCAGCCCGACATAGAGCTTATACCCCTCACCGACCAGCACCGTGCCGAGATAAAGGTTATTGAACAGCGATTCCGTGACATCATCTACACTCCTGCCAAGTTCTATCCTAAACAGATGAACGACCTCAGAGCCAAGTTTGCCAAGTATGGCATCACTGAGAAGAAGGGGGTGGTAACGGGACAGGGTATTTGGTTTGTGCGCCACGCCGAGGCCTACGAACGCATGATAAAGCCTTGGGACAAACGCATATTGCAGCGCACTGGTTTCGAGATGACCGACTACTTCAACCTCATGCAGCGCATTGCCTTCGCCTACAACAACGCCACCGAGCAGACCGACAAGGACGAGCTTAAGAAGATGTTCCTACTCATGTACGACCACATCACCGACCAGGGTGTGTGCTGGGGCAGCTGCTGGGGCAACATCCATCACTATGGCTACTCATTGCGCAACATGTATGCAGCCTACTTCCTCATGAAGGGTGTGCTGAAAGAGGCAGGCAAACTCGACGAGGCTGTGAAGACCATGATATGGTACTCGCAGACCAACGAGCTTTACACCAAGCCTGTAGAGAACGGCATCGACATGGACACCTTCAACACTGCCTCTACAGGCTGTATGGCTGCCATACTGCTTATGGACGACTCGCCCGAGAAGGTGCGTTATCTGCGCTCTTGCAGCCGCTGGCTCGACTGGGGCTGCCGTCCAGCCAAAGGACTTGACGACTCGTTCAAAATCGACGGTTCGGCCTATCACCATTGCAACAACTATCCTGCCTATGCAGTGGGTGGACTCAACGGAGCCACTCAAATGATTTACATACTCAGCGGCACTGAGTTTGGCGTGGGCGAACTGGCCCATCAGACCGTCAAGAACGCTCTCATGGCTATGCGCTTCTACTGCAACAAGACTCACTTCCCGTTAGCTCTCTCCGGACGCCACCCCGACGGCAAGGGCACACTCACTCCACTGCACTATGCCTTCATGACTCTCGCCGGAACGCCCGACGGATCGCAGAAGTATGATAAGGAGATGGGCGACATGTACATGCGACTTGCCGATGGTGCAAAGACAACTCTCGACAAGAAGATGAAGATGCAGATTCAGATGCTTGGCTGCACTCCCGAAGCCGACCCTCAGGGTAATATGTCGCTGAGCTATGGATGCACGTCGGTTCAGCGCCGCGACAACTGGGCGGCTGTGGTGCGTGGCACAAGCCGCTATCTGTGGAGTGCCGAGCATTATGTGGGCGAGAACCTCTACGGACGCTACCTCGGCTACGGCAGTATGCAGATTCTCACCGCTCCTAAGGGCGTGAACGTCACTCCCACCACAAGCGGATGGGTGCAGAATGGTTTCAACTGGAACCATATCCCTGGCACTACTGCCATCAGCCTGCCTCTTGAAGAGCTTAAGGCAAAGATTCGCAATGTCGACATCTCATCGGGTGTCGAGGAAATGCTCTATTCCGACGAGGCTTTTGCAGGAGGACTCTCGCAGCGTGGCGTAAATGGCAACTTCGGCATGAAGCTCCACGAGCACGACAAATACAACGGCTCCATGCGAGCCCGCAAGTCCTACCACTTCTTCGACAACACAATAGTTTGTCTTGGATCTGGTATCGAGAACACCGTAGACAAGTATCCTACCGAGACCACCGTGTTTCAGATTGCAGCCACCGACGCAAAGGCCGAGAACTACTGGCAGAACTACCAGGTGGGCAACGGCAAGGCTTGGCTCGACAACCTTGGCACGGGCTACTACACTCCGCAGCCTGTCAAGTTCACAGGGCTCGTCAAGCAGAAGTCGCGCACTCAGGACACCGACAAGCCTACCGAGGGTATGTGGGCCTCGCTCCTCATAGAACATGGCAACGCGCCTAAGAACGCAAGCTACGAGTATGCTGTGCTGCCCAACACCACACGCGAGAAGATTGACGCCTTTGCCGCCGCTCCTACCTACAAGGTGCTGCGTGCCGACAATCAGGCTCACATCGTAAGCTCCGACGCCACACACACCGTGTCGTACGTGCTCTTCGAGACTCCCAAGGACATGCTACCTGGAGGTCCGCTGCTCAAGACCGACACCACCTGTCTGGCTATGGTGCGCATGATGAGTGCCAAGAAGATGATTCTTACTGTGGCTCAGCCCGACCTCGCTCTCTACCGTGGTCCAAGCGACGACATCTACAAGGATGGCAAGCGTGTGGAGCGCAGCGTCTACAGCCGCCCGTGGCGACACAACGCAAGCCTTGAGATTCCCGTGCGCGTGACTTTGCTCGGCAAGTGGAACTTCACTGGCAACGACGCCATAAAGCTCGTTGAACAGACTGCCAAGACTACTACTATCGAGTTCACATGCAAGGACGGTCTGAGCTTCAACGTGGAACTTGAGAAATAGAGGAGCTTAAGAAATAAGAGCTTAAACAATAATGCCCCCTCTCCCAACTACAATCACGCATCTGTTTACTAAAGGAATAGAATAACAAACAAAAAAAACAAGAAAACAAAAATGAACTATATAAACAAGACTATCGCCTCCATGCTGATGGCGGCCACATTCCTGCCAATTACGGCACAGACAACAGCCAAGGCTGAGTGCTGCAAGCAAAAAACTGAATGCTCATGCCTCAATGGCTGCGAAAAGATGAAGCAACGCATGGACAAGACAGCGAGCGACGACGTGAGCTTTGCCACACGCCAGTACTCGCTCATGCTCGACCAGGTGGGTCGCAAGGGTCCAGTAAAGAATCCTCGCACCATCGACAAGATGGGCCGACTGGTGACCATTCCTATCGACGACTGGTGCTCGGGTTTCTTCCCAGGCGACATGTGGGAGATGTATAAGCTCACAGGCGACAAGCAGTGGGCCGACCAGGCTAAGCGTTTCACCGAGAGTCTCGACTCCATTCAGTATCTCACATGGCACCACGACGTGGGCTTCATGATTGGATGCAGCTATCTCAACGGCTACCGCATCAATCCAACAAAGGCCTACAAGAAGGTGATTGTGCAGACTGCCAAGTCGCTGAGCACCCGATTCCGCAAGGGAGCTGGTGTCATTCAGTCGTGGAATGTCGATCGCGGATGGCAGGCTCACCGCGGATGGACTTGCCCCGTAATCATCGACAACATGATGAACCTTGAGCTCCTCTTCGAGGCTACCAAGCTCAGCGGCGACTCTACCTACTGGAAGGTTGCCACAAGCCACGCCGACGCTACACTCAAGAATCACTTCCGCCCCGACGGCAGCTGCTACCACGTCATCGACTACAATCCCAACACGGGTGAGGTGCTCCACAAGCACACTGCACAGGGCTACGCTCACGAGAGTGTGTGGGCACGCGGACAGGCTTGGGCTATATATGGTTTCACCGTGTGCTACCGCTACACCAAGAACCAGAAGTATCTCGACCAGGCGGTGCGCACTCTCAACATGATGCTGCGCCACAAGAACATGCCCAACGACCTCGTGCCCTACTGGGATCTCGACGCACCCAACATCCCCAACGAGCCGCGCGACGTGTCTACTGCTGCCTGCATAGCATCTGCCCTCTACGAGATGGACAAGTATCTGCCTGAGAACGGCTACTATCATCTTGCCGACCGCATCATGACGTCGCTCTCGTCGCCTGCCTATCTCGCCGAACTGGGCAAGAACGGTTGCTGGCTGCTGATGCACTCTGTAGGAAGTATTCCTCACGGTGCCGAAATCGATGTGCCACTCAACTACGCCGACTACTACTTCTTGGAGGCGTTGAACAGAAGATAAAAACAACAAGCCCCACCCCTATCAGGAGTTTTGAATTTTGAATTTTGAGTTTTGAATTGTCGGCAAAGCCGATTTTGAATTTTGAGTTTTGAATTTTGAGTTTTGAATTGTCGGCAAAGCCGATTTTGAATTATCCAATTTTGAATTTTGAGTTCTTTATTAAAAATTCAAAACTCAAAATTGAACAATTCCTAATGCGCGTAGCGCACAATTCAAAACTCAAAACTCAAAATTCAAAACTCAAAATTCCTGCTTCACTTTCACTCCCGTCACTGTGCTCTTGAATTCTCCTGCCTTTTGCAGTGGGAACACAAGCGTGCGCTGATAGTGCATTTTAGCCGACGGATTGTACATCACAGGCTGCCAAGCAGTAGCGTCGCTCTTCTGGAATGTGGTGAGGTCCTTGTCCTGCATGGCATAGATTGTGAGCGGATCTAATTCCTGTCGCAGTTTACCGTCTACATACAGGCATGTCTTCTTATTGTCGCCCGTGATAGCTATTGCCACCTTTTTGCCCTTCTCTATCTTGTAGTTGAACTTGTTCAGATAGCCCTCGCGTGCAAAACCAAGCATTCCGTCCTCAGGGTCGGCAAGGTAGAATGTGGCGTTGTCGGAACTGAAGAGCACTGTGCCCTTAGCCTCGTCGGCTCCATCGATGGTGAATTCCACACGATAGCCATAGCCCACTTCCTTCTCGCCTGTAGTCTGTCCCGGCTGCAAGCGGTCGATGTTTAGGGTCTTGCCCTTAGCCCATCGTGCCGCCTCGTTCACGGCAGGAGCCTCGCTCAGGTTGTGGCGCAAGCGGTCGAAGGTGCTGAATGGCAGCGATGTAGACGTGCCTGTCCAGCATTTGGTCGAGAGAGTCTGCAAGGCAGGCAGCAGGCGGTCGTGAATGTCCTTCACGCTGATGCCGTTGCCAGCATGGTCGTTCCATACGGCAAACATACCACCAAGCACAGCAGGGTCGTGCTCCTCGAATTTTTGGTCGCCTATCTGCGATGGAGTCCACGAGTCGTATAGGTATTGGCAGTTAAGATAGTCGTAGTAATAGCCTGCTGCCGGAACGATGTAGACAAGTCCGTCGGGAATGCTCACGAGCTTGTAGCCCTGTCGCTTCATCTCCTTAGGGTCGGCATAGCCGTTATACCAGCAATGCATCATCACATTGTCCGACTTCACCTTTGTCTCGCCATTGGCATGAGTGAGCGCACCCCACACGGCAACCTGCTTGCCAAACGACTCCACATATTTAATATAATGGTCGGTGAAGTAGCGGAACTTCTCCACCACATCCTTCTTGGCGTTGGAATATTCGTCGGTGCCTATGTGCACCACCTTGCCGCGGAACACGGGGTTCTTGCCTTCGAGATACTCCTTGAAGAGTCCGTCGACAAACTTGTAGGTCTCAGGATTAAAGAGGTCCAGATGGTCCATGCCATACTCCTTCGAGCCTATCTCGGGCTTGTAGTGGGTGAAGGTGAGCGAGTGGGCAGGCACGTCAATCTCGGGTATGATGTTCACGCCATACTGCTCGGCAAGCTTCTGCAGCTCAATAAACTCCGCCTTGGTGTAGGAACCGTCCTTGGCTGTCAGTCCGGGATAGGTGTCACACTCCAGTCGGAACGCCGCCTGGGTCTTAGCCCAGTCGTTGCCAAAGAACTGACGGAATCCGTTGTCGTTGAGGTGAATCTGCAGCGTGTTCATCTTGTAGTAGGACATCATCTTAACCAGTGAGCGCAGATACGACATCGGGATGAACTTTCTGCCGCAGTCCATCATGAATCCGCGCAGCCCGAAGTCGGGTGTGTCTACAGTTGAGCCTTTAGGCAAGGCAAAGCCATTGTCGCGGTTCTGCTCGGTGAGTTGCAGCACAGTGCGTGTGCCCCACACGAGTCCTTCAACCGTAGCGGCGGTTATGGTGGTCACGTCGCCAATGGCTATGCGGTAGCCCTCGCTGCCGAGCTGCTTGTCGCCCTTAAGCACGAGCACGATGTCGCCCGCCGCCTGTTTGCCGCTCTTGGCTGTGAGTTGGCTGCCCACAAGGTCGGCATAATCCTTGGCAAAAAGGGCTGCCACCGCCTCTGCCTGCTTGCCACCCTTCACGATGTATTTGCCCGACGGACGGAACGTGCCTTCTGCCCCACTCCATTGCTTCAGCTCGGGCACTACAAAGGGTTTTGGATTGACGTCAGCCCATGCGCAGGTCAACGCCACACTACAGCACACTGTCATAAACAGTCGCTTTACCGAGAAAAGATTTTTCTTCATGATTGTTTGTTTGAGTTTGTTTTTTAAGCAACAATTAGAGCAGAGCTACTTCCCTAAGTCGAGCCACCACTTGCCATCCTTGTCCTTGACAAGCTGCACGGCAGTGGAGTCGGTCTTGCCATCCTCGTAGCTTACCTCGAATGTCACAACAGCCTTGTCGCCCTCCTCGGATATTTCCTCGTTGACAACCTTATAGCTCTTAATTGCTCCCTTTTCCTTAATCGACTTCTCCAGTTTGCCCTGGAGCATTTCTCGCAGCTGCTCCTTAGCCTTCTCCACCTTTTCGGGCGACTCCTTAGCCTTGTCGAAGTAAATCAGGTCGACATAAGTCTTGTAGTCCTTGTCTACGATACTCTTCATGGCTTTCTCGGCCACGCTCTTTGGAGAGTTGCTGCTACATGCGGCGAGGGCAATGATTGCGAACACCGCAAGAACGAATGACATAAGTTTCTTCATAATCTTGTAGGTTTTTAAGTTGTTATAAAAAATTAGATTAAAAATATTTTGTCTAAGTGGACAATTGCTTAATAAAACTCAGCCAATGTGGTTGTCCTTGCCGAGTGCATAAAGTCGGCTGGCAGCAGCACGTGGTCGAGGGTCAGCCCAGGAATGTTGAAGTGGTGGCGGCGGCGGCCCACGAGGCTCACTCCGGCGCGCAGGTAGGCATAGTCGACGAGCTGGCTGCAATACATGCGAGTGGTGTCGCGGTCGTCGTAGTCGTGGTTGAAGAGAGTCGGACGGCTGAGCACCTGCATAGCCACACGGGCGGCACGGGCAGCCAAAGTTGAATCGGCAGCATTGCTGAGCCTCAGCAGGCAACCCTTGGAAGCCCTAATGGTGGAAAAGAAACTCAAGAGCGGCTCAGCCTTCACGCGGTCAGGATCGCCCTCGTAGTCAGGCTCGTCGGGCACGGCATGAACCACAAGCAGGCGTCCGTCATCGTCGGCGGCTATTATACCGCAATGCGAGTAGTCGTCGCTCTGGGGCGAGGCGCACACCACACGGCTCGCAATGCCAGTGCCCTTGCGCAGCACTATGTCGCCCTCGCGACAACGAGCCATAAGCGTGTCGGGCATGATGCAGCCCACTGGCTTACTCCCGCCACACGCTCCACAGCCGCACAAGAGGCAGAGCACGAGGAGCGACAGCAAGACACTAAACACGGGAAGCCGAAAAACGGCGGCGTGGGCACGGTCATTATGGTGGAACAATAGCTGCATGAGATAGAATGTTATCTTATTTTTTTGCAAATATAGTAAAAAATCTCCAATTTCCCCTTTTACACGTATATAAATATATGGGTAGTCAACCATAATTTGCAAAACATTGCTTAATTTCAACTTTTTATTGTAACTTTGCACGGTTATAGCTATATTTTTCAAGACAGAGACTCAACGATATATGAACAAGAGAATCAAAACATCAATCCAAATGATTGCCGACTACGACAACGAGTACTCCAAATTTTTCGACGTTGCCGTCGAAGGCTCTATGCCAGTACTTGCCACACGCAGCTTGGTGTTGTTCCCAGGCATCATTTCTCCTATCCTTATCGGCAGAAAACAAAGCCTCAGCCTGCTTAAATACGTCAACAAGCTGGAGGACCCCATTTTTACAGTGTTCTGCCAAAAGGACAACAATGTAGAAAAACCGGAAGAAAAAGACCTCTACCGCTATGGCGTATACGCACGCCTTATGAAGGTGATCGATATGCCCGGACCGGGCAACAACGTCACTGCCATTGTGCAAGCCATGGGACGATGCGAGCTGAGGAAAATCACACGACTCACGCCATACATAGTGGGCGATGTGGCTCCAGCACGCGAGGACAAGCCCGAAGCCGACGACGAGGAGTTTAAGACTGCAAGCGAGGACCTCAAAACATCAGCCTTCAACTACATTCGCGACAACGAAGACCTGCCCGACGAGGCGAAACTTGCGCTCGAGAATATCCACAACGACGTGATTGCGCTCAACTTCGTGTGTACAAACCTGCCTTTCAACGTTGCCGACAAGATAGAACTGCTTACCATGAACAGCTTGAAGGACCGACTGATTGGCACGCTGAAGGTGCTGCACAAGGAGCAGCAGCTGCTGGAGCTGAAGAAGAACATACGCTCGAAGACGCGCGAAGACCTCGACGAGCAGCAGCGCGAGTACTTCCTGCAGCAGCAGATTAAGAACATCAAGGAGGAGTTAGGCACCAACGGAGCCTCGCCCGAACGCAGGGAGCTCGACGAGAGGGCCAAAAACATGAAGTGGCCCGAGGAGATAGGCAAGACATTCAGGAAGGAGCTGGACAAGCTCGACACATTCAACCCGCAAAGCCCGGAATACAGCATACAGTTCAACTATCTGCAGACGATGCTCAACCTGCCGTGGGGAGAGGTGACCAAGGACAACCTCGACCTCAAGCGCGCGCAACGGATTCTAAACCACGACCACTACGGCATGGAGAAGGTGAAGGAGCGCATCCTGGAATACATGGCGGTGCTGAAGCTACGCGGCGACCTCAAGTCGCCAATCATCTGCCTCTACGGACCTCCGGGTGTGGGCAAGACATCGCTCGGCAAGAGCATTGCTGCGGCCATGAAGCGCAAGTATGTGCGAATGTCGCTCGGCGGACTGCACGACGAGAGCGAGATACGCGGACACCGACGCACCTACGTGGGCGCAATGCCGGGACGCATCATCAAGAACATTCAGAAGGCAGGATCGTCGAACCCCGTGTTCATTCTCGACGAAATTGACAAGGTGACACAGAACACCATAAATGGCGACCCTTCGTCGGCTCTGCTCGAAGTGCTCGACCCGGAACAGAACAACGCCTTCCACGACAACTATCTCGACGTGGACTTCGACCTCTCGAAGGTGCTCTTCATTGCCACTGCCAACGACCTTGGCTCCATACCGCGACCGCTACTCGACCGCATGGAGCTGATTGAGGTGAGCGGATACATCACCGAGGAGAAGACTGAGATTGCGAAGCGACACCTCATTCCGCGTGAGATTGACAACTGCGGACTCAACGACAAGGACGACAAACCTTCGTTCAACAAGGCTGCCATCGAGAAGATTGTGGAGCAGTACACACGCGAGAGCGGAGTGAGACAGCTGGAGAAGCAGGTGAACAAGGCTCTGCGCAAGCTCGCCTACAAGAAGGCTCTCGACGGCGCGCTGCCCTACGACAAGATTACGCCCAACGAGATTGAGGACTTGCTTGGCAAGCCGCCTTTCTACCGTGACATCTACCAGGGCAACGACTATGCAGGAGTGGTGACCGGACTGGCTTGGACCAGCGTGGGCGGCGAGATTCTCTTCATCGAGACATCGCTGAGCAAGGGCAAGGCTGGAAAGCTGACGCTGACAGGAAACCTTGGCGACGTGATGAAGGAGTCGGCGGTGATTGCATTGGAATATGTGAAGGCGCACATCGACACACTCGGCGTGGACTACCGCATCTTCGAGAACTGGAACATTCACATACATGTGCCCGAGGGAGCAACGCCCAAGGACGGTCCGTCGGCAGGCATCACCATTGCCACGTCGATAGCCTCAGCGCTCACACAGCGCAAGGTGCGCAAGAACACAGCCATGACGGGCGAGATAACGCTGCGCGGCAAAGTACTGCCTGTGGGCGGCATAAAGGAGAAGATCTTGGCAGCCAAGCGCGCAGGCATTACAGATATAGTAATGTGTCGCGACAACCGCAAGGACATCGAGGAGATTCCGGAAATCTACCGCAAGGGCGTGGAGTTCCACTATGTGGAGAACGTGCAGGACGTGTGGCAGTTTGCTCTCACCGACGAGACTGTAGACAACCCCATTAACTTAAAAATTGAAGAAGAAAAGAAATGACATTTGAATTGCAACATACCGACCCGTGCAGCGACGCGCGCACTGGCATCATCACCACCGACCACGGACAGATAAAGACTCCTATCTTTATGCCAGTGGGCACTGTGGGCTCGGTGAAGGGCGTGCACTTCCAGGAATTGCGCGAGCAGGTGAAGGCCCAGATTATCTTAGGCAACACCTACCACCTCTACCTGCGTCCGGGACTTGACACACTGCGCAAGGCTGGCGGACTGCATAAGTTCAACACATGGGACCGACCCATTCTGACCGACTCGGGCGGATTCCAGGTGTTCTCGCTCACTGGCATACGCAAGCTGCGCGAGGAGGGCTGCGAGTTCCGCTCGCACATCGACGGCTCGAAGCACATCTTCACTCCCGAGAACGTGATGGACACGGAGCGCATCATAGGCGCCGACATCATGATGGCATTCGACGAGTGCCCCCCGGGCGAGAGCGACTACGAGTATGCCAAGAAGAGCCTCGGACTGACACAGCGCTGGCTCGACCGCTGCTTCAAGCGTTTCAACGAGACGGAGCCGCTCTACGGCCACAAACAAAGCCTATTCCCCATCGTGCAGGGCTGCAAATACAAGGACCTGCGACGCGAGGCTGCCAAATATGTGGCCGACAAGGGGGCCGACGGCAATGCCATTGGCGGACTGGCCGTGGGCGAACCTACCGAGGTGATGTACGAGATGATTGAGGTGGTGAACGAGATTCTGCCTAAGGACCGCCCGCGCTATCTAATGGGTGTGGGCACTCCGCAGAACATCCTTGAGGCCATTGAGCGAGGTGTCGACATGTTCGACTGCGTGATGCCTACACGCAACGGACGCAACGCTATGCTCTTCACCTACGATGGCACGATGAACATGCGCAACAAGAAGTGGGAGAACGACTTCTCGCCCATCGACCCCGACGGATGCGACATCGACCGCATACACACCAAGGCCTACCTGCACCACCTCTTCAAGGCGCAGGAGCTGCTTGCCATGCAGATTGCAAGCATCCACAACTTAGCGTTTTACCTGCGCCTCGTGGGCGACGCACGCAAGCACATCGAGCAGGGCGACTTCGTACAGTGGAAACGCGGCGTGATAGACAATCTCGGAAGAAGAATCTAAACTTTGTAGTTTTTTGACGTAGAGAAAGAATGAAAAGAAAGAACATTAGGCGACTGCGCCACATCCTGCACTTCATGCGGTGGTGGCGCGAGCACACGGCTTGGCTGCGAAAGGCATTGGCGTGGACGGGACGCAAGCTCCGATTCCTGCGCTTCCTTGGCGTGCTCAACCCGCTGCGATACATCAAGGTGCTCGACTGGTACATCATACGCAAGTTTATAGGCACCTACATCTACTCCATCGCGCTGATTATCTCGATTTCGATAGTCTTCGACGTGAACGAGAACCTTGCCAAGTTCTCGCAATACCACGCCCCGCTCAAGGCCATCGTCTTCGACTACTACGCCAACTTCGTGCCTTACTTTGCCAATCTGTTCAGTCCGCTGTTCGTGTTCATCGCCGTGATTTTCTTCACCTCCAAGTTAGCGTCCAACTCCGAGATCATCTCCATGCTTGCCGCCGGAGTGTCGTTCAAGCGGCTCATGCGCCCCTACATGATTTCGTGTGTGCTCATCTCCACGCTGTCATTTTTCCTCAGCGCCTACATCATCCCCCACGGCAATATTGTGCGTCAGAACTTCGAGACGATGTACAAGAACAAGAAGAAGAACACGTCGGCAGAAAACGTGATGCTGCAGGTGGACCGAGGGGTGATAGCCTACATTCAGCACTACGACAACAACATGAAGAAGGGTTACGGATTCTCTCTCGACAAGTTTGAGAACAAGAAGCTCGTGAGCCACATGACGGCATCGGAGGCGCAATACGACACCATCAGCGACTCCAAATACCACTGGACGGTGAGGAGCTGGAAGATACGCGAGCTGCGCGGACTAAAGGAGCACATCACGAGCGGAGCACAACGCGACACGGTGATTCAGATGGAGCCTACCGACCTTGTCTACTCCAAGGGTCAGCAGGAGACATTCACCAACCCCGAGCTTAAGGAGTACATCTCCAAGCAAATCGACCGCGGCAGCGGCAACGTGGTGCAGTATCAGGTGGAATACCACAAGCGCATCGCCTCGTCGTTCGCCTCGTTCATCCTCACCACAATCGGTCTGTCGCTGTCCTCGCGCAAGCGAAAGGGTGGCATGGGCATGTACCTCGGCATCGGACTTGCCTTGAGCTTCGGCTACATCATGCTACAGACGGTGTCGTCGACGTTCGCAATCAATGCCGACACGCCACCTATACTGGCAGCATGGATACCGAACATCATCTTCGCTTTCGTGGCGTATTTCTGCTATAGGAAAGCACCTAATTGACGCTCCGCGTCAATTGGAATTTTGAGTTTTGAGTTTTGAATTTTGAATTATCGGCAGAGCCGATTAGGAATTAATCAATTTTGAATTATGAATTGATTGATATATTTCATAACTCAAAACTCAAAACTCAAAACTCAAAATTGCGCATCGCGCAATAATTCAAAATTCAAAATTCAAAACTCAAAACTCGAAAAATGTTTTTTGACGAAACACAACTCAGCGACCGCGTGCTCGACGCACTCTATGATATGCGATTTGACAAATGCACGCCTATACAAGAAAAATGTATACCGCCAATCCTTGAGGGGCGCGACCTCTTAGGTGTGGCACAAACCGGCACGGGCAAGACAGCAGCCTATCTGCTGCCAATACTCTCAAAACTCGACGAGGGCAACTATCCTTCCGATGCCATCAACTGCGTAATAATGAGCCCAACACGAGAGCTGGCGCAGCAGATTGACCAGCAGATGCAGGGCTTCGGCTACCACCTCTCGGGAGTGAGCAGCGTGGCTGTGTACGGTGGCAACGACGGCAACCGCTACGACCAGGAGCTGAAGAGCTTCCAGATGGGTGCCGACGTGGTAATAGCAACTCCGGGACGACTCATCAGCCATATCTCGCTCGGCTCTGCCGACCTCAGCCGTGTGTCGTTCTTCGTGCTCGACGAGGCCGACCGTATGCTTGACATGGGATTCTCGGAGGACATAAAGATGATTGCAAGCAAGCTGCCTGAATCGTGCCAGACCATCATGTTCTCGGCCACTATGCCCGAAAAGATTGAGGAACTGGCCAAGACGCTGCTCAAAAACCCAGTGGAGGTGAAGATTGCAGTGAACAAGCCTGCCGAGAAGATTAAGCAGAGCGCATACGTGTGCTACGAGACTCAGAAGATTGGCATCATCAAGGACCTATTTGCCAAGGGCGACCTCAACCGCGTCATCATATTCTCGGGCAAGAAGCAGAAGGTGAAGGCCATCAACCGCACGCTGATGCAGATGAAGATAAACTCTGGCGAGATGCACTCCGACCTGGAGCAGACTGAACGCGACGAGATTCTGTATAAGTTCAAGACGGGACAGATAAACGTGCTCGTGGCTACCGACATCGTGGCTCGAGGCATCGACATCGACGACATTGCCATGGTGATAAACTACGACGTGCCGCACGATCCAGAGGACTATGTTCACCGCATCGGACGCACCGCCCGTGCCGAACGCGACGGCATTGCCATAACCTTCGTTGGCGAAGACGAAATATATAGCTTCAAGCAAATTGAGAAGTTCCTCGAACGCGAAGTGGAGAAGGCTACACTGCCCGAAGGTTTGGGCGAGGGTCCCGACTACAACGCTCCCGTGGGTAAATCGCGCTCTAAGGGCACACGCAACGGACGTGGACGCAAGCAAGGCGAGAACCGCAACGGCGAACGCAACGGACGCGGACGCAAGCAGGGAGAAGGACGCAACGGCGAACGCAGAGGAAAGAAGAACAACAACGGAGAAGCTGGAGCAGCAGGACAGAACGGAGAGAACGGGCAGGACTTGCAGAATGTACAGAATGCTCAGAATCAGCTGAACTCTCAGGACAATCAGCAGAAATCTCAGGACAATCAGAATCAGCTGAACTCCCAGGACAACCAGAATCAGCAAGAAGTTCAAGAGAGTACTAATCCAAAGCCTAAGCGCAAGCGCAAGCCACGCCGCAAGCCTTCTGCCAACGAGGGCGAGAACGGAGGTGCCAATGAGAACGGCGCTGATATTGCCAACGAGGGTTCGCATGAGCAGAAACCTAAGCAGGAGCGTCAGCCACGCGAGCGCCGACAGAATAAGCGCAAGCAGGGCGAGGGCAAATATGGCGAGCGCAACAGCCGTCGCAACAACGCCAACCGTCGCAACGGCAGAGAAAACCGCAACGACAACAAGCCCGAAACAAAGGCTACACCCAATGTGCCCGCTGTTAAGCAGCCCAGCACTCTGACTCAGATTCTGAAGAAGCCTATCAGTTGGCTCAAGTCAATAGGCAAAAAGAAATAACAGAATGGGGTAACTGTAGGATGCCACAACAGCCTACGGTTACCTTTTTTTTGTATATTTATTCATCCATCCATTACCCCCAAATTTGGTCTTAATAGAAGACCCGTTTTGGTCTTCTATTAAGACCAACCTCCAAGTATTATTAAGACCGACCTTGGTCTTAATAATACTTCAAAAAAATCATCTGCTATGGGCCTTTTCCAAACACTATGTGTCAGCGTATAAATATACAAAGAATCAGCGTATAAATATTCAACACGCTTCATTTAAACACTACGCCAAACAAATTAATAATTGACAACTAAAAATTAATAATTTACTCAACTCCCAGTCCAAACAGCGCAAAATCGCCCTTCAGCGGATCGTCTGGAAAAACCTCCAGCATAGCGTCGGTAAGTCGCCGCGCCGTTGCCATTGAAGCCGTGCGACTACTGAGCAGCCCCATCTTGCAAGCCTCCTGCACCACATGCGTGTCGAGTGGCATTATCAGCGAGCGTCGGTCGATGATGTCTGCCCACAAGCCGAGGTCGACGGGCGAACCAGTCCTCACCATCCATCGCAGAAACATGCACACTCGCTTGCACGCCGACGTAGTGTTCTTGGGCACCACCTTGCCAGCCCCGTTCTTGGCGAAGAAATCGCATAGGGCAGCCACAGCCTCTATAGCCGTCACGCTCATGCTATTGGCAGAATCGACGCCCTCACGTGCCTTGCCAGCCACAAACGCCTTCATACTGCCCCTCTCGCCCAGCATCTTCTCGTAGGCGGCTATAAGGCAGTGCATGTCATGGAAGGTGTAGAGGCGGTAGTAGCAAGCGGCGGTGTCGGGAATGTCGCTGCGCCACTCGCCTGAGCGCACCCAATGGTCAACCTCGCCCTTGGCAGCATCGACAATAAACTGAATCTTTGGGAAAAACTGCTTGCGAGAGCCATAGCTAAGGCACGAGGCAAGAAAAGCCGTGGCCTCGCGGTTGGCCGCGCCATCTACTTTGTGCATAAACGAGCTGGGGTCGGCAGGAAGAAAGTCCTTTGTCTCATATTTAGAGGCAAGCGACTGTATGCGTTGTTTTAATTCTTTATCCATATATATTTCTATTTTCTTGTTTATAGAACTTGCGATTAAAGATTGTGGGAACCATTCTTTTACGAATGTAAAGGTACAAAAAAAGCGATAACCTTCACAGGCGACCGCTTCAAATCTTCAATAGGTATTAGCCTTTCCTTAAGGTAAAAAGATTGTTTTCAGGATAACTGATGCAAAGATATAACATTTTTCACATATCACAAACTGTTTTAGCAATTATTTTTGAAAAATCTTTCCGTGTTCCCACACACAACGATAAGTTTAAATGTACTTTTTTAGTTCATATATGTGTCTAATGTAGTCATTTTCATTTAAAGAAAACAAAAATCTAACCATTTCGTTATTTTTTCAATTAAAAATATAACGAAATAAAATATTTTTAGTACTTTTGCAGTCGAAATAGATATTTTGTCACACATGTTAGGTAAAAAGAGCAAGTTTCGAGTAACTGACATAAAACTGTAGCATTTATGAATAAGGAATATTTGATTTACAAGCTGTCTGACGAGGTGAAGAATTCGTGCAAGATAGACAACGCATTGTTTCAGGAATACGGAGTGAAGCGCGGACTGCGAAACGAGGACGGTAGCGGTGTGCTCGTCGGACTCACTAATATAGGTAATGTAGTGGGATATGAGCGAGCCGAGGACGGACATTTGGAGCCTACCGAGGGTAAACTGTTCTATCGCGGCTACGAACTCGACGACCTTGTTACTCCTATCATAAATGAACGACGATTCGGTTTTGAGGAAATTGCCTATCTGCTGCTCTCGGGCAACCTGCCCGACAAGGAAGACCTCTGTGCCTTCCGCGAGCTTATCAACGACAACATGGCGCTCGACCATAAAACCATCGTGCACATCATCGACCTCGAAGGATCGAACATCATGAACATTCTCGCACGTAGTGTGCTGGAGATGTACACTTTCGACCCCAACCCCGACGATCTCTCGCGCGACAACCTTATGCGCCAGGCTATTGAGCTTATTGCCCGATTCCCCACAATCATCGCATACGCCTACAATATCTACCGTCATAGCATGCAGGGACGATCGCTCCACATTCGTCACCCGAGAGAGAACATGTCGATAGCCGAGAATTTCCTCTACATGCTAAAGCACGAGGACTTCACCGAGCTTGACGCGCGTATGCTCGACCTGCTGCTCATCATTCAGGCGGAGCACGGCGGCGGTAACAACTCTACCTTCACCGTGCGTGTGACCTCATCGTCACGCACCGACACCTATTCGAGCATAGCCGCTGGCATTGGCTCACTCAAGGGTCCGCTGCACGGTGGTGCCAACATCAAGGTGATAAACATGATTCATCACCTGAAGGAGCAGATTCATGACTGGACATCGGTAGACGAAATCGACACCTATCTCAACCGCATCCTCAACAAGGAAGTATACGACAAGACGGGACTCATCTATGGCATCGGACACGCCGTATACACACTGAGCGACCCGCGTGCCAAGGAGCTTAAGCGTCTTGCAGGAGAGCTTGCCAAGGAGAAGGGACGCGAGAAGGAATACGAGTTCCTGCGACTCTTGGAGCAGGAAGGCATAAAGTGTGTGCAGGCTCACCGACACACCAAGAAGCCTATCTGCGCCAACGTGGACTTCTACTCGGGATTTATCTACGAGATGATTGGTCTGCCTCAGGAAATCTATACTCCTATCTTCGCCATGGCCCGCATAGTGGGCTGGATGGCCCACCGCATCGAAGAGCTCAACATGGAGGGACGACGCATCATACGCCCTGCTTATAAGAATGTGCTGGAAGTGAAGGAGTACTTACCTCTCAACGAGAGGTAGGTTGAGTTTTGAATTTTGAGTTTTGAATTTTGAATTGGTTAATCAAAATCAAAACTCAAAATTCAATAATTCAAAATCGCCAAAGGCGATAATTCAAAACTCAAAATTCAAAACTCAAAATTCAAAATTGCGCAACGCGCAATAATTCAAAATTCAAAATTCAAAATTCAAAAATCAAAAATATGAACGCAATTGAAACTGTAGAGCGCCTCAAGCAGCGCTTCCCCAATGAGCCTGAGTACATTCAGGCAGTAAGCCAGGTCCTCGGCACAATCGAGGAAGAGTACAACCGTCATCCGGAATTCGACCGCGCCAACCTTATCGAGCGCCTTTGCATACCCGACCGCATTATCTCATTCCGCGTGACATGGGTTGACGACAAGGGCAATGTGCAGACCAACATGGGCTACCGCATACAGCACAACAACGTTATCGGTCCGTACAAGGGAGGCATCCGTTTCCACGCATCTGTTAACCAGTCAATCTTGAAGTTCCTTGCTTTCGAGCAGACATTCAAGAACTCGCTCACCACTCTGCCTATGGGCGGCGCAAAGGGCGGTTCCGACTTCTCGCCACGTGGCAAGAGCAATGCTGAGGTGATGCGTTTCTGCCAGGCGTTTATGAACGAGCTCTACCGCCACATCGGTCCCGACGAGGACGTACCGGCTGGTGACATCGGCGTTGGCGGACGCGAGGTGGGCTATATGTTCGGACAGTACAAGAAGCTCACCCACACATTCGTTGGCGTGTTGACTGGAAAGGGTCAGGAGTTCGGCGGCTCACTCATCCGTCCCGAGGCTACTGGCTACGGCAACGTCTACTTCCTTGAGAACATGCTCAAGACACGCGGCATAGAGCTTAAGGGCAAGCGTGTGCTCGTGAGCGGTTCGGGCAACGTGGCTCAGTATACTGTGGAGAAGCTCATCCAGCTCGGAGCAATTCCTGTAACTCTCTCCGACTCCGACGGCTACATCTACGATCCAGACGGCATCGACGCAGAAAAGCTCGCCTACGTTAAGGAACTGAAGAACGTGGAGCGCGGACGCATTCGCGAGTATGCCGAGGAATACGGCGTGAAGTATGTTGCCGGCGCACGTCCTTGGGGCGAGAAGGCCGACATCGCTCTGCCTTCAGCCACACAGAACGAGATTGACGGCGACGACGCTCGCACACTCGTTGCCAACGGTGTGTTCGCCGTGAGCGAGGGTGCCAACATGCCTTCTACTCCAGAGGCTATCAAGGTGTTCCAGGACGCCAAGCTGCTCTATGCTCCGGGCAAGGCTGCCAACGCTGGTGGCGTGGCTGTATCAGGCTTGGAGATGAGCCAGAACTCTGAGCGTCTGCGCTGGAGCAGCGAGGAGGTTGACAGCAAGCTCCACAACATCATGAACGAGATTCACGCCAACTGCGTGAAGTATGGCACTCAGGCCGACGGCTACATCAACTACGTGCGTGGTGCCAACGTGGCTGGCTTCCTCAAGGTGGCTAAGGCTATGATGGCACAGGGCATTGTGTAATTACCACAAAAAACAGAAGAACATTCTACAAACAAAGAAAGGCTATGACGTTCGCGCCATAGCCTTCTTTTTGTTTGCACAAAAAAATCGAAAATCCCTTATCTCTTCACCACAAAAACTCCCAACCTATGGCTCACTCCCTTCTTGTTGAGCGAGCGCAAAAGATAAATTCCATTCTTCAATCTTACGATATTCGCCGTTTTCGCTCCATTGCCACATGGCAGCAGCGCCACGGCAGTGCCTTGCTGGGTCTCCACCACAAGATAAGTGGCATCGGCGTTGGCCACATGCGATGGCAAAAGCAGGTTGTTGCCGTCGCATTTCAGCAACCAGCTGCTGTTAAGCAACGACATTGCATTGCCATCAGCATTGACACAAGCCTCCTGCAACGGCCCACTCTCGTAGCCATAGCGGTCGATTGCCGTCACTGCATAATGTAAGCCTGGAACATTAGGCACAATGAGCTGCCGGCCCTGACGCCTTACGGCAACAATATTGCGCGCATCGCCCACATCCACCGGACATTCCTTCGACGAATAGATATTGAAATAAATCATCGTTGTGTCGCTCTCGACATGTTGCCACGACAGTGTTGAAGTGCCGCTATTGCCATTAGGCTCCATACTTAGATTGTACGGGCGCGGTGGCTGCTGTCTGCTAAGCCATGACATAGGCGGAACGAGCGATGGATACAGGCAAAACTCGTTCTTGGCATATTGGTAGATGCCCTTTGTGTCGTCGGTGAAGAACTTGGAGCGGAAATAAGCATGTCCCAACCCCTCTGAACGAAGGAAATGAAGCTCGCGGCTGATGTCAGACAATGGCCAGTCGCGCTCCTTGGGCGACATGAAGTAAATGCCCAGTCCGGGAACGATGATGCGTCCGTGGCTGCGCTCTTTCCAGTCGAGAGCAAAAGGAAAGAAATTGTTGTCGCGGAAATACATCATCGGGAAAAGCTCGTCCATCAATCCCTCGCTCAGCCAAGCCTCGGCATCCTGGCAAACAGTATGGTTGGCATTCCATCCATGACTCCAATAGCGCGACGTGTCGTCGTATTTGCCTATCGGCGAGCAGCTCATCTTCACCCAAGGCTTCAGGCTCTTCACCCTTCGGGCTATGCTACGCACTATGCGGGTGATGTTCTCCCTACCCTTCTCGCGCGGAAGGGTCTTCAGCTTTGGCAGTTCTTCGGGATAGCGGATATAGTCGAGATGAATGCCATCGACATCATAGTTGGCTGTCACCTCAGCACATATGTCGGCAAGATAAGAGGCCGTGAGCTGCGACTCAGGATTCATATATCCTTCGTGCTTTATCTTTATAATGTTTCCCGGCATACGCTTGCGAAGCTGCTTGCATCCCAAGCCGTCCCATCTGCCCACGGGCATGGTGACTATCCATGCGTGCAACTCCATGCCGCGCTTGTGGCATTCGTCAATGGCAAACTTCAGGGCATCGTAGCCGGGCGACGTGCCGGGAAAGCCCGACAGACAACCGTCCCAAGGCTCATAGCGCGAGGGATAAATCATGGTGCCACGGATACGGGTCTGCAGCAGTACGGTGTTGATGCCCACCGTCTGCAACTGGTCGAGCGTGTGTGTCAGCTCTTCCTGCTGCTTGGCTATGGAGCGTGCCGACTGGGCATAGGAATGAGGCCAGTCGATGCCGCCGATTGTTGTGAGCCACACTGCCCTTACCTCATGCTTGGGCTGCAACTGCGAGCAGAACGGCTTTGGCATGAACGACTGAGCCTGCACGCAGGCTACCGACAAAATAAATAAAACGAGGGAGTATAAATATCTCATAATATAGTTTTCTTGACGCAAATAGTCCTACAAAGGTAGCTATATTTTTTTGTTTCTCAAATATATTATGTAAATTTGCCAATTAAAAAATGTATAATAAAGATAATGGACAACGCTTATCCCTCGCAACTGCTTGAGAAGGCAGTGGCTGAATTTTCCAAACTCCCCGGCATAGGACGAAAAACTGCATTGCGCCTGGTGCTCGATGTGTTGCGACGCTCGGAAGAGGAAGTCGACTCGTTCACGATGGCTGTCTCACGCGTAAGAAAAGAAGTGAAATACTGTCGGGTTTGCCACAATATCAGCGACACCGAAGTGTGCCCCATATGCTCCGACCCCAACCGCGACGCTTCCACAATATGCGTGGTGGAGAACATACGCGACGTAATGGCGGTGGAGAACACCCAACAATACCGCGGACTCTATCATGTGCTCGGCGGCATCATCTCGCCTATGGACGGCATCGGACCTAACGACATCGCCGTAGACTCGCTCGTGGACAGAGTGAAGGAGGGCGGAGTGAAGGAGGTGATTCTCGCACTTAGCTCGACAATGGAGGGCGACACCACCAACTTCTACATCTCGCGCAAGCTCGCTCTCTACGATGTGACGGTGAGCGTAATTGCCCGCGGCATCTCTGTGGGCGACGAACTAGAATATACCGACGAGGTGACCTTAGGACGTGCAATATTGAACCGAACAACAATGAACAACAAAAAATGATTAGAACACAGAATGATTAGAACACAAAAAATACTGATGCGCCTTTTCGCCACTTTCGTAGGCGTGTCGCTGCTAACGGCGGTACTCTTCGAGACCGACCTCCTGCCCTGCGGATTTCTCAAGGGCGTCGACACGAGCAGCGAGTTCGTGGCTGCCACATTCATGGAACTGCTCACGCTATGCTTCATCCCCGTTGCTCTGCGTCTGTTCAAATTCCAATTCGTTGCCAACAGTCTCACGTCGGCCTCCAATCTGCTGCGTTGGGCCTCTATCCGTATGCTGATGCTCTGCCTGCCGATGGTTGCCAACACATTATTATATTATATGTATATGAATGTGGCTTTCGGCTATATGGCAATTATCCTCCTTCTGTGTCTCGCCTTCGTCCTGCCCACCAAGTCGCGTTGCGAGCAGGAAATAAGAAGTGAGGAAGATGCAGAAAACAAGGCTTAACAAATATAAAGCTGAATATATGTAAGGCTGAATATATGTAGCCTCCAGCAATGCCACACCCAATTAATAATTAAAAATTAATAATTCCTTGAAACTTTCAGTCATCATCGTCAGCTACAAGGTGAAGTTTTATCTTGAGCAATGTCTGCTTGCCGTGAAGAAGGCTACAGCGGGCATTGAGAGCGAGATATATGTAGTGGACAACCATTCAAACGACGGGTCGGTGGAGTTCATCGCCGAACGTTTCCCCGACATCAATCTCATAAGCAGCAACCACAACAACGGTTTCTCGCATGCCAACAACATTGCCATCCGTCAATGCTCGGGCGAATATGTGCTGCTGCTCAATCCCGACACCATCGTTGGCGAACGCTCCATAAAAGAGGTGTTGAAATTCATGGACGCCCACCCCAAAGCGGGAGGAGTGGGCGTGAAGATGCTCAATGCCGACGGCTCATGCGCCAAGGAGTCGAGGCGAGGTGTGCCCACCGTGGCAACATCCTTCTACAAGATGACCGGACTCTGCGCCTGCTATCCGCAGAGCCAACGCTTCGCCCACTACTACATGGGCCATCTGCCCTGGGACAAATCAGCACAGATAGAAATAATAAGCGGAGCCTTCTGCATGTTGCGCCATTCGGCTCTCGACAAGATAGGACTGCTCGACGAGGACTTCTTCATGTATGGCGAAGATGTCGACCTGTCCTACCGACTGCTCAAGGGAGGCTACGAAAACTGGTATGTGCCGGTGGAAATTCTACACTACAAGGGCGAGAGCGCACACAAGTCGTCGTTCCGCTATGTCCACGTCTTCTACAACGCCATGCTCATATTCTTCCGCAAACACTACGGCAACAAGGCTGCCATCATCTCGCTGCCCATAAAAGCCGCCGTGGTGGTCAAGGCCACTATCACCCTCCTGCACATGAAGGCAACTGCCGTGCACAAGAGTCTCGGCTTCTTCACACGCAACAAGGACACATACGTGCAATACGTGTTCATAGGCTCTGCCGAAGCCATCGCCAAGTGCCGCCGACTGTGCCGGCACCGTGGCGTGGAAATGGAGTTTGTGGAGGGCAACGCCCAAACCATGCCTCAAGGACACAGCAATATGGAGCTTGCCACAAAACAAAAATTTTGCGTGGTGTATGATGTAGACTCGTTCAGCTACGACCAAATATTCGGCATTTTCCAAGGCAACTGCCTGCCTAACACGACGATTGGCACCTACAACCCCACCACCAACACCATAATTACTGCCAGGGAGGTGATAAGATGAGCATAGTGAAGCTAAGGGCTATGGAGCCAGAGGACCTCGACTTCCTTTATAATATGGAGAACGACCACGAGGTGTGGAATGTGGGCAACACCAATGTGCCATACTCCCGATATGTGCTGCACGACTACATTGCCAATGCCACTAACGACATATATCACGACGGACAAGTGAGACTGATTGTGGAGAACGAGGAAGGCAAAACAGTGGGCATGGCAGACGTGTTCGACTTCAACGCACAGCACCGAAGAGCGGAAATAAGTATCGTCATCAACCGAAACTACCGACAGCGAGGCTACGCCGAAGCCGCAATAACGCAGATTGCAGAATATTCCAGGCGCACTCTACACCTCTTTCAGCTGTATGCCATAGTGGCTGAGAACAATAACCCATCACGCCGATTATTCGAAAAAACAGGGTTTAAACACGCCGCAAAACTCGAAAAATGGCTGTTTGACGGCGAAAAATATGAAAATGCAATATTTTTTCAACGATTTCTGTAAAAAAGTGCTGAAAAAATTTGGAGGAATCGAAAATATTCCATACCTTTGCACTCGCTAAAAAAATGATAGGGCACTGCTCTACAAAGAGTCTGTTCCTTATGGTGCGTTAGTTCAGTTGGTTAGAATACATGCCTGTC
>ULYE01029544.1_pt1 | contig 46856 bp, 35 predicted proteins | sample 1961921 | NCBI WGS metagenome assembly ULYE01 (sample SAMEA4835856, study PRJEB28245) | human gut metagenome | biome: gut microbiome; material: fecal sample | place: Denmark | collected 2008 | reverse complement strand
TAAATAATGTTAAACTATAGTGTTGCGGAATTAAGGGTATATTATTGTCAGCTATAAATTTATTCTAAAAATAGATTGCAAAAAAACGGGGCAGAAAACCGGTGTGGAGTTCTGCCCCGTTTAGAGGGTTATATCTAAAGAACTATATTATTTCGTATCTAATATACTTTAGTCTTTCTTTTTGCCGAGCGACTTTAGCCAGCTGATAGGTTTTGTCAGAATCTTTGTGATAGCACTTGTTTGCTTTACAGCGGGCACGTTTGGCGTAGGTTCTGCCTTTGGAGTATTAGGCTTACGGCTGTTGCGGCGCTGTTGTTGTCGACGTGACTTCTGCTCGCCACGAGTTTTTTGTTCGCCACGAGTTTTCTTTTCGCTACGAGGCTTCTGTTCCTTGTCTGTCTTCTGCTCGTTAGGGTTGTTCTGTTCGCCAGTTGTCTCGTTGCTCTCAGGTCGGCGGCGAGGCTTACGGTTGCGTTTGTTGCGTGGCTTCTTCTCGCCATCGGGCTGGGTGTTGTCAGCTTTGTTGTTTGAGTTGTCTGGTTGTTGTGAGTTGCCGATTGTTGGCTGCTCGGCATTGCCCGTTGTGGTGTTAGCAGACTGCTCAGCGTTGCTGTCAGCATTCTGTGGTTTGCGTCGGCGGTTGTTGCGAGGCTTCTTCTCGCCTTCAGTAGTCTGCTTGTCGGTTGTCGGCTTCTTGCCTCGTCCACGTCCACGGCTGTTGCGGTCGGACTTGCCTTTGCCTCGCGGAGCGTTATAGTCGGGTGCTTCGCCCAATCCTTCAGGCAATGCCACCTTTTCAACCTCACGGTCGAGAAACTTCTCAATCTGCTTGAAGCTGTAAATTTCCTCGTCGCTTACAAAAGTGATGGCAACACCATCGCGCTCGGCACGTGCTGTACGACCTATGCGGTGAACATAGTCTTCGGGATCGTGAGGCACATCAAAGTTGATGACCATTGCTATGTCGTCGATGTCGATGCCACGTGCAACGATGTCTGTAGCTACGAGTACATCGATCTGTCCTGTCTTGAACTTATAGAGTATTTCGTCGCGCTCAGCCTGCTCAAGGTCGGAGTGCATCTCACCCGAATTTATCTTCATCTGCTGCAGAGTGCGGTTGATGGCCTTCACTTTCTGCTTCTTGCCAGAGAAAATGATGACACGGTTGAGGTCGCCCTTACGGAAGAGGTCCTTGATGATGCCAATCTTCTGTGTTTCGTAGCAAACGTAGGCGGTCTGCTTGATTTTCTCGGCAGGCTTGCTTACGGCTATCTTCACTTCTACGGGATTCTTGAGCAGAGTCTTGGCGAGTTCTTCAATCTTCTCGGGCATAGTGGCCGAGAACATGATGGTCTGGCAAGTAGGGGGCAACTTGCTTGCAATCATCTTTATGTCTTCAGAGAATCCCATGTCGAGCATGCGGTCTGCCTCGTCGAGAACGAAGAAGCTTACGCGGCTGAGGTCGGCAGAACCGAGTGAGATATGGCTGATAAGACGTCCGGGGGTGGCAATGACTACGTCGGCACCCATCTGAAAACTCTTAAGTTCCTGATCGTAGCGGTTGCCGTCGTTGCCGCCATATACAGCTACGCTGCTAACGCCGTCGAGATAATAGCCAAAGCCCTGCATGGCCTGGTCGATCTGTTGAGCCAGCTCACGTGTCGGACTCATTATGACACAGTTGATAGCGTCCTTAGGGAATCCGCCGTCGTCAAGACGCGAGAGGATAGGCAGCAGATAGGCAGCGGTCTTGCCCGTACCAGTCTGTGCTACACCAAGAAGGTCGCGGCCTTCGAGTATAGGCGGAATACATTGTTCCTGTATGGGGGTGCATACGTCAAAGCGCATGTCGTATAGTGCATCAAGCACATGGTCGTTGAGTTGTGTTTCGTCGAAATACATTGTTAGAAATGTTGAGTGTTGAATGTGGAATGTTGAATTGTTGCGGTATTACCGCAATGTTGAATTTGAAATGTGGAGTGTTGAGTGGCAATTAATTAAATCAACATTGTTTATTTCGTAATCGGCAAAGCCGACAATTCAACACTCCACATTCCTAATTCAACATTTTAATTTGGTGCCTTTCTGTAGCAGAAGTATGCTACGATGGCGAATGTGATGTTTGGTATCCATGCTGCCAGCATCGGTGGCATGCCTGCATTGATGGCGAATGTGGATGATACGGTTTGCAGGAGGATGTAGCCGAAACTGAGTGCCAAGCCAATGCCCAAATACATACCCATACCTCCCTTTCGCTTGCGTGACGACAGCGACAGGCCGATAATGGTGAGGATGAACGAGGCAAATGAGGCGGCAATACGCTTGTGATACTCCACCTGATACTGCACAACGTTGCTGCTGCCTCGGTCAATCTGCTTGGAGATATACTCCTTCAGCTCGGGCGATGTGAATGTCTCCTGCTGACCCTTTGAGTAGACGAGGTCGGTAGGTTCCATTACAATCATTGTGTCGAGCTTTGAGCCGCTGGTGATGTGCTCCTTAAGTCCGCGCATTTCGCGTATCTTCCAGTTGCTTACGGTCCAATGATACTTGGAGTCGCTGATGGTATCATACTGTGCCTCCATTGCCGTGAGGTGGCTGACGAGCTTCTTGTTCTCAAACTTGTCGAGCGAGAATCCGTAGCCTTTCTTGTAGTTGTTGTCATAGTGCTGTATGTAGGCAATCACTCCACGGTCTACTTGCAGCATAACATTGTCGGCTGAGGTGTTGAGTCGCTTGTTCTTGTACATCGACTCGAAGTTCTGCTTGACGATAGTGCCGTGCGGAATGATGTAGGATGCGAGGAAGAACGAGAGCGAAGATATGAGCACGCACGAAATCATATAAGGACGCATGAGTCGCTTGAACGACACTCCGGCTGCGAGCATGGAGATGATTTCGGAGTTGGATGCCAGTTTTGACGTGAAGAAAATCACGGCAATGAACACGAACAGCGGACTGAACAAGTTGGCGAAGTAGGGCACGAAGTTGGCGTAATAGTCGAATACGATGGCCTTGAGCGGTGCATGGTATTGCGTAAACTTCGAGAGGTTCTCGTTGACATCGAATACGATACTGATCGATATGATGAGCGCAATGGAGTAGATGTACGTTCCGATGAACTTGCGTATAATATACCAGTCGAGTGTCTTTATGTAGCGCAGCGGATTGAGCACGCCGAGCACACGCAGAAATCTCAGCTTGTGTGCAGTCCACATAGCTGCTCTGCGTATCCATGCCGTGTGCTTGTGCATCCACCGTGCTGCATGCAGCAGGTGGCGCATCCGCTTTATGTTCTTTCTTTTCATCCTACTAAAACTAAATTCTTCTTCCGAGATTGTCTATGACGCTGCGTTTCCACTGCACGAAGTCGCCCTGCTCGATGTGCTGGCGTGCGTCGGTGACGAGTCGCAGATAGAAGGCGAGGTTGTGAATGCTTGCTATCTGCATTGCCAGAAGTTCCTGGGCCTTGAAGAGATGGTGCAGATAAGCCTTTGAGTGCAGACGATCGATGTCGCATCCGTCGGGGTCGATGGGTGAGAAGTCGTTTTCCCATTTTTTGTTGCGCATGTTCATCGTGCCGTTGTAGGTGAAGAGCATGGCATTGCGTCCGTTGCGGGTCGGCATCACACAGTCGAACATATCCACTCCTCGCTCAATAGCTTCGAGAATGTTCTGCGGTGTACCTACGCCCATGAGATAGCGCGGACGGTCTTTTGGCAGAATCTCATTTACCACCTCAATCATTTCGTACATCACCTCGGTAGGTTCGCCTACTGCCAGTCCGCCGATAGCATTGCCGTCGGCACCCTTGTCGGCTACGTACTTGGCTGCCTCACGACGCAGGTCCTTATACTTGCATCCCTGCACGATAGGGAACAGGCTTTGCTTGTGACCGTAGAGAGGTTCGGTCTCGTTGAAGCGCTTGAAGCAGCGGTCGAGCCATCGCTGTGTGAGTTGCAGGCTCTTGCGGGCATACTCATAGTCGCTCTCGCCTGGAGGACATTCGTCGAAAGCCATCATGATGTCGGCTCCTATGATGCGCTCGGTGTCCATCACGCTCTCGGGTGTGAATATGTGCTTCGATCCGTCAATGTGTGAGCGGAACTCGCATCCCTCCTCACGCAGCTTGCGTATACCGGTGAGAGAGAAAACCTGAAAGCCACCCGAGTCTGTCAGAATCGGGCGGTCCCATGTGTTGAACTTATGCAGTCCGCCTGCCTTGCGCAGCGTGTCAAGTCCGGGACGGAGGTACAGGTGATAGGTGTTGCCCAGTATTATCTGTGCCTTCATCTGCTCGCGCAGCTCCTGAAAGTGTACTCCCTTGACCGAGCCAACGGTTCCCACGGGCATAAAGATAGGAGTCTTTATCTGTCCGTGGTCGGTGGTTATGAGTCCGGTACGTGCGTCGCTGCACGGGTCGGTATGTTGTAGTTCAAATGTCATTTGTCTTCTTTCTTTTCGTCGTCAATCTTAAAGCTTACCGGATTGTCTACCAATGTGTCGGTGAGTGCAAACTGCCATACGTCCTGCACGTTCTCGACATAATGGAACTGCACTCCCTTGCGGTAGATTTCGGGTATTTCCTCAATGTCCTTGCGGTTGTCGCGGCACATTACTATATCTGTTATGCCGGCGCGCTTGGCTGCAAGTATCTTCTCCTTTATTCCGCCTACGGGCAGCACCTTTCCACGCAGAGTTATCTCGCCGGTCATGGCTGTGTTCTTGCGCACCTTGCGCTGCGTGATGGCTGAGGCTATAGAGGTGGCAATTGTGATGCCTGCCGACGGGCCGTCCTTCGGAGTTGCGCCTTCGGGCACATGGATGTGGATGTTCCAGTTGTCGAATATGCGGTAGTCAACGCCCAGGGTGTCGATGTGTGCCTTGACATATTCAAGGGCTATCACAGCCGACTCCTTCATCACGTCGCCAAGATTGCCGGTGAGAGTGAGCTTGCCTGCCTTGCCCTTACTGAGCGAAGTCTCGATGAAGAGAATCTCGCCGCCTACGCTGGTCCATGCCAGTCCGGTCACTACGCCGGCGTAGTCGTTGCCCTGATAGATGTCGCGATAGAAAGGAGGCTTGCCGAGCAGGTCCTCAATCTCGTTGGGAGTAATCTTCTCGTATGGCAGTTGTCCGTCGAGTGCCTTGCGATAAGCCAGCTTGCGCAGCGCCTTGTTCACCTGCTTTTCAAGCTGTCGCACACCGCTCTCGCGTGTGTACTGTTCGATAATCTTCTCTATGGCAGCCTTGTTGAACGTCGGCTTGTCTTCCTTGGCAGCCAATCCGCAGTTGTCAATCTCGCGCGGAATGAGGTGGCGTTTGGCTATCTCTATCTTCTCTTCGGTGATGTATCCGCTCACTTCAATCAGCTCCATACGGTCGAGCAGCGGCTTAGGTATGCTGCCGAGGTCGTTGGCTGTAGCTATGAAGAGCACCTTCGAGAGGTCGTAGTCAACGTCGAGATAGTTGTCGTGGAAGGCGTTGTTCTGTTCGGGGTCGAGCACTTCGAGCAATGCCGATGACGGGTCGCCGTTGACGGTGTTCTGTGTCACCTTGTCAATCTCGTCGAGTATGAACACTGGGTTTGACGAACCTGCCTTCTGTATGTTCTTGATGATGCGTCCGGGCATTGCTCCTATGTATGTTCGACGATGTCCGCGTATCTCGCTCTCGTCATGGAGTCCGCCAAGCGACATGCGTACATACTTGCGCTTCATTGCAGCAGCAATCGATTTGCCGAGCGATGTCTTGCCCACTCCCGGAGGTCCGTAGAGGCAGATAATTGGCGACTTGAGGTCGCCTCTGAGCTTCAGCACAGCCATGTATTCGAGTATGCGCTCCTTCACCTTTTCCATTCCGTAGTGGTCGCGGTTGAGTATGCGCTGTGCACGCTTCAGGTCGAGGTCGTCCTTGGTGTATTCACCCCAAGGCAGATTGATCATTGTCTGCAGATAGTTGAACTGAATGCTGTAGTCGGGACTTTGCGGATTGAGCATGTCGAGCTTGTCGAGTTCCTTTCGGAACACCTTCTGCACGTCTTCGCTCCAGAGCTTTGTCTTGGCTTTCTCTTCCAGTTCCTTGCGCTCGGGCGATCCCTCACCGTTGCCAAGTTCCTCCTTTATGTTCTTGATCTGCTGCTGCAGGAAGTACTCACGCTGCTGCTCGTCGAGGTCTTCGCGTGTCTTTGATCGTATGTTCTGCTTGAGTTCGAGCAGCTGCATCTCCTTGTGCATCACGCGCAGCACGCCGATGACGCGCTCCTTGATGCTCGAAGTGTTGATAAGCGAAATCTTGTCCTCAAGGCTGAAAGGCAGGTTGGAGCATACGAAGTCGGCTGCAATCACGTCGTTTGAGATGTTGCTCAGTGCAAACTGCGATTCGTCGGGCAGCTCATCGTTCATCTGGATGTACTTAACCGTGTTTGCGCGCAAGTCCTCCATAGCTGTCTTGAACTCGGTGTCGTTGTCGTCAGGCATCTCCTCCATAGCCTGGCTTACCTTGCCGAACAACATCGGCTTGTTGCTTACGAGTTCGTCGAGGTGGCATCGTCCCAGTCCCTGTATTATTGCAGTAACGTTGTTGCCAGGTCCGGGCATTTCGAGCACCTTGACCAATTTGGCATATACGCCATATTCTATGAGGTCGCCTTCGCCTGGCAACTCCACGTGTTGGTCTTTCTGGCAGAAAACGGCAAATAATGCATCGCGCTCCTTGCCGATGTCTTTTAGCAGCTTAAGACTTTGCTTGCGTCCTACAATGACGGGGCATATTACTCCCGGGAATATTACCACGTTGCGAGTGGCAAGTACGGGAAGCGTTCCCTCATATTCCACATTGAGCAGGTTCTTTATGTCGCCGTCGTAGTCGGCAATCATTTGTATTGATGTATTGGATCTCTTGTTCATATTATATAATAATGTGTGGCGTACAGATGGTGTACGCTAATAGAGTATAGCAAAATCTTTGCAAAGTTACTCAAAAGTTTTCAGATAGACTTCGATTTTATATAATTTTGCAACGTGTACGCCTCCATGGAATTATTCAAGTATTCAAAAGGAGTCGTTTTGGGTTGTAAAAGGAGTCGTTTTAGGATGCAAAAGGAGTCCTTTTGGGTTGTAAAAGGAGTCCTTTTGGGTTGTAAAAGGAGTCGTTTTGAGCAGCAAAAGGAGTCGTTTTGAAAGTAGTGAGTAAAACAGTCGTTTTTACTTACGGCATTAATTGCTTTTACCGCTGAATAAGGTTTTTACCGCATAACCGTTATTGATTGGAAAAAATACGCTAACTTTGTACGCACATATTATATGTGCAACCTAAATAAGAATATTAGTAACTGAAACAATATCAACTAAGACAAAATTATGATGAAAAACTTTTTCAGCTCCAAGAGCATTGTGCTTGCATTGTGTCTGTGCGCGATGTCGGCCGTGGCATGGGCCGGAGTGAATCCTAAACCTTTTGTAGTGCCCGAACTGAAGGAATGGCATGGTGCCGAAGGATACATGACCCTTTCGGGCAAGTATGTCGTAAATGGTCGCAAGGCAGCCGCGGAAGTAGGAGAGATGTTTGCTGCTGACTATGGCAGCTTGATGGGCGCACAGCTCACATTAAAGAATGGCAAACCGTCGACAGGCGACATCGTGCTTGTGCTTAAGGCAGACAAGGCACTCGGACAGGAGGGCTATCGCATCAGTATAGGTGACGTTACAACCGTCAGCGCAGCAACAGTCAAGGGACTGAAGTGGGGCACGCGCACCGTATTGCAGATGGCAGAGCAGAACAAGTCGAACGGCGGAGCATTGCCTAAGGGCAACATCGTGGACACTCCGGAGTATGGCTTGCGTGGATTTATGATGGACTGCGGACGCAAGTACATCCCGATGGACTATCTGCGTTCGCTTGTCAAGACCATGGCTTACTATAAGATGAACACCTTGCAGATTCATCTAAACGACAACGGTTTCCGTCAGTTCTTCGATAATGATTGGGACAAGACGCAGGCTGCATTCCGATTGGAGTGTGACACATATCCCGGACTGACTGCACGCGACGGGTCGTACACCAAGAAGGAATTCATCGACCTGCAGAAACTTGCCGAGCAGTATGGTGTCGACATCATTCCGGAGATTGATGTGCCTGCACATACATTGGCTTTCACTCACTACAAGCCTGAGATTGGCTCGAAGGAGTATGGCATGGATCATCTCGATTTGTTCAATCCTGAGACATATAAGTTTGTGGATGGATTATTTAAGGAATATCTTGAGGGTAAAGAACCTGTGTTCCGGGGTAAGGTGGTGCACATTGGTACTGATGAATACTCCAATGCAAAGAAAGATGTTGTAGAGAAATTCCGCTACTTCACCGACCGCTATATTAAATATGTAGAGTCGTTCGGCAAGCAGGCTGCCGTATGGGGAGCGCTTACTCACGCCAATGGCGACACCAAGGTGAAGTCGGACAATGTCATAATGAGCTGCTGGTATAATGGCTATGCCGATCCGAAAGAGATGAAGCGACAGGGCTATAAGCTCATCAGCATACCCGACGGACTTACATACATAGTTCCGGCTGCCGGTTATTACTACGACTATCTCAATTGCGAGTCGCTCTATAACAAGTGGACTCCGGCACAGATAGGCAACGAGAAGTTTAAGGAGAACGACCCAGCTATTCTTGGCGGAATGTTTGCCGTGTGGAACGACCATGCCGGCAATGGCATCAGCGTGAAGGACATTCACGACCGTTTGTATCCAGCTTTGCAGACTCTCTCAGTTAAGTTCTGGCGTGGAGCCGAAACCTCAATGCCTTATGCCGAGTTCAATAATCTTCGCCATAAGCTCAGCGAGGCACCTGGTGTAAATGAGGCTGCACGATGGACCAGTGGCAAGACTCTCAGCATTGCACAACTTCAGCCTGGTCAGACTACCGGTGAGGAAGAGGTAGGCTATGGCTATCGTGTCGACTTCAACATCAAGGGTGCTGCCGAGGAGAAAGGAACGGTGCTGTTTGAGTCGAAGAATGCCACATTTTATCTTGCCGACCCTGAGGATGGTAAGTTGGGATTTGCACGCGAGGGTTATCTCAACAAGTTCAATTACAAGGTTCCGGAGGGCAAGAATGTTAGCATCTCGATAACGGGCGACAATACCAAGACGTGTCTTTATGTAGATGGTAAGCTGAAGGAAGAACTCGGTCCGCTCACTATCTACGCTATGAAGGCTTCTGATCGTACTACATTCCAGAACGGCGACAAGAACGCTTGGCAGCCGGTGATGTACAATCCGCAGACCCGAATGTACTATCAGCGCACACTCGTATTCCCCCTTGCCAAGGCTGGAGCGTTCAAGAGCAAGATTACTGATGTGCGCGTGTCGCAGAAGTAATCGTCTGAAATAATTATTGTGAAGTGATGATTTCGTCCATCCTGATGTCGTGTTCTTCGGCCGGGATGGACGTTATCATTTGGAACGGGAAGCATACACCTATCTTATATGTATCGGGTATGAGCGGTAGAAAACGGTCGTAGTAGCCCTTGCCACGTCCCATACGGTTGCCGTCATGGTCGAAAGCCACGCCAGGCACTATCGCCAGGTCGATGTCGGCATAGTCGGTGAAGAGCTGTCCGGTAGGTTCCATAATGCCATAGGCGCCTGTCTGCATGTCTTTCGGACCATTGTAGCGGTGCAGCTCCATCGTTCCTTCGCCCGTAACGCGTGGCAGCAGGATGGTCTTGCCGCTCATCAGTAGCGAGTCGACGATAGTATGAGTGTCCACTTCGTCGGGCAATGAGTGGTAGAGCATAATGGTTTTGGCAGACTTGACACGTGGGTGTGCGAGCAGACGCGTAATAACAGCAAACGACAATTCATGCAGCTGCTGGCTGGTGAATTGTCGTTTGTTGTTTTTAATCTCTTTTCTAAGTTGTAGTTTGCTTATCATTTCTTGTTTTTCTTGATGGGCTTTTTAGGGAACGCAGCCTTGTTCTTGAACACATGTAGGGCCATTGTCACGGTCGGGTCGTCAAGGTTGATGTACTGCGTCAGTGCCTGTTCGTCGAGCATGTTGTATATCACGCGCGAGTTGAGATAGCGGTTGAGCAGGCTGTGCGACTTGCGTATCATCAGATTGCGGCGCTTCAGTCCATTCTTGTCTGCATACGTAGCAAACTTGTCCACAAGGTTCTGCGTGTCGAGATACTTCACCATATCCATCATTTCGTGGAAGTTGTTAAGCTTCAGACGGTTGTTGTCGGTGTAAGTATAGGCAAATTGCAGAATGAGTCCGGTCATGGCAGCAGCCTTATAGTATGATGTCATGCCCAGCGTATCCTCCGGAATGAAGATGTCGGGAGTGATGCCGCCACCGCCATATACCGTGCGTCCGATGCTTGTGTGATAAGCCGGACCGTGGTGCTTGATGCTGTCTTGCGAGAAGAACTCGCCGTGCTGGTAGCGTGCCAGAATGTCTTCCTCGTAGTCTTTGTTGTCACCAGCGGTGAAAGGCTTCTGTATGCAGCGGCCTGACGGAGTGTAGTAGCGTGCAATGGTGAGTCTTATCATAGAACCGTCGGGGAATGCGAGCTGCTGCTGCACGAGTCCCTTGCCAAACGAGCGGCGTCCGATGATAGTGGCACGGTCGTTGTCCTGCATTGCTCCGGCGAATATCTCGGATGCCGATGCCGAACCCTCGTTGATAAGAACGATGAGCGGTATCTTCTGGTACGAGCCGTGTCCGTCTGAACGGAAGTCTTGACGTGGCGACTTGCGTCCCTGCATGTACACTATCAGTTTGTTCTTAGGCAGAAACTCGTTGGCCATCTGCACAGCCGAATTCATGTATCCGCCCGTATTGTCGCGCAGGTCGATGATGAGATTGCTGAATCCTTCCTGCGACAACTGCGCCAGAGCGATGAGCATTTCGGGATAAGTAGTCTCGCCGAAACTTTTCACCTTGATGTAGCCGGTATGTTCGTCAATCATATATGTAGCCGAGATGCTCTTCTGCGGAATGTCGCCACGTGTCACGGTGAAGTATTTCACGCCCTTCTGTCCGTAGCGTACCACACCGATTTTCACCTTAGTGTCTTTCGGACCCTTCAGTCTTCGCATGGCTTCCTCCTGCGTTACAATCTTGCCAACGAACGTTTTGCCGTCTACGCTTACAATCTTGTCGCCTGCCAGGATGCCTGCCTTCTTGGCAGGTCCGTTCTGCACCACGTTCTGAACATGAATGGTGTCCTTGCGAATGGTGAACTCTATGCCCACGCCAGAGAACGATCCTTTAAGGTCGTCGGCTACAGCCTGCGCGTCCTTAGCGCTGATGTAGACCGAGTGAGGGTCGAGATCGGCAAGAATCTGCGGTATGGCCTGGTCGACAAGCGAGTCGATGTTCACCTTGTCCACATACTGGTCTTCAATGAGATGTAGCAGGTTTGTCAGTCGGTTTGAACCCGAATTGATGATGTTCAGTCGGTTGCCCGAGAAGTGGTTGGCATAGAATGTGCCAATCAGAATGCCAATGACAACGCACATTGCCATTATCAGCGGCATGAACCGGTTAGACTTCTTTATGTTCATAATCGTCCGGATTTAGATATTTAACTTCTATATTGGCTCTTTTCAGCAGGTCGATGCCGTCGGTCAGACGGTATTGCTCGCCGTATATGACGCGTTTGATGCCAGCCTGAATAATCAGTTTGGCGCATTCGATGCATGGCGAGGCTGTGACGTAGAGCGTAGCTCCGTCGCTGTTGTTCGAGCTACGTGCCAGTTTGGTGATGGCGTTGGCTTCGGCATGCAGAACGTAAGGTTTCGTTACGTTCGTTTCGTCCTCACAAACGTTTTCAAATCCGCTTGGCGTACCGTTGTAGCCGTCGCTTATTATCATTTTCTCCTTCACGACAAGAGCACCCACCTTGCGACGCTGGCAGTAGCTGTTTTCAGCCCAAATGCGTGCCATTCGTAGGTAGCGCAGGTCGAGACGGAGTTGTTTTTCTTTATTTTCTTTTGATTCCATTGCGTTCGAGTAATGCTTCTATTGTTGGTTCTTGTCCGCGGAAGCGCTTGTATAGCGTCATAGGATGTTCGGTGCCACCCTTTGAGAGGATGTTGTCACGGAAACTCTGAGCTGTCTTTTGGTCGAAGATGCCATTGTGCTTGAACACGCTGAAGGCATCGGCATCGAGCACTTCCGCCCATTTGTAGCTGTAATATCCGGCTGCATATCCTCCTGCCATGATGTGTGAGAACTGTGTAGTCATACATGTATCGGGCAGCTGCTTCATCACCTGGGCCTTAGCCCAAGCCTGCTTCTCAAACGGTATGATGTCGTCGGTGAACTCGTCTTTCTTTGTATAGTAAGCCATATCGAGCAATCCGAAGCTCACCTGACGCATGCATGCGTATGCTGCCATGAAGTTGCGGCTCTTCACGATGCGCTCTATCAGTTCGTCGGGCATAGGTTCGCCCGTCTGATAGTGGAACGCGAAGGTGCGCAGGAATTCTTTCTCCACAGCGTAGTTCTCCATAAACTGCGACGGCAGCTCAACGAAATCCCACCATACATTAGTACCGCTGAGGCTCTCGAATCGGGTGTTTGCAAACATGCCATGAAGCGAATGTCCGAACTCATGCAGGAATGTTTCAACCTCGCCCAGCGTCAGCAGAGCCGGCTTTTCGGCAGTAGGCTTAGTCAGATTCATCACCACGCTTACGTGCGGACGTACGTTCACGCCCTTGCGGTCAATCCATTGCCCCTGGAATTCGGTCATCCATGCACCGCCCTGCTTGCCCTTGCGCGGATGGAAGTCGGCGTAGAACACAGCCAGATACGAGCCGTCCTTGTCGAACACCTCGTATGCCTTAACGTCGGGATGATACACCTGGATGTCCTTGTTCTCCTTGAATGTGATGCCGTAGAGGCGTGTGGCGAGTCCGAACACGCCCTCAATCACCTTCGACAGTTCGAAGTATGGGCGCAGCATTTCTGCATCGAGGTTGAATTCGCGCATCTGTAGCTTGTGCGAATAGTAGCCGAAGTCCCACGGTTCGAGTTCGAAGCCGTCGCCCTCGGCATCCTTCGCCTCGCGCTCTATTGCCTTCACCTCCTCAATGGCGGTAGGCTTGTAGGCATCAATTAGGTCGTCGAGCAACTTGTAGACATTGCCCACGTTAGACGCCATGCGATGAACGAGCACATAGTCGGCAAAAGTCTCATAGCCCAGAAGCTGGGCTATCTCTCTTCGCAGATTGATGAGGCGCTTGCATATTTCGAGATTGTTCTCGCTGTTGTCGTGCGTTCCCTCGGTGTTGCGTGCCATATACAGCTGCTTGCGCAGTTCGCGCTGTGTGCTGTAAGTCATGAACGGCGAGAAACTGGGATAGTCGAGTGTGAAGAGCCAGCCTTGCTTGTCTGCCTCTTTGGCTGCAAGCGCAGCTGCTTCGCGAGCTGTTCCGGGCAGACCGTCGAGTTGTTGCTCGTCAGTAATGTTGAGTGTGAAAGCCTTGTTTTCCTTCAGCAGGTTCTGCGAGAACTGCAGCGACAGCATGCCGGCTTCCTCTGTGAGCTTGCGCAAGCGCTCCTTGCCCTCGTCGTCGAGCAATGCACCGCTGCGTACGAATCCGTCGTAGCAGTTGTCGAGAAGCATCTGCTCCTCGGCGGTAAGCTCGCGATGGTGCTCATACACATATTTAATACGTTCAAACAGGCGTCGGTTGAGCTTCACGTCGTTGGCGTGCTTTGTGAGAATAGGGCTGAGTTTCTGCGCCAATTGGTCCAATTCGTCGCATGTCTCGGCGCTGAGCATGCACGAGAAAACGGTCGACACGCGTGATAGCAGGTCGTAATATCCCTCGCCGTTCTCATTATCAACACGCACTATTGTGTTTTCGAATGTAGGCTCTTCGGGGTCGTTCACGAGTTTTTCTATTGCCTCGTCGTCGCGCCGAATGCCCTCCATAAAGGCTTCCTCGTAGTCAGAAGTCTTGATGCGGTTGAATGGAACTGTATCGTGCGGGGTGTTGTATGGTTCAAAGAATGGATTCTTTCTCTCCGGAGTATTTGTGTTATTTTCCAACATACTAAATCCTAAAAATCTGTGTGATATATCAGTATGCAAATTTACGGAAAATATTACAGAAGCAAATATTGTAGTAGGGGTTTTTAACTTATATTATGTATGTGTCAGTCTGTGCCTTATTTCAATGCTTCGATATGTGGTATTTCGATTATCCCTCGGCTGAATGCGAGCAGGTTTTCGTCTTGCATTGTGTTGAGTGTGTCGGATACGGCACGTCTGCCAAGTCCGGTTTCCTGCGCCAGACGTGTCATCTTGATGCGCATGGTTTTAGGTCCGGTAGGTGTGGAGCAGTGTTGTTTGATGAAATGCACTATTCTGCCACGTGCGTCGGTGGGTGTGGGGTGCCACAGCTTGCGTGTGGTTTTCTGCGACAATGCCGAGATGTAGTTGATGAGATTCATTCGGAAGATTATGAATTCGTCGGAGATGCGCATCAGGTCGTTCTTGTCTATCTCCACGGTGTCGCATGTTGTGGTGGCTATGAAGGTGCGTGTATAGTGCAGTTGCAGTCCGAATGCGCATTCGGGCTGCAACATGTATGGTGCTGCCACGTTTTCCTCAATAGAGTAGCCGTGGTCATCGGCGTGAACTATCGACTTGGCCTGTCCGTTTGTGACAAGCGCGAGCCGGCGGCAAGGGTCGCCCTCTTTCTTGATAATGTCGCCAGCTGCAATCTTGCGGAACGTGAACTTGGTCTGTCCGATGATTTGCAGCAGATTGTCGCTGGTGAGTCCTTGGAATAGGGGCGAGCTTTGCAGACTGTCGTATAGCTTCATAGCTGATGGCTGTTTTTATTTCAGAATCTTGCCCTTCATTGAGGGCGAGTACCATACTTGCAGCTGTCCCTTATGGTCGCTGTATATAAGGTATGCCATCAGTTCGGGATGCTTGTCGAGCACTTTCTTAGCTTTGTCGAGTCCCATCACCATGAATGCCGTAGCATAGGCGTCGGCTTCGGCGCATCGCTTGGCAAGTACGGTTGCCGAGAGAATGTTGTGCTGAACGGGATAACCGGTTGAGGGGTCGATAGTATGGGCGTATTTCTTGCCTCCACGGTAGTAGAAGTTGCGGTAGTTGCCGCTTGTTGCCATAGCCATATCCTTGACGTTCAGCACCGTCTGCAGTTCTTTGTCAACGGCGGTAGAGTCGTCTGTAGGCTTGGTTACGCCTATTTTCCACGGCAGACGCTTCTCGCTGATGCCGTGTGTCACAACCTCGCCGCCAATCTCAATCATATAGTTTTCGATGCCACGACGCTCCAGCATATAAGCCACTACGTCGCAGCCGTAGCCTTTGGCGATAGCGCTGAAGTCGAGCATGGTCTTGGGGTTCTGCTTGAAGATGCGGTTGTCGCGCAGCATAACAGTCTTGTATCCCACGGCTGCGCGCAGCGAGTCGATGGTGTGTCGGGTGGGAGGAGTGCCCGTTTTGAATCCGAATCCCCACGCATTGACAAGTGGAGCCACAGTAATGTCGAATGCTCCGTCGGTATTGCTGGAAATTTCCTCAGCCAACTTGAACACGCGGTTGAACATAGTGTTGGTTTCGGCGTTCTCGCCACGGTTGATGCGTGCTATGATAGAGTTCTTGTTGAACATCGATAGCGCCTCGTCCACCTTCATCAGCTCAGCCATTATGTCGTCGTTGAGCGAAGTGTCGTTCTGGTAGGTGATGTGATAGTACGTGCCGAACACTTGTCCTTCGTCGTGCTGATAGGGTGTGTTGCGTTGCTGCAGTACGATGTTGACCGTGGCGATGATGAGAAACAGCAGAAACACAATCCGCCATCCTATTTTCTTCTTGCTCATAAGCTATGCTTTTAAGTGCTTTAATATCTCAAACGTTTTTTTAGAACTCGATAGTCACATTGAACGTGCCGGCAAGTTTGGACGAACCCTGCTTGCCGAATCCCGGCACATACCATGCGTTGCCAAGTGCTCCGTTGTCGTGAGCCAGTCGTCTGCGCCAGCGTGCCGACCATCCCAGTCGGAGCGGTCCCCATATCTTGGCATCAACGCCGAACACAGCTTCCATCCAGTGGCAGTTGGCCTTCACGCCCTTGGCGTTGAACTCCACGTCGTCGCCCCATACCGGATCCTTCAGTCCTTCGGCCTCCACGTCGTACTTATAGTAGGTCATGGCGTAGCGTGCGCCTACGTATATGCGGTAGTCGTCGTGCTTGTTGCGTGCTATGTTGAAGTCCATTCCCACACGGGCATAGGGTGCCGAGGTCTTGTATTTCATTCCTGTGGTCACTTCGTCGGCATCGGCAGTGCCGTAGCCCACTTCCACCACGGGGAAGTACTTGTCCTTAAGGTTGATACGCAGCTGTGCCTCATACTGTCCGTGGCTGCCCAGTACGGTCTCAGCCAGACCTATCATGTCAGCCGATACGGCTACGCCTCGCAGTAGCGGTATTGAGTCTGCCTTGGCTGTAGTTGTGGTCTTGCTCTTGTCGGTAGGCTTCTTGCTTGCCGTAGCCGTAGTGGCAAGCAGTAGCAGCAAACTAATTATTGCTGTTCTTGAAATATATGAGTAGATGCGCCTTTGGGTCATTGTATGTCACCTTATTATAATTTACCTTTATGTCTTCGATGGCGTGCTGTGTGAACCGTACGCCTTCGATGTCGTGAAACACAGCCGGACTACAGTCGACCGACTCGAAATGCTTCTCGTTCTGCTTCGTCACCCACACCGTGTCCACCGTCTTCAGCCGGGTGTCCTTCTGAATGAGCGTCAGGAAGTAGACATCCTCTGTGCGCGAGTAGCTCATGGGTATTGCCAGACTGTCCAGTCCGGTTTGCCGGTTGATGAGCACGGTGTCCTCGTCGGGATTGTCGGGAGTACGTTCGGCGGCTATGGTGAGCGTGTCCTCAAGCACAGCCTCGTTGCCGGTTAGCTTCAGCGACATGTAGGTGCGGTTGTTGAGCGGACAGTCTATCGACGCACATGCCGCTACCGACACAGCCACGGCTGCTGCAGCTACGAATTTTGTTATCTTGTTTCGCATTGTTCTGTTTGTTGTTTCAGTCGCCATCATGCGTTGGCGTTTATTCCTCACATTTCAGCGTCTTCTCTATCTGATAGTCGTTGCGGTTTTGCGACGAGCGGCTCACGAGGTCGCCGATGAATCCGGCCAGGAACATCTGTGTGCCTATCATCATCATCGTTAGGGCTATGTAGAAGTAGGGCGAGTCGGTGATGAGTCGCTGCGGAATGCCGTTGGAGAGACACCACAGCTTGTCGGCACCCAGCGCTACTACTGCCAGAAATCCGATGAAGAACATCATCGTGCCCAGAAATCCGAACACGTGCATAGGCTTGCGTCCGAAGCTTGAGAGGAACCACAGCGTGATGAGGTCGAGATAGCCGTTGAAGAAACGGTTCCATCCCATGAATTTCGACTTTCCGAACTTGCGTGCCTGATGATGAACGGGCTTCTCGCCAATCTTGTCGAATCCGGCATTCTTGGCAAGGTAGGGTATGTAGCGGTGCATCTCGCCGTACACCTCGATGTTCTTCACCACCTCCTTGCGGTAAGCCTTGAGTCCGCAGTTGAAGTCGTGCAGGTTGTGAATGCCGCTCACCTTGCGTGCCGTAGCGTTGAATAGCTTTGTGGGGATGGTCTTCGAGAGCGGGTCGCCTTGCTTGCGGTTCTGCTTATAACCCGATACGAGGTCGTAGCCTTCGTCCATAATCATGTGGTAGAGTCCCGGAATCTCGTCGGGCGAGTCCTGCAAGTCGGCATCCATAGTAATCACCACGTCGCCCTGGGCAGCCTTGAATCCGCAGTACAGCGCCGGACTCTTGCCGTAGTTGCGGCGGAACTTGATGCCCTTCACCTCTTCGTGGTCGCGTGCCAGTTGTTCTATTACGTCCCATGAGTGGTCGGTGGATCCGTCGTTAACGAATATCACCTCGTAGGTGAAGTTGTTGCTGTTCATCACGCGTTCAATCCACGCGTACAGTTCGGGGAGCGATTCGTCCTCGTTGTATAGTGGTACTACTACTGTTATATCCATAGTCTGATGTTTGTTTGTTCGATTTTATTTATGTATTGTCTATTGTCTTCTGCGGCACACCAATGCTATCGGCAGGCTTGCCAGCGCTCCCAGGAAGAAGTTCTGTATCATGAACACGAACGACCATTGTATCGGAGTGAGCTGTGTCAGCATGTCGATGTTCTGCTTCAGTTCGGTGCGGCTTATTCCGTTTTGTTCGTAAACTGGCGCCATTGCCTTCATTGTGTCGGTGAGCAGCCCTACGAAGCCGCCGTTGTCGACGAATCGGAAGTACACGAACTGCACCAGTGCGAACACCAGCGATGCGTAAACGAAGTTGTACAGACTGTATGCATAGGCTCGTCTTAGCGATATGGCTCCGCCCAATACGTTGTTGCGGAACCGGCATGTGCGCCATCCTATAAAGAAAGGTGTAGCCAGTGCAAGGAGATTGCCCATAGTTCCAGCCCCGATCATTGTGACGCAAGCGAAACTCACGGTCCAAAGGGCTGTGAGCAGGAGCGCATCCACGCGGGCGAAAGCCTTGAGCTGCATGAATTCTTCTATCTTTATCATTAAAATAATGTATGTGTTTTATAAAACTGTTGCAAACTTACTACTTTTTTTCCGAATACCTGTCATATAAGCATTTTTTGACATAATGAGGTTCGAAAGAAATGTTAAATACGCGAAGTTTGCTGTCTGATAATTTGCAGTTTCACAAAAAAACACTACCTTTGCACTCGCTTTTGAAAAGACGGGCAAGTCTTTCACGGCCAGCTCCCTTCGAATCCTCCAGGACGGGAACGTAGCAAAGGTAGTTGGTTGTAGCGGCGCGATGTAAGTAGCTTGCCCACCCGCCTCTTTAGCTCAGTTGGCCAGAGCACGTGATTTGTAATCTCGGGGTCGTTGGTTCGAATCCGACAAGAGGCTCAAAACAACACAAGGACAGTACTTCACGATTGAAGTGCTGTCCTTTTTTCATTATATAAGGTTTGGAAATTCTGTTTCCTCGCGATGTTGCAAAATTTTCCTCACGAGGGAATAATTATTCTCTGCCGAGGAAATGGTTGTGGTTCTTCCGAAATTTGGAACAATACAATAGTTTAATGAATACTTAATAGTAGGAGGTTATGGCGTCCTCGCCATAACCTGAGCAGTCAACCCGCTCAAAGTTTCTAATTGATAATATGTGTCAATAGGCTGCGCAGGCTATGGCGGGGACGCCATAGCCTCCTACGGTTTGCATTGCCAACCATCGGTAGGTGAGTGCTGTTTATAGTGTTGGCAACGGGTAGATTTTCAAAACATTATACTCTTAATCTTCCACGCTCAATATTCCTCATTCCAACACTAAATATACCATATTCCAAAAGGACCCCTTTTGCCCTTCAAAAGGGCTCCTTTTACACAGCAAAAGGACTCCTTTTGCACTCCAAAACGAATCCTTTTGGAATGCAAAACGAGTCCTTTTTCTTGGCAACTATATTTTTAACCTATTTAATACCTTGTTCCGTTAGCTTGCAATTGCGTTACGGAAACTTGTAAACGATTGTGCATGAGTTTGTTAGTACTTCTATAAATGCTTAGAAGTTCACTCCGAAGTTGAGCATGACTGCACCGTTGCGCGAACGGTCGAACGTGTCGTGGCAGATGTTGGCAAGTCCGATGTCGTAGGTCAGGTCGGCGTAGAACATGTCGTAACCGATGCCGCAACCTATGCGCAGGCCGCCATCCAGACGGCGGAAATTGTTGCTGCTGAACGAACTTTCAGCCTCACGCTCGGCAAAGTTCTTAATCTTTCCGCCCACACCGGCAGCGAAGTAGCCGCCCATGAAGGGCTGCAGCGAGAAGTGATCGTCAACCTCGTACTTGTATTTTACAACCACCGGAATCTCCAGATAGTTCAAGTCGTAGGTCATCTTCTTGCCGTTGTCCAGATCCTTCTTTCCACCTTTTTCTATATACGACAGTCCCGTCTCAAGATAGAGTGGGGCAGTGTCGGTAAGCGGAAAACCCGCCACAACGCCCACGTTGAGTCCCGTCTGCCAGTTGCCGCCGTCGAGTCGGGCGTCGTCCGAATTGACATACGAGAACGACGGACCTATGCGCAATCCGTAATAGGGCACGCCGTAGCCGTGATGATTGTAGCCGTAGTCGAGTCGTCCGGTCTGTTTGTTGTAGTATCTGCTGTCGCGATAGTGTTGGGCCGAAGCCGGCATGAGAGCCAGGATGAGGGCCGCCATAATGAATGCTAATCTCTTCATATCCCTTGTGTTTTTTTATTCGTTTATACGTCCGCTTCTTGTTGAAGCTTTGTCTTTACGATTGCAAAATTATAAAATAGATTGTAAGCGGCGTGAGTGAAAATCCCTAAATGACAGGGGGAAAACCCTATAAGGTTGTTCTCAGGAGTTTATCCGACATAGGATTGCTACCATTAGTTTTAATAAATGCCTGACTGTAGGAGGCTATGGCGTCCCCGCCGTAGCCTGCGCAAGCTGCGGAGTAAATGATAACAATAAGAATGTATCCTTTTTTACCGTATGTTTTGGTCGTTTTCGGCTTTTTGTGTAATTTTGTTGGGATAAAAATTAAAAGCTTTAGATTATGAAAAAGATAGAAGTATCGGAGTTGACCGACAATGTGTTTACAACAATCGGCAAGGAGTGGATGCTCGTTACGGCGGGCACAAAGGACAAGTTCAACATGATGACAGCATCGTGGGGATGCCTGGGATGGCTGTGGAACAAGCCCGTAGCCGTGATGTTCATACGCCCCGAGCGCTACACCCACGAACTGATAGAGCAGGGTGACAACGTCAGCCTGGTGTTCCTCGGCAACTCGGAGGAGGCACGCAAGGCTTACGCTTTTTGCGGATCGAAGTCGGGACGCGACCACGACAAGGCGTCGGAGTGCTGTCTCACACCCGTAGCCACCCCCGACGGACACATGACATTCGGCGAGGCACGACTCACACTCGAGTGCCGCAAGCTGTACAAGACACAGATACGCCCCGAGGAAATAATCGACAAGAGCATAGAGCAGTGGTATGGCGCCAAGGGCGGAATGCACGACGTGTATGTAATGGAGATAACGGCTGCTTATGAAGGTGAATAAATATAAGGTGCTGGCTACGCTGGTGCGCTCGTTCTTCGACGCTTTCTCGTCGGGCATTATCGACAACAATGCTGCCGACAAGAGCGCTACGCCTGCCGACCGACATACGCCTAAGGCTGTGAAGCAGATGATGCTCGACCACTACGAGCACATCGCCCCCGTGTTCATGGACACCATGTTCTTTCCGCTTGCGGCAATGAACTACGAGTATTCCGACATAGAGCGAGTGGTGCGCGAGGCGCAGCAGCGTGGCGACGACATGATGGCGCTGGTGCGAACGGCTTGTGCTGACGACGCAATGTACGAGGCTATGGTGAGCGAATACAAGCGCAACTTCGGCAATCTGCTGTCGGGGCGCTTCGCATCCAATGCCGAACACCTGGAAGCCTACACGCGTGGCGGCAACGAAGATGACACGATTGCCACGGAGCGGGCAGTAGAACTGACCGTGCGCGTGGTGATGTTCGCCTACGCACGTGGCATGCGACAGAACGCCAAGGACAAGGTGCAGCTGCGCCAAGCCACTCTGTTCCGACTCATGCTCGACGCTATGAACGTGCTGCTCAACGACGAGGCGGTGAGCATGGACTCTGCCGACGATGCCGATCTGGGCTCGCTATTCCTCAAGGTGTGCCACACGCAGCAGATGTTTACAGCCATGACCGACGAGATGGACCGCACTTACGACGAACTGGTGCGCCGCGAGGGAGTGGAACAATAATACTAATGAAAAACGAGACGCAACATTACTAAAGTGTGTGAAAAATGTATGTGTCTCGTTTTTTTTCTATAATTTTGTAAAATCTAACATCGCATTACAACAATTTTAAAACAATAATTAAAACCGTAATTACCGAATGGAACCTAACAAGATTAACGGTCGTAGTCCCATTTCATGGGTGCCTACGCTCTATTTTGCCATGGGTATGCCCTTTGTGGTGCTCAATATGGTGTGTGTGCTTATGTTCAAAGGTCTTGACGTGAGCGACGCCCAGATAGCACTTTGGACCTCTATCATCATGTTTCCCTGGACTCTGAAACCGCTCTGGAGCCCGCTTCTCGAAATGTACAAGACCAAGAAGTTCTTCGTCATAGTCACACAGATAGCCACAGGCTGCATCTTCGGACTCGTGGCGCTGGCTCTGCATCTGCCCGATTTCTTTGCCGTATGCATCGCATTGTTGGCTGTCATAGCGCTCAGCGGTGCCACTCACGACGTGGCTGCCGATGGTGTCTACATGGCAACGCTGTCAAATGAGGACCAGGCGCGCTATATCGGATGGCAGGGTGCATTCTATAACATTGCCAAGATTGCCGCCACGGGTGGTCTCGTGATGCTCGCCGGTGTGCTCATCAAGCACTTCACGGGCGACGTAAGTACGCTCGATGCTACCGCAGCAGCCATTGCCAAGCGTCAGGGTACGGTCATGGCGTGGACCGTTATCATGGCAGTAATAGGCTTGATAATGGTGCTTTTGGGACTGTACAACGCCAAGTTTGTACCTGCCGATCATCGTGACGCTTCGGCAGAACGTCCGGGATTCAAGGAGACAATGGTGGAGTTGGGCAACGTTTTCGTCGACCTCTTCCGCAAGCGCCACATTATATATTATATATTCTTTATTGTCCTCTATCGTTTTGCCGAGGGTTTTGTCATGAAGATTGTCCCGCTGTTCCTCAAGGCCGACCGTGCCAATCAGGGATTGGGACTCTCGGAAGAGCAGATCGGACTCTGCTACGGCACGTTCGGAGCCGCCGCCTTCGTCATCGGCAGTATTCTTGCCGGCTATTATGTGGCTCATCGCGGACTGCAGAAGTCGCTGTTCTCGCTCTGCTGCGTGTTCAACCTTCCGTTCGTGGCATACACTCTGCTGGCTATTTACCAACCCGAAAGCCTCTGGCTCATCGGTGGCGGTATCGTGCTGGAGTACTTCGGCTATGGCTTCGGATTCGTCGGCTTGACACTTTTCATGATGCAGCAGATTGCTCCGGGCAAGCATCAGATGGCGCACTACGCCTTTGCATCGGGCATCATGAACCTCGGCGTAATGCTGCCAGGCATGCTTAGCGGATACGTAAGCGACTGGTTGGGCTATCGCGACTTCTTCATCTTCGTGCTCGTTTGCACCATTCCGGCATTCCTCATCACCTGGTTTGTGCCGTTCACTTATCCGGATAAGAAGTAGAAAGCCCTATAACACCTCCGTAAAGCCCTACAACATCCCCGCAAAGCCCCACCCCCGGCCCCTCCCCCGTAGGGAGGGGAGTGATGTGCAAATTCCTTTTAAAAATTAATCATTAAATAATTAATCATTAATAATTAAAAATTAATCGTTAAAACATTAAATATTAAAACAATGAGCAAACTTATCATTTCTGGCAATCCTCTGCCCAATATGCCTTGGGAAGAGCGTCCCGAAGGTCAGCGCACTCCACTGTGGCGCTGCTCTAAGAACCCGATTATTCCACGCGACTTGCTGCCTACCAGCAACAGTATATTCAATAGCGCCGTCGTTCCTTTCGGCGAAGGCTTTGCAGGTGTGTTCCGTTGCGACGACACCAACCGCCGTATGGTGCTGCACGTTGGCTTCTCTAAGGATGGTGTCAACTGGAATATCAACGAAGAACCCCTGCGCTTCGAGTGCGACAACAAGGAGATTGGCGAGTGGGTGTACGGCTACGACCCGCGCGTGTGCTTCATCGAGGACCGCTACTATGTGACATGGTGCAATGGTTATCATGGTCCTACAATCGGTGTGGCTTGGACTAAGGACTTCAAGACATTCCATCAGCTCGAAAACGCATTCCTTCCCTACAACCGCAACGGTGTGCTCTTCCCTGAGAAGATCAACGGCCGCTTCGCTATGCTATCACGTCCGAGCGACACAGGTCACACTCCGTTTGGTGACATCTTCTACAGCGAGTCGCCCGACATGGAGTTCTGGGGACGCCATCGTCACGTTATGGCTCCTGCAGCATTCGAGTTGTCAGCATGGCAGTGCATGAAGATCGGTGCAGGTCCGGTGCCTGTTAAGACATCTGAAGGCTGGTTGCTGTTCTATCACGGCGTACTCCGCTCTTGCAACGGCTACGTTTACGCTTTCGGTTCGGCTCTGCTCGACCTCGAACAGCCCTGGAAGGCAACCCATCGTTCGGGTCCTTACCTCATCTCTCCGCAGACTCCGTACGAGTGCATGGGTGATGTGCCTAACGTTTGCTTCCCTTGCGCCGAAGTACACGACCCCGAGACAGGCCGCATAGCTGTATATTATGGTTGCGCCGACACCGTTACGGGTCTCGCATTCGGATACATTCCCGAAATCGTGGAGTGGACAAAGAAGAACAGCATTATCTAATTGATATAAGCACTCAATAGGAGGCTACGGCATTTCCGCCCGTAATATGCGTAATTAGCTTTGTTATTATTAATTAGCTTGCGCAGACTACGGTGGGGATGCCATAGCCTCCATTTTTTTGCAACTATATTTTTAAATTCTCAACTCTACACTCCTAATTCCCCATTACATACCGCCGAATATTGTTTTCTGCAAATAAACTTTGTTGTATATGCATATTTTTTCATCAAATATCATTAACTTTGCAACACAAATCTTTTATAAAACACATCTGAAATTTTATGGGAGGCATATTCGGCACCATTTCCAAGAAAAGCTGTGTGACAGACGTTTTCTATGGAACTGATTACAATTCACATCTCGGAACGCGACGTGGCGGTTTGGCGATGTACAGTAAGGAGAAGGGATTCGTCCGCTCCATCCACAATCTGGAGAACTCGTATTTCCGCTCCAAGTTCGAACCGACGCTCGACCGATTCGAGGGTAGTACTGCGGGTATAGGTGTTATCAGCGACACCGACGCGCAACCACTTGTGATAAACTCGCATCTCGGACGTTTTGCAATCTGCACAGTAGCTAAGATTGTGAATATCGAGGAGCTCACTCAGCAACTGCTTGAGAAGAACATGCACTTTGCCGAATTGTCGCAAAGCGCTACCAACCCAACTGAACTTATAGCCTTGCTGCTTATTCAAGGCAAATCGTTCAAGGAAGGTATCGAAAACGTATACCATAACATCAAGGGCTCTTGCACCATGATGATTCTAACGGAAGACTCGCTTATCTGCGCACGCGACGCATGGGGCCGTACTCCATTAATAATAGGTAAGAAGGAGGGCGCATACGCTGCTTCGAGTGAGTCTACTTCATTCCCGAATCTTGATTACGAAACAGTATATAATATCGCCCCGGGTGAGATTATTGAGCTTAAGGCCGACAGTCTGACACAGATACGCAAGCCTAACAAGAAGATGCAGGTTTGCTCGTTCCTGTGGGTTTACTATGGTTTCCCGACTTCAACCTACGAAGGCAAGAACGTTGAGGAGGCTCGTTTCAGCAACGGATTCAATCTTGCTAAGACCGACGACGTTGAGGTTGACTGCTGTTCGGGTATTCCCGACTCTGGCACCGGAATGGCTATGGGTTATGCAGCAGGCAAAGGCGTGCCCTATCAGCGCTGTATTGCCAAGTACACTCCTACATGGCCGCGTTCGTTTACACCCTCAAACCAGACCATGCGATCGCTTGTTGCCAAGATGAAACTCATACCAAACAAGGCTATGATCAATGGCAAGCGTGTGCTGTTCTGCGACGACTCTATCGTACGTGGCACCCAGTTGCGCGACAATGTGAAGGGTTTGTTCGATGCAGGACTTAAGGAATTCCACATGCGTATAGCTTGTCCGCCGCTGGTTTACGGCTGTCCGTTCATCAACTTCACATCTGCCAAGAGCGATATGGAGCTTATCACACGCCGCATTATCGAGAAGTTTGAGGGCGATGCCAATAAGGATCTCGACAAATATGCAACTACCGACTCGCCTCAGTATACAAAGATGGTTGACGAAATACGCCGCCAGTTGGGTTTGACTACGCTCAAATTCAACACTATAGAGCAGCTCATCAAGGCTATCGGATTGCCCAAGTGTCAGGTTTGTACACACTGTTTTGACGGCTCAAGCAAGTACACTCTTGAGGAGCAGGCAGACGAAGATTAATGTTGGTGCAATTGTTTCGAATTGCATTTCAATAAGGCTTTTATGCCCAATAAATCATATCCAATGTATCGTTCGTGGTGCTTGGATTAATAAAAACATAGCGTCCTGGAAGGACAAGAGTAATGAATGGTTTGCTTTTGTCTTTGCAGGGCGTTTTGGTTTATGCTCGTTTAAATCATTGGAATAAAAGAATTTTATCGCATAAGAATTAGATAGTTAATACGCAAATATTATAATTCTAATGCACAGGAATTGCTGTTTCATTGCACAGGAATTAGTATTTCATTGCACAGGAATTAGTATTTCATTACAGTATGAATAAAAAGGAACTTTGCTATATATTGATTGTAGTAGTGATGGGAGTGTCGCTACTGCTGGGATTTGCCGTTGAAGTGTTCGGCATCGACTTGGGTAAGGCTGCTTGGGTGGCTGGTTGGGTGTCGTCGCCCGTTGCTTTGGCTGTAGGTTTTGTGTTTGCAATGCTGTTTGGCAAGGCGTTTCCTGATTTCAACAAGACCATGTCGAAGAAGCTGTTGCAGTATTCTGTCATCGGATTGGGCTTCGGCATGAATGTCGACAAGGCACTGGCATCGGGCAGCGAGGGCATGATGTTCACCATAGTAAGCGTGTTTGGTACTCTTGCACTTGGATGGTTGTTCGGCAGAAAACTTCTTGGTGTCGACTCGCAGACCAGCTATCTGCTTTCATCCGGAACCGCAATATGCGGCGGTTCGGCAATCGCTGCTGTCGGTCCGATAATAAAAGCACGTGCCGAGAGCATGTCTGTGGCGTTGGGCGTGGTCTTTATTCTCAATGCAATCGCTCTGTTTGTGTTTCCGATAATAGGCGATGCGCTGTCAATGACTATGAAACAGTTTGGCATGTGGGCTGCAATAGCCATCCACGATACCTCGTCGGTGGTTGGCGCAGGAGCCGCTTACGAACAGATGCATCCCGAATTGGTGGCCTCACAGGGCGTAAGTGCATTGGAAGTGGCTACAACTATCAAGCTCACACGAGCCCTCTGGATTGTAGTACTTGCCCTTGTCACACCGTTCTTCTTCCGCAAGTCGCTTGCAAATACAGCTGATGGACAGTCGAAACCGTGGTATAGCAGTGTGCCGCGATTCATCGTCTGGTTTATTGTTGCAATACTGTTCAACACCTATATTCTCAGTAATGCTTCGCTGTTAGGCGATGGTACGGCTGCGATGGGTGCACAGTTCAGCGGAGCCGTAAACAAGTTGGCGAAGCATCTCATCACGCTTTCGCTCTTCTTCATAGGAGCTTCGCTCACTCGTGAGACATTACGTAGCGTCGGATTGCGTCCTCTTGTTCAGGGAATTTTGCTTTGGGCAAGTATCAGCTGTATAAGTCTGGCGTATATATTCTGGCTGGAATAGGAAGAAAACGTTGATATATGTCATTTTATTGTTCCAAAAGTTAGTTTTCTTCTCCAATTGGGGGGGGGTAAATCTTAGAATCTTATTGTTATATTTGTTGTATTCGGATTATTTGTACTATCTTTGCAAACAAAAGTGTAAAATACAGTTTTTGCAATTTGATTAATCTGAGGTCAAACATATATAAAGGTATAAGGAGTGTCCGCTTATTATGTGCGGATTATAGTCATTAATATAAAAGGAACATATGGAAAGGTCATTATGAAATTCTTTTGTAAATTATCCAACTGGTATTTCTCCAGCAAATCGCTTCCTTATTGGGGCGTATTGTTCTTAGATTGTTTGATAGTATTCTTCGCAGGATACGTTGGCGGCTATCTTGAACATGGCGGATTGGGATTTGCTCAGCATTTTTGGGGCATCACGGCAGGCAATCTTTTATGCGTGCTGCTATTCGCTGTGGCATTCCGCTTGTTTCATACTTATTCCGGAATATTGCGTTACTCGTCGCTTGTCGACCTCGAACGAGTAGGCATTGCATCATTCGTAGGTGTCTGCATGTCGTACGTCTTAGGTGCAGTTTTTGATGCGTTTGGTGTAGGCAACGTTGTTATGCCTTCGCTGTTCGGTTGCATCGTGATGTTTGTTTGTGCTTCAATGTTGATGTGGGTAGAACGAATGCTCGTCCGTGCAATGTTCGATGTATTCAAATCGGACAAAGCCTTGCCCGTAGCAATATATGGAACCCAGAACGGTGGTATAAGTCTTGCCAACAGCATCATGCTTATGAAGGTACAGCCGTATATCATTCAGGCATTCATAAGTGACGGATATGATATGCGCAAGACCTATCTTCTCGGCAAGAAGGTGTATATCAACCATAAGGGAATAGCCGCTATCATGAAGTCATTGCACGTCAAGGTGCTGCTTGTATCGCCTCTTAAGTCGGAGGCTTTCCGTGAAAATCAGGAGATGATTGACGAATTTGTACAGGCAGGAATAAAGATATTGATGATGCCGGCGGCAGAAGAATGGGACGGCAAATCAGACCTGTCGTACAATCAGCTGCGTGAAATTGAAATCGAAGACTTGCTGCCTCGCGACAAGATAGAGGTAGACATGAATGCCATTGGAGCTATGCTCAAGGGCAAGCGTGTGCTCATTACAGGTGCTGCAGGCTCAATCGGTTCGGAAATGGTGCGTCAGGTGGCTGTTTACAAGCCTGCTGAACTCACCCTTATCGACCAGGCTGAAACTCCTATGCACTCTGTACGCTTGACTATGGCTCGTCAGTTTGCCGATGTCAAGAACGAGACTATAGTTGGAAGCATCACCGACAAGGCTTTCATGGAGAAGATATTTGCAGATCATCGTCCCGAATACGTGTTCCATGCAGCGGCTTACAAGCATGTGCCGATGATGGAAGACAATCCTGCAATGGCTGTGCGCAACAACGTGAACGGCACTCGTATCATCGCCGACCTTGCCGTGAAGTACGGCACTAAGAAGTTTGTGATGATTTCAACCGACAAGGCTGTCAATCCTACAAACGTAATGGGCTGTTCAAAACGCATCTGCGAGATTTACTGCCAGTCGCTCAATCAGGCCATCGTAGATGGTAGAGTGAAGGGTGTGACACAGTTTGTTACCACTCGTTTCGGTAATGTGCTCGGTTCGAATGGTTCGGTTATACCTATATTCAAGGAACTTATACGCAAGGGTGGACCCGTTACTGTGACCCATCCCGACATAATACGCTACTTCATGCTCATCCCTGAGGCTTGTAAGCTGGTGCTTGAGGCAGGCACAATGGGCAAGGGAGGCGAGATATTTGTGTTCGATATGGGTAAGCCGGTGAAGATTGTTGACCTGGCAAGACGAATGATTTCGCTCTCTGGAGCCAAGAATATTGAGATAAAGTTTACGGGCCTTCGTGAGGGTGAGAAGCTGTATGAGGAGCTGCTTTCTACCAAGGAGAACACTATCCCTACGCAGAACCGCAAGATTATGGTTGCCAAAGTGCGTGAGTACGATTATGAAGAAGCCAAGAAGAACGAAGACGAATTGCTCCAGATATCGTACACCCACGACGACATGGCTATAGTAAAGAAGATGAAGGAAATAGTACCCGAATACAAATCGCAGGTCAGCAAGTATCAGGTGCTTGATAAATAGGGAAACAAATAGACACCCCCGAAACAACAGATAGACACCCCCAAAACAACAAATAGACAATAAAAAACAACAATAACAACATTGTTTTCACATTTACTAATGTGCATTTACAATGTTGTTATTGTTGTTTTTGTGTATATAATTAATTACAAGGAAGTACATTCTGGCTGCTCAGGCTATGGCGGGGACGCCATAGCCTCCTACAATTATAACTTCCTTTTATTCCTTTATTATTTTCTTTTCATTCCTTTGTATACCAGGAATGCTACTACAATTGCTGCAAGACCCAGCAATACATATCCTATTTCGTGGCTGTATTTCACGGCTTGCAGATAAACGTCGTGTGTTGTCTTGTAGTTGGTGTACTTGTATATTCCCCAACCGATAAGAGCGAGCACCGTGTTCCAGCATCCAGCACCGAGTGTAGTGTACAGAAGGAACTTGCCAAGGTGCATGCCCGAGAGTCCGGCTGGGATACTGATCAGCTGTCGTACGGCAGGAACCAGACGGCCGAAGAATGTTGACGCAGCTCCATGTTCGCGGAAGAAGGCTTCCGATTTCTCCACCTTTTCGCGGTCGATAAGGCACATATGTCCGATACGACTGTCGGCAAAGCGGTATATAATGGGTCGTCCGAGCCATTTGGCGAGATAGTAATTGATGAGAGCACCGATGTTGGCGCCTACAGTAGCGAATACAATCACCAGTATGAAGGTCATTCCGCTGTCGGGATCCATGGCTTTCCATGCAGCCGGTGGCACTACAACTTCAGACGGGAACGGTACGAACGAACTCTCAATAGCCATAAACAGCGTTACAACCCAATAGTTGAGGTTGTTGAGAATCCACAGGAAAAGTTCGGCAGAATTCATTTTTGTATAGCGTTAATTATTAGTTTTTTTAGTTTCGCAAGCGAAAGTAGTTAAGAAGTTAAGGAGTTGTCGCGCCCTATGGTCGCTATGGAGTTAAGCCATTAGTTTTTTTTGCTTGATATAGCATTATAAGCATTTGGCTTAACTTCTTAACTCCTTTAACTACTGAATTCTCTGAACTTGCGAAAGTTCAATTAGTTTTATTATCCTTACTACATTATTTATTATGTCCGTCAGCCATCAGTCTCACCTCATAGTCGTAATAATCCTTGGGGTCGAGCGTTTCGGGATAGAACTCGCCAAGCACCTTCTTGGTTTCAGCCGGATTGCGTTGGCAGGCTGTTTTAAGACATTCGAGGTATTCGGCTTTCTTGTTGAGCGTCTTGAGGCATGCTGCGAGATACGCCATTCCTTCGTCGCCGGGATTGTCGTGCATGTCGGTGTACGACTTGAACATACGATAGGCGATGGCAGGATAGCCACAGTCGTATACCGAGATGGCAATGCGGAAGAAGATGTCGTGCGAGAACGACGTAGACTGCAAGGCACCCAGAAAACAGCGTATTGCCTCCTTGACGTGTCCATGTTCCAATTGGATGTGTCCTCTCACGATTGTTATCTCGTCCTTATTGGCATCGGGCTGCTTCATAGCCTCGTCGATACACGCCAGCGCTTCGTCGCGTTGGTCGAGTTGTGAGTATGTGAACGCCAGGCATTGCAGCACTTCGGTAGTGCCAAGGTTTTGTTTTTTCAATGCTTCGAGCGCCTTCTTGTAGTATTCAAGGGCTTTTTCGGTCTGTCCGATATTGAGCAGACAGTTGCCGATAAACATCGTTGCGGCTCCTTCATCGGGACAAAGCTGGTGGAATCGTTCGTAAAACTTGAGCGCTTCGTTGAAGTTTCCCAGTGAGAACAGACCGTTGGCTTTGTTGAGCAGAGCCTCCTCGTCGTTCGGGTTGATGGCAATGGAGTATTCGCTCGATGTTATCGAGTCGTTGATACGGTTGCCCATGAACTGCGTCGAGGCCAGCGAGTTCCAGTAACGACCCGAGTAAGGGTCTTCGTCGAGCAACTGTTCAAACAGCTGTTCGCTCTGTTCGTAGTCGCCTTTGGCAAAAGCGATGCGCGCCTTTATCTCGCGATAGTCCTGCAAGTCGTCCTCGTCAGACATGGCGAGCCATTTGGCTGAGATGTCAGGCAGTCCGTAGTCGATGAATATGGTAGCCACGTCGAGCACAAAGTCGGGCACATCGTCCTCGTCGATGTTGTCCATAGCGTTGCGCAGGAAGCTGTTTGCCTCCTCAGGTTTGTCTTCGGCTATCATTATTTCGGCCTTTAGATAGAGGCAGTCGATGTCGTACTCGTCGCTGATGAGCGAAGCATAGTAGCGGGCTTTTTCAATGTTCTTCTCGTCGATGAGTGCTATGCGTGCCTTGAAAACAAGTGGCAATACGGCTCCAGGGTGCAGCCGCATAGCATAGTCGAGAACGTATTCTGCCCTTGGTTTGTCTTTTTTGTCGTAGTAGTATTCGGCAATGTCCGACAGTTCGTCGCTCTCGAAATATTCGTCCTTGCCCATTTGCAGGGAGCGTTCGTAGCGTTGCAGCAGTCGTCCGAATTCTGGACTGTCAAAATATTTCTTGTTGTTGTCCATCTAAACAATGTTTAATGAAAAATGTTTAATGTTTAATGTTATAACAGGTGTGCCCAATTAAACATTAAACATTAAACACTAAACATTAAGAAGTATTATTTATTCTGTTTTGCCCAAGTATCCTTCAGTCCGACAGTCTTGTTGAATATCAGGTTGTCGGCAGTAGAATCGAGGTCGGCCATGAAGTATCCGATGCGCTGGAACTGCAGGTATTCGCCCGGTTTGCGTTCAGCAGCATAGTTCTCCACGTAGCAGTTGTCGATAGTCTTGAGGCTGTCGGGGTTGAGCAGTTCGTGGAATTCGCGCTCGTCGGCACCCAGGTCGGCCACGGTGAAGAGTCGGTCGTAGATGCGTACCTGCGCCTTCTGGCAGTGATCGGCTGATACCCAGTGCAGAGTTCCCTTCACCTTGCGGTTGGCACCTTCCATTCCACTCTTGCTTGTCGGGTCGTATTCGGCTTGAATCTCGATGATGTTGCCCTCAGCATCCTTAGTGCATCCGGTACATTTCACGATGTATGCGTTCTTCAGACGAACCTCCTTGCCCGGAGTCATGCGGAAGAACTTCTTCGGAGCGTCCTCCATGAAGTCGTCGCGCTCAATCCAAAGATTCTTCGAGAATGTGATGGTGTGTGTGCCGTCAGCCTCGTTTTCGGGATTGTTGATAGCCTCCATCTCCTCTGTCTGACCCTCGGGATAGTTGGTGATGACGAGTTTGACGGGGTCGAGCACAGCCGATACGCGCAGTGAGCGCTTGTTCAGGTCGTCGCGAACGGCAGCTTCGAGCAGCGCCATGTCGTTGAGAGCGTCGAACTTGGTGTAGCCGATTGAGTCGATAAACTTGCGTATAGACTCAGGCGAGTATCCGCGGCGGCGCATACCCGACAGTGTCGGCATGCGAGGGTCGTCCCATCCAGCCACAACACCCTCGTTGACGAGAGCCAGGAGCTTACGCTTCGACATCATGGTGTATGTGAGGTTGAGTCGGTTGAACTCGATCTGACGCGGGCGGAAGTCGTGGATGTTCTCAGTCTCGCCGCGCATCTCCTTCAAGAAGTCGATGAACTTGTCGTACAACGGACGGTGAGGCACAAACTCCAGAGTACAAATAGAGTGTGTTACGCCCTCGAAGAAGTCGCTCTGTCCGTGAGCGAAGTCGTACATGGGGTAAGCGTTCCACTTGGTTCCGGTACGGTGGTGTGGTGTATGAATGATGCGATAGATGATAGGATCGCGGAAGTGCATGTTTGGGTTGGCCATGTCGAGCTTTGCGCGCAGCACCATACTGCCCTCAACAGCCTCCGGAGTGTTCATCTTGTTAAACAGTTCGAGGTTCTCCTCAACCGGACGGTCGCGGTAGGGCGAGTTGGTTCCGGGAGTAGTAGGAGTGCCCTTCTGCTCGGCAATCTGCTCGGCAGTCTGCTCGTCGATGTATGCGTGTCCGTTCTTGATCATCCAGATGGCAAACTCCCACAGCTTGTCGAAGTAGTCGGAAGCGTAGTATATGTTGCCCCACTTGAATCCGAGCCATGAAATATCGTTAAGTATGTTCTCTACATATTCGTTGTTCTCCTTTGTAGGATTGGTGTCGTCGAATCGCAGGTTGCACACACCGTTGTACTTCTCAGCCACTCCGAAGTCCATGCAGATGGCCTTGGCGTGTCCGATATGCAGGTATCCGTTAGGTTCAGGCGGGAATCGTGTCTGTATGCGTCCGCCGTTCTTGCCCTCGGCAAGGTCCTGCTCAACGAGCTGCTCAACAAAGCTGAGGCTCTTCTTTTCCTCTATCGGTTTTTCTTCTGTAACTGACATAATATATTGTTTTTTTTTGTTTTATACCTATTATTATTATAGTAGTTTCGGCAGGGTTTTGACGTTGGTTTTCAAATGTAGTCCTTTTGGCTTGCAAAAGGAGTCCTTTTACTCTCCAAAAGGAGTCCTTTTAGCCTTCAAAAGGAGTCCTTTTGCAAGCCAAAAGGGGTACATTTGCCGAGCCATGCCATTCGGTTGGCCGAAACATAGTATTTATTATGTGCAAAGTTACGCAAAAAACGTGGATATAGTGTTATTCGCATGCGATTATTTTGCTTTGCAAGAGTAGGGTAGGCGGGTTGGAGCTGCAAATGAAAAAAACTTTGCCGTTTTAAAATCTTTTAACTATGTTTTTTCCACTTTCGCCTACCCAAATCTGTCATAATATATGAACCTAAATGTGATTACTGATGAGTAATAGAAATTTTTTGCTGGGATTTGACGTCGGCAGCAGCAGTGTCAAGGCATCGCTTGTTGACATTGAGAGTGGCGAATGTGCCGCTTCGGCGTTCTATCCTTCGGAGGAAGCTCCGATAAAGGCCCTCAAGACAGGTTGGGCTGAACAAGACCCCGAAATGTGGTGGGCAAATGCCAAGCTGGCACTTGCCGACATTATGGCAAAGACAGGAGCCAAAGGCTCTGACATCAAGGGCATCGGTATATCCTATCAGATGCACGGACTGGTGTGTGTTGACCGCCAGATGCGCCCCGTACGCGACAGTATCATATGGTGCGACTCGCGCGCCGTGCCCTATGGCGAGGAGGCTTTCCAGACATTGGGAGCCGACTATTGCTTGGGCCACTTGCTCAATTCGCCGGGCAACTTTACAGCTGCCAAGCTGGCTTGGGTTCGTCAGAACGAGCCGGACGTGTTCGACCGTATATATAAGATAATGTTGCCGGGCGACTATCTTGCCCTGCGACTCTCGGGCATAGCCAATACTACTATTGGCGGACTGTCGGAAGGAATATTCTGGGACTTCAAGAACCGTGAGGTGTCGCAGCCCTTGCTCGACCATTTCGGCATCAGCCGCGACCTTATTGCGGACATAGTTCCCACCTTCGCCGTGCAGAGTCATGTGTCGGCAGAAGCCGCTGCAGAGACGGGATTGGCTGAAGGCACACCTATATCTTACCGTGCAGGCGACCAGCCCAACAACGCCCTCTCGCTCAATGTGTTCAACCCAGGCGAGATTGCATCCACAGCCGGAACCTCGGGCGTTGTATATGGAGTGCTGGGCAGCGTAGGCTACGACCCGAAGAGCCGTGTAGGCACCTTTGCCCACGTCAATTATACCGATCAGCTGACACGTCTGGGTGTGCTGCTCTGCATCAACGGCACAGGATGTCTTAATTCTTGGGTGCGCCGCAATATAGCTCCCGACTTGTCGTATGCCGAGATGAACGACCTCGCGGCAACTGCCCCTATAGGCAGCGACGGCGTGAGCATCATCCCCTTTGGCAACGGAGCTGAGCGAGTGCTTGAAAACCGTGAGGTGGGATGTTCGCTTCATGGCATCAACTTCAACAAGCACACACGTGCCCACATCATACGTGCAGCCCAGGAAGGCATCGTCTTCTCGTTCTGCTACGGCATGGAGGTGATGCGCAGTATGGGTATGAACATCAACAAGATACATGCCGGACGTGCCAATATGTTCCTCAGTCCGCTGTTCAGACAGACGCTTGCCAGCACCAGTGGTGCCACCATCGAGCTGTACGAAACCGACGGTAGCGTTGGTGCGGCAAAGGGTGCCGGCATGGGATGCGGCATCTATAGCGACCACAACGAGGCGTTTGCATCGTTGCGCAAGCTGGGAGTGGTGGAGCCGGAGACTGCTATGGCAGGGCAATATGAAGAGGCGTACGAGAGATGGAAGGGATATTTAAAGTAAAAAGCCCTACCCCCGGCCCCTCCCCCGCAGGGAGGGGAGTAGTATGCTGAATTCAAAGAATACTATACATATAATAGAAAACTTTGTACATATAAAAGAAAACGTTATAAATACAATAGAATTACATCATTATAACTAATTATATAATAAACCTGCTCTGCACTCCATTCCCTCCCCAGAAGGGGGAGGGTGGAGGTAGGGCCTAAACTCATTTACTAATGAAACAGTATTTTCCACAAATCGACAAGATTCCTTTTGAAGGACCAGAAAGCAAGAACGTAATGGCATTCCACTATTATCAGCCCGAAAAGGTGGTAATGGGCAAGAAGATGAAGGACTGGCTGAAGTTTGCAATGGCATGGTGGCACACGCTGGGCCAGGCTTCAGGCGACCAGTTTGGAGGTCAGACACGCGACTATGAGTGGGATCGTGCCGACTCAGCATTGCAGCGTGCCAAGGACAAGATGGATGCCGGATTTGAGATAATGCAGAAGCTTGGCATCGAATACTTCTGCTTCCACGATGTCGACCTCGTAGAACCGTCGGACGACATTGCCGAATACGAGGCTAACATGAAGGCCATCACCGACTATGCACTTGAGAAGATGAAGGGCACCGACATCAAGCTGCTGTGGGGTACAGCCAATGTGTTCTCCGACAAGCGCTACATGAATGGAGCAGCCACTAATCCCGACTTTGACGTAGTGGCTCGTGCTGCCGTACAGATAAAGAACGCCATCGATGCCACAATCAAGCTTGGCGGCACCAACTATGTGTTCTGGGGCGGACGCGAGGGCTATATGTCGCTGCTCAATACCGACCAGAAGCGCGAGAAGGAACACCTCGCACAGATGCTCACCATTGCTCGCGACTATGCCCGTGCCAACGGATTTAAGGGTACATTCCTTATCGAACCGAAGCCTATGGAGCCTACCAAGCACCAGTACGACGTGGACACCGAGACAGTCATTGGATTCCTTCGTGCACATGGTTTGGACAAGGATTTCAAGGTGAACATTGAGGTTAACCACGCTACTCTTGCCGGTCACACCTTCGAGCACGAGCTGGCTGTGGCTGTAGACAATGGCATGCTCGGTTCTATTGATGCCAACCGTGGCGACGCTCAGAACGGATGGGATACCGACCAGTTCCCAATCGACAACTTCGAACTTACACAGGCCATGATGCAGGTAATCCGCAATGGCGGATTGGGCAATGGCGGTTCGAATTTCGACGCTAAACTGCGCCGCAACAGTACCGACCCTGAGGACATCTTCATCGCCCACATCTCGGGCATGGACGCTATGGCTCGTGCGCTGGAGAATGCTGCCGCCATACTGACAGAGAGCGAGTTGCCCGCTATGCTCAAGCAGCGCTATGCAAGCTTCGACGAAGGCGTGGGCAAGCAGTTTGAAGAGGGCAAGCTCAGTCTGGAGCAGCTTGTGGACTACGCAAAGCAAAACGGCGAACCGCAACTCACAAGCGGCAAGCAGGAGAAATACGAAACAATCGTAGCGCTGTACGCTAAGTAGAATTTTGAATTTTGAATTAGGAATTTTGAATTGTTCTCGGCTTCGCCTGCGATTTTGAATTTCTGATTTTTGAATTTGGAATTCCCAAATTTTTGAATTTTAAGTATTAGGAGGCTATGGCTAACCCGCCATGGTCTCTTAATACGTCTATTTTAATGCCTTTTACCTCTTAACCCAACAATCGTAATAATGCAATCTAAATCTGACACAGGTAGCCGTGGCTATCTGGTATCCATCGTTATGGTGGCAGTATTGGGCGGACTGCTGTTCGGCTACGACACTGCTGTCATCTCGGGAGCCGACAAAGGTCTGCAAGCCTTCTTCCTCGGAGCTTCCGATTTCCATTATACCGACTTCATGCACGGCTTCACTTCGTCGTCGGCACTTATCGGCTGCATCATCGGCAGTGCCCTGTCCGGACTATTCGCCACACGCTTCGGCCGTAAGCGTTCGCTGGTGTTTGCCGGCATATGCTTCTTTCTTTCGGCATGGGGCTCAATGTTTCCCGAGTCAATGGTGCTTCCCGAAGGCAAGCCTTCGTTCACATTGCTCGTAGCGTTCAATTTCTACCGTATCCTTGGCGGCATCGGTGTGGGCATGGCATCGGCTATATGTCCTATGTATATAGGTGAGGTGGCACCCAGCGAGATACGCGGAATGCTTGTCAGCTGGAACCAGTTTGCCATCATATTCGGACAGCTTGTGGTCTACTTTGTCAACTTCCTTATACTCGGATCGCACACCAATCCCGTCATAATGCAGATAGGGCAGGGCTTCTCCGAGGTAGTGGCAGGCTCCGATCCTTGGACCATTGCCACAGGATGGCGCTATATGTTCGGTAGCGAAATGGTGCCCGCCGGACTCTTCACCATACTTATCTGCTTCGTACCCGAGACCCCCCGCTATCTTGTCATGGTGGGTCGCGACGACGTTGCGCTTCGTATTCTGTCGCGCATCAACGGCAACACCAAGGCAGCAACAATACTCCAAGACATCAAGAACACGGTGCAGGCACGCACCGAGCGCCTTTTCTCTTACGGATTCATGTGCGTCTTCATAGGCATTATGCTCAGCGTGTTCCAGCAGGCAATAGGTATCAACGCCGTGCTCTACTACGCTCCGCGCATATTCGGCGATATGGGCATGGAAAATCCAATGGTGCAGACCGTAGTAATGGGCGTTGTCAACATTCTGTTTACGCTTATTGCCGTGTTCACCGTTGAGCGTTTCGGTCGAAAGCCGTTGCTCATCACGGGCAGCGTGGGCATGGCTATAGGAGCCTTCGGCGTAGCCCTCACCTTCGGCAATGCCTCGCTCAGCGTCGTCACTATGCTCTCGATAATGGTGTACAGTGCCTCGTTCATGTTCTCGTGGGGTCCCATCTGCTGGGTCTATATAGCCGAGATATTCCCCAACACTATTCGTGGTGCAGCCGTATCGGTGGCAGTTGCCTTCCAGTGGATATTCAATTTCATTGTCAGTTCCACCTTCGTTCCGATGTTCAACATGCACCTCACTCAGGGCGACCACTTCGGTCATTGGTTCACCTACGGCCTGTATGGCATCATCTGCGTAGTTGCTGCACTCTTCGTGTGGCGCATTGTGCCCGAGACAAAGGGCAAGACGTTGGAGGAAATCAGTATGTACTGGAAACGGAAGAGCTGAACTTTTAAAACTCTCAACTCTCAATAGTAAATTTTCAACTATACGAGTCGTCCCTGCCACGTGCCCCTTCGCTTCATCTCATTGACCAGTCGGTTGGTGAATTCATAGTTTTTCAGTCCCCACTTGGGGGCTATGAGCATGTCGGCAGGCGACTGGCTTACAAATCGTTCTACAATAATATCGTTGCGCAGCCGTTCAAGATAGCGTATGCAAAGGTCGATGTATTCATCGGCTGTATACAGCTTGAACGGCTCGCGGCAGTATTCTTCGGCAAGCTGCGTGCCCTTTATAATCTGCAGCTGGTGAAGCTTCAGAATGTCGAGCTTCAAATTTGACACCACCTCCGATTGCCTTATGTTCTCCTCGGCAGATTCGCCCGGCAATCCTAATATTATATGTCCGCACGTCATTATGCCACGATTGTGAGTCTCCTCAATGGCACGTCGCGAGCACTCGAAGTCGTGTCCGCGGTTGATGCGCAGCAAAGTCTGGTCCGACACCGACTCGATGCCATACTCCACAATCATAAAAGTCTGGCGGTTCAGTCGCTCCAGATAGTCCATCACATCGCTGCCTACGCAGTCGGGTCGTGTACCTATTATTATACCCACAACATCTTCCTGACTCAAAGCCTCTTCATATCGGCGCTTCAATGTTTCTACCGAAGCGTAGGTGTTGCTATAGGCTTGAAAATATGCCAGATACTTCATACCCGTGTATTTGCGTGCAAAGAACGCCTTGCCCTCGCTTATCTGTTCGGCTATCGACTTCGACGGCTGGCAATAAGAGGGGTTGAACGTGCGGTTGTCGCAGAATGTGCATCCGCCGATGCCTACATGTCCGTCGCGGTTGGGGCATGCAAATCCGGCATCAATGGATATTTTCTGCACACGAAACGGGAACTTGCTGCGTATCCAAGCCCCATAGTCGTTGTATAATTGTGGTGTCATAGTCAAAACTTATTGGTTTAGGAGTGCAAATGTACGGAAAAAATTATAACTTTGCAAAATATAGATGTGCGGCTCGATGCAACGCTCCAGCCGACATCTATCAGCCCCTAAAGACAATACTATTAATAATCAATAACTAATAATTAATAATTAATGAAGCGTTTAATCCTTATCTGTACAACATTCCTTATGATGTTTGTATCTTCAGTGTCGGCTGCCCAGAAGATTACTCTGGCAGACGTTACAGGCAGTAAGTTTGCGCCAAAGGTGGTGTCGGGTATCAATCCCATTGAGGGAACCGATACCTACGCCCGCATCAGCGACGACGGCAAGCGCATTGTCACCTATTCGTTCAAGACCGGACGCGAGCAGTCTGTACTCTTCGATGTAAACAACACGATGGGCGAGAAAATCAAATCGTTTGATGGCTATACAATGTCGCCCGACGGAACACGTCTGCTCATACAGACCAAGACCAACTATATATACCGCCGCTCATACACCGCCGTACACTATATCTACACCATCGCTTCGCGCAAACTGGAGCGTCTGTCTGACGGCGGACCTCAGCAGGTGCCCACATGGTCGTCTGACGGTCAGCAGGTGGCATTCGTTCGCGAAGGCAACATCTTCCTTGTCAAGCTGCTCTATGATAATGCTGAGATACAGGTGACTAAGGACGGCAAGTTCAATGAGGTAATCAACGGTATTCCCGATTGGGTGAATGAGGAGGAATTCGGATTCAACCGCGCCCTCACCTTCAACGCCGACGGCACCATGCTTTGCTGGATTCGCTACGACGAGTCGAAGGTGAAGACCTATTCGTTGCAGATGTACAAGGGTATGCGTCCCGAACATTCGGAGTATACCGACTATCCCGGATTCTACTCTTACAAGTATCCCAAGGCAGGTCAGGACAACAGCGTCGTTACAGCGTGGAGTTATGACATCAAGAGCCGCAAGACTCTTCGCCTTAATGTGCCCATCGATGCCGACGGATATATGCCACGCATCAAGTCGACAGTCGATCCCAACCGCATCGTAGTGTACACCATGAACCGTCATCAGGACCAGCTCTGTCTCTATGCAGTCAATCCTCGCACCACCGTTGCACAGCTCCTTATCAAGGAGTCGGTGCCTAAGTATGTGCAGGAGTCGGCAGTTGAGGCTATAAAGTTCGTTGGCAACAACATCATTCTGCCCAGCGACCGCTCTGGATTCATGAATCTGTACATATATAATATGAACGGTCATCTGCAGCGCACTATCGGTGGCAAGTTCGATATTACCGAAGTGTACGGCTACGATGCCAAGACAGGCGACGTATATTATCAGGCTGCCGCCCTTGCACCTACCGACCGTCAGATATATGTCAGCCACAAGAACGGCAAGACAGAGCGTCTCACCGATGCTGAGGGATGGAACTCGGCACTCTTCTCGGGCGACTATCAGTACTTCATCAACACTTGGAGCGACTACAATACACCTTATGTATATACTACACGTACACGTGCCGGCAAGGTGATATCTACGCTTCAGGACAACAGTCAGCTGCGTCAGACCATAAAGGAATACGGATTCTGCAAGCGCGAGGCTTTCTCGTTCACCACTTCTGAGGGCGTCACACTCAACGGATGGATGCTTCGTCCGCTCGACTTTGATGCTTCCAAGCGCTATCCGGTCATAATGCATCAGTATAGCGGCCCCGGCAGCCAGCAGGTCAAGAACGCATGGAGCGCAGGCTCAATGGGTCAGGGCGGAGCCTACGACTCTTACCTTGCACAGCAGGGCTTCATCGTAGTCAGCGTTGACGGACGTGGCACTGGCGGACGTGGTGCCGAATTCGAGAAGTGCACCTATCTTAACATCGGCGACCTTGAGTCGCGCGACCAGGTAGAGACTGCTCTCTATCTCGGAACGCTTCCTTATGTAGACAAGGACCGCATCGGTATATGGGGATGGAGCTATGGCGGATTCAACACTCTTATGAGTATGAGTGAGGGTCGACCCGTATTCCGTGCCGGAGTTTCAATAGCTCCTCCAACCAACTGGCGCTTCTACGACTCTATATACACCGAACGCTACATGCGCACACCAAAGGAGAACCCCGACGGCTATGCTACCAACCCTATAGAGCGTGCCTCTAAACTGCACGGAGCATTGCTCCTATGCCACGGAACTGCCGATGACAACGTTCATCCACAGAACATGTACGAATACTCGGAGGCTTTGGTTCAGGCTGACAAGGACTTCCGCGAACTGCTCTACACCAACCGCAACCACGGCATTTATGGTGGCAACACACGCAATCACCTGCTTCGTCAGGTGGCACAGTTCTTTATGACAGAGCTGAAGTAAAAAACAGCTTGCTGAACTATGTAAATATAAAACGGCAGACTCACATTTGAGAGTCTGCCGTTTTTATATTTATTCTGTCTTCTTGGTAATATATTCCGCAATCGTGGTATAGCATTAATGTAATAATGTTAGTATCTTTGCAACGTGAAACAGTAACGAACAAATAAATCAATCAATAAACGATGTATATAGAGAAGATACAGAGTCCTGCCGACTTGAAAGGCATGGACATCGCGACACTTAATATTGTAGCCGACGAAGTGCGCCAGGCTGTGCTCAACCGTGTGAGCAAGCATGGCGGACACGTAGGTCCTAACCTCGGGTTTGTAGAAGCAACGGTAGCATTGCACTATGTGTTCAATGCGCCAGAGGATAAGTTTGTGTTTGACGTCAGCCACCAGTGCTATCCGCATAAGGTATTGACCGGTCGTGCCGCAGGATTCCTTGGCAACGTAGACGACATGAATGCCATATCGGGTTATTCTTCTCCGGCAGAGTGTCCCGAGTACGATAACTTCGAGGTGGGACACACTTCCACATCCATAAGTCTTGCAACTGGACTGCAGAAGGCGCGCGACGTGAAGGGAACCAAGGAGAATATCATAGCCGTAATAGGTGACGGTTCGTTGTCGGGTGGTGAGGCTTTCGAAGGACTCGATGAGGCTTCTGAGCTTGGCACGGGCATCATCATCGTTGTAAACGACAACGAGATGTCTATCGCTGAGAACCATGGCGGTATATATAAGAATCTGCGTGCGCTGAGAGAGAGCCGTGGCGAGTGTGAGCACAACTGGTTCAAGGCATGGGGATTTGAGTATAAGTATCTGGAGGAAGGCAACGACATAGAACGCCTCATAGAAGTGTTCCGTAGTGTGAAGGATACCGACCGCCCTACAGTTGTTCATATCCACACAGAGAAAGGTCATGGCTATGCTCCTGCCGTAAACGACAAGGAAGCTTGGCATTGGGGAATGCCGTTCAATCTTGATGATGGTAGTCGCCCGGTTCGCAATGCCGATGGAACTGTGCCTGAGGTGAAACTATGCGAGACATATCCTGAACTCTTCTCTGACTGGATGCTGAACGAAATGAAGCATGACAAAACCCTCATTGCCGTAACAGCCGGAACGCCTACTGCAGCAGGCTTCACAGCCGACAAACGTAAGTTGGCTGGCTCGCAACACCTTGACATGGGTATTGCCGAAGAGCAGGCTGTCGCTATGATTTCGGGTATGGCTAAGGGTGGACTGCGTCCGGTTTGGTCAGTATACAGCACATTCATACAGCGCACCTACGACCAGATAGCACAGGATCTCTGCATCAACTCCAACCCAGCAGTAATCAATGTTGTTGGAGGCGGAGTGAACTCAATGAACGATATCACACACATCTGCCTCTTCGACATACCTATGCTTTGCAGCATTCCGGGACTCATCTATCTCGCTCCTACCACATGCGAGGAGTATTTCGCAATGATACGTTGGGCAATACTTCAGGACAAGAAGCCTATAGCCATTCGTGTGCCGAGCAATGGAGTGGTGCATACAACAGAGAAAGTGGACGAAGTGTATAGCTACGAGTCAAAATATAAGATGATGCACGAAGGTTCGAAGGTGGCAATCATTGCTGCCGGCTCATTCTATCAGAAGGGCGAGAACGTAGTGCGTCTGCTTGCCGACAAGGGTATTGATGCAACGCTCGTCAATCCACGCTATCTGAATGAGGTGGATGCCGATACGCTCGAAGCGTTGAAGACGAACCATAACCTTGTAGTAACTCTCGAAGATGGCAGCAAGGATGGTGGCTTTGGCGAGCGCATAGCCTCTTATTACGGCACATCAGATATGAAGGTGCTTGTGTGTGGAGTGAAGAAGGGATTGTACGACAGATACAATGTAGAGCAGTTGCTTAAGGACAACCGTTTGCTCGACGAACAAATCGTGGAGGATGTGTTGGCGTTAATATAAACAGCATATCATAACTCTCAATTCTCAATTCTCAACTCTCAACTAAAAAATATGGCATTATCCAATATAGAGAAACATTACAATAAGCATCCCGAAGACCTCCGCTTGCAGCGTAGGCACGGCATTGTAGAGTTTGAAACCACAATGCATCATTTGCGTAGGTTCATAACTCCCGACATGCAGCTGCTTGACATAGGTGCAGGAACAGGTCGCTACACGTCGGCTCTTATGGCAGAAGGCTATAAGGTGAAGGCAGTAGAACTGGTGCGTCGCAACATCGAAGTGTTTCTAAAGCGTGAACCTACAGCCGACGTTGTGCAGGGCGACGCACGCAACATGCCGTTCCTGCCAACAGCCACAGCCGACGTGACGCTGTTGCTCGGTCCGCTCTATCATCTCATTGGCGATGAGGAGAAACTCAAGGCTCTTAACGAGGCAAAACGCGTCACCAAACCTGGCGGACTTATATTTGTGGCTTACCTGATGAACGAGTACAGCATACTGTCTTATTGCTTTGACGAAGACCGGATAGAAGGATTGATGGAGCGTGGTGCTGTTGATGAGAACTTCCATATACAGGCATCGGCAGACGAACTCTACGACTATGTACGTATCGACGACATCAACCGTCTGGACGAATGTGCCGGCTTGGAACGTGTCACTATCTTCTCGCCCGATGGAGCTTCCGACTATATGCGCACACGACTCAACCGTATGAGCGACGAGACATTTGCCCGTTTCATAGAATATCAGAAGTGCATCTCCGAGCGTGCCGACTTGATAGGAGCAGGCAGCCATGTGGTAGATGTAGTGAGAGTTCCATAATAATGTATACGAGTCAATGAAAAAAGCAATAGTAACAGGAGCCACTTCGGGTATAGGACTCGAAGTGGCTCGTCTCCTTGCCAAGCGAGGATACATTGTCGGTGTTGCCGGACGACGTGTTGACCGGCTTGAAGCTATAGTCAAGTCAAACGAGAACATCAAGGCTTATCGACAGATAGACGTTACGGATGAGGCTGCGCCCAAGCATCTTCATGAACTCATAGCCGAGCTTGGCGGTATGGATCTCTATTTCCATAGTTCGGGAATAGGGTGGGAGAACTGCGAGCTTGATATCGAACGCGAGATGAAGACCGTGGAGACCAACGGCTTGGGCTTCACACGTATGGTTACGGCAGCATACAGTTGGTTTGCCAATAATAAAGGTGGACAGATAGCTTGCATCACCTCCATAGCACGCACACGTGGATTGGGAGCAGCACCGGCTTATTCAGCCACCAAGCGTTTCCAGTCGCACTATCTTGAATGTCTTGCCCAGCAGTCGCGCATGCGCCGACTCGGTATCCATATTACCGACATCCGTCCCGGCTTTGTAGCTACCGACCTTATAGCCGGAAGTCATTTCCCCTTGCAGCTCTCGGCTAATAGAGTTGCACGCTCCATAGTAAAGGCTGTGATGCAAGGCAAGGAGACTGTCACAATCGACTGGCGCTATCGCATGCTTGTAGCTGCATGGGCAATGATACCACGATGGTTGTGGACAAGGCTGAGGTTTGTGAAGTAGTTTATTGTATGATTTTGAAAAAATACAAAAACAGATTCTTTCTTTTTATACACAAAAGTGTAATTCTTAAGCCACATTGTTCTGAAATACACTTTTGTGTCAAAGTCTTTTTGTCATTTCCTTTACTTTTGCCCTCAGAAAAACATAAGTAAAGTGATTATGAACAAGAAACTGATTATAACAGCGTTGTGCCTCTTAGCTATGACTCCGATGATGGCGCAGAATATCATCGGCAAGGTGATGAACACCAAGGGAGAACCTTTGGCGTTTGCCAATGTAGTATTATTGAATAGAACAGACTCGGCTTTCGTCAAGGGCGCAGTGAGTGGAGGGGATGGCAGCTTTGTCATCGACTCTTCCTGCAACGGCGGGATCATCAAGGTGACATCCGTAGGCTATAAGACTATCTGCAAGGATTGCGAGGGTGAGAATGTGGGCATTATAAAGATGGAAGAGGATAGTGAGACGCTCGGCGAAGTAGTCGTAAAATCATCTCTGCCTAAGACTATTCTGAAGAATGGCGGAATGACGACAACCGTTGCCGGATCCGTACTTGAGAAGGCTGGAACAATGGAGCACCTGCTCGACCGCATACCTAAAGTGTCTGCCCAGAATGGCAGCATCGAGGTATTCGGACGCGGTGAGCCTGTTATCTATATCAATGGACGACAGATGAGAGACAAGAGCGAGTTGGACCGTTTGCAATCCGATAACATCAAGTCGGTGGAAGTC
>ULYE01027327.1_pt1 | contig 47245 bp, 35 predicted proteins | sample 1961921 | NCBI WGS metagenome assembly ULYE01 (sample SAMEA4835856, study PRJEB28245) | human gut metagenome | biome: gut microbiome; material: fecal sample | place: Denmark | collected 2008 | reverse complement strand
TCGCTGCTCGCTTCATCAAGAACTTCGCTAAGTACACAAACAATGAGGCTGGTAAGGCTCTTGTAGCTGCTGGTCCTCAGCTCTAATCTTTCAGACAAAGATAAAGACTAAATAAAAAAGGTCTGTTTCCCGCAATGGGAGACAGACCTTTTTTTTGGTGCCTATAGTGCGGGGATTTTTGTTTATTCGTTTTTTATTTATAACTTTGCGAGTCGAAATAACAATTATCAGAAGCGTATGAATGATTTTGAGCGTCTTTTCAACAGACTCTATCCGCGTGTGAAGCTGTTCGCCATGCAACTGCTTAAGCATGAGGACGAGGCTGAGGATGTGGCACAGAATGTCTTCGCTAAGCTTTGGGAGATGCCTGAGAAGTGGAGCGAGGACAATTTGGACAGCTATGTCTTCGTGATGACTCGCAATCATGTACTCAATGTAATCCGCTATCGCAAAATACACGAAATTGGGGGGGTAGAGTGTGACGACAACGCAGACGCAACCCTGCCATCCGAACTGGGCGCAGACGATCCGCTGTATTACGAAGAGACATTGCTGTTGATGCGCCTTACGCTCGACCGTATGCCCGAACGCCGCCGTCAGATATTTGAGATGAGTCGTATGCATGGATTGTCCAATGCTGAGATAGCCGAGCAATTGCAGCTGTCGGTGCGCACCGTAGAGCATCAGATATATCTCGCATTGAAAGAGCTTAAGAAGACTATGTTGCTCTTCGTTTTGCTCGCCGGAATATAAGCAATCAGCGGCAAAAACATAAAAAATCAAGAAAAACACATTTTTTTTACTTTTTCCTTAAGTAGTCCTTGTCATTCATGTGTGTTATATATGTATGACAGAGACAAATGGTACACATAAATATATAAATAGCATAATGCGCCTCTTCGCCCACGGCGACTTTGGTAGCTCTGCCACCAACCATTTCCATAAGTGGTTGGCAGATGATGCTCACCGTGAAGAGAAGGACGAGGCCATGGAGCAACTTTGGGACGAGACGGCATTCACCTCTGCCAATATCAACCAAAAGCAGACTGACGATGCTTACGCCCGATTGTGTGCCAATGTTGGTATCAGTCGACCTAACAACGAAACGGTCAGTCTGCTTGCCGACACCGACCGTCGCCGCATCAAGGCGGTGCGCTGGTTGCGTTTCTGGCAGTCGGCAGCAGCAGTGTTTGTCATTGTGATAGGAATGTTGGGCTATATGCTTTACAATGCCGACACGCAAGGCTCCGACCTTCTGCAAAGCCACACCCCCGTAGCCCAGACCCGACAGATGGTGTTGCCCGACGGCACCGTAGTGAAGCTCAACTCATGCAGTGCGTTGCTCTATCCCAACCGCTTCGACGGCCACACACGTAGCGTATACCTGATGGGTGAGGCAAGCTTCAAGGTGGCTCACGACAAGAAGCATCCGTTTATAGTCAAGACCAACGACATGCAGGTGACAGCACTCGGCACCGAGTTTAACGTGTCGGCTTATCCCGACGACCGCAAGGTGGAGTCGACGCTCATAGAAGGTAGTGTCAAGGTAGACTGCAACGATATGCACAACAGCGTGATATTGAAGCCCGGACAGATGATGGCATACAATCGTGACACCCATAAGTATGAGGTGATGACACCCAATATAGCCGACATTACGGCATGGCAACGAGGCGAGGTGGTGCTTAAGGAGAAGACGCTGGCACAGATATTCTCCATACTTGAGCGCAAATATCCATACTCGTTCCACTATAGTATGCACCGCATAGGCAACGACCGATACACCCTCCACTTCCCCGACAACGCTCCGATAAAGGACGTTATGGACGTGATAGTACGCGTCACGGGCAAGCACGCCTATCGAATAGATGGCGACAACTGCTACTTCTACAACAAGTAATGTCGTGAGACATACTCTGACTGAATGAAAGACTAATTTACACCCCTATATTTACCCCTGCCTAAAAATTTACGATAGAATTAAACCTATATTATAAACTAATATTACTAACAATGAGTAAAAGACAACGAACAGTGGCCATGGTCTTAAGGACTATGTGCTTCTCGGCGCTGCTGCTGGCTTCGCAGACAGCAGCAATGGCACAAAGCCGAGCACGTGTCACAATCAAGAAGAGCAACACGACCATTGTGGAAGCTCTCAAGCAAATCGAGAAACAGACAGGTATGTTTGCAGAGTACAACCATACCCAGTTGAACAAAAAGCCAGGTATCAACGTCAACCTGCATAACGCAACGGTTGACGAGGCACTGCAAAGAGTGCTTAGTGGTAGCGGATTCAGCTACCAGATAAAGGGCGACCAAATCATCATCGTTCCCGCTGGTGCCACCGAAAAGCAGCGCACCAACGGAGCAAAACAGCAAAACGGCAAGAAACAGCGCATTCAGGGACGCGTGCTCGACAAGGACGGCATGCCTCTTATCGGCGTGAGTGTACGCACCGAGGGTGCGGGCAACGAAGGTACGGTGACCGATATGGACGGTAACTTCTCGTTTGAGGGTACCGCCGGACGCCATATCGTGGTGTCGTACATCGGCTACAAGAACCAGACACTGAAGGCTGGCGAGAACATGAACGTTGTATTGCAGGAGGACTCAAAGCTTCTGGGCGACGTTGTGGTGACCGCTCTCGGTATCAAGCGCGAACAGAAGGCACTGTCGTACAACGTACAGCAGGTGAAGGGCGACGACCTCCTTGCCAACAAGGACGCAAACTTCATCAACTCACTCAACGGTAAGGTAGCCGGTGTGAACATCAATGCATCGTCGGGTGGCGCAGGTGCCGCTTCGAAAGTAGTGATGCGTGGTGCCCGCTCTATTGAGCAGTCGAGCAACGTGCTTTACGTTATCGACGGTGTGCCAATGTTCAACCTCGGCGGCGACGGCGACACAGAGTTCGGCTCAAGCGGCGTCACTGAGGCGGTAGCCGATATCAATCCCGAAGACGTTGAGTCGATGTCGGTGCTTACCGGTGCTGCCGCTGCAGCCCTCTACGGCAACCGTGCCTCTAACGGTGCCATCGTAATCACCACCAAGAAGGGACAGGCTGGCAAGACTAACGTAACAGTAAGCCAGTCGACCGAATTCTCCAACGCTTTCCGTACTCCCGAATTCCAGAACCGCTACGGCACCGGCTTAACGCTGCGTGACGCAGGTGCTGATTCATACTCATGGGGCAAGCTCCTGAACGACGCCAACCGCATGGGCTACGATCCCGTTGACGACTATCTGAAGACCGGCGTGATGACCACTGAGGCTGTGACAGTGTCTACAGGTACTGACAAGAACCAGACATACTTCTCGGCAAGCGCAGTCAACTCGGCAGGCATCGTGCCCAACAACAAGTACAACCGCTACAACTTCACATTCCGCAACACCACAAGTATGCTCGGCGACCGCCTCACACTCGATGCAGGCGCAAGCTACGTATATCAGAACGACCGCAACATGGTGAACCAGGGTGTATACTCTAACCCACTTGTAACGGCCTACCTCTTCCCGCGTGGCAACGACTGGGAGGCAGTGAAGATGTATGAGCACTACGACACATCGCGCGGCATATACACACAGAATTGGAACGACCTCGTGAGCGAGTTTGTAGGTCAGAACCCCTACTGGGTGAACTACCGCAACGTGCGCACCAACAGCAAGCATCGCTACATGCTCAATGTGGGCGCTACATATAAGATAACCAACTATCTGAACATTGCAGGACGTATTCGCGTAGACAACGCCACCAACAAGTGGGAGAAGAAGTACTACGCCACCACCAACCAGACATTCTCTGGCAAGAACGGTGCTTACGGTACATCATACACCGACGACAAGCAGATATACGGTGACGTGATGATGACATTCGACAAGCGATTCTTCGACGACAAGCTGTCGGTTAACGCCAATGTGGGTGCCATACTCTCCGACATACGCCAGAACGTGACCGGTATCGACGGCAACATCGCCGACGACCTTATTCCTAACGTATTCAACGAGTATCAGGTAGACCCGACTCGCGAGAAGCGCCTTGCCAGTGGCTATCACGACCAGACCAAGTCGCTCTTTGCAAGTGCCGAAATAGGATGGGCAAACCAGCTGTATCTGTCGTTGACCGGACGTAACGACTGGCCGTCAATGCTTGCAGGTCCTCACTCTAACAAGTCGTCGTTCTTCTATCCCTCAGTAGGTCTGTCATGGCTCGCATCAGAAACATTCAACCTGCCCAAGCAGATTGACTACCTCAAACTGCGCGGTTCGTTCGCATCGGTAGGTATTCCTTTCCCACGCTGGTATGCCAACCCCGTATACGAGTGGGATGCCGACAAGAAGCAGTGGAAGAACCAGATGGTATATCCTATGTACAACCTCAAGCCCGAGACCACTGACTCATGGGAGTTCGGCTTGCAGGCACGTCTGTTCAAGCACTTCAACATCGACCTTACACTCTACTGGACCAAGACCTTCAACCAGACCTTCAACCCGGGCATCTCTGTATCGTCAGGCTATAGCAAGATGTACGTACAGACCGGTAGCGTATCGAACAACGGTATAGAGTTGGCAGTAGGCTACAACAACAAGTGGGGCGACTTTGCATGGGCTTCTAACTTCACACTCTCGCACAACAAGAACAAGATCAATGAGCTCGTCGAGAACTATGTTCACCCTGAGACAGGTGCTGTCATCAACATGGACCGCATCGATGTGGGCGGACTCGGCTCTACTCACTTCATCCTGAAGACCGGCGGTTCGCTTGGCGACCTCTACTCAATGGCTGACCTCGTACGCACCGACGACGGCAAGATATATGTCGACGAGAACGGCAAGGTGTACAAAGACAACAATGTTGGCGACATCAAGCTCGGCTCGGTATTCCCCAAGTGCAACATGTCATGGCGCAACGACTTCTCATGGAAGGGTCTGAACCTGGGCTTCCAGGTGACAGCACGTCTTGGCGGTATCGTCTACTCAGCCACACAGGCAGCTCTCGACTCGTACGGCGTATCTGAAGCTTCGGCAGCAGCACGCGACCGTGGCTACGTACTCGTCAACGGCAACGACATGGTCAATCCTGAGGTATGGTACTCTACAATCGGTGGTTCGGACGGTATCGGCCAGTACTACACATACAGCGCTACCAACGTACGTCTGCAGGAGGCAAGCATAGGCTATACGTTCAAGAAGAACCAGCTCTTCGGCATCGGCGACCTCACCGTGTCGCTCGTAGGACGCAACCTCTTCTTCTTCTACTGCAAGGCTCCGTTCGATCCTGAATCAACAGCCTCTACCGGCAACTACTACCAGGGCATCGACAAGTTCATGACACCGAACACACGTACCCTTGGATTTAACATCAAACTCAAATTCTAATTAAAAGGAGAGTAAAAGCTATGAAACTAAGAAAAAATACAATACTTGCTGCGGCTGCAGCCTGCATCTGTCTGGCAACAGCCAGCTGTACAGACGGATACGAGGACTTCAACCGCAACCCCAACGGCGTAACGAAGGACGAGACCCAGCGTGATGCCTATGCCATGCGCTCAGCCATGCTCAACCTTGAGGGATGGATTATTCCTACTGACGTGAACGCATGCCAGTTTACCGAACTGCTGCTCGGTGGTTCGTATGGTGGCTACATTGCCGATTCAAACTCAGGTTTTAACGGCAAGAACTTCGGACAGTACTGCCCGGAGAACGGATGGAGTCGCGTAATGTTCAACGACATCATACCGAAGATGTTCATCTACAGCAACGAGGTGGCTAACGCTACTGACGAGCCAGTGCCCAATGCTGTGGCTAAGGTGCTCAAGGTGATGGGCATACAGCGCGTTACCGACTGCTACGGACCTATTCCTTACTCAAAGGTTGGTGTAAACGGCGAGATCACTGCCAAGTACGACACACAGGAAGAGGTGTACACACTCATGTTCCAGCAACTCGACGAGGCCATCAATACACTTACCGAGAACCGCACTGCCGACTTCTCATCACTTGCCGACCGTATCTATGGCGGAAAGGTAGAGAAATGGATAAAGCTTGCCAACTCGCTCAAGCTGCGTATGGCTATGCGTATCTCGAAGGCTAATCCTACATTGGCACAGCAGAAAGCAGAAGAAGCCATCAACCACGAGGTGGGCGTGATGACAAGCAACGACGACAACGCCATGCTGACAGTGGTAGCTACCAACCCCTTCTATGTAGTAATGTACGAGTATAACGGTGGCGACTCACGCGTAAGCGCCGACATCACATCGTATATGAACGGCTACAAGGACCCGCGTCGTGCAGCGATGTTCACGGAGGTGTCATATTCAGGTGTGACTGGCGGATATAGCGGTCTGCGTACCGGCATCACCATTCCTGATGCTGCTACAGCTCATGCCTACAGCAACTATGCTGTGGCTAAGGACACAAAGGTGTTGCTCATGAACGCTGCTGAGGCTTCATTCCTGCGTGCTGAAGCTGCACTGAAGGGATGGAACGCCGGCGCTACAGCCAAGGAGCTGTACGAGCAGGGCGTGAAGCTCTCGTTCGACCAGTGGGGCGTAAGTGGAGCTGACAACTATCTGGCTGACAACGCAAGCACACCTGAAGGCTATAAGGACCCGGCTGGACTCAACAGCTACAGCGGTGCCACATCAAACATCACCATCGCATGGGAAGACGGAGACAACGAGAAGAGTCTGGAACGCATCATCACACAGAAGTGGCTTGCCAACTTCCCGCTCGGCCAGGAGGCTTGGGCAGAGTATCGTCGTACGGGCTATCCGAAGCTCATGCCGGTAGTAGTGAACAATTCTGGCGGCACAGTGAACAGCGCACGTGGAGCACGCCGTCTGGCTTATCCGCAGGAGGAGCGCCTGAACAACCTGGCCAACTACAACGATGCTGTGCAGATGCTCGGTGGTGCCGACAATATGGGCACTGACGTTTGGTGGGCTAAATAAAACGTAAACCTAACAATTCAAAACAAGAACGTATGAAAACAATCATAAACATCTTACGACTCAGTGCCGCGTGTGCCGCTTCATTGCTGATGCTTGCGAGCTGCGATACCGACGTGGAGTCGATAGACATCAACCAACCAGGCATTGAGAGCCAGAATCCAGAACTGTACAAGCAGTATCTCGGCCAACTCAAGGCTTACAGACAGTCGGCACACAAGATTATGTTTGCCGGTTTCGACAATAGCAACAAACTGCCGTATACACAGGCACAGCACATCAACGCGGTGCCCGACTCGGTAGACTACGTGATCCTCTCAAATCCTGAGGCTATAAACGAGCGCGAGATAAAGGAGATGAACGAGATACGCGAACAGAAGGGTACTAAGAGCGTATATGTAGTAAGCTTTGACGACATCAAACAGCAGTATATCGACGAGAAGGCCGACTATGATGCACAGAAGGCTGAGGAAGCAGCAGAATTTGTCGATTTCAAGACATATCTTGCCGACTCAGTGACATCGCGCCTCTCTTACTGCAACCGCTTCGGCTTCGACGGCGTGATAATGGCGTTCAAGGGTAAGGAGACTATTACAATGACCGAGCTCGAAAAGGCAGAGTATGTTGCCAATGCTACACTGTTCCTCGGTATAGCAAAGGACTGGGCAGAGCGCAACGCAGGCAAGGAACTGATGCTTCAGGGCAAACCGCAGTTCTATTTGGACCAGACGATATTTGAGCATGCAAAGTACATATTGACTCCATGTCAGGATGTATCGTCAGCATATGGTGTTCTGTCTGTTGTGCAGAAGGCTTGTGCCGAGGGTGTACCTGCCGACCGATTCGTGCCAGTAGTTGAGACAATGTCGATGGATACGTCTGATAAGGTGACCGGATGGTGGTCGGGCAATGTTCCTGCATCACTTGGTGCTGCTCAGGTTGTAGCTGCTTTCTATCCAGACTATACCATAGCCGGTTTGGCTGTCATGAACATCAACAACGACTATTTTAACTCTACGTTTGTGTATCCGCGTATACGCACTGCTATTTCATTAATGAATACACCAGTAAAAAATTAATAGGCAATGAACAAGTTTTTAAAATATATACCGGCTTTGGCTGTTGCCTTCGCAATGACAGCTTGCCAGAGCAACGACGAGGAAGACTTTGCTAACAAGGCTTTCATTGATGCCTCGTCAATGGTGAACGAGACCATAGTTAAGGGCTCTATAGCCAATCAGGAGAAGACGCTGTGTATCACACTGGCACGTCCTGCTGAGGCTGACATCGATGCTACTATAGATGTTAATGCTTCGCTCTTCGATACATACGTAAAGGCATATTATGCCAACGGCGATAAGACAGAGTTGCTGCCTGCCGACAACTATGAGGTGCTCAACAGCAAGGTGACTATCAATAAGGGTAGCGTAAAGAGCGACGACGCTAAGTTCCTCTTTAAGGATCTCGGCTCTCTCGACCGCGAAATCGTTTACGTTCTGCCGGTATCGGTTCGTACAAGCAATATCGACCTGCTAAACTCCGGCAGCAACTACTACTTTGTGTTCCGTGCAGGTGCCCTCATCAACGTCGTTACCGACATGAGCAAGAAGTATCTTACAGTGAAGTGGGCCAACGACTACCGCTCAGTAGTAAGCAGCATGGGCCAGATTACTATTGAGGCACTGCTCTATCCGCGTGAGTTCGGTAAGACCATCTCTACCGTAATGGGTATTGAGGGAAGCTTCTTGATGCGTATCGGTGATGCAGGTTTCCCTAACAACCAGATTCAGATTGCCACTTCAAGCGGCAACTTCCCCGACTCTGACTCAAACAAGGGACTTGCTACAAAGGTATGGCAGCATGTGGCTCTTACCTACGATTCGTCAAACGGCGCATGGAAGATATACTACAATGGCAAACTGCAGAGCGAAGGCTACAAGCAGCTTGGCAACATCAGCATACTTGGCAATGGTGGCGACCGCGACTTCCTCATCGGCAAGTCGTACGACGACAATCGTTGGTTTGAGGGTGACATGTCGGAGCTTCGTGTATGGAACGTAGTGCGTACACAGGAGCAGATCAACTCAAACTTCTACACAGTAGATCCACAGTCGGAAGGTCTCATTGCTTACTGGAAGATGGACGACAACACCACTACTGGCAAGGTAGTAGATGCTACTGGTCATGGCAACGATGCTATAGCTAATACTACACTTTCGTTCCGCAATGTGTCTTTGCCTGAGGCTGGCACAAAGTAGTTTTATAATGGACTAAAAACAGGAATCATATTATGAAAATAAATAATATCAAATCGCTTGCGCTTGCCGTACTCGCTGTTGGAGCTATGGCTTCATGCTCAGACGATATCAACATAGGCAATGTGGACGAGAAACAGTACACTACTGCCGAGAACAACAAGACATTAGTATTCCTTACCAATAAGTATGGATGCAGCAATATCGACTCGTTGATGTTCAACGAGAACGGTTCTACCGATTTCTATGTCAACGTAACTAAGCCTGCATCTTCGGAGCAGAGCTACACTGTAAGCTACGACTTGGCTGCGCTTGAGCGTTACAACAAGGCCAACGGTACTGACTTCAAGGCTCTGCCTGAGAATCTGGTGACTATAAGTGGACCTGCTGTTGTGGCTGCAGGTCAGTCGCAGTCGGCTCCGGTGAACATAGGTTTCTCTACTGCCGACGAGCTTGAAAAGAACGGCATTTATGCTATTCCTCTTACTGTGAAGTCGGGAGCTGGTGCTGAGACATCGGTAGAGAAGGGCGACTTTATCTATGTGGTGCGCGACCTTACAAAGATGCCTAACTGTCATAAGGGAACTGGACAGATTGTTATCAGCTGCCAGGAGACTAATGATGCCAACCCTCTGCACAACTTGTGCTATAGATTGAAGGAGTCGGGCAAGTATGTCATAGACCAGGTGATTCTCTTCTCGGGCAACATCAACTACAATGCTGAGACTGGTGAGGTTTATAACTTCAACAATGAGAACATCACACACGTACTCGAGAACCGCGACAAGTATATCAAGCCGCTTCAGGAGAAGGGTATGAAGGTGATACTCGGTATTCTGTGTAACCACGACCGTGCCTGCTGTACTCATCTCAACGATGAGAACGCAAAGAAGTTTGCTCTTGAACTCAAGTCAAAGCTCGATTCTTACGGACTTGACGGTGTGTTCTTCGACGACGAGTATTGCAACCGTGGCGACTACCCAGGCTTCACCACTTACAACAACTTTTCACGTCTGGTATACGAGTGCAAGATGGCAATGCCCGACAAGCTCGTCGAGGCTTACTACTACAGCGGTACTGGTTCGGCTGACAAAATCAATGGTGTGCAGGGCGTGGACTACGGCATTCAGGACTACGGCGGCTACTCGGACATGAGCGGTGCCTATCCCGGACTTGACAAGAGCGGTATGATACAAGCTTCATCAGAGTTTGCACAGGGACGTATTATCTCTGAGACTACAGCACGTCGAATCGTTAACGATGGCTATGGTGGTACAATGATCTTCTCGCTCAACCCGAAAAATGGTTATGCAAGTCGTTTCAGCAGAATCACAAAAGCATTCTATGGTGAGGAGACAGTACAGGTCGGCTCATACGAAAAGGACTGGTAATAGAGTGTAGACTGATTTATACAAAACAACATTAAATCTTTTAGAACTTATGAAAGCAAAATATATTTTTACGACTATGCTCGCCACTGCACTCATGTTTGGTATGACTGCGTGCAGCGACGATGACGACGAGTACGACCCGGGACTGAATGTCCCGGCAGCACAAGAAAAGTCGTCAATCACTATTGATACCGAAGGAGAAGTTCAGGTAGGTGTGGGTGAAACATCCACATTCAATATCACAGGTGGCGGTGGCGATTATAAGGTGGTTGCTGAGAATCCGGCATATGTTGAAGCGTCTGTCAGTGGCAATACAGTTACTCTGTCTGGTGTAGAGACGGGTATAGCAGGTGTTCTTATCTCTGATGCTCAAGGTAATTACAAGCACGTAACAGTGAAGAGCATGTATTTCCAGATGACACTCGACAAGACAGAAGTACTCGTAGGCATGAAGCTCGGTCATACTGACGGTGTAGCCAAGGTGACTGTAATTGGAGGTAACGGCAACTACACCGCGGAGTCGGCAGATTTGAATGTGGCAAAAACAAGTGTCAAGGACAATGTGATTACCATTCAGGGCGTAAAGAAGGGTGAGACAACTGTTACTATTAAGGATATGATGGGACTCACACAGACCGTAAATGTCAAGGTTGAGCCAACAACGATACCTTTCACCGAAGATGAAAAGGCTGAGGTGCTTGCTCTGACTAAGAATATTCAGACATTCGATGGACTGTTTGCTACATATCTCCAATGGTATTCTGGTTCTTATTTCGTTGAAGCTATCGACGGTGGCTACAAGCTTTACTCACACTATGGTAGCGCAGGTGGTGGGTATAGCTACTATGCAATGGTATTCACTTTCAAGGGTGATTTGTCAGTAGGCAAGAAGACAGAGGGTACTTACTCGAATACTGATTGGGGTGGCACTACTACTTATGACGGACTGGACGTTGAGATTCTCAAGAACGACGGTTCGCGCATATGGGGCATCATCTCGGGCGTGAAGGACGATTATCTGCACACTGGCTACTTCTGCATGCCACTATAGCAGATTGTATGACTATGACACAGGTTTATAGTTAGATAAGATTGTAAATTTTTTAGGGCGTATCCGGGCAGTGATGTCGGGATACGCTTTTGTTTATCTGGCATATTAGCATCCAGTAAAAGCGTCGTATCAAGGCATGATACGATCGTTTCAAGGCATGATACGGTCGTTTCAAGGCATGATACGACTGTTTCAAGACACGCAACACTGCTTTATATCACGTCCATGATATTAGTGTTACGAATGTAAAGGGATACGTAACTTTATTGGCATACGGCTTCTGCTTCCTGCACTTGTTCGGGATTGAAGTGTCGGTCGCCGGTTATTGTAATTCGTCGCATGTATCGGGCAGTGAAGCGGCAATAAGCCTGCTCGTCCATCTCGCCGCTACATATATACTCCATACCATTAATATATATATGCTCGCCACGTTGGCAACCACGCAACGTGACACGCACAAAGCCGTAGAAACCGGGTGAGAAGTCGTAGGTGATGGAACGGTCGGTGCGGTCGAAGAAGCGCGGACTGAGTATCTGGCGCACACGTACGGCATCGTCGCTCAATACATTATATAATAGGTGGTTGTAGCCATATAAGCTTTCAGCAGTTGTTCCGTAGTCTTTATTTACGCTGTGACGGCTTGTTTCTGTTGCTGCTACTGATTGCCACATTGGGGTGATAATGTCTCTGTAGAATGGAAATGATGCAGACTGGAGGCTTTTGTTTGTTAGTTCGCCATCGGCTGTAAGGCGCGTTGAGGCTGCACAGTATGTCCATCCGTCAACATCGCACGAAGCAAACGGAAGATTGTTGCTGTATTTCCCGAAGAAACATACCGAGAGTTTTGGCGCACGCATAGTGGCTGTGGGTGCAAGAAGCAGGGCTATTGTGTTGGAGTCGGTACGAAGAAATCGTGTCACATCGAATGTAAAGGACACGGTAGGCTGGTCTGTATCGACGTGACGGGGTATATAAAGCGCTGTGGACACGTTGCGACCGTTGACATAAAGAATGAAGCGTGAGTCGGCTGCAACGCACACAGAGGCGTGTTTTGGAGGGTTATGGGCAACGAATGTGCGACGAAACCATACACACGACGAGTCTGTAGACGACGGCGATGTCATCCACTCTGTGCCGAACTGCTGCGCATGGGCAGCTGTAAGAGATAACAGAAGAAGAATGAATGTATGGAATAGGCGCATGGAGTGGGGGGGAGTTGAGAGTTGAAAATTGAGAGTTGAGAGTTGAAGTTGAGAGTTGAAAGAAAAATGAGAGTTGAAAATTGAGAGTTGAGAGTTATGATTACTGACGATAAACGTCAAATATTAATGCATTACAGTCAATGCATATCATAACTTTCAACTCTCAATTTTCAACTCTCAACTTATACAAATACTACGCATCGATATTGGCGTAGGTAGCGTGTTCTTCGATAAACTTACGGCGCGGCTCTACGTCGTCGCCCATAAGCATTGAGAATATCTCGTCGGCTTCGGCTGCATTTTCGATGGTAACCTGCTTGAGCAGTCGTGTCTGCGGGTCCATTGTTGTCTCCCAAAGCTGCTCGGGGTTCATCTCACCAAGACCTTTGTAGCGCTGTGTGTGAACCGACTTGCCGTCCTCAACGCCACCGGCATACTTGTCGAGGAATGTCTGGCGCTGCTGCTCGGTGTAGCAATATTCCTTCACCTTGTTCTTGTAGGTGCAGAGATAGAGCGGCGGGTTGGCTATGTAGAGATGGCCTTCCTGGATTACCTTTGGCATGAAGCGATAGAAGAGTGTCATGATGAGCGTGTCGATGTGTGAACCATCGACGTCGGCATCGGTCATGATGATAATCTTGTCGTAGCGCAACTTGTCGATATTGGCTTCCTTGTCCTCCTCGCCGTCAACGCCGAAGCGTACACCGATACTCTGTATGATGTTCATAACCGACTCCGACTCAAACACCTTGTGCCACATTACCTTCTCGACGTTGAGAATCTTACCGCGCAGAGGCAGGATAGCCTGAGTGTATCGGTCGCGTCCCTGCTTGGCAGAACCGCCGGCCGAGTCACCCTCGACGAGGAATATCTCACACTTCTTGGGGTCGCGGTTAGAGCAGTCGGCAAGTTTGCCTGGGAGTCCACCGCCAGTCATCGGGTTCTTGCGCTGTACGCTTTCACGTGCCTTGCGTGCTGCGATACGTGCTGTGGCTGCAAGAATCACCTTGTCGCATATCATCTTGGCCTCCTTGGGGTTCTCCTCAAGATAGTTGGCCAAAGCCTCGCCTACAGCTTGCTGAACGGCTCCTGCCACTTCGCTGTTGCCGAGCTTGGTCTTGGTCTGACCCTCAAACTGAGGTTCAGCCACCTTGATGGCGATTACGGCTGTGAGTCCTTCGCGGAAGTCCTCGCCTGCAATCTCTATCTTGGCTTTCTCAATCTGCTTTGATATTGTAGGGTCGGCATCGGCATATGCCTTCAACGTACGTGTCAGTGCGGCACGGAAACCAGTGAGGTGTGTACCGCCTTCGATGGTATTGATGTTGTTGACGTATGAGCGGATATTCTCCGAATAGTCGGTGTTGTACATCACAGCTACTTCGATAGGTATGCCTTGCTTCTCGGTCTTCAGATAGATTACGTCGTCGAAGAGGTGGGTGCGGTGACGGTCTACATAGCGAACAAACTCCTTGAGGCCGTCCTTGGCATGGAATACTTCCTCGCGTGTCTTGCCTTCTTCGTCGGGGCGCATGTCGCGCAGCGTAATCTTGATGCCGGCATTGAGGAATGCGAGCTCACGCATGCGGCGTGCTATGATGTCCCACTGATAGTGGGTGGTGGTAAATATAGTTGGATCGGGCCAGAACTGCTGACGTGTACCGCGGAGTTCTGTCTCGCCTACTACCTTGACGGGGTAGAGTGGCTTGCCCTTCTCGTATTCCTGCTGGTAGATTTTGCCGTCGCGGAACACCTGCGACTTCATGTGTGTAGAGAGTGCATTGACGCAACTTACACCTACACCGTGCAGACCGCCACTGACTTTGTATGAACCTTTGTCGAACTTACCGCCAGCATGGAGCACTGTCATTACGACTTCAAGGGCCGACTTGTGCAGCTTCTCGTGCATATCTACGGGAATACCACGGCCGTTGTCCTGGACGGTGATTGATTCGTCCTCGTTGATGGTCACCTCGATATGGGTGCAATAGCCTGCCATTGCTTCGTCGATAGAGTTGTCGACGGTCTCGTTGACAAGATGGTGCAGACCCTTCTCGCTGATGTCTCCAATATACATTGCCGGACGCTTGCGTACGGCTTCAAGTCCTTCAAGAACCTGAATATTACTGGCCGAGTAATTGTTCTCGGTGTTCTGTATTTCTGCCATTTTGATTTTTCTATGTTTAGACTACAAAAGTACTAAAATTATGCGAGTTAGGGAAATTTTCAGTATTAAAAAACGTCTAAAATAGAATGCAAAATGGGCTGTATGGGTTGGGAAAAGGGCAAAAAAAGAGGTCATAATCCTTTCGGAATATGACCTCAGTATGGGTTGCCAACAAACTACTTAGGCGAGCTTGCTGATATGCAGACACAAGCTTGACTTCAAGTTTGCAGCCTTGTTCTTGTGGATAATGTTAGTCTTTGCCAACTTGTCCAGCATTTTCTGAACGGTAGGATAGAGCTTGACAGCTTCTTCCTTGTCCGTCATAGCGCGAAGCTTACGAACAGCATTACGCATTGTCTTGGCGTAGTATCTGTTGTGCAAAGCCTTAGCCTTGTCCTGACGGATTCTCTTAAGTGATGATTTGTGGTTTGCCATCTTGTTATGTTTCTTCTTTTTTATTTTTATTGTAGTCCCTAGGAGAGTCGAACTCCTCTTTAGAGAATGAAAATCTCTCGTCCTAACCGATAGACGAAGGGACCAAAGTGCTTTATTTTTGCGGATGCAAAGGTACGACTTTATTTTAGTTTGGACAAATTTTCCTCGGTTTTTTTTATCAAAACGACTCTTTTTTCAGTAATTTTGCCGTTAAAATACTAAAAGTAGAGGAAAATGCATGTAAAAACCAAGGCTATTGTTCTTAACTCGCTGAAATACGGTGAGTCACAGATTATCGTCGACCTGCTCACGGAGAGTGTCGGACGAGTGTCTTTTATGCAGCGTATTCCACGCTCGTCGCGCTCTGGTATCAGCAAGCAGTTGTTTCAGCCGCTTACTATTCTTGACGTGGAGTTCGACTACAGGCAGAGTCAGAAGTTGCAGCGACTGAAGAATGCTGCGATAGCATGGCCGTTCTGTTCTATTCCATTTGATGCCCACAAACTCGGCATTGCTCTTTTTATGGCTGAGTTTGTTACGTATGCCACTCGTTCGGAGCAACAGAATAGAGACCAGTTTATGTTTGTGGAGAACAGTGTTATGTGGCTTGACACCTGTGTGAACAGTTTTGCCAATTTCCATATCGTGTTTATGTTGCACATGACACGATTCGTGGGTTTCTTCCCAAATATGGATGGACGACAGGATTGTCATTACTTCGACTTGCGCGGCGGTTGCTTTACGCCGTATGCTCCGGTGCATGGCGACTTTCTGAAGCCTGATGAGGCGGGGAAGATTCAGCTGCTCATGCGACTTAACTATACGACAATGCGGTTGCTATCGCTGACTCGCAACGAACGCAACCGCATTGTGGATGTTATACTTTATTATTATAGGCTGCACCTGCCCGACTTTCCTGATATGAAGTCGTTGCCGGTGTTGAAAGAGCTGTTCTGCTAGCCAGCAGAGGCTGACAGCCTTAATTTGCTTGTTTAGGCAAATGATATTATGCCATTTACGTTATTGTCGTCCTCCTTCGGTTTGGTGGATTCGCTTTCGTCAACGATGCGACGGCGCAATTCCTTTACCATCTGCTGTGTACGCTTGTAGGTAGGTGTGTTCTCTACGGCGAGAATCACCTCTTCGTTGTCGAGGTCTTCTGGACGGAAGATGAAAATCTGCGGACGGCGCTTGGTGAGAAGTTGGTTCTTGTCTTCAGGATAGTACTTGACACGGCGTGTGGCAAGATCGTCGGCATGTTCCTGCTCGCGGGCCTGACGGTCGAGGTCGTCCTGAGTCTGCTTCTTTATATGGATGTTCATTCCGTCGACGTTTTCGATGCCGAATCCTGTAGCGAGGATTGTTACCTTGACCTTCTTGCCAAGGTCGGGATCGAGTCCGATACCCCACTTTATTTCGAAGTCAGAACCGAAGCGTTCCATAAAGTCGTTCACCTCATTCATCTCCTCCATCATAAGGCCGTTGTTGCCATTGTCGCTTGTGCTGCTGTCCTTGCAGAAGTTGATGCTGAGAAGAATCTTCTTGGCGTTGAATACGTCGTTGTCGTTGAGCAACGGTGAGTTGAGTGCATCCTCAATAGCCTGCTTGACACGACCTTCACCCTCGCCATAACCAGTTGACATGATGGCTACACCACCGTCTTTGAGTACGGTTTTGACATCATTGAAGTCAAGGTTGATGAGTCCGTGGTTGGTGATGATTTCGGCAATTGACTTGGCAGCAACGCTAAGAGTGTCGTCTGCCTTGCCGAAAGCGTCGAGCACGGTAAGCTCGGGGTATATCTCACGCAGACGTTCGTTGTTGATTACGAGTAATGCGTCAACGTGCTTGGCCATTTCTTCGACACCGTCGAGAGCCTGGTCTATCTTGCGCTTTCCTTCAAAACGGAACGGAATGGTAACGATTCCTACGGTGAGTATGCCCAGTTCCTTGCTGACACGAGCAATGACAGGAGCTGCACCTGTACCGGTTCCGCCACCCATACCTGCGGTGATGAATGTCATCTTGGTGCCGTCGCTCAGCATCTGCTTGATGGAGTCAAGGCTTTCCTCAGCTGCCTGACGTGCCTTTGCTGGCTTGTTGCCGGCTCCGAGGCCTTCGGTACCGAGCTGCAGGAGTACTGGTACTGGCGAATCGTTGAGCGCCTGGTTGTCGGTATTGCAGAGCACAAACGACACGTCATGTATGCCCTCACGATACATATGGTTGACGGCATTGCCGCCACCACCGCCTACACCTATCACCTTGATGATAGTGTTCTTTGACTCTTTTTCTGGTGTACAGAAGTCCACCATAGGATTGATATTGTTGTCTGGCATATGTGTTATCAGTTTTTTTAGTTTTAATCATTTGAACCTGGTTCCGGCTCAACAAGTGAACGTCCGAACTGCTTGAGCGATCCGAAGATGCGATGCATAACCGACTTTTCCTTCTTCTCGGCTGCCAGTCGTTCTTCTTCGGCTTCTTTCTCTTTGCGTTTACGTTCTTCCTCTTCAGCCTCTTTCTCTTTACGTAAGCGTTCTTCGTCTTCAGCCTTTGCCTTTTCGGCTGCAATCTGAGCGGCAGTTGCTGCTGTCTGAGTAGTGGCTGCAAGCTGCTCTTCATCGAACAGTGAATCATTAAAGGCGTTGCCTGCACAATTCATGTCACCCTTAGCCAAAAGACTCAGTATCGTGTTCATGGTGCCGTTGTTTGCAAGAGCTGGTTTTGAGTCCTTTACATTTATGTTTAGGTCGACTGATTTTGCTATGCGTACCTTTTCTATATTGATGGCTTTGCGGAAAGCCTTGTCAATATTGCGCATGTTGGAGCCTCCTCCTGTTAGTACGATGCCGCCAAGCAATTTGTCCATGTATTCTGACGGAATGAGATTGCGAACGTTTTCGATTATCTCGAGCATACGTGCTTCCACCACTTCGATGAACTTTCGGCTGCTTACCGAGCGACTTCCATCAATCGACCAAACCATGTTGGGGTCAATATCTTGGATTTCGGTGTAGGCTGAGCCGTATTTGAGTTTCATTGCCTCTGCCTCAACTTCGTCCATCTGCAGCGATTCCAAATCTTTGGTTATATTGTTGTTGCCAAGTGGAATGACGGCGATGTTGCGCAACTTGTCGCGATAGTATACAGATACAGTTGTGGTTTCTGCACCGAGGTCAACTAGCACGCATCCTGCTCGCTTTTCGGCTTCAGTAAGTACGTACTCGCCCATTACAACAGGCGCAAGGTAAGTCTCGGCAATAGCAATTCCGGCATTGTCGAAACTCTTGTTGAGACTACGGTAGAAAGAGCGACGCCACAATATGTTGAGGAAGTTGCCCTCAAGACGTATGGCTTGTATGCCTACAGGGGCGTTCTGATATTGTGAGTCAACCTTGTATTCTTCGGTTATCGCATCCTGTATCTCGTAGTCGGGATAGGTCATGTTACGATTGGTATCCATAAGCTCGTTGACCATGTCTTGCGACACGATTGCATCAAGCGGAAGGTCCTTTATGATGACATTCTTGACACTGCGTATGCTTTGTCCACCTATTCCTACGTAAACCTGAGTTATGTCTGATTGTAGTGTATTCTTGAGTTTTGAGATAATGTTGCTCAATCCTTGTGCGGTCTTGTCGATGTTGTAGACAACACCTTTGCGTATGTACGAGGTGGAGTCTTCTGAAGCAACAGCAAGAACAGTAATGCTGCCATCGGGATTTTTTCTCCCTGCAATGCCGGTCATTTTAGATGAGCCGAGCTCAATAGCTACTATAAAATCCTTTGCCATACGTTATTTATATTATTACAATTAATTACTTGACTTTTTCTTCTTGTTGTCGGTCGCTTTCCCCGTCTTTGACGTAGTCGGTTTGTTGTCGGCCTTCTGTTTTGCAGTCTGGCTGTCAGACTTTGTTTTTGAAGCCTGTTTACCAGCCTTTTTCTTTTCAGTAGACTTGTCGGTTTTATTGACAGTTTTTTCTTTTTTTATTGTATTGTCTGCCGATGAGCCCTTCTTTTTAGCGTCGCTTTTTGTCTTGTTGAGTGAACTGTTAGCGTTGCTTTCTTCTGTAGTTGCCTGTCTCTCAGTTGCTGTTGTTGCCTCTGAAGTTACATCAGAAGGGGCATTTGTACCTTCTTGGCTGGCGGTAGGTGTCGAAATGGGCTCGGCTACAGACTTGTGAGTCTCTGCCTTACCCTTACGGCATATTATCTGGTTGTCAAATTCGATGTTGACATACGAGTACTTGTTCCAGCCAACTTCGGAGAGTCCATAACGATAGAACTTTTCGAGACGTTCCATCTTGTGGTTGAAGAAATCTGCTATTGCTTCTTCTTGCTTCTTGCGATCGACGTCTTCAGGCAGTTTGCCGAGAAGTACTATATGGTTGCCTATTCTCGGTACTATCTCCACATTCTGGTCGGGAAGGATGTTGATCTGCTCTACCAGGTTCTTCCACAGGTCGTTCTGCATAATGGTCTTTCCCAATGGCGACAGGCATGTTGTTGCATATCGTCGGCTTATGCTACCGGTGGCGATGATGAGGTCGCTTGTGTAGTTGCTACGAGGCATGATGCAGTCGTTGTCGTCTACATAGTAGTCGTCACCATTGTCTGCTTTTATGCGTATCACTGGCATGCGCTGTGTGACAGATATGTATACTGTTCCACCTTCTGTTTTGTAGCACTCTGCAGTCTTGACAAAAGGACTTGTTCGCAACATTTCCTCTATGGCTCGTGCATTTACGGTGTTCAGAGGTTTGCCTATCGGATAGGCACCGGCTTTCTGTAGTCGTTTCTTTATCACCTTAGTGTCTATGAAGCCACTTGTTGCATCGTCAGCAATTTCAATGTTCACCTTGGAGCATATTGCCTTAGATTCGTTTTTACGGTCGAATGACGTAAAAACGAAGACAAGATATATGGCAAGTAGCACATCGCTTGCTATGAACAGCTTTTTACTCCATGATGATTTCACTTGTATAATAGTTGCTTTGTCCGTATTTTGTTTTTGTTTACTCCATGACACATTTAAGCCTTGGCCTCATCACGTGCCTCTATTATTTTGGCAATCTGAGGTACGTAGTTGTCGAGGTCGCCAGCACCGAGAATGACCAGCACGTCAAAGTCGCGGCTTTTCACGAGGTCGAGCACCTCGTCCTTGCGTATCATACTTTTCTCAACGCCTGGTTTGAGGTTGTCGTATATCAGTTTTGACGTTACACCTTCGATAGGAAGTTCGCGTGCAGGATATATCTCTGTGAGTATAACTTCATCGAGCTGGCTCAGCGCATCGGCGAAATCGCGATAGAAATCGCGTGTACGCGTATAAAGATGTGGCTGGAATATGGCAGTAATCTTGCGGTTCTTGTACAGTTGGCGTATGCTCTTGGCACTCTGGTATATTTCCTTTGGATGGTGGGCATAGTCAGAGAGCAGAACGTGGCGGTCGTTTTTGATCTTGAAGTCAAAGCGACGGTCAACGCCATGGTATGTCTTCATACCGTACTTCAGTTCTTCGGCTGTGCATCCGTTGAGCTGTGCCATAGCCATAGCAGCCACTCCGTTTTCTATATTGATAGGAACTGGCTGTCCGAGTTCCACATTCTTAATGTTCTCGATAGGTGATACGAAGTCGAACTTTATCTCACCGTTGTCAATTACAATGTTTTCGGCATGGAAGTCACCTTCGTCAAGGCTGTATTCGTACACCTTTACACCTGGCTGAACATCCTGCTTCATCTCCAGATTCTTGTGTATTATGAGTGCACCGCCCGGCTGAATGAGTGTGGTATAGTGGCGGAAACTCTCAAGATATGCTTCCTTTGTTCCGTATATGTCGAGATGGTCGGGGTCGGTTGCTGTGATTACGCTCATCCAAGGGCGCAGCCAATGGAATGAGCGATCGAACTCGTCTGCCTCTATTACTACATAGTCACTTTGGTCTGAAAGTATGTAGTTGGTGCTATAGTTTTTGGATATGCCTCCAAGAAATGCGTTACAGTCAAGATGGCTTTGGTGCATAATGTGTGCACACATTGTAGAGGTAGATGTCTTGCCGTGTGTTCCTGCTACGCAGAGTCCCTTATGGGTGCGTGTGAGTGTTCCGAGCACCTGGGCGCGTTTTTCTATAGTGAAGCCTCCGTTGCGGAAGAAGGTGAGTTCCTTATGTTCGGCAGGGATTGCCGGTGTATATACGACAAGGCACGACTTTGGGTCGCGGCAAGCGTGTGGTATTTCGTCAACGTTTTCTTCGTAGTGTATGAGCATGCCCTCGCGCTCCAGTTGGTGTGTAAGTGCGGAAGGTGTCTTGTCATAGCCTGCTACTACAAGTCCTTTGCGTATGAAATAACGTGCAATGGCACTCATGCCAATGCCGCCTGCTCCTACGAAATATACGGCTTTTATATCTTTGATTTCCATTTGTCATGTTTTATTTTCCAGCAAGTTTCAGAACTTCGTCGGCTATTACGTCGGCTGAGTTTGGCTTGCCAAGTTTCTTTATGTTTTCGGAGAGCTGTGCCAGTTGCTCGTTGTCAGTTACTGTGTCTACAGCCAGTTGCAACAACGACTCAGGTGCGTCAGCATCTCTAACGAGTAGAGCAGCGCTGCGATTTACAAGTGCCATTGCATTCTTTGTCTGGTGGTCTTCTGCCACGTTGGGCGACGGCACGAGTATTACGGGTTTGCCGATCAGGCAGAATTCGCTTATCGAGCTTGCTCCTGCGCGGCTTATCACAAGGTCGGCTGCCTTATAAGCTGCTCCCATATCGCTGATGAAGTCCATCACTTTGAGCATAGGCAATGGTCGGTGGTCTTTCAGACGTTCGGCTACTGCAGCACTATAGAACTTGCCGGTTTGCCATATGAATTGTACACCGCTCTTTTCTACAAGGTCGAGATGTGACATCACGCTTTCATTGACGGTACGTGCTCCAAGGCTTCCGCCCACGAGCAGTACGGTCTTCTTCTCGGGGTCGAGTCCGAAACTGCGCACGGCTTCATCATGAGTCATTGTGGTCTCTATGAGCGACTGTCTTACCGGATTGCCCGTATTGATGATTCTGTCAGCTGGGAAGAAGCGTTCCATGCCTTCGTAAGCCACGCATATCTTGGCAGCTTTGCTTGCAAGATGCTTGTTGGTTACTCCTGCGTATGAGTTCTGCTCCTGAATGAGCGTTGGTATGCCCATCTGGCTGGCTGCATCAAGTGTGGCAGCGCTGGCGTATCCGCCTACTCCCACTGCTATGTCTGGTGCAAAATCGCGGATTATTTTCTTTACACGGCGTTTGGCCTTGAGAAAATCAAGAGCCACTCCTATGTTTGACAGCGACCACAATGGTCGCTTAAAACCGCGTACGGGCAGTCCGACAATCTCGTATCCGGCTGCAGGCACACGCTGCATTTCCATTCTACCGAGTGCTCCGACAAAAAGTATCTTTGCATCGGGACGTTTCGCCTTTATTGCGTTGGCTATAGATACGGCAGGGAAGATATGTCCGCCTGTACCGCCACCGCTAACGATGACTCTTAATTCTTTTTCCATTGTAATGTGTTTCTTTCAAATCACAAAATTAATCATTTTTTCTGACAAAGCCGATTATTGTGCTTTTTTTATTGTATTGTATCAGTTTTATCTTCTTCTTGTCCGTCTGTAACGTTGACTATCTCCATTTTTCTGCGTGCTGACCGGCTTATGCTAAGTATTACACCTATATATATGCAGTTTATGATGGTCGAGGTGCCGCCTTTGCTTATGAGCGGAAGCGGTTGGCCGGTTACTGGAGCCAGTCCTACAGCCACACACATATTGAATAATGCCTGCGTGACCAGTAGTAATGCCAGTCCCATAGCGAGCAGTGCAGGAAAGTTGTTTTCGCATTTGCTCGCTATTCTGCCAGTACGGAACAGCAGTATGATGTATAGCATAGCAACGAACAAGGCTCCTTCTACTCCCATCTCCTCTATGATGATGGCGTATATGAAGTCGGAGTAGGCCTGTGGAATGAAGTTGCACTCTTCGGAGTTGCCCGGTCCCTTTCCTGCAATGTTCGATGAGGCTATTGCGATGTTGGCGTGTGCCACCTGAGCATCCTTGTCGAGGTCGACTTCTTTAGGCGTGATTTGTTTGTGACTCATGAATTTGTCTATGCGAGCCTTCCATGTGTCGAATCGGTGGAATACTTTTTCTACCGCAGACTTGTCCTTGGGCTCCTCCATCGAAGCGACCTGTTCAGTCAGCTGTTTCCCGGATTGCTCCTGCGCATCGTCCTTGCCAAAAGCCATTATCATGCCCACAAGTAGCGCCACCAACAGGAGTACGATGCCCATAAGCTTTCCCAACTGTCGTATCGGTACACGTCCGATGAGCATCATCATGAAGATGACGATGCATAGGAGCATTGCCGTTGACAGGTTTTCGAGCATAATGAGTGGCACAATAAGACCGCACACGCTGAGTATGAATCCAAAGGCTTTCGGATCGGCACCATTGTCAGTCTGCATTACGCTGAGTATCTGTGCTGTAGCGAGAACCAGTGAGCCTTTTGCCAGCTCCGATGGCTGGAACTGTATGCCGAATATCGGTATCCATCGTTGGGCTCCGTTGGTTGATGCTCCTATGAAATACACCACGATAAGCAATACAAATGACAAAGCCAGCAATGGTGTTATCAGCCCTTTGAAGTAGCGACAGTTGATATTTAGTGTGACAATTGTGAATCCTATGCCTCCCAATAGCAGGCCGATGTGCTTGATCATAGGCGTGACATAGTCGCCGGCTTTATATGTAAGCTGTGCCGATGCCGAATATACTTCAATGACGCTGACGATGCAGAGGAAGAAGAATACCATCCATATCACCTTGTCGCCTTTGAATATGTTGCCTAATGTCTTGTTCATAAGTTGTTATTACAGACTTCTTACTAATGTCTTGAACTGTTCGCCACGGTCCTCCATGTTCTTGAAGAGGTCGAAGCTGGCGCAGCATGGGCTGAGCAGAACGGTGTCGCCTGGCTGTGCCAGTTCGTGGCATGCCTCTACACAGTCCTTCATCGAGTGGGTGTCGCGTATTGTTATGCCCATCTGTCCGAAGAAGTCGTGCAGCTTGGTATTGTCGGCACCGAGGAATACGAGTGCGCGGCACTTCTTCTGTACGAGTTCTTTTATTTCGTTATAGTCGTTGCCCTTGTCCTTGCCTCCTAAGATGAGCACGGTAGGTGTGTTCATGCTTTCCAGCGCATACCAGCATGCGTCTACATTGGTGGCTTTCGAGTCGTTGACATACTGTACGCCTCCCACCTTGCATACTTTCTCCAGACGGTGCTCAACTCCGGGGAAGTCGCCCAGGCTCTTTCTGATAACGTCCTTCTTGATGCCGCTGATATTGCTGGCAATACCAGCCGCAAGCGAGTTGTACACGTTGTGTTTGCCGGTAAGCGAGAGCTCCTCTTGTTCCATGTTGAATGGTGTAGGCTTCTCGATGGTGTATGTACCGTCTTCGATATATCCTATAGAACCTTTCTCCTTGAGTTCGGAGAAGGGATATTGTATAGCTTTGATGTCGTACTTGTCGAGCTCGTTCTTGATTACAGGGTCGTCGTTCCAGTAGATGAACGAGTCGTCGGGTGTCTGATTCTGTATGATACGCATCTTGGCATCTACATAGTTCTGCATGCAGAAGTCGTAGCGGTCGAGATGGTCGGGGGTGATGTTGAGCAGGATAGCGATATTTGCATGGAAGTCGTACATGTTGTCGAGCTGGAACGAACTGAGCTCGATGATGTAGTATTCGTGCGGATCCTCAGCCACCTGCAGAGCAAGCGAGCGTCCGATATTGCCCGCCAATCCGGCATCGTAGCCTGCCATCTTGAAGATATGATAGATAAGCGACGTGGTTGTAGTCTTGCCGTTCGAACCGGTTATGCAGATCATCTTTGAGTTGGTGTAGCGTCCTGCAAACTCTATCTCGCTGATGATGTGTATTCCCTTTTCGATGGCCTTCTTCACCATAGGCGCCTCTTTTGGTATGCCGGGGCTTTTGATAATCTCGTCGGCCGAGAGAATCTTTTCCTCGGTATGTTGCTTTTCTTCCCAGTCGATGGCGTGGTCGTCGAGCAGTTTCTTGTATTTATCCTTTATGGCCGACATGTCGCTTACGAACACGTCAAAACCTTCTTTCTTGGCCAATACTGCGGCACCAGCTCCACTTTCGCCGGCACCAAGAATTACTATTCTTTTCATCTGAAGCGACTTATCTTATTTTTAATGTTATGATTGTAAGAGCTGCGAGTATGATTGTTGTAATCCAGAATCGGATAGTAATCTTCGACTCGTGTATAGCTCCCTTTGGCTTTGTTATGAGATAATGGCACTCAGGGTCGAGTTGCGACTGCTGTGTGCGGAAGTTGTCGTGTATCGGCGTGCGCTTGAATATACGCTGCTTCACGCCGCGACGCTTGCCGAGTTTGTAGTAGTACACCTGCAATATCACGCTGAGGCTCTCCACGAAGAATATGCCGCACAGTATGGGCAGCATCAGTTCCTTGTGTATGATGATGGCCGTTACTGCTATGATGCCTCCGATAGTGAGCGATCCCGTGTCGCCCATGAATACCTGTGCCGGATATGCGTTGTACCACAGGAATCCGATGAGTGCGCCTACAAATGCGCATAGGAACACCACAAGCTCCTGCGAGTCAGGTATGTACATTATATTAAGGTAGCTGGCGTATTCTATGTGCGAACTGACGTATGCCAGAATGCCGAGTGCCACGCCTATTATGGCTGAGTTGCCGGCGCACATGCCGTCCATACCGTCGTTGAGGTTGGCACCGTTGCTCACCGCCGTTACTACGATAATTGTCATGATGACAAACAATATCCATCCGGCAGCCACACGATGCTCTCCGAACACGCTCGTTATGCGCGAGTAGTCGAGGTTATGCCCTTTGACGAATGGTATTGTGGTCTTCAGCGACTTGCGTGCTTCGGCCCTGTGTTTTACCACTACTTCGTGGCTTTGCTTCTCGTATATCAGATTCTCGTTCATCTTCACGTCGGGCGATGCCCACAGTACGAGTCCAACGATGAGTCCGATGCCCACCTGACCTACAATCTTGTAACGGCCCTTGAGTCCTTCCTTGTTGTGGCGGAATATCTTGATGAAGTCGTCCATACCGCCAAGGAATCCCAGCCATACGGTTGTGACAATCATCAGAAGCAGATATATGTTGCGCAGACGTCCGAGCAACAGTACCGGAACGAGTATCGACACGATGATGATGATGCCGCCCATCGACGGTACGCCTATTTTCTTTACTCCGAACGGGTCGATAGAGGCGTCGCGTTGCGTCTCTGTGATTTGCTTCTTCTTAAGAAACTTGATGAATTTCTCGCCGAACCATGCCGATATTACAAGCGACAGGATGAGTGCCAGCAACGAACGGAAAGATATATATCCCCACATATGGGCACCGCTGATGCCATATTCCTCGAGAAATCTGAAAAGATAGTATAACATTTTATGAATTTTGAGTTTTGAATTTTGAGTTTTGAATTATTGCGATGGTGCTTCAATAATTCAAAAACACTCTCTCACTACCTCATGGTCGTCGAAGTGGTGCTTTACGCCCTGCACGTCCTGATAGTCCTCGTGGCCCTTGCCGGCTATGAGTACGACGTCGCCCTTTTCGGCCATCATGCAGGCTGTGCGTATGGCCTCGCGGCGGTCGACGATGCTGATGACTTTCTTCATCTGCTGCTTGTCAAGTCCTGCCAGCATGTCGTTGATGATGGCTTGCGGGTCCTCAAAGCGAGGGTTGTCGCTTGTTATTATTACGCGGTCGCTCTGCTTTACGGCTTCCTGTGCCATTAGCGGTCGCTTGCCTTTGTCGCGGTTGCCGCCGGCACCGCACACGGTTATTACGTGTCCTTTGCCGTCAAGCACCTCATGGATGGCGTTAAGCACATTCTCCAAAGCATCAGGTGTATGGGCATAGTCTACTACGGCTGTATATCCCTGCGGTGAACGTATCGGGTCCAGACGGCCGTTGACGCTGTGCAGCGTACTCATCACTACGAGTATGTCTTCAGGGTTCTTGCCAAGCATAACAGCTGCACCGTAAACGGCGAGCAGATTGCTTACGTTGAACTTGCCTATGAAGTGTACGCCCACCTCATGTCCGTCCATTTCAAGATACATTCCTTCAAAGTGACACTCTATAATGCGTGCCTTGAAGTCGGCTACTGAGCGTGTTGAGTATGTCTTGACAGTGGCTTTGGTGTTCTGAACCATCACCATACCGTTCTTGTCGTCGGCGTTGGTTATGGCGAAAGCTGTCTTGGGCAGACCGTCGAAGAAGGCCTTCTTGGCGTTGCGATAGTTCTCGAAGGTCTTGTGATAGTCGAGATGGTCGCGTGTGAGGTTGGTGAATATGCCACCAACGAAGGTCAGGCCGCCTATACGCTTCTGTGCAATGGCGTGCGACGAGCATTCCATGAAGGCGTACTCGCAACCTGCATTGACCATACGCTCAAGCAGTTCGTTGAGCTCTATAGGGTCGGGTGTTGTATGGTCGGCAGGTACAGCCTCGTCAACGATGTAGTTGCACACGGTCGACAGGAGTCCGCACTTGTGTCCCATCTTGGTGAACATATTATATAATAAGGTGGCGATTGTTGTCTTGCCGTTGGTTCCGGTCACACCTACAAGCTTCAGCTTGGCCGACGGATTGCCGTGGAATGTGGTGGCTACCTTGCCTACTGCGTCTTCTGTCGATGCCACCTGTACGTATGTCACGCCTTCGGTCTTGTCGGCAGGCATGTCCTCGCAGAGCACAGCCTTGGCACCCAACTCTATAGCTTTCGGTATGAACTTGTGTCCGTCTACCTGCGTGCCTTTCATTGCCACGAAGAAATGTCCCTCTTTTATGCGGCGTGAATCGATGTTCACTCCGGTTATCTCTACCTCGTCGCTGCCTATGATGTCGACGACGGGGATGTCCTTGAGCAATTCCTTGAGTTTCATATGTTTGTTTTTTTAATTTAATATGCGGGTTGATACGTTTTGTCCGACTACGATAACTTGATTACGCAAGTCATGTTTTTCTTTATTTTCTCTCCGGCACCGATGCTCTGTTCAGTCACCTTGCCACGTCCCACGACCTTTACTTTCACGCCTCGGCTCTCTATGAGGTAGACAGCATCGCGTGCTCCCATGCCGTGTACGTCGGGCATAAGCGTGCTGTCGCCTAATGGTTCGCGTTGCAGCGACACCGTGTGTCCCGATTCGCTGGCACGTCCCCATATCGGGTTGCCGTCGGCATAAGAGCCGTCCCAGTCGGTGCGGGTCTTGAATCCGAGATGCGACAGTACATAGTCGGCAGCCAGGATGTTGCCGTTCTTCACATCGGGCAGCATTATCGACAGCGAGTCGCGTGCGTCGGCAGCTTCAAGTTTCAGGCTTTGTGCCATGATGCCTTCGGCTATATCGTGGAATACAACGCCACTCATGCCGCCGCCCGATGCCGGAAGTCCCGACTTCTGCAGGCAGACTATGCAGCTATATCGAGGTTCGTATGCAGGGAAGAATCCTGCAAACGACAGCAGATAGTTCATCTGTCCGCTCTTGTATCCGGCTGCACCCTTCGAGATCTGAGCCGTTCCGGTTTTGCCGGCAACAAGGAATGAAGGCGAGCCGGCTTTCTTGCCGAGTCCCACGCTCACCACCTGTTCAAGTATGCGTGTTATCTTCTTTATCGTAGATTCCTTTGCAATATGCTCGCGCATTACTACTGGCGGGAATGTCATCACCGTCTCGCCGTCCTTGCGCACTTCCTTGACAAACCTCGGGCGCATCATCTTGCCTCCGTTGGCAATGGCGTTGTAGAACGTCAGGGTGGATATAGGCGGCACCTGAGTTTCATATCCGATACTCATCCATGGCAATGTGGTCTTGCTCCAGTTGATATACTGTTTGCCACGCTTGTCTTTCTTGGGGAATCGTATTCTTGCAGGCGATGAACCAGCCAATGGCAGATGCAGGTCGTCGGCCAGTCCGAGACGGTGTATGCCCTGAACGTACTTCTCGGGGCAGTTGTGATAGTGGTCGTCGATGATGCGGCTCACTCCGATGTTCGAACTTACCCACAATGTCTTGGGCAGCGTCATCATGCCGTATCCGCCGCGTCGCCAGTTATGGTCCTTCATTTCGCGGCCGTACATGGGCCATACGCCGCATCCGGTGTCCACGGTGTATGTGGTGTCTACTACTCCGTCGTCGAGTGCAACCATTATTGATGCGGTCTTGAATACCGAACCAGGTTCCAGCAAGTCGCTCACGGCATGGTTCTGTATTTCCTGATATGTGCCGTCGGCACATTTTGTCAGGTTTACGATGGCTTTCACATCGCCCGTAGCCACTTCCATAACGATGGCTACACCCACGTTGCCGTCAATCTTGTACAGTTCCTTTAGCACAGCGCGTTCAGCCAGATCCTGCATCGAAACATCGATGGTGGTCACTATGTCGGCTCCGTTTTCGGGTGGAGTATCGGTCAGATACAGATATTTGTTGAGCACCTTGCGACGGTGGCGTATGCCCTTGTCGCCTCGCAGCAGCGAGTCGTAGTGCTGTTCAAGTCCGCATTGTGCCGAGTCAATCTCGCCGTACATCTTGCCTATAGTGCGTTGTGCGAGCGATCCGTAAGCCAGCTTGCGTGCGTTGAACTCCTCAACGTGAAATCCGCTGCGGTTCTTTCCGAGTCTGAACACCGGCAGTTTCTTCACTTCCGAGTATGTGCTGTAGTTGACACGGCGTTTCCATATAGGCCAGTGTGCCTTGTTCTTCTCGTAGCCTTCCATGAGGTTACGGTGGAATTCCTCTGCCGACTGGTCGGGGAATATGGCGTTGAGTCCCATGCAGATGGAGTCGAGTTTCTCGATAAAAAGCGTGTCCTTGCCAGCCTCGCGCATGGCTCTGTAGTCGATGTACAGCTTGTATTGCGGTAGCGACGATGCCATAAGCTGTCCGTCGCAGCTAAGGATATTGCCTCTGACGGGTGGAGTTTCCAGACTGTCTATCTTCACACGGTCGGCCACCTGCATCCAGAAGTCGCGCTTTGCAGTCATCGTATACACCATCTTCGCCATAACCATTGCAGCTACAAAGCTCAGCAATATGGCGATGAAGCTGTATCGTGGCATCATTTTTTTGCTGTCAAACTTGCTCATCTCTGTTCTGTGTTAGGCACGTTTATTATGTATGGCGGCTGTGTTGCTATGTGCAGCGTGCTGTCGCTGCTGGCTTTCAGCTTTTCGAGCACCTTGCTCTCGCGTGTCTGTTGAGTAAGGTCGCTGCTGCTCGACAACGCTCTGTACTTGGCATCCTTAAGCTGCTCGGTCAGGTTGTCGATGAGTATAAGGTCCTGCTGACACTTGTATCGGTTGGATATATACACCACGATAAACAGCACTATAATCAGTATCAGCCATATCTGCTTGCGTATGATGTCGGCGCTCAGAATGTCGCCACCGAGTATTTTGCGCAGCGTGATGTTCTTGGTCAGCGGCATCTCGTCCTCGGTAGTCTGCTCGCGTATGATGGCTCTGAGCGATTGCGTGGTATCCTTCTCCTTGTCCTGTTCTATAGCTTCACCAGTATTGGTCTGCGTGTTGGTTTCATCATTGTTCATAGTCATTGCTTGCTATTCGCCCTTACGCTCGGCTATGCGCAGTTTGGCGCTGCGGCTGCGGGGGTTGGATTGTTGTTCCTCGTCCGAGGGGATAATGAGTTTCTCCACCATGCGGTATGGTGTGTTGGTGCGTCCGAAGAAGTCCTGCTCTACCTTTCCTTCCGGATTGCCCGCCTTCATGACGTTCTTTACGATGCGGTCTTCGAGCGAGTGATATGTGATTACTGACAGACGTCCGCCGGGGGCGAGCAGTTCGGTGGCAGCAGCAAGCATCTCGCGCAGTGCGTCCATTTCGTGGTTCACCTCTATGCGTAGCGCCTGAAACAGTCGTGCCATGTCCTTCTTCTCGCGTTCGCGTTTGAACATCGGCTCCACTACGGCCAGAAAGTCGCTTGTGGTGTTGATGGCTGCCGTCTGTCGTGCATTTGCCACGGCTGCGGCAATGCGTCGCGAGTTCTTCATCTCGCCGTATATGTAGAATATGTCGGCAAGCCGTGCCTCGTCGTAGTTGTTGAGTATGTCGGCAGCCGTCTGTCCGGCGCGCTTGTTCATGCGCATGTCGAGCGGAGCGTCAAATCTGAATGAGAATCCGCGTTCGGCATCGTCGAAGTGGTGCGACGACACCCCGAGGTCTGCCAGCAGGCCGTCTATGTGGTCAACACCATAGTAGCGCATCCAGTTTTTCAGATAGCGGAAGTTGCTGCGTACGAATGTGAACTTCTCGTTAGGGTCGCCTATGTTGCGTTCGGCATCGGCATCCTGGTCGAAGCTGTACAGATGGGCACCCTCTGGCAGTCGGCGCAGTATCTCGCGCGAGTGTCCGCCACCGCCGAATGTCACGTCTACGTATATGCCGCCGGGCTTGATGTCAAGCCCGCTCACGCTCTCGTCGAGCAGAACAGGTACATGATAGCCCTGCGCAGTTGTTATGGTTTGTATATCTTTGGAAGTATCTGTGTACATTACTTTATGCGTATTTGGGGTGTAAAGTTACACAAAAATCCCCGAATGAGTCTACATTTAGGTGTCATTTTTATTAAATCGCCACATTTCTTATATTAAAATGAGCGTATCTGAAAAAGATATGTTATTTTTGCAGCTGATTAGTATTTTATGACAAAATGAACGAGATTTCGGAACATACAATCGACATTGACAGAATTCTCAGCAGCAAGATGGGCAGCAAAGCACGCTTTGTACCTTCGCTGCTTACCAACTGGCTGAAGCGTATCATTCACCAGGATCAGGTCAACGCATTCATCTGGAAGACCCGCGACATGCAGGGCGTGGAGTGGCTTGAGGAATGCGTGCGCTATCTCAAGATGGACATTGAGATAGTAGGCAAGGAGAACCTACCGCCCAAGGACGACGGCAGGCTGTACACGTTCGTCTCAAACCATCCGCTCGGAGGACAGGATGGCGTGGCGCTCGGCTCCATCATAGGCCGCCATTATGACGGACGCTTCCGCTATCTTGTCAACGACTTGCTCATGAATCTGCCCGGACTGGCACCCGTATGTATCGGTATCAACAAGACGGGACGCAACGGACGCGACTTTCCGCGTATGGTTGAGGCGGGATTCAAGAGCGACAATCACATGCTGATGTTCCCAGCCGGACTCAACAGCCGCCGTCAGAAGGACGGAACTATACACGATATCGATTGGAAGAAGACATTCATCGTGAAGAGCGTGGAGTGCCAGCGCGACGTAGTTCCAATACATTTCAGCGGACAGAATTCCAATCGCTTCTATCGCATAGCCAACTTCAGCGACCGCTTCCTGCCGTTTAATCTCGCCATGATATTCCTTGTCGACGAGATGTATCGCAATGTTGGCAAGCATTTCACCATACACATAGGCAAGCCAATACCATGGCAGACCTTCGACCGTTCCCGAAAGCCTGCCGAATGGGCACGGTACGTTGAGGATATTGTGTATGAACTGCCGGGAAAAGGTAAAAAGTAAAAGAGTAAAAAAAGTAAAAGAGTAAAAAGGATAAATACGACCGATACGGTCTGTATGATATTATTGTAGAAGACAATGAAGGAAGAGCCAATAATAGCACCAGTAAGCAAGGAACTGCTCAAGAGCGAACTCACTCCTGAGCGACAGCTCCGTATGACCAACAAGAGCCACAACGAAATTTATGTCATTACTGCCCACAACGCCCCTAACGTAATGCGTGAGATAGGACGATTGCGCGAGATTGCGTTCCGCGAGGCGGGAGGCGGCACCGGCAAACCGTTGGATATCGACGAGTTTGACACGTGCGACAACTGCTATAAACAACTTATCGTGTGGAATCCGGAAGCAGAGGAGATAATAGGAGGCTACCGTTATCTGCTCGGATCTGATTGGGAGATTGGTCCCGACGGACAACCGCTGCTTGCCACGAGCCATATGTTCCACTTCTCCGACAAGTTCCTTAAGGACTACATGCCGTACACGGTAGAGCTCGGACGCTCATTTGTCACTCTGGAGTATCAGAGCACACGACGCGGAGCCAAGAGTCTGTTTGCACTCGACAACCTTTGGGACGGTCTGGGTGCCCTTACTGTCATCAAGCCCAACGTTAAGTACTTCTTTGGCAAGATGACAATGTATCCGTCGTACATCCGTCGTGGACGTGACATGATACTCTATTTCCTCAAGAAGCACTTCGACGACAAGGACAACCTCATCATTCCGCTTAAGCCGCTGAAGATTGAAACGCCCGAGGAAGAACTTGCCAAGCTGTTCTGCGAGGACGATTTCAAGAAGGACTATCTCATTCTCAACCGTGAGATACGTGCCCTTGGCTACAACATTCCGCCACTTGTCAACGCCTATATGTCGCTGTCGCCTACAATGAGACTCTTCGGCACAGCCATCAACTACGGCTTCGGCGACGTGGAGGAGACAGGCATTCTCATTGCCGTTGACGAAATTCTCGAGAACAAGCGCGTCCGTCATATCGACTCGTATATCAAAGAGCACCCGGAAGCTCTGGAAATTACAAGTGGAGCTAATAATATAATCTACCGCGAAAAGTAGTTTTGTTCTAAGTTGAGAGTTGAGAGTTGAGAATTGAAAGTTATGATATGTTTTTGTCAATAACAGACATCATAACATTGCATGATTATCAAAGGTAATCATAACTTTCAATTCTCAACTCTCAACTCTCAATTTTCTAACTCTCAACTCTCAATTTTTTTATTATACAATCGGCAGCGATATGCCTTGTATTTTTTGGTATATGTCGAGCGCAAACACGTCGGTCATACCCGATATGAAGTCTATGACAGCCATGACGCGGGTCTCGAAGTCGGGACTGTTGATGTCATACTGGTTGCTGAATCGCTTGCGCAGCTGTTCCGAGTGAAACTTCTCAGGGCTCACGGCTGCCTCAATCAGGGCGTCCATGAGCGTCTCCATAATCTTATAACCCGACAGTTCCACGTCCAGAACGGGCTTGGAATTGTATATGCGCTGTACGCTCAGCTCGGAGCAATGATGGTAGGCATCGCGCACCGAGGGCGTAATATGGTCGATGAGGCATCCCTGGAGCGTGCCGTTGAGTATCTCGCTCTCGTGCTCGACGAATGCCCGTGCGCACTCGTTTTCAAGTTTTCCAATAGTGCAAGCACGCAGATACACCACCTTCTCGTTGTTGTCGGTGATGCCCTCTTCGTCTATGCGTTTCAGTATTTTCTCTCTTTGGCAATTGTCAAAGAATCCCAGCAGCAGCTGCATGGTCTCGTCAAACGACAGGATACGCAGCTTGTGCGCATCCTCAATGTCCATTATCTCATAGCAGATGTCGTCGGCAGCCTCTACCAGGTACACCAGCGGATGGCGTGCGTAGCGTAGCGGCTCGCCGTCGGCAGACAGTCGGCGTATGCCCAGTTCGTCGGCTATGCGTCGGTAATAATGCTCTTCAAAGCAGAAGAATCCGAACTTACCCTTCTTGCCGGCTGCCATGCTGGAGTAGGGATACTTCACTATGGAGGCAAGTGTGGCGTATGTCATGACAAATCCGCCCTCACGTCGGCCGTGAAAGCGGTGTGCCAGCAGTCGGAAGGCGTTGGCGTTGCCCTCGAAGTGTATGAGGTTGTCCCATAATTCGGGGCTCATCCTGGGCTTCAGCTCCATTCCCTTGCCCTCGCGAAAGAACGCCTGTATGGCTTTTTCGCCTGAGTGTCCGAAGGGAGGATTGCCCATGTCGTGAGCCAGACAAGCTGTGCTCACGATGGTGCCAATCTCCTCAAACAGCGTGCCCGTCAGTTCGGGATGCCTTAGCTTCAACTCACGTGCCACGTCATTGCCCAACGACATGCCCACACTTGCCACCTCAAGCGAGTGCGTGAGGCGGTTGTGTACGAAGACGCTGCCCGGCAGCGGGAACACCTGCGTCTTGTTCTGCATGCGTCTGAAGGGGGCTGAGAAGATGAGACGGTCGTAGTCGCGCTTGAACTCCGACCGGTCGTCGTGGCGTTCGGGATGCCTTACTTCCTGCCCCAGGCGTTTGTTGGATATGAGTTGTTGCCAGTTCATTGTTCGTTATTGTTGTATGTTCTTAGCAACTCTTATGAGTCATGATGTCGAGAACCATGGCGTCGGTCTGGTTCATAGCCTCGGCACCGATGCTTGTAAGGTTGCGTATAGAGCGGTCCACGTCATCGTCGATAATGCCTTCAACCGAGCTTACGCACTTGCCTTCCATCGAAAGCAGAGCCGACAGAAGTGCTGTAGACACTCCCGACGAAATCTTCAGCGAGCAGCTTGGCTTGGCTCCGTCGCATATCATGCCCGTGATGTTGGCTATCATGTTCTTCACCGAGTGGCAGATGTGTGTGTAGTCGCCGCCCATGAGATATGTTATGCCGCAGCTCGAACCGATACTTGCCACCACGCATCCGCACAATGCCGACAGTTTGCCAAGATTTTGCTTGATGTATATGGCTGTAAGGTGGCTCAAGGTGAGCGCGCGTATCAGCTCCTCTTCGGTGTTTTCGTTCTCTACGGCATACACAGCCACGGGATTGGTGGCGCAGATGCCCTGGTTGCCCGAACCCGAATTGCTCATCACCGGAATCATTGCGCCGCCCATACGTGCGTCGCAAGCCGATGCAGTCTTCGATATGATGTGCGAGAATATGGAGTTGCCGAATATGCCGTGGCTCAACGGGCGGTCGATGGTCTTGCCCAGACAGTGGCCGTAGTTGGCCTTCTTCGACTCTTCGGCAGCGCGTATGTTGTAGTCGCGGGTCTTCAGTATGAAGCTTATCTCCTCCTCGGGAGTGGTCATGGCGAAGTCGTACACCATGCGCATGTTGAGCTGGATGTCCTTCTGTTCGGCTGCTCCGGCCTGCGGAGTGCGGCGGTCGAGAATGGCGTTTCCGTCGCGTTCTACATATACTATATTAGTATGCGAATGTGCGATGATGGCTGTTGCCTCGTGTCCCTGTGCCTCGCAGCGTATCTCCACATACAGTTTCTCGGTGATGCCCTGCTTCAGCTTTATGTCGATATGGTCTTCGCTGACGTATTGCTTGCCCTCTTCGAGTGTTTCGCGTGTCAAATCCTTGATTACCTCAAGCTGATATTCCGACTTGCCCACAAGTGCTCCCAATGCTATAGCGATAGGCAGTCCGATCATACCTGTGCCCGGTATGCCCACTCCCATTGCGTTCTTGAGGATATTGGCAGACAGCAACGCTGTAATCTTTTCGGGTCGGCAGCCCAGTGTTTCGGTAGCCTTGGCCACACACAGCGATACACACATAGGTTCGGTGCAGCCTACTGCTGGCACCACTTCGCGGTTGATGAGCGATATAATCTGTTCGCGTATTTGTTTTTCGAGCATAGTAGTATAGACTTGAAGCCCTACTCCCTGCCCTGTGGAGGGGTAGGGGGAAGGGCTTCTTATTTAATGTTTATTTCTTATTATTGTAATTATCCAATCCAGTCTGCAGGAACTTCATGTATTCGTTGATGTCCTCGTCGTACGAGCGGCTGCCTGTCAGAGGCATGCCATCGTTGTCGATAAGTACGTACATAGGCTGTGTGTTCGAGCCGAACTTGTAGCGCTGCAGATAGCTCCACTTGTCGCCTATGGTGCGCAGGGTGCGCTGTGTGCCGTCAGTATCGGTCACTGTCATTGGCTCGGGCAGCGGAGTCTTGTCGTCAACGTACAATGAGATGAGCACATACTTCTGGTTGAGCATGTCAGCCACCTTAGAGTCGGTCCATACAGCGGCCTCCATCTTGCGGCAGTTTACGCATCCGAATCCGGTGAAGTCTACCATTACGGGCTTGCCTTCGAGTCGTGCGGCAGCCATACCGGCCTCAAAGTCCTTGAAGCGCGGGTGCACCTCGTTCTTGTAGAGGTTGAAGTCCTGGGTGTTCATAGGCGGAGCGAAGGCGCTGACAGCCTTGAGCGGAGCGCCCCAGAGGCCCGGAACCATATACATAGCGAACGACAGCGACAGCAGGGCAAGGAAGAACTGCGGCACATTGGTGCGACGGCCTTCGTCGTCGTGTGGGAAGTTGAACATGCCGAGCAGGTACAGACCCAACAGACCGAAGATGATAATCCACAATGCGAGGAATGCCTCACGGTCGAGGATGTGCCATCCGTAAGCCAGGTCGGCTACCGAGAGGAACTTCAGGGCGAACGCCAGCTCGATGAAGCCGAGCACTACCTTCAACACGTTCATCCAACCGCCCGACTTAGGAGCCGACTTGAGCAGTGTGGGGAACATGGCGAACAGTGCGAACGGAACAGCCAGAGCCACTGCGAAACCGAGCATACCGATGGTAGGAGCTACGATGTCGCCCGATGAAGACACGGCTACAAGGAGGAATCCGATGATAGGTCCGGTGCACGAGAAGCTCACGAGCGACAGTGTGAACGCCATGAGGAAGATGCTGATGAAGCCGCTTGTCTCGTCCGACTTCTGGTCGATCTTGTTGCTCCATGATGACGGCAGCGTTATCTCGAACGCTCCGAAGAACGATGCGGCGAACACTACCAGCAGCAGGCAGAACAGGATGTTGAATATAGCGTTGGTAGACAGCGCATTGAGTGCGCTTGCTCCGAACAGCAGCGATACGATCAATCCCAGTGCTACGTATATTACCACGATGCTCACACCGTAGGTGATGGCCTCGCGTATAGCCTTGCGGCGCTCCTTGTTGCGCTTCAGGAAGAAGCTCACGGTCATCGGAATGATAGGCCAGACGCACGGAGTGAAGAGTGCGAGGAGTCCGCCGAGCAGTCCGGCGAAGAAGATATAGAGCAATGAATTGTTCATTGGCTTGTCAAACTTTTCGAGCTGCTTCACCACCGGTGTCCAGAGCTTCTGCAGCTCCGACTTGTCCATGTTGGCTACGGCAGCCACAGCAGCCGAGTCGGCGGCAGCGTTGGCGCTGTCGGCTACGGCCTCTTGGGCAGCAGTAGGGTCGAGTGTGGCGTCGGCAAGGGCTGCATCACCCTCCTTGGCTTCTGCATTGGCGTCGGCCTTAGCCTCTGCTTTGGCTGCAGCAGCGTCTACTGCGGGCGATTTTCCCTTATTGGCGAAGTCTACAGTAGACGGTGGCATGCACGACTGGTCGTTGCATGCGCCATACTCCAGGTAGCACTTGATGTTGTGCTCGGGCTTGGTGAACTTGATCTTCTGTACAAACTGTGCTGAGTTCTCAAAGTAGCGCAGCACCATTCCGAACATGTCGTCCATCCTCGAAATCTCGTGTCCGCGTGGTGTCAGCTTGCCTACGAGCTCTATACCGTCCTTCTTGTCGAAGTGGATGGTAGCCTCGGTGGGGCCGTCGTTGCCAAGATTGGTTGAATACACGTGCCATCCGCTTTCGATTTTTCCGGAGAACACGATCTCGGCTTCGGCTGTGCCGTTAGTCTTAAGATGAGCTGTGAACTTCACAGGGTTTGCCATCTGTGCATTGCACAGTATCGTCACAAAGAGCAACATGGCAACAGACATCAATTTTTTCATTGTGTACATTGGATTTGTTCAAAAATAATTCGTGGGTATAACTGTTGGAATTAGCGTTTCGCTTGATTGTTTTGATTTAGTAGAGCGGTACTCCCACCGGGAATCGAACCCGGATCAAAGGTTTAGGAAACCTCCGTTCTATCCATTGAACTATAGGAGCGGCCTTATTTTTATGCGTTAATCATACTGTGTGAACGTGCAAATTTACTTGTTTTTTTTCTGAATGCGAAAAGAAAACGCCGTTTTTTCACTTCATCACGCGTTTAACGTCGTCGATGGTGCGGTCGAACGGTCCGGTGTGCTCCAGCTTCAGTGTGCACATGGCAGCGGCAAAGCGTCCCGACTCGTCGTAGCCCATGCCCTGGGCACGACACCACAGATAGCCTGCCGAGTAGGTGTCGCCGCAGCCCGTGGCGTCGACGATTTCCTTGGGCTTGTAGGCAGGAATGTCGTAGAACTTGCCTTCGGCGAGTATGATGCTGCCCTCGCTTCCCAGTGTGACGCACACCTCCTTCACGCCCCATTCTGCCAGTTGCAGTGCCGCCTGGCGTGGGTCTGTGAGTCCGGTTATCACCTCCATCTCGTGCTCGTTCACCTTTATTATATCTGTATGGGCGAGTATCTTGCGCTTGTCTGCCCAATCTATGGCATACACTTTCTCTCCGCGCACCTCACGCAGATAGCCCTGCGCGTCGATGGAGATGCGTCCCTTGGTAGACAGATATTCCACTACTTCGGGCGAGAAGTCGTCGCTCAGCAGCGAACCGAGGTGATACACGCGTGCTTCTACGTTGCTCATCTCGTCGATGGTGAACGGATCGGCACGTTCGAGCACGCGCTGTGTGCGGTCGTTCATGTCCTCGCCGTATTTGTTCTCGAAGTATACGGTGTGGCGGCTGGGGAATGTCAGCACGTCGATACCGGCTGCGCGCATGTCGTCTGCCGACTGCATTTCGCTCTCGCCCAGCTTCGTCACGAGCTGAAACGACACGTGCTGTGGCAGGTGGTTGAGCGCGTACGAGAAGTAGAACGATGTTCCGCCAGCCATATATACGGTCTGTCGCGGTGTGATGATTTTGTCTTTTGTTATGTGGCCTACGCAACAAATATCTTTCATTTGTATTGTTGTTTCTTTATTGTTGTTTATGTCTGTTGTGTGTCGCAGCCGTTTGGAGTGACGCTTTGTAATGTTACATTGACGTTACGACGGTGCAAAAGTACTGAAAAATGACGATTTGACAAAAGTTTTTCCGCTGCTAAATATTATTTATTGAACTTTCGCAAGTTCAGAAGTTATAGAATTTAAAGAAGTTATAGAATTTAAAGCCGTATGTCTTATAGCTGAATATTCAGCAAAAAGAGTAATGGCTATAAATTCTAGCGACCGTAGGGAGCGCTAACTTCTTTAACTTCAGAATTCTCTGAACTTGCAAAAGTTCAATTTATTATTTATAAAAGGATTTCATAATAGTTTTCGCGCGTTATTGTATTGTATTCGGCATCGGGATAACTGCGTGCGAACGAGGGCGGCACCGAATAATAATTGCCAAATCCAAGAATCTTTAAATATTTATGGAATTGATTCCTTAAATCTTTGAATATTTATGGAATTGAATCCAAGAATATTTGAATATTTATGGAATTGAGGTGTCGTGGAGGGGCGTTTTGTGTAGGCTGGTATGGCGCTTTTTGTAGGCTGATGTAGTGTTCTTTGCCCTTCCCTCAAAAAAAAGGAGTCCTTTTGGCTTGCAAAAGGACTCGTTTTGGTCTGCAAAAGGACTCCTTTTACAACTCAAAAGGACCCCTTTTGCAAGCCAAAAGGACTACATTTGAAATTGCATACTACAACGGCCTGGATTTCATGCCATTACAGCCGTTTGATGCCCATTACATATACTCGCCGAAATCGGTGAGTCGCATGTCGCCCTTCTTTGTAAGAGTGTCGTGGAAGGCGAAGGCTGCACGCAGGGCGCAAGGCTCGTGTCCTTGCGACGCAATGCGCTGATAGTCGCGCAGCAGCGGACGATAGTCGGGGTGTGCGCAGTTGTTTATTATCTCTTCGGCGCGACGTGCGGGACCCTTTCCGCGCAGGTCGGCAATGCCCTGCTCGGTTATGATGATGTCCACATCGTGCTCGGTCGAGTCGATATGGCAGCACTGTGGCACGATAGCGCTTATACATCCGTTCTTGGCAGTGGACGGTGTGTAGAATATACTGATTGATCCGTTGCGCTCGTAGTCGCACGAGCCGCCGATGCCGTTCATCAGTTTCGAGCCGCATACGTGCGATGAGTTCTCGTTGCCGTATATGTCACACTCCAGAGCGGTGTTCATTGCTATCACTCCGAAGCGGTGAATCAGTTCGGCAGAGTTGCTCAGCTCGCTCGGACGCAGCGTTATGCGCGAGCGGAAGTAGTCGATGTTGTCGTAGACACGGCGCAGACACTCGTTGCTTACGGTCATGGCTGCCACCGAGGCGTGCGCGATCTTGTCCTCAAGCATCATGTCGATGATGGCGTCCTGCACCACCTCGCTGAACACTTCGAGCCGGGGCAGCTGTGCGTTCTTGCCTATGGCCTGCATCACGGCGTTGCCCGTGACGCCCACACCGCTCTGTATGGGGAACATAGTGGGCGGGATGTGGCCCTTGCGGATGTCGCTCAGGAAGAAGTCGACAACGTGGTTGCCGATGGCTTCGGTCTCGGGCGTGAGCGCCTTGAACGAGCGTGCCTCCTCCGGGATGCAGCATTCCACTACGCCCACGAGCTTCTGCGGGTCGAGTTCGAGGTATTCCTTGCCTATGCGTCCGCCCACCGTGACGAGCGGGATGGGCTGGCGGTTGGGATATTCGGCACATTCGTACTCGTCGTGCAGATGGCGCACGCGCGGGTCGTGGAATGTGTTGAGCTCAAGGATTACGCGTTTGGCTATCCGGACGATAGTAGGCACGATGCCGTCGGCTGATGTCAGGAATATGCGCATGCGTCCGCCCACCTCCTCGATGGCAGACACCTCGATGATGGCCCAGTCGATAGGTCCGTAGAATCCACGACGCAGACGCTCTGCCATGTGTCCGAGGTGCATGTCCTCGTAGTCTATCTCGCCCATGTTGGCGTGACGGCGGAAGTCGGCATTGGTAGAAAACGGTGCGCGGAACTTTATAGCCTGGGCGTTGGCGAAGTCGCCCTCCAGACTCTGGCACGACGATGCGCCGGTGATAATGCCCACCTTGAACGGGCGACCGGCCTCATGTTCGCGCACGGCACGCTGCGACAGCTCGCGTATCACAGCCTTAGGCACGCCGTTGGGCGTAAATCCGCTGAACCCGATGTTGTCGCCGTCGTTTATCATTGCCGCCCCTTCGGCAGCCGTAATCTTTCTGTATGACATATCCTGATAATTATATGTATGTTTATTTATATATAAAATAATGTGTATATTCTTTGTCCTTTGGAGTTGCTTTTGTAATTTTGTAGCATTAAACCGACGGCAAAGGTACACATAATGTTGCATAATTATGCGTATATACAAACAAAATGTATAAATATTTATGCAAAGGCTGTCGTTTTGGTAATAAATACGTATGAATATGCAGATAAATACTCCGACACCGCCGTTATGCCCTCATTCTGTCGCTATTGAGCGGCTGAGCATAGGCTACGCCGCGCGCCATAAGCGGCACGTAGTGGCTGACGCACTGGAGGCGCATGCCGAGGGTGGCACGCTCACGTGTCTGATAGGCCGCAACGGTTCGGGCAAGTCGACATTGCTGCGCACCGTGGCACGATTGCAGCCCAAGTTGAGCGGTAGGGTAGAGCTGGGCGGAAGGGACACGACAACCTTTAGCCCCTCGCAGTTGGCACATACGCTCGGCGTAGTGCTCACGTCGCGCCCCGATGCGTCCAATATCACCGTAGGCGAGGTTGTGGCGATGGGCAGAGCGCCCTACACGGGGTTCTGGGGCAGGCTCAGTGATGCCGACCATAGGATTGTCGACGAGGCGATGAGCAGCGTCGGCATCAGCCACATGAGCCACAGACGCGTGTGCAGCCTTAGCGACGGCGAGTGTCAGAAGACCATGATTGCAAAGACACTGGCGCAGCAGACACCTTATATATTATTGGACGAGCCTACGGCTTTTCTCGACTTCACGGGCAAGGTGGAACTGATGCTGCTATTGCGCAGGCTCGCCCACGAGCAGGGCAAGACCATACTGATGTCGACACACGACCTCGAAGCGGCTCTGCGCACAGCCGACCGCATGTGGATTCTTGCCGATGGAGCCATTACGCAGGGCTCTCCGCACGAGCTGGCAGAGCGTGGCGACATCGAACGGTATATCGGCAGACACGACGTAAGGCTCGACCGCCAGACGCTGCAACTTACTATCAATACAGAATATTAAAACAAATAAAAATACAGAATTATGGAAAACAACTTCATGCAAATCATCAAGACACGCCGCTCGTGCCGCCACTATCGCGACGAGCAGGTTGACGACCAGCTGCTCCATACCGTTATGGAGGCTGGTACTTACGCTCCGACGGGTCACGGAACGCAGGATCCGCAGATTTGGCTGTGCAGAACCCTGCACTCAAGCAGCGTCTGGCTGCTCTCAATGCCCAGATCATGGGCGTGGACAGCAATCCCTACTACGACGCTCCTACCTATCTGCTCGTGTTTGCATCAAAAGACAATCCCAACGCCTTTCAAGACGGATCGTGCGTGCTCCAGAATATGATGCTCGCAGCACACGCTGTGGGGCTGGGTACTTGCTGGATCAACCGCGAATATCAGATGTTTCAGACCGAAGAGGGCCGCAAACTGATGGAGGAGATGGGCATCGCAGCCGACCGTATCGGCATAGGAGCACTCTCGCTGGGCTACCCCTCGCGCGAGCCGAGAGAAGCCAAACCACGCAAGGAAGACTGGATAAAGGTGATAAAATAACTCCATGGGGGTTAATTAAACCTAAATTAATGGTCGGTTTGCGGTCGCTTCAAGAATAGATGAGTAACTTTGTAGTTACTTAAGTCAGTGGCTCGAAACAACAATCAATAACAATAACAACTTTTATTAAAAACATGAAAAAGAGAAACTATTTACTCCTGTCAGCAGCCTCAGTGCTGTTCATGGCATCATGCTCGAAGATGGGGCCTCTCTCGGCCGACAACTTCACCGTTACACCCAACCCGCTCGAATCACAGGGTGGCAAGGTAGCCGCTACCGTTAACGGCACATTCCCCGAGAAATACATGAAGAAGAAGGCCGTAGTGACCGTAACTCCCGAGCTGCGCTACGCCAACGGTCAGGTAGCCAAGGGCCAAAGCGCCACATTCCAGGGCGAAAAGGTTATGGGCAACGACCAGACTATATCATATAAGGTGGGCGGTCGCTACACAATGAAGACATCTTTCGACTATGTTCCGGAGATGCAGAAGAGCGACATGTACCTCACTTTCGACGCTCGCAAGGGCAAGAAGGTGTACAACGTACCTGCCGTTAAGGTGGCAGACGGCGTTATCGCCACTTCAGAACTCTATCGTCGCACACTGGCTTCGGAGAACGGCGTAATCGCTCCCGATACATTCCAGCGCGTCAACGCTAAGAAGCAGGAGGCCAACATCAAGTTCCTCATCAACCAGGCCAACATCCGCAAGAGCGAACTCAAGAACAACTCTGTACAGGAGTTTATCGAGATGCTCAAGAAAATCAACGCCGACCGCGAGGGCTTCAACATCCAGAACGTAGAAATCCAGGCTTACGCTTCACCTGAGGGTGGCGTTAAGTTCAACGACAAGTTGGCTGGCCAGCGTAAGAACCAGTCGGAGAAGTATGTCAAGAGCACTCTGAAGAAGACCAAGGTAGACGCTGCTCTCGACGCTCACTATACCGCTCAGGACTGGGAAGGCTTCCAGAAGCTCGTTGCAGCAAGCAACCTTCAGGACAAGGACGTAATCCTCCGCGTGCTCTCAATGTATGAGGATCCGCAGGAACGCGAGCAGCAGATCCGCAACATGTCGGCCGGTTTCCAGGAGCTTGCCAACGGTATTCTGCCCGAACTCCGCCGTTCTCGCCTCATCATCAACTACGAGACAATCGGCCGTTCGGACGAGCAGATCAAGGAGCAGTACAAGAACGACGCATCTAAACTGAGCGCCGATGAACTGCTTTATTCAGCTACTCTCGACGAGACTCCAGCCAAGCAGGAGGAGATCTACAAGAAGACTGTAGAGGCTTATCCTAACGATTACCGCGCATACAACAACCTCGCAGCTCTGGCTCTTGCCAAGGGCGACAAGCAGGCAGCACAGCAGTATGCCGCTAAGGCAGCTCAGCTGGGCAGCGATACTCCTGAGGCTCAGGCCAACCTCGGCCTTATCTCGCTCATCAACGGCAACGTTCAGGATGCTGAGCGCGCAATCTCTAAGGGTGCAAACTCTGAGAATGTGAAGGCAGCTCTGGGCGCTCTGAACATCGCTAAGGGCAACTATGCACAGGCTGAGAGCGACTTCGGCAAGACAGCAAGCAACACTGCTGCTCTGGCACAGATTCTTAACAAGAACTATGCAGCCGCTGCCAAGACTCTCGACAAGGTTGATAACCCCAACGCTATGACCGATTATCTGCACGCTATCGCTGCAGCACGCCGTGGCAACAAGTTCGCTGCCGCTTCTTATCTTAAGGAAGCTCTCCAGAAGGACGCTTCTCTTAAGGAGTATGCCGACAACGATCTGGAGCTGAAGCTTCTGAAGTAATCATACAATAAAACAAAGCCCTACCCCCGGCCCCTCCCCAATAGGGAGGGGAGTGATATGCCTTATTACTTGTATTTTGCCAGATATAGCCTTCCGTTATAGGAAACTTTGGCAGTAATAGCATACTACTCCCCTCCCTACGGGGGAGGGGTCGGGGGTGGGGCTTCCTTCTTTTATATACAGAATGAAACACTTATATATCCTTATTCTCGCTGTTCTGACGCTCGCATCGTGCGGAACCGACAGCCGACACTTCAAACTTGAGGGCCGATTGCTCAATCTCAATCAGGGCGAATTCTACGTTTACTGCCCCGACGGAGCCATGCGCGGACTCGATACTATAAAGGTTCAGGCTGGACGATTCTCGTACACCACCGAGTGCGATGCCCCCAAGACGCTCGTAATAGTGTTCCCTAACTATACCGAGCAGCCCGTCTTTGCACAGCCCGGAAAGAGTGTGGACATCAAAGGCGACGCTTCACACCTCAAGGAGATGACCGTCAAGGGCACAAAGGACAACGAGTTGATGAACAAGTTTCGCGAGCAGATACACTCAGCTTCGCCTCCTGAGGTGCTGAAGGCTGCACAGCAGTTTGTCACGGATCATCCCGAGAGCATCGTGTCGACCTATCTTGTGCGCCGATACTTCATCGAAACCGAGACGCCGGATTTCGCTACTGCGTCGCGTCTCATCAAGGATATATCAGCCAAACAGCCTGATAACGGATACGTCGGACAGTTGAAAGCAATGGTCAAGGGACGCGTTCCTGCTGCTGGCGGAGCTCTTCCTAAGCTCAATGCGCGTGACATCAACGGCAAAGCAGTAACAACTGCCACGCTCAAGAAGACTCCCATCACCGTAGTCATGGCATGGTCAACGTGGAACTACACTTCGCTCAGCATGCTCCGACAGATGTCTCAGCGTGCCAAATCATCCGAAGGACGCATGTCGGTGATAGGTATCTGCCTCGATCCGTCGCTGTATAAGTGTCGCACTACAATCAAAAGCAACGACATAACCGATGCCACCATCATCTGCGATGGCAAAATGGTGGACGGAACTGCCTACAATCAGCTGGCAATGGTGGCGCTGCCCGACAACATTCTGATTGTGAACGGACGCATAAAGGAACGCTCGCTCACTATGTCAAACCTCATTGACGAACTCAACAAGTTGGATAAGTAAGGCATCCGTAGCCCATAAAACCACATTTTTTGGTGCTCTGCGATAACGTTTTGGTACTCTTTGACAACTTTTTTGAAGCCCTGCGATAACTTTTTTGCTCACAACACGGTATATTCTAAATATTTTTTATACCTTTGCACTCGCTGAAAAGAGCGC
>ULYE01032105.1_pt1 | contig 47696 bp, 34 predicted proteins | sample 1961921 | NCBI WGS metagenome assembly ULYE01 (sample SAMEA4835856, study PRJEB28245) | human gut metagenome | biome: gut microbiome; material: fecal sample | place: Denmark | collected 2008 | reverse complement strand
TGAAATTCCGAGTTTCATGCGAAATTCATTTCGCTTTTGTTCTCAAATGGCTTGGCGCGTCTCAGCCGCGTCATACATTAAGTCCTACGTTTTACGTCCGAAAACGAGGACTGAGGGATATCAAGCGATAGAATTGTAGAATACATTATTGTCTTGTTCAATTCTTTAGATGCATTCTCTCTTATTTTGTTAGAATAAACATACAAGGATATACGTATGATAGATATTGATGAAATCGTTCGGCTTTTAGAGAAACGTCCATTAGACACTTTAATTTATTCTGCAGATGAAGATAGATTTCTTAATGAAGAAGAAACCAGAGGATTTGATCTTTCCCTGGACGAAGATGGCTTTTGCTATTTTTATGGATCTTCCACATGCTATAAAGTGGCTCGTATCGTTTTCCGTGGTAAGCATCGTGACATATTTCCCAAGGCGCCATCCTCCTATTCTTATAAGAAATGGTTCGAAACGATTGAAAAAGAACATCTTGAGAAGGAGTGGTTCCATGAACTTCGCCAAGCTCTTGCAGAGAATGTCACAGAATTCGTCAAATATTATGGCCTTCAAGAGATAGAGACTCCTCGTCATTTCTATGATGACATCAAGAAAGAACTGATGATTTTTGAAAAGGCTCATTATGAAAAAAGATATTGTGATATGGTTCTATTTCATCTTAGAACGCATTACGAAATTGTCCCTTTCACGATTCTAGGCAATGCCGGTAACGTCTTTGGCATCAGCTTCTATCCAAGCGACGATGAAGGAACGTGTTTCATGAGAACCCAAACCAACGACATTCTCCATATTGATCAAGGCACCCTCTCTGCTTTGTCTAACATGCTTTCGTTCTATTTTGAGAAAGACAAAGGGGAAAACTTTGGGGTCCCATATAATCCTTTTGGGAAAGATAATCGTTATACGTCTTTATATATGACAAACGGTTCTTTCATGAGAATGTATCTTCCTAAATCTGTCGCCATCCGTGCGTTAGATTTCTTAAAAACAGCGAATTTACTGACGCCTCTATTTGATAAAACGAGAGGAAAAGAAATCATCATGGAACGTTTCTACGATGTCTATTTAGACATAGATAGAAAAACCAGCATGATATTCGATAAGGATATGGAGGAAGACTCTAGAATTGTGCTTATTCCAGAAATTAATCCTTCCTATTTCCCCGAGGAGAGATATACCTATGTTTCTAAAGGAGAATGGGACGTAACCATCCGTGCTTTGCCAAATTATTTTTATGAAAAAGATGGCTCGCCTAACTGTGGACATTTCGGTTTCATTTGCCTGATATGTGACCATAAAACGGGACGCATTCTTATGAATGAAATGGGGGAGGCAGCGAACTTCCGTCTATTTGATGACCTTGTTCTCCATATGGCAAAGAAACTCAAAGGAATGCTCATCCCTAAAAAATTATATGTGGATACTTATCTTGATTTTGTCTTCTTTCAAACTTTCTTTGGCGTAGACTATGACAAAGGCGAGGTTGATATCATCCCATCTGCAACTTATCTAGCAACGGATGACGCGTATGATGAGATGGTGAATTTCCTTTCTAAAGCTGAGGAAAATGGCCTCGAGGATGATTTCTCTGAAGAAAAAGTTTATAAGTCTTAAATGAATTAGAAACGGAATAAATCATCTAATGTAATCACGTTAGAGAGTATGGAGGAATATTCGTTCTTATAGATGCCATATGCGGTTACCAAAGTATTTCTAATAGAAATCTTTTTGGAAGCTTTCTCCATAATGGCGCTTGCTTAAAAACAGGGTTATTTATCGCGTGAAAGACCGAGACCGCCTTTGATTCACACCAACCTTTTTGTAAATAGTGTTAAAAAATAAAAAAGAGGGGAGACGTGTATCAATATAACACGTTCCTCTCTTAGAAAAATATACGAAATTAGATTTCCTCAACGTAGGAGACATAGTCTAAAGAAGAAAGAGCTTCAACGATTTCTTTATGCTTGCCCGCTTTCTTATTCTTTAAGGTCAAAGAAAGAGTGTAAACACTTAAACCTGTTCCTAAATAGGCGCTATTTAACTCCAAATCATCAATACGGATATCTAATTTACGGAGGGTAAAGACGATATCTTGCAATTTCGTTTTATCTTTTAATTCAAGATGGATTTCGAAATGGTTCGATTTATTCTTTAAGAAGATTTCGAGCATCGGGAAGAAAATCAAAATAACGAGCATCAAAGCGGCAAGAACGATTGCCACAAGGTAGTAGCCTAAACCGATGACAATTCCTAAAAGAAGGCAAAGCCATAAAGCGACAGATGTCGTTAAACCTTTGATTTGTTTTTTTGCGCTAAAGAGAATGGAATTACCACTGATGACAACCCCACCTAATATGGCAAGGCCGGAGAATAAATACAAAGAAGTGTCACCGCTTTTTACCAAAGCTATGTCTAAAACAGCGCAAACAGTTCCTAATAATGTAATAAGGATAAAGGTTCTTAAACCTGCGGAATGACGCTTATTGGATCTTTCCCAGCCAAGGAGAGAGGCAAAAAGAATCGAAATCACAAAACGGAAGAGAATGGAGTAAAAAGATAATTCACTAGACCAATCTCCAAGTAATTTTGCAAGTGGATCAATAAAGTTTGTAGTGTTCATAATTGTTTTCCTTTCATTGATGGAAACGAGGACCGTTTCCGCCGTAATAATAATCTTCTGATGCCTCTAGGAAGGCTTTCTCTTCCTCAGATATCTCATATTCCTGGTGTTTTGGCATTTCTTTTTGAATCTCTTTGATTTCAGCAATCAAGGAATTAATTCTTTCCTGCCGAGGATCGATGTTTGTCTCTTGAACAGGAGGATTCGTAACTTCAGGAGATGCTGCCCCATCTTTTGAATAGGATTTAGATAGATAAAGAGATAACTTTGCACAAGCGGGGCCGATTAATTCGTAGAGGACGCTGGATGCAAGAATGATGGTTTCTAAGGCATTACCTTCCTCTCCTCCAAGAGTTCTTGCTCCTAATGCTGCTAATCCAATGGCAACACCTGCTTGAGGAATAAGGGCTAACCCTAAATAGTTTCGCACCTTCTTATCTTTCTTAACGGTAAGACATCCTAAGTAAGCTCCGCCATATTTGCCTAAGATACGAACGAAGAAATAAACAACGCCAATAACGATAATTGGTACGGCTCCTATCGAAGAAGAGGAGAATAAGGCACTTAAATCAAATGAGACTCCTGATCGTACAAAGAAGAGCAAAAGGATAGGAGGGGTGAAGTAATTTAACTGCTTGAATAACTTATCGTCTTTCGTCAAGTTGATATAAACCATACTCATGCACATGCAACCTAGCAATGGGGATACATCAAATAAAGAGCATAAGCCACAGAAAGAGAACAAGACGGCAATTGAAATAATCAAACGATTATCTGTAGAACGTTTCTTTGGCATAAGCCATTTCATTAATAGGCCACAAAATCCCCCAATTAACAAGGCCGCTAGATTAAAACCGATTGGTTTAAGGATGCTAACGACATTGAAACTTCCTGAGGAAACGGCAACGGAGATGGATATTGCTACGCTATAGGCCAATAATCCGACAACATCATCAAGAGCAACAACTTGAAGAAGAGTATCAACAAACTCACCTTGAGCATGCGTTTGTCGAATCGTCATCATTGTTGAAGCAGGAGCGGTTGCAGCCGCTAACGCGCCTAATACCAAAGAGAAGGATAAATCTAATCTTAATAAGAAATAAGAAACCAAGAAAACAAGGATGGTAGCTAACAACGCCTCAAAGACAGTGATGATAATCACCTTTGGACCATTCTTCTTTAAAACATCAATTTGAAAGAATTCACCTGTGCTAAAAGCAATAAAAGCCAAAGCAATATCCGCTAAGAAGGAACTTCCTTCTACAAAGGAAGAAGGAATTAAATTCAAACAAAACGGGCCAATTAAGATACCAGCTACGATATAAGCCGTGACATTAGGAAGACGTAGCAACTTTGTTAGACGTGTCAGTAAAAAACCTGCAAAAAGCATGATTGCAATGGAAATGATGCTGATACTGACTGGTGACGTGATCCCTAAAGAATCATAAATAGAATTCATTTGTTACCCCCTTCCATATATAAAAAGAATTTGTCGTTTTTCACTCTAACGACAATGTGGATTATAGACAAATAAAAAATAAAAACATATTATGTATACACATTCAAACATAAATAAACGTTATGGAGGCGAGAAAATGACCGATGCAAAATTAATCACTTTGATCACTTTAGCCGAAAAGAAGAGCTTCACGAAAACAGCAGAAGCACTTTCTTTGACCCAACCAGCCGTCTCTCATCACATTCAACAACTAGAAAATGAACTAAATACCAAACTCGTTATTCGCAATAAAAGCGAAATAATTTTGACAAAAGAAGGCGAAATAGCGGTAGATTTTGCCAAAAAGATTATTGGTTTATATAACAAGATGACAACTTCCATCTTAGATAAGGAGAATCATTTTACGAATCTAAGGATTGGCGTTACCCATACCTCTGAATCTAATATCATCATGATCGTTTTGGCCAAAATAAGTGATTTATTAGGCAATATGAATATAACGGTTATTACTGAGACCATAAAAAACATTTATGAAATGTTAGATAATTACGAGATTGATATTGCTATCGTTGAAGACAAAGCCAATCCAGAAAAATTTAACTCTCTTCTTCTTGATACAGATTCCTTAGTATGTATTCTTTCTAAAGACAATCCATTGGCTAAGAAAAACGTCTTAACGATGGATGATTTAAAGAAATCTAAGATGATTCTTCGTCTTCCTGATTCTGCTACGAGAATGCAATTTGATTCGACGCTTGTTTCCATGAACGAATCTATCCATCGTTTTAATGTCATTTTGGAAGTGGATAACATTGCAACCATTAAAGCCCTTGTTCGTAAGGACCTTGGCATTTCCATTTTGGCGAAGAGTGCTTGCATTGACGAGATTAATAAAGGAAAACTAAAAGCTCTTCCGATCGAAAACCTTTCAATGGTTAGAGAAACTAACCTTGTATATAAAAAATCCTCTGACTATCAAGACGTCCTAAATGCTATATACACGACATATCAAAAGATTAAGAATCAACAAAATTAATTCACTCAGGAATTTTACGATTATTGTTCTCCTTTTGTGATTGCTTCGTATTCCTTTACGACATTTATACTTACATAAATATTCATTGACATTCATTGAAAGCGCTTTTAAATAAAGTCGTTTTTATTTCAAAGGAGAAAAATAATGAAAAACAAAAACAAGGTGTTTGTTCTCTCTTTGTCGACGTTGTTACTTCTTTCTTGTCAAGGAGAATCACAAAAATCAGCTTCTAGTGAAGAAAGCGAGCCTGCTTCCTCACTTGTTTCTTCCGAAAAGGAGAACTCTTCTACGGAAGAGATTAAAGGAGATGCCAATTTTGGCTTATCTGAAGACAAAACTTATTTTATTTTGAAAAAGTGCCCAGAAGCTTTGGCTAAAACGTATGAAGTGCCTGCAACTTATAAAGGGCTTCCGGTTAAGGAGATTACCAAGGACGCTTTTATGAACTGCATCCTCTTAGAAAATCTCATCATCCCTAATAGCGTCACGAAGATTGCTAAATACTTTTTGACAAACAATGCTTCTAAACTGAAATCTTTAAGCATCCCTTTCATCGGAGAAACAGCAGATGATACCAAAGGATATCTTGGGATGTTATTTGGGATAGGGGATGTCACAGGGAAAAATTTTACTCAAGTATACGCCTCTAATTTCCAAACCTTGAAAATTACCAATCAACCGATTTTGCCAGCAGGTTTACTTGCGGGTTCAGAAACCTTGCAAACCGTTGTCATTGAAAACTGTGAAGAGATACGTACTGGTGCTCTTCAAAATTTAAGTGAGTTAATAAGTCTCTCTTTGCCAGACGGGCTTAAGAAAATTGGAATCGGCGCTTTTGCTAGCGATGTAAAGCTTGCCTCTTTAACCATTCCTGATTCCGTAACGGACATTGATGCACAAGCTTTCTATCGCTTACCTTTTGAAACCTTTAAACTTCCAAAATCGCTAACGAATTTCACCTATTATCAAGACATGCCAAATTTGAAGGAATGGCAAATAGATCAAGATAATGAGCACTTTGTTGTTGAAGATGGCGTTCTTTATAGCAAAGATTTTAAAACTCTTATAAACGTTCCTGCCAAGAAAGTCTTAGACGGATTCTCTTTAAAGAGCAGTGTAACGGAAATTGGGAAATACGCCTTCTCAGCGACGGGGGTTACGAATATTGATCTTAGTAATGTTAGCAAAATAAATTCGTTTGCTTTCTTCCTCGCTCCAGCTTTAACGAGCGTAACTTTCGGTAAAGGTCTCTCCTTTATTGGTTCTCAGGCATTTGCCTCATGTACTTCACTTACAAATGTTGCCTTCTCTGAGACAACGACAAGTGAATCTTTCGCGTGGGAAAACCTTGTTTTCTCTTCTTGTAACAAGCTTACAAAGATTCTTTTGCCAAACTACATCCATGACATACCAAGTTCTACTTTCGCATCGTGCACTTCCTTAAGTGAAATAACCATTTCCGGACATCTTAAGAGCATTGGACTCTTAGCGTTCAGCAAAACTGCCATTACAGAATTAGAAGTGACTTTTATGGATGAAGGAAGTATCGGTAGCAGCATTTTCAAAAATGCCCCGATAAGAAAATTCGCCTTACATTTTGAAGAAAATGTAAAAACGTATCCAACCATTTCTTCTTTAGGATTTGCTGGAACTCCAACGATTGCCGTTGATACCGAAGAAATCGCTACTTCTTTAAAGAGCGCATGGGCGAATTGTCCAGAAGTCGCAGCTCTTATTCTTGCTCCTGGCAAAATTTCGGAAGAGTTTGTGATCGAAGAAAACACCTTGGTTAAATATGACGCGAGCAAATCAAGCGATCCAACGAAAATCATCATCCCTGATACGGTAACCGCCATTAACGCGAACGTTTTCTCTAACTTAAAAGAAGTGAAGTATATTTATGTTCCTAGCAGCGTGGTTTCTGTTGCCACAAAAGCTTTTGCGGGATTAGGCAACCTTCTTGTGATGGAGTTTGGACATGAAGATTTATCAAGCATAAAAACATCAGGCTATTTTTATGCCGCATTTGGACAAAATAACGAAAGCATGAAATGCGTTTATGCTTTAAAGAATCAAACGCAAACAAACAAATTCGTTGAACTTTCTGGCATATATGGAGAAAGCCTAATCGCAACGTCTCAAGATGATTTCGTTGCTGATTATACGAATTCCGAGGTTTATAACGCTTCCGAGACAACACTTTTGTTAAATCACTCCAATGCGACTACTTATACGTTCAAAGACACAGTTACAAAGGTGGGGAAATTTGCTTTCGAAAAGCAAAGCAAACTTCAAAGTGTTGTTTGGAACAACGTTACAGAAATCGGACAATCCGCTTTTAAAGAACGTAGAGGACTAAGCGAACTTACTTTTGGCGAAAAAATCGTTAAAATCGGTTCTTCTGGCTTTAATAAGTGCTCTGGATTGACTTCACTTGCTTTCCAAGGGGCGACAGAAATAGACGACAACGCTTTCTTCGGAGATGAAGACAATGCCTATACCATCACCTCTTTGGACTTTGGAAAGAAACTGACAAAGATTGGTTCTTGCGCTTTCTCCTATGCTCTTTCGAGCGTTGAAGTGCTCATTCCTGCTTCTTGCAAAGAAGTCATTTACGATGCTTTCGATTACTTCTCTGATCAAGAAGATGCGGCAATCTATTTTGAAAACCCTGTGGAAACCTACCAATATGATGATCCCGATAATGGAGTTTGGGTGGACGACTTTATGAGTGCGGCATGGGATAATAACGAAGTGCTTGTTGCTTTCTATAGTGAAACGGCGCCTGCTAATCCAATTGCCAATGATTATCGTTATTGGCATTACGATGCTTCGAATAACAAAGTGCTTTACGAATAAATGGTTCCTTGTTGAGGAAAGACGCGTGAAAACGCGCCTTTTCTTTTTATCTTGAAAATATAAAAGTTATGATTGCTTTTTACAAAAATAATCGAGGAAATTCAGAAAGCAGGTCATCTCTTGTAGATGCTGCTCATATTTGTTTTTCCTCATAAACAAAAATGCCTCCGCCATGTTTCTTTCATGGCAGAGGCTTTGCTGGAATATTCCTAAATATTAACGCTTTCTTTGAAAGGATGCCTTTAGCTTTAAGCTGAATTAGTCAATATAGAATTCCATTGGATATGGAAGGTAATTGATGCTATCAAGCTCATCACAGCTAATATAGCCAGGACGTGCATTGATTAAGGTTGGAAGACGGTTCACGATTGTAGCGCATGTATGGGCAACCGTATTTGGTTTAACAACATGGTATTCGATATTTGGCTCGCCTTCGATGTACCAGTCACACATATCTCCATCACCTTCCGCATAAACCTTTCCGATTGTTTCTTCTTCAATGGTAATGCCTTGTAAGGTTTCGGCTGTGACAACAGCGGACATACCAATAACTCTTCCCGCTTCGATGGTTTTGCCCATGGTGGAGGAATATAAATCATGATCTAAGACACATGGAACGTGTTTTTGGGTGATTTTTGTGATGGTGAGATGAAGTTTATGAGCTAGGGCTTCGACGGAGTTGTAGGCATAAGAGGCTTCAAAAACAGATGGATGGGCGATTTGTTTTTCAAATTCTTCTTTCGTTAAATCGACACCATGAGCTTTTGCTAAAGCCATACCGTATTCATCAACGTTATAGGAATAGGCCCCTTTGACTTTAACAACCTTATTAGCGCCAGCAATGGCTAAGGCGACCATATTGATCCAGAAGATATCTTGCATGCCGGCACCGGTGATGCTGCATCCATGTTCTTTAGCAAGCTTATCTAATTTATAGGTTTCTGCTGCAGCCGTGGTGAATGGATAAATGGCTTCTTCACAGGTAGTAATGACATTGATTCCTCTTGTGACGCATTTCTCAACCATTGGATATATATCCTTAATAAAGGAGAAGAGGGTAACGATAGCAACATCCGCATCGCAATTGTCTAAGACTTCGTCTGCATTGGCACTAATCTTGACTCCTGTTTTGACTCCTAATTCAGCGAAATCGCCAACGTCCATGCCAATAACGTTTGGATTTACGTCGATTGCTCCAACGATTTCTGCTCCATGCTCATAAGCATAGCGGATGGTGTATTTGGCCATTTTTCCACAGCCATATTGAACGACTCTGATTTTTCTCATATTTGTGTTTCCTTTCGAGATTAAATCCATTCTAAAGTCTATGCTAGGATGAGAGTCAACAATATATCAATAAAACTTAACCGGTATCTGAATACGGAGAAACATGCTTCGTTTAGAAACATCAAAAATATTGAATTCCGTAATGACTTCGCAAAGATAATCCCCTGCGATGGTGTAGTTGTTTTTCTTACAAAAACCGAGAAGTTTCTTTATTCCTTCATTCTCGTCTTCAAAAGAAGAGAGGTAGAGGGTTACAAACATCGACGCGTCGACGATTTTCATCGGAACGCTTTCGATTTTGTGATCGGAGAAAATGAAAATATCCTTTGCGATTAGTTTTCCTTTTTCAATATCTTCTTTTGCAATCGACGTCCCTACGTTATAAGAATAGATTTGTTCCAGCCCTTTTTCGATAAGGTTGTTCCTTAAACAAAGAAGGTCTTTCTCATACCCTAATATTCCTTGTTTATAGAAATCATGGGAACAAGGGATACCGTATATGTATCTTCTCGAAATGTATTCTAAGGAACATATGCCTGTTTTAGGAGAATTACGGTAACGTTCGATTCTTGCAATAGAATCGTCCACGAGATTTAATCTTGCCTTTAAGGTACGAAGCTCTTGATATATTTGTTCCTTCTTACGAGAGAGAACTTCTTCGATTTCATCAATGTTCTCATTATTCAGAACATTTTGAATCTCTTTTAAGGACATACCTAAATCTTTCATATAAGCGATCAGATCTAACCTAGCATTTTGTTCAATCGTATAGTAACGGTATTTGCTTTCTGGATCGATATAAGCAGGTTTCAAAAGATCGATCTCATCATATAAGCGTAATGTGGCGATAGAAACGTGATTAATCTCCGCCATTTTTCCAATCGGTATCCATTTTTCTTGCATAAATGACTCCTAAAAACTCTATTGTTACATTAGATTTATATTAGTTTATAGTTTTATGCGAAAAAGAGCGATGAAGAAAATCAACGTTCTGAGAGATAATTGTTAATCATTTCTTTGATGTCTTCCGAATCGGTCTCTCCATCGTAAGAAATGTTGATATCATTAGATTCAATCGTGTTCAACATGCGTTTCGCTTTTAGTTGAAGCCTATCGAGAATGGATTCGTCGATTGAACCATATCCATAAGATGGTCTTCTTGCTACCGAATAATAGTAGTGCGTTCTTTGATCAGGAAGAAGGCCGACACGATTAATTCTATCTTTGGATTGCAACATATAGGTTAAATTGAAACCGTATTCCAAATAGATGGCATCGTGACATACAGTATGCAAAGATATGGATTCTGCTAACGTATTTGGATTCGTTACAAGTACTTGAACATCATCATACTTAAACGAAGTTATTTTTTGATCTCGAACGAAAGCTGCATCTCTTCCTGAAACGCTTACGACACGAATTCCTTTTTCTTTAAGTTTCGAAAGAACTAAATCTATGGTATCTATAAACAAGCACCAAACTAATACTTTCTTGTTTTGGAAAACTAGCTGTTCAATTAAATTAATGGCTTTTTTCGTTTTTGATGCCAATCCAATTTGATTTATGAGGTCAAGTTGATCTTTAGCATAAAGTGAAAAATCGTTAGAAATGACACTCTGAAAATCAGGCTTTCCCAAGCTATCGGAGTCATCATATAAAGAAGACAAATCACCAATTGATATGTTTTTCTTAAGCAATTCAGGATTAGAAGCTGCTTGGATAAGCCGAATGTATTTAAGCAAGGGATTGCGATAGGCCTTCCAAACCATTTCTAGTAGAGCACTTTCGGCTTGCGTCGGGTCGACTCCACATGTAGCTGAATCATCGGGGTCAGGTAGAGGGACGGACAAATCGGCTTTTGTAGTGCGAACAAACGTGGGGTAGAGAACCTTGCGGATTTCTTGTTCGATGACCGGATTATTATCCGCTTGGCGAAGCCTGTTTTCGCTTACGACCCCTCCAAAAGCGTTATATAAATCATCCGGGTAAAGAATTCTCAGATAATTTAAGATATCCACAAAAGAATTTGGAAGAGGGGTACCTGTTAACGCAAGTTTGTAAATAGGTGGTTCAGCGCATCCTGTAAGTAAACTAATAAACGCTTTCGAGCGAATCCCGACTATAGACTTTAGCTTGTGTATTTCGTCAAAAATGAGCAAGGTTTTGGAATCTAATGCTCTATTTTGTAATAGTTTTGCTTTTTCAGGAGAAGAGAGCCATTCATAATTAAAAAGATAGACATCGTACTTATTTTTATCTAATGCTCTGACATAGTCTGATTTGTGCTCAGTTATGTCGAAAAAAGCCAATTTTCTTTTTCCTTCGAAGATGGCGTTTCCTTCGTCCTTCCATGCTCTAAAACAATTTAGAGGGCCAAATACGACGATATGATTTGCTTTTTGACCATCCTTAAAATGATGCGACAAATAAGCGAACAGGCCATAAGAAATATATGTTTTTCCAGTTCCAGGGACGGAATAATCTGCTGATGACTGCATAGCGAAATGGAAAAAAGCGTTATCCATTTGCCTGTCTTTCAATTTTCTCGTCATTTCTTCGTCGACGATATTTTTAAACTCATAAAAGGAATTGCTCCACAAATTCATGTTTTTCTTGTCTTTTATCGCAACTCCAAGTTTGATTCGCTTTTCTAAATTAAGATCATTTTCATCTAAATATAATTGGGCTCCGACGCTCAAAATGTAATGGATACCAAACGTTTTTAATGTTGGAAGAATGATGTCTCGAAGGACGTGAACGCTTAAATCATTGATGATATATGTGGAGTCTTCTTTTTCTTCCCATTTGCTGCCAAATTTTGTTTTGAGCACCATCGGGCTTTTTAATAGCTTTTCATTTGAATAGTCTTTCAAACGAAAACTTTTATTTTCTTTATCAACATCGATAACAACGCAGTCTTTATAAACGTAATATTCCTCCTCGGAGCCAAATATCTTGTTTTTAGAATAGGATTTAAGCTTCTCGAATAATTTTCCGCAAGGATACTCGGTGTGGACGGAACCTGGGGAATATGTGTTGTTCCAGAGCTTTTCAAACATAGATATTCCATCATCAACATCTGGATTTTGTCCGCTGAAATTTGTGAAAACGTGAAAGTTTTCGGCATTCCTAAGAATTCCGCTGACTGTTTCATTACCTGAACCATCAAAATAAACTATGTTTCCTTTAGAATCTTCAAAAATACCCGCTTTGATATGACATAGGGCAGATTCGCTGTTCAACATAAAAGCAATTTTCACCTCGGCCAGGCCATGTTCGATTAGATAGCTGAGATTGCACACTTCAAAATCATCCATTAAAAAAGAATCGTTTCTATCCATTTCTTTTGCCATGTCATCCATTTTGGTCTTGTATCCTTCTTCAATGTTTTTCATTTCTTCCGGAGATATTTGATTGGAAAAAATGAAACGGATGTGGCCCTTATTAGCAAAAAATTTATGCAATCCAGAACAAAAACTTTTTAAAATGGCTGAAGAAAAATAAGCAGAAATCCTATCATAACGGTTAGAAACGGATAAGCAAGGAAGGTAAAAATCCTTCAATAGATTTGAGCCATCCGCTGAAGGATCGTATCTTCGCTTTAGAGGTATTTCTTTTAAACTACTTAGTGGCATCTTTGATTTCTTGAATTTTGCTCTCCACGGCATCAATTCTGCTTAATAATTCTTCTTTTTCGGAGCTCTTCAAATTTTGCACAGTTGAAAGTTCTATGGCGTTTAACGCTTTTAAAACGTTTTCCATTGCCTTAGCTGGACCGTTTGCCTCTTTTTCAATTTGCTGTTTGAAAACGCCATCTCTATAAGCTTTATTCAAAATGCTTTCCAAAGCGCTTTTATCCCTTGCCATTTGTTCACTTTCCTCTGGGGTCGTCGCTTGATAATCGATCTTGGATACAACTTTAAGAATTTTGTTGCTTACGTCAGGGGTGTCCACGGTTTCTTTAAAAACATGGTATAGCGCGTCTTCCTTGACTGCGGAATTGAGCAATTCTCTCGTCTTTCTAGTCCTGTCCCCCGTTTGATCTATGGTCATGGCAGAATAGATATAAAACTTTTTCTCATTCCATTCTTCTTCGGACATTTTCGTTCTCTTTTTGGCAATGTCTTCGATTGGACCATCTAATTTTTCGTTTTTGAGAATATAAAAGGCCTTTGGCTTTCCTCTCCAATCAAGATAATCCAACATGGTTTCGACAACCGCTGTGTTCGTTTTAAACTCGTTGGCCTTCATTCCTGAAGCGTGGCAATAGGTTTTTTCATCGCAAAGTTTCGTTAACGGATTCATCACATCTTTATAGAAACTGACCAAGAAATCGATACGGTTATAGTCTTTCTTTTCATCCACGTCGAACTGAAGATTTAATTCGAGAAGTTTAATTGCAAGCCAAGCCGCTTTGTCGTTTTCTTGGGGAGCGGGAAGACAAACCGCTTCAAAGAAAGCAAATTTTAAATCGCCGGTTTCTTTGAAAAGTTCGCGCAGCGCGGTGAAACGTCTATTGCCATCGATGATGCGCCCGTCCGAAAGAATTACACCTGGCTGTTGTTGTCCCTTTGCGCGGATATCCTCTTTTGTTTTGTTGAATGAAACCAAATTGTCGGACGAGGATTCTTTGATAAATCCTGCAATAACATCGTTATATTTCTCTTTATCGCTTTTGAGCAACTCTTTTAAAGGAGAATTGTTATGGTTTTCGTCGTATTCTTCGATATATGTGGATATACGACCATTCATGTCGTTGTAATAAAGGAGATTTAATGGAATTTTGTAAGAAGCATATTCGCCAGGCATGCCGTTAATCGTTAGTCGTTTGGGCAAACCTTTCTCGCACTTGTTTAACTGCTCTTCTGTAATGATAACCATACTGTTCCTCCTAATTTTGTTGGATAATCTCTGCTATATATTTTTTGTTAAGCCAAAAAGATTGTTTTGAAAGACCAATGAACCTCGTATTGGCGTCTCTTTTTGGAAGATTGGCTAAATCCATGGAATTTCTTCCATGCGGCCTTACGTGACATACTTTCGTATCTTTTTCTTTCGGAAAATTCAGGACTATATTCCCTTTAGCATTAATTTGATTTACCACGTTGCCAGATAAAAGAATCTCTTTCGTCTTTAACCAAACGGGTTTTACTTCACCATCCAACGTCTTTTCTGACATTTTCCATAAGAAAACTTTTTGAAGAAAAACCTGCCTATTCTCTTTTTCTTCAAAAACAAAAAATAGGAAACGATATGAAAAATGCTTTCTTAGGGTAGAACTCTCCCATTTTTCTTCGATTAAAGAAGAGAAATCCATGGTTGGAAAAGACATAGATTCGTTAGGTATGCCTTGACAATCGGTTTGAATCGTCTTTACCCAGATGGATTCATGTTCTAACAAAGCTTTGCCGTATCCCGCACCTTTGTAAGAATCGATTAGTTTATTTACTAATAAGGCGTTTCTGGACTTGGATTTAGAAACCATTTTCGTAAGGCGGGCCAAGTCATCAAAGCTCATGCCAATATATCGCTTTAAAAACTCTATTAAAGAGGATGTTTCTTGCTTGAAATCCATGTCATTTCTCCTCTTTCATAATTGGGATAATCACATCGCCAATTCGTTTGACGATTCCGCAAACCAAAGCATTCCCCATCATGAAATAACGCTTTTTATATGGCATGGTATCAGTCCAGTTATCTGGAAATTGATTGATTCTTTCGCATTCGAGCGCACTTAATATTCTTCTTTTGCCTGTTTTCGGGTCGTCGATGATATGCGTAGAACGATTCACCGTTCCCTCACTTGTAAGCATTGTTCTTGCGGGGCGATCTAAATAATCTGGGTTGGCTATCGGTCCCTCAGAATAATAGTATTTATGTCCATTTTTTGCCGTTCTTTCGATTTTTTTACCGCCTTTTAAGTAATTAAACTTTTGAATAGCTTTCTCGGATAAGAACAACTCTTTTTTAACATCTCCGCGTTCAATTATTTCCCCCAACGTCGTTGGTTTTTCAAAGACTGGATTTGTTTTTGCTGTGTAAATGATTCCATCTATCATCAAACCGCTATTTTCAAAAGGGAACGCAAATTCTTTTTGCAATTCTAGGAGGTCCTTAAAAACCTTTTTGGAAATGTCCGTTTTCTTAATTTTTATTTCTTCTTTTTCAATGGGAAAGGCTTTAGCAAAAACGCCGCTTTCTTTAAAAACGTTCTCAGGACTTAAATCAATGATATTTCTATAGAATAAAGTGGTATTTCTATAGGCAAAAATGAACGTTCTTCTTCTGCGTTGAGGGAAACCATAATCGGCTGCATTAATAACTCTATATTCAACCGCATAGCCTTGCTCTGCAAAGCAACGAAGAATGATTCCAAAATCACGACCACGTTGTTTTGAAGGGGCCTTAATTAAACGGTCAACATTTTCTAACAGCACAAAAGGAGGATGCTTTGCGACAAGAATTTCGTTTATCTGCCACCAAAGTACCCCTTTTTTCCCTTCAATTCCTTTTTCATGCGTCAAACTTCTTGCGACAGAATAGTCTTGGCAAGGGAAACCGCCTGTTAAAAGAGTGTGCTCAGGTATTTCAAGGTTTTTATCTACCTTACAAATGTCCTTGTTGGAGTTGTGCTTAGATGGGAACCTAGTATTGTAACAATCAAACGCATATTGAGTTTTCGTTGAGGGCTCCCATTGATTTGCCCAAACGAATCTTACTCTCTCTCTCTCTCTCACCGCGCCGTTTTCGAAAGTGACTTCATTTAAGCCAACTCGGAAACCGCCAACTCCTGCAAAGAGTTCGATGGCAGTAGGTGTGATGGATGTATTGGTTCTTTTTGTCATGTTAATTTTTACTAAATCGGCAAGGACACGATCGAAAACGAATAAATGTAACGATCGGCCCTTAACGTTTTTACAAAACTAATTATAGAAGATAATTCTCGATCTTTAAGCGATTTTTTAGTCTTTGAAAAACGCTTGGAGCTGAAGAAATGCAAAAAGCGATGTCGTAAAGCTGATATCAGACCTTTTGCTTTCCGCTCAGCATGAACTGACTTTGCTTTTGACGTACGAATGAAGCAAAAGACCTTAAGCCAAAACAAACTATGAAGTATTCTTGAATCAAATCATTTTCTTTCTACGTTTTTTACGAATTTAAGTATACGATTCATAAAACAACGTCTTTTTTACTGCCCTATGCGATTGCTGACGTTGGAAAGCCCAGTACTGCCTGAAAATGAAAAAACCAGCGTTCTTGCTATGATTTTTTACAATGCGCTTATAAAAATGCTCCCATGTTGTTTTCTAAAAAAGAGCAGGGGGTGCCGAATGGCACTTCTATGATTTTTCTTGTGTCGCTAAAATTTTCTAAATTCCCCATCCACTTATTGAAAAGGAGCTTAAAAATGAAACGCAAAACGCTTAAAACGACGTTGTTATCTTTCATGATAATCCCTTTACTCGCTTCCTGCGGGCAGAAGGAACATAACTTTGATAAATCAAAGGAAGAAAGCACCTATACCATTACCTTTGATAGTAAAGGAGGAAGTGAGGTAGCAAGTATTTCCGCTCCAGCAGGCGCAAAAATTGAAGCGCCAGCTTCCCCAACAAAAGAAGGTTTTCTTTTTGCTGGTTGGTATGAAAGCAATGATGGTGGAGCAACTCTAGCAGAAAAACCTTTTGAATTCACCTATATGCCTGCAAGATTTTTCACTCTCTATGCTAAATGGGGCTTTGATAGCATCAAAGGAAAAACCTTTAAGCACACGTCCTCGGTTTTAACTTGGAGTGGAACGGAAGAAGAAAAGAAAGCCTTCCTTGGGGAAATGGGGTTAACGGAAGAGCAATATAAGAAGATGAATGAAGCCGCGATTATCAACTTTACCTTTGATAAGGTAGAAGAAAAGGCTTCGGCTACCTTTGGCGTGGAAATGGAAGGAGAAACGAGTTTAGATAACTGTACCGTTCTTTATAAACTCACTGGAAATATCATCGTTTTCTATGATTCCGAAGAAGACTTAAAAGTGGGTCTTCCTGCTCATAAATATGGTTTATTTGCGGGTGTAACCTTTTCCCTTTCGCCTGACAGATCCCAAATGATTCTTACAGGAGTCACAGGAATCTTGAAACTAGAACATATTCTCTCTGTCGTAAAAGAATAGAAATATTCGATATAAACAGAGAAGAATGATGATAAATTCATCCCCATTCCATAAGGAGGTGATTACGCTACTGGGGAATAATAAATAAGTAGCGTAAAAAGAGAATGAAGAAGAAAAAACTATCCGCATTGGCTGTAACATTCTTCTTTCTTGCGACAGGCTCATTGGCTAGCTGTGGCAAGAAGAAGGAATCCAGCAGCCTTCCATCCGTTTTAGAAAGTGTTCATCAACACGATTTTTCTACTGCCTGGGCACATGATGAGACAAAACATTGGCACGCTTGCAAGGATACATCTTGCAATGAAAAGAAAGATTTAGCAGACCACAGTTTCGTTTGGAGCGAGAAAACACCAGCATCTCTCCATACCAACAAAGTAGAAAAAGGAGTCTGCTCCGTTTGTAATTATGCAACCGAACGAACAGTAGAAAATACGGCAACCCATGAATGGAGTGACGAGTGGAAGAAAGATGCAACTGGACATTGGCATGAAACAAGTTGCACTGACCATGATCCAATGAAGAAAGACTTTAGCGAACATCAAGGGGAATGGACGGTTAAAGTTGAGGCGGCTTATCAACAAAATAGAGTAGACGAAAGAACCTGTACCGTTTGCGCCTTCCATGAAGAAAAGACCATTGAAGGAACTGCTCTTGCCTTTAAACCAAGAAGCATTACCGTCTCTCAAAGTGAATTCGTTTATAATGCAAAGCCTTATGCCTTAGATAGCTACATTACAACTGAAGATAAGGAAGGCATGCAAGTTGAATATAGAAAGAAAGGCACCGAAGCCTATTCAACAAGTGCACCATCTAACGTAGGCATCTATGAATATAAAATCACTCTTCCAAAAGCTGGAGAGTGGGATGCTGCCGAAAAAACGGGTGAAATGAAAATCGCCCAATACGAAGTGACATTGACAAAGAAAGAATTTTCTAGAGATTTAGGCTCTCAAGTTGTTGATGGACAAATCCAATTAGAAGAAATCGAAGTCAGTATCGACACTTCGACAAAAGAGAAAATAATGCTTACGCTTGATGCGTCTTTTGATGTGGCGGGTGTTCAAAGCGTTCCTGCTACAGAATTAAAACTCGCCAATCCGAATTACGCATTAAATGTCGGGGAAATCACCGAAGTAACTTTGAAAAACTACGATACTGCTGACTTCTATTGTGGTATCCAGGATATCTACACCTTCCCTAGTAAAGAGGGCGTCGCTATTCAAACGCAAATTGCTCGTGGAACACTCAAAGTCGGAGATTCTGTTTATATCCACGAAATCAAAAAGTCTGTGACTGTAACCGCTATGGAAGCAGAAAGAAAAAAATTAGAAAAAGCAACGGTCGGAGAAACCATCATGTTCCTCGTCACTGGCATTACCAAAACGGAAATTGCAAGAGGCTACACGGTAAGTAAAAAGGACACGCTATTGGAATACGATCGTGTTGTTGGGAATATTTATGTTTACACCAAAGATGAAGGCGGCAGACATACTCCATTAATGGATAGCACCAAGGAAGCATACCTTCCTACCATCAGGTTCGTAGACACTGGTTCGGAGAGAGAAGCAAGAATGTTCTTCCCGAAAGATACGACGATGATAATGCCAGGGGAAACAGTTGAGGGCGTTAGATTCTACTTCCCATACTCTATGCCTGCTTTCGTTGGACGTAGTTTTGTTCTGATAGAATCAGGAAGAACAATCGCCAAAGTCGAGATTACGGATGTTCATAAACACGATAGCAACTACTATAGAGATGGTACTTGTAGAGACTGTTACTACGCTTCAGGGACTTCTTTGAATTTAACAGATAACAAAGTGGAAGTGGAGCGTAAATTCCTTAAAGATGAAAATAGAATCTTCCTCCTCAAACTCACCGGCAATGGGAAGGGCGAAAGGACATATCGCTTCATACTTTCGGATACCACAAACTTCACAATGGTACTTAAAGCCACGCTTGGTAACACGATATACACCTTGACTAACAAAGGCGATTTCACCGTTGAAAATGATGGATATTACCATATCGCTATCAATATCACGGCTAAGAATCGTGGAACTTGTAAATTGACAGTATCTGAAGTATTCACCATTAAACCAATTGGTTAAAAGCATGAAACAAAGAGTGGGGCGTTTGCTCCACTTTTTTCTATGCCCATAAATTGAATCTCAACATCTTGTTTTTGTAATGCTTATCTTGCCATATGATGCCAAAAACCAACGTTTCTCCCTTTCAAAACATTCTTCTACATAATAATGCTCAAGGTAGACATAACAAATATTTTCAAATTAGCAAAAACAGCGAATATAACTGCTAAAAATACACGATAAAATAAAGAATGAGTTTGCAATTAGTTGAAACTTACCTTTTAAGAACTATAATTTTTTAAAGAAAAGAGGATGCTTGAATGCAAAATTTATTCTTAATCGGTGTCTTAAGCCTTGCGGTAATACTAACAAAGGGGGCTTCCGGTGGCAATGTGACCATTCAAAGTAACCTCTCTAAAACGAGCGGCTCTTTTAGAGCATACGCAAACATTGACGATGTCGAAAGCCTAATTTGGGAGAAATATTGATATGAATAAGGCATTTTGCATAGTTCCATTTATTTTTTTCCTGTTTTCCTGCCAGAATCAGAAAAGTGACCTTGAGATTTTGAAAGAAAATTCCTGCCTTCCTTTGGGAGGCGAACTTGAATCTATGAAAAACAGTTTGGAATTCGAGGAGAGAAGACAAGACGAATTCAACGTTTATTCTATTAAGGCTGATAAACTGTACGAAGGAAGGAAAACCTATATCTATTTTAATGATGAAGGAGAATGCATCGGCCTTCTCACTAGGAATCCTTTCTATGGTTTTAACGTTTTTGGACTAGGGATTCACGATTCTTTTTATAGCCAATGGTATCCTCAAAAGGATAAAAAAGATGGTTGGCACGTTCTTGCTAATGAATACAAGTATTACGAATGGCCTTTGGAGAATGCGAAAAACGAAGATGGAGAGGTTTGGTATGGAGCTACCAACCAAGATGAAACAATCCAATTAAATTTCTCGATTGATTTCTCGGGCTGAGAGTATGATGAATCCACGGGCTGTATCCGTGCTTTAGAAGTGATTGTTAGTGAACGGTAAGCAAGAATATACGACAAAATGTTTTTGCCGATCATTTAAAATCAAATATGCTTCACCAATATTTAAAACGAAACCCTAGACCGCTTTTCTTGAGGGGCTTATCGTTTTTAAAAAAAGAATTGTTTTTCTTTTTTGTCTTCTATAATTTCCAATGGAAACGAATAACGTCATAAATGCATGGAAACAAATAACGTCATAACGACAAACAGAAATTCCTTGAATGTAAAAAACTGTGATTTCATTTAGGATAAAATAATAATATGAAATCACTTGTTATCAATTTCCTTGGCGATTCTATTACCGAGGGTGCGGGAGCTCTTTGTTCTGAAAATGCTTTCCCTGCTGTTTGTTGCCGTTTGGCTAAAGCAAAAGAAGGAAACTATGGCGTAGGAGGAACACGTATTGCTAAGCAACGCGTTAGCATCAATAACAATCCCGATGAAGAATTCATTCTCCGTGCAAGATGGATGGGTCCATGTGACTTTTTATTCGTATTTGGCGGAACGAATGACTTTGGACATGGTGATGCGGAATTAGGTGAGATGGGTGATAAAACACGCTGGACTTTCTATGGTGCTTTAGATGAACTCATCCGTTATCTTTTAACGCAAAAAGGATTAAAGAAAGAACAAATTTGTTTCATTCTTCCAACCCCACGTCAAGATGAAGATAACCCACATGGAGATGGACGTAGCAAAACCTGGAAAGACTTTCCTCCTTTAGAGAGCTATCGTGAAGCCATCCGAAAAGAATGCGACGCTTTCGGAATCGAATACATAGAAAGCAAGCTTCCTGCTCCCCCGAAAGGACTTGCGGGTCCTAGTGACCTTTATATGGATGGACTTCATCCTAACGTTAAAGGACATTATCTCTTAGGCGTAGAACTATACGAATACCTTAAGAAAAAAGGCCTTGTTGAATAAAACGGATAAGAAAGCGGACATATTCCCTTTTTTGCTTCATATCATTTTGCAATAAAACCTTGCTTACATGTTATAATCTTCCAATGAAAACGGAACCCCTTTTTAAAAGACAAATCCCCTCCTTTTGGGAGAAGATTTTCTCTTATTTGAAAGCCCATTGGAAATGGATTGCTTTCGCTTTGGGCTGTATTCTTTTCCTCTATGTCGTCTATTTTATCTTTTGTTTTAAGACGGCTCCGACTTATTCTAGTGCCGATCAAAGCTATTGGAATGTTCGCGTTATCTTGTTCCGTGTTTTTTGCGGAGCTTTGGACGTGGCTATTTTTATTTGGGGCATGTGGCTTTATGCCAAAGGAAGACTCAATGCAGGTAACGCTTGTTTGTTATTGGCTTTGATGGCAATGACGATAGCAATGTGTTATTCCTTTAGCACACCGATTTGGGATTATGGCCGTCATTGGAACCAACATGACGATTATTATGCGTCTACAGGCGGACAATACCTTATGCAAGATGGGATTCTTGATGGGGGCTCAGGTCATTTTGGTCTTATTATGACTGTTTTCCGTACAGGAAGGGTACCAGAGATTATCTTTCAAAATGGCGCTTACGATTTCTCTTTCTCGGCTGTAGGGGAGAGATATCAACCAAAGACCTTCTATATGCTTACGGGCTTTTTTATGAAGGTTAATTCCCTTATGGTTCATGGAGCGGAAGGAAACGTTTCTATTTCCTCCTATGTGATGAGCAATACGGAATGGACCTTATTTGAAATGAATAGAATCCTTTGGACGGGTTTTGTTTGGTTCACTTACTATTACATTTATAAAGCGTTGACGGCTTTAGGATTAAAGGGCAAAGCCCTTCCTTTAGCCTACGCTTGCATTGTCTTTTGCCCGATGTTTTTCTTCTTTGCAAATTGGGATAACAATGATGGCATGTCCGCTTTCTTTGCTTTTGCGGCTCTTTATCGTGGCATTACTTTCATGAAAAAGAGAGATTGGAAGAGTGCTATGCTTTGTGCTTTAGATATAGGACTTTCTATGTCTTGCAAACTTGGCGGTGCGATTGTTGCTTTGGCTCTTATTCCAATGCTTGCGGTCGCTTTCATAGATAGTCTTCGAGCAAGCAAAGGACAAACTCTTTCTTTGAAAACGCCTTGGGTTCAATTACTTTTAAAAGGCGTTTGTTTTGCTTTGATTGTCTTTCCGATCGGTCTTTTTTGGCCTGTTTATAGCAAGATTCGTTTTGGACAAGATATATTCTTCTTCTCTGATGCAAAGAATGAGCGGTTGTTTATCAATATCCCTCTTTGGCAAGCTTGTTTCCTTTGGCCGAACAAGGAAAGTTTTTGGTCCATCTTCGTTTATCATTTTCAATATCCTGAATGGAATATGATTCAAGATGTTTCCTTAACGAGCAATGTTTTGAAAAAGGCTCTTTATAACGAATATCAGTGGGGGCATTCTTATTGGCAACTTTCTGTTTTATACGCTACAGCGCTTCTGCTTGTCCTTTATGTTTTAGTAATGATCCCCATCCGTTTTGTTTTTGCTTTGATTAAAAGGAATAAGCCCAAAGATTGGAGAAGAAGCTTAGCTATCGCATCCATTCTTATTTCCAATTGGGGATGGCTTGTATGGTTTATTTATAAATCGCCATACACTTGCAATTGCGATATCCGTTACATTCCTACTTTCTTGCTTGGATTTGGGGCTTTGTTTGGGGGTCATGTCGATTCAAGCGATAATATAAGCAATCCCAGATTAAAGAAATTGAACGATGTTTTTCAAATAGGACTTGTTTCTTGCTTCGTTATGGCTAGCATTGTTACATATATAAGCGTGTGTCAATGGTACGCGCCTTTGCATGTTTAAGGAGAAGACTTATGGATGAGATTGCCGTATTGATCCCTTGTTATAATGAGGGGATTACCATAGCTAAAGTGATTCTAGACGCGAAGAAATATCTTCCTAATGCGACCATTTACGTTTATGACAATAACAGCACGGATAATACTGTTTCCGAAGCCCTTAAAGCCGGAGCCATTGTTAGAAAAGAAGCTCGCCAAGGCAAAGGAAATGTTGTTCGCAGCATGTTTCGCGATATCGATGCCGAAGTCTATTTAATGGTGGATGGAGATGATACATACGGGTTAGAAACTTCTCCAGAGATGGTTCGTCGTGTTAAAGAAGAAAACGTTGATATGGTTATTGGCGATCGTCTTTCTGGAGCGTATTACGTAGAAAATAAGCGCGCTTTTCATAACTTCGGGAATGATTTGGTCCGTTTCCAAGTCAATCATCTTTTCCATACGAATGTGAAAGATGTTATGACTGGCTACCGCGCTTTCTCTTATCGCTTTGTGAAATCCTTCACGATTTCTTCAAAGGGCTTTGAAATTGAGACGGAGATGACTTCTTTCGCCGCTAACCATAATCTGCTTCTGTCAACACTTCCTATCACCTATCGTGATCGTCCTGAAGGCAGTTTCTCTAAACTTCATACGATTCGTGATGGGTTCAAAGTCTTAAAAACAATCGGAAGATTGTTCCGTGAATATCGTCCTTTAGCGTTCTATTCTTTTTTCTTCCTTCTTTTTTCCGCTCTAGGTATTGGTTTCTTTATTCCTAGTTTCCTTGATTATCTTGCGAATGGAGGGAGGGAGAATCTAGCAATATTCCTCGTTTGTTCTTTCTCTCTTTTTGTGGGTATACTTTGTCTCTTTTTAGGCCTTCTTCTTTCTTCTTTTCAAAAGAAAGAAAAAGAAGAATTCGAAAGATCCTTTATTCAGGCAGAGAGTATCTTTTCTTTAAAGAAAAATCAGAAATTATAAGCAAAGAACGCTTCCTTTAAACGAAGAAGCAAGCCAAAGCAATTGCCCGCTTTCATACCATCAAAGGAATCAAAATTTAGGCAAAGGCACACGAACGCGGATATAAGCATTATGAGGAAGCCTCCTCCTAATACCCAATTTTGTACAGGCGTATCTTGAACTCTTTTTTGTAATTGCAAGAAAGTAAAGACAGAGATAATCGTTGCAAGATGGAAAAATTCAATTAAATAACGTGGGCAAACGCCTGCTTTAGAATAGGTTGTAAAAGCAAAAAAGAAGAGGAAGAAAGGGAAAATGATGCCCATGATTTTCTCTGGATTTTTAGCCTTTTTTAAGAAAAGGAAAGGCGCAAATAAACTTAACCAGAAGAAAGGAACCCCCAATAAACCATAACAAGAAGAGACGTATGGGGCTAAAGCAGTGCTTTCAAAGCTATAACGTTGCACAGTGCAAGATATATAAGGGAAGACGTTATAGAAATTACCCCCTTGGCAAAAGAAATGGAAGAAGGTTGGAAGAAGCTTTTCTGCCGAATAAGAAAGATATCTTTGATCGGCAATATTTAACTGATAAGATTGGCCAAATTCAAAGATAGAATCGAAACGAGCATAATTATATAAACATGCCAAGATTCCCCCTGTAAGCAAGATTAGGAACATCGGAAGGAATTCGATGACTTTCTCTTTAGGAGAGGCCTCTTTTTCACGTAATATCCCCAATAAGAAAGGAAGAGCAAGCAATAATCCCAAAAACAAATTTGGGCGGCTAAAAACAAGAAAAACAAAAGATAAACCAGCAAGTGCTAAAGGAAGAATGCGAAGTTTCTTTTTGCGGTAAGCATTCAAAATAAAACCAAAGAAAAGGTCAAAGAAAGCCAACCCATATATATCAGGAACGTGATAAATTGCTTCATGATAAACCCCATCTTTCCAAGTGTAGGCAAGAATCATCATGGAGGTAACACTTCCAAGGATAGCAAAGAAAAGATATTGCACCCAATCAAATTTCTTTTGCATGAGTTGGAAAATCTCAAGCAATACAAATAAGAAGGAAGGAATTAAAATAGCCATTCCGATGGTTTCTAAGCCAAAAGCCGTTAAAACATAACGCATTCCCGTTAAGAAATAAAAGGGGAAGGAAATTAAAAGGACAGGCATTGGCCCATAATAAGAATAATATTTGCCATTATAGAAAGCGTGGTCCCAATAATAGGAAACATTCGCCCAACTTCTTTCCGAAGGATTCCAAGGGTTCTTTAAGGATAATAGTTTGGGATCAACCGCCAAATCTAAATCGATTCTTCCTTTTCTAAAAGCGTCGAAAAGAGAAACGAATATATCCGTTTTCCCGGTGGTAGAAGATATATGGGCATGAAGATCTTCGGTGGAAATAGGGTAGGGCGTAGCAAAATCAGTTATATTGCCCACCATATAGAAGAAAGTCCCTAAGAACAAAAGACAGGCAAATCCACCTAATATTAGATAAGGGGTTCTCTCTGAGATTTCTTTCCTGTTTCTATTAAGGAACGTACTTAAAGAAGAAAAGAAAAGCACAACGATGGAAAAGCTTCCAAATCGAAGCAAAGAAAAATGAAAACGAAGGGGGACGTTTAGCGAAAAAGAAGAAAGAATGGCATTCGTAGGCGACGCATAATATTCATCTTGGAAAGAGAAATCGATACGGTATGCCTTGATTGTTTCTCCTGGATAAGTAGGCAAAGATAAGACATTAGAATTCCCGTTACTCGTATCAAGAAGGTAGTTTCCATCTTCACTGAAATTCACTAAATCGGTAGAAAAAGAGATTTTTGCCTTAATGGTTGCTCCATTTCTTTCGGAGAAATTCAAATAGATGTTCTTCGGCTTCTCTTCTTTCCCCCAATTTAAGATGAAATAAGACCCATTCTGTAATTGGATACGACCATCTTCTAATTTTTCATAGCTTCCTGATATGACAGAAGAAGTGCTAAGCGCATCAAAAGAATAAGCATTCCCTCCTAAAGGATAGGCTTGGAGGTTGCTTGTAAAGCTTTCTAAGAAGATGCCTAGCAGAAGTAAGGAAGAGCATATCAGTTTCTTCTTACTTGGCTTATTGCTTTTCCAAGGAAAGAAACGATAAGGATGAATGATAAGCAATAGAAGAGAGAGAAAGAAAAAAGGTAATGTCCCATTTAAGCAAGGGAAACGAGGGAAACAGAAATAGAAAATCAAAGCAAAAAGAAAGCCTAAACCGAAAGGAATTCCGTAACGGTAAAGATCGTCTTTAGAAAAAATAGGATCTGTAGACTGCTCTTTCTTTTTCTTGAAAAGATGGCAAAGGAAATAAGCAAGAAACGCGACTAAATTTCCTAAAAACCAACTTAAAAATGCCATGGCAAAATTATAATCCATGAAGATAAAGGTAAGCAACAAACCCAAATGCAGGGGGCTTCATTGCTTTCTTTTGATATTTCTAACCCATGTTTAGAATAATCTTTCTTAAAAGAATCCCCTCTAATGAGATTATTTCTTTATCTAGAACATCTAGAAATTATCTAGAAACATCTAGAAATGTTTTAGACGTAAAATATTAAAACAGGCTATTTATCGAAAGAAAAATCTAGAAACATCTAGAAATAGTCTAGATACTAGTATAAAATTTAACAGGAATAAAAAGGAGGTTCTTTATGAAAATTAACGAGCTATTTCCAGAAATAGATAATGAAAATTATGGTATAGAATTGAAAGTTCGCTTATTAACTGGTCTCGATAAGCAAGGCAACGATAACGAATTGAAATGGTTGAAGGAAATTGTTGCTTTCGCTAACACTCAAGGAGGCACTTTATTTTTGGGCGTTAACGATAAAACCCATGAATTGGAACCATTAGACCATTCTGGGATTGATGAAGCAGCAAGACTTCTCTATCAAAAAGTGGAAGAAAGAATAGAACCTGATATTTCCTTAAGAGTCAAAGAAATAAGCTTAGGTAAGACGTATAAAGATCAATATATTCTTCGTATCGATGTTGAAAAATCAGAAAAAACCCCTGTCTATGTTCATGTAAATGGGATACCTGTGTGTTATATTCGTCAATTCGGTAGAGTAAAAACGGCCTCCCCTGAACAAATCGCTCAGCTTGTTGTGAAATCCACAAGGATTGCATACGATTTGGTTTTGACTGATGAAATCTATAAGGAAAAAGACTACCAGAGGTTAATTGCTAAATATGAAGAAACGAATCCTGGAAAAAAACTAGATGATAAGACTTTGATTTCTTTCGGGTTTATGAATAATGAAAAACGTCTCTTTAAAGGTTCTTTATTATTCAAAGATAATTGCGAAGATTTAATAACTCTTGCTAAATGCTCTGTCTATCCTGGTTTTGATAAAGGCGGGAATGTTGTTTCCGCCTCTCAATCATATCAGGGATGTCTTATATCGGTCATTTACGAAGTCGTTGACTTTGTTAAAAATCATTCCACTATTGGCTATAAAAAAACAAATGATTCGAGAATTGATCTCTCTTCTTATCCAGAAAGAGCGTTGTTTGAAGGAGTGGTTAACGCATTCGCTCATCGAAATTATTTTATTTTTGGTTCAGAGATACAGTTTGATATTTTTAAAGACCGCCTAGAAATCACTTCGCCAGGATCATTACTTGGTGGAAAGAACCTAGAACAAGAAAAACAAATTAGCCAAATTATGCCAAAAAGAAGAAATGAGCTTATTTGCAAAATACTGGAGTCTTTGCACATGATGGAAGCCAAAGGGACGGGCTTTGATAAAATCGTTGAAGAATATCGTCAAGCTAAAGAATCTCAAAAACCATTTGTTAGTTGCAACGATGATTATTTTACTTTGACATTACCTGATTTGACCTTCCAAAAAGGGGTACTCGGTGAAGGCAATCCTTATCCTGAAATCCATCTTTTAAGGGAAATTGCCTCTTCCTACGATGAGAGAATTCTTTCGTGTTGTTACTTAAAGGAAAGAACGATCACTGAAATTGCCTCTTTTTTACAAATATCTTCCTCTTCTCATCTTAGAAACGATATTCTCGAAAAACTAGTTGAAGAAGGATATCTTTTTAAAACACAAAAAGGAAAAGCGTTCTTTTATCTAACCAATAGGGCAAAGCTCGAAAAAGAAAATGCCATCTAGAACATCTAGAAATTATCTAGAAACATCTAGAAATGTTTTTAGCATTAAATATTAAAAATGGCTATTTATCGAAAGAAAAATCTAGAAACATCTAGAAATTCAAGAAATATAGCCAATGTTAAAACCCATTCATTTTTAGAATGGTTCTGATGGTTTTTCCTTTTGAATATTACTTTCCTTCCTTTTTCTTGGCTTTGTTATAGTCCTTTATGAGCTCTTTGGCTTTTCTAGAAACCTTCTTCTTTTTAAAAAGAAGGGGATATAGCTTATAGAAAATAACGGCAAGGATCGCTAAAACAACACATAAAACAACAACGACATCTACCCAATTCATAAGCCACTCACCCCCATAAAGCCATTACAGGCCCAGCCAATCGTCCCAATGATCGTAGATATTAGGTAAGCAATAAGCAATTCCATTCCCATGGTGAAGAGAAGTTTCTTTGCAGAACCTAACTCTCTTCTTAAGGTGGTCACGGCTGAGATACACGGGATAGAGAAAAGATTAAAGCAAAGGAAGGATAATGACGTAAGTATTCCGTTAGCGTCCATCGTAGCAAGGAAAGAGAATGGCGAAGAGGGGGAGAGGATGTTACTTCCTCCGCCTGCAATAACGGATAAAGAGGATACGATTTGTTCCTTTGCGATAAGACCTTGTATAGCAGAAACCGTTAATCCCCAAGAATAATGCCCTCCGAAAGCAGGGATAAACAAATAGGCTAGAATCTTACCGATGCTCGCAAGTATAGAAGCAGAGACGTTCATTGAATCAAGATTCTTAAAACTTCCAACGGGTCCAACATATTGCATGCTCCAAGTAAATCTTGTGAAGAACCATACCAAAAAGGTACATAAGAAGATGGTGGTTCCCGCTCTTTCAAGGAAGTCTAGCGTCTTATCCTTTGCATCACGATAAACATAATAGGCATTAGGCAATTTATATTCCGGCAGTTCAGAAATGAAAGAATCGTCTCCATCCTTAAAGAAAAATTTCTTCAAGATGATGGCTGCTAGCAAGATTATGGCAATAGAGAAGATATAGCAAAGGAAGGTTACTAACCACCCCGCTTTAGGGAAGATGAGACTTGCTAAAAGAGACATAATAGGAAGCTTGGCATTGCAAGGAATAAAAGGAACAAGCATTGCCGTCATTTCTTTTTCCTTTGGATTTTCAACCGTTCTTGCCGTCATAATCCCTGGAACGGAGCAACCTGTACCCACAATAAAAGGAATAATGGATTTGCCAGATAAACCGAATTTCTTAAAGACTGCGTCTAAGAAAAAGGCAATTCTAGACATATATCCTGTCGCTTCCAAAATGGATAAGCAAATAAATAACATCACTAATTGAGGAACGAAAGACAAAACAGTGGAGATACCTCCAATAATGCCGTTGGCAATCAAATCAGAAGCCCAAACGGAACCGCCTGCATTTTCGATAGCATCGCCTAATATCGGTCCTAAGCCTTCTATCTCAAAAGGAACTTCATGGAAGAAAATGCTTATGGAAGTGGAACCGTTAAACAAAGCGTCGATGAAATCGCTCGTAATTGATCCAACAACCCCAACCGATAAGAAATACATCAAACCGATTGCCAACAAGAAAATAGGCAAGGCTAAAAACTTATTGAGGACGATTTTGTCTAATTTATCCGTCAAAGATTCAGGCATTGGACTTTGAGCGCAACATTCTTGCTTTATCTTCGTCACATACTGATAACGACCATCCGCGATGATTTGTTCCGCATCCATGTCGTATTTCTTTTCTAAGGATGCAACCTCTTTCTTTGTTGAGCCGTTATTCAATGCTTGATAAAAAGGATCGTTTTCAAAGAGTTTTACGGCAGAGAAACGGAGTTCTCTCTTATCTTCTAGTTCGTTATAGAGGTCATTTTGCAAATGATCCAATTCTTTTTCAACATCTGGAGCAAAGATTTTCTTCTTCGGGTTCTTACGATATTTTCTGTCTCTAATCAAAGAAATAAGGTCGTCAATTCCTTCCCCTGTTTTAGCGGAGATTCGTACAATGGATACGCCTAATTCTTCTTCAAGCTTCTTAAAATCGATATGGATACCTTTCTTTTCTAGAATATCCGCCATATTCATTGCGACAATGACATCCGCATCTAATTCCATCAATTGCGTCGTTAAATAAAGGGAACGTTCCATAGCGGTAGCGTCCACGATATTGACGATTAAATCAGGATTGGCATCTAAGCAAAAAGAACGCGTTACTTGTTCTTCGCTCGTGTATGGAGAAAGAGAATATACCCCAGGGGTATCCACTAAAAGGAGACTCTTTTCACCTTTGATATATCCTTCTTTTCTTTCGATGGTCACGCCAGGCCAGTTACCGATTGTAGCGTTTTGACCAGTGAGGGCATTAAATAAAGTTGTTTTGCCAGCGTTCTGGTTACCAACTAAGCCGATGATCATTTTCTCACTCATTTTTCATTACCTATTACAACGACATCGATGTTTTTTAAATCTTCGATACGCATCGCTAATTCGTATCCACGTAGCTCTATATCAATTGGGTTACCAAATGGCGCGACTTTTTTCACTTTCACTGTGACACCTCTGGTTATGCCCATATCTAAAAGATGTCTTTTTAATGCAGCATTATCATTATGGAAGTCTAAGACTTTTGCAACTTGGCCTTTTCTTAAATCAGATAGATGGCCATGATCGCCTATCTTTAAGTTTTGGCGATGTTTCGTTGAATCGTTAACGCTCATACTTATCCTCTATACTGGAATATTATAGCCTTTATCCTTATTAGAATATGCAAGATGCTATAAGCTTATTAAAAATGTAATAGCCTCACTTGTAAAAAGCCACGAAAGCAAAAAATATCGTTTCGTGGCTTTTTACTATATAACCATTCAAAAAGAACCTTCTATTTCTAAAATGAAGAGAAATATGCATAAATACTAAGTATTTTCTTATTTAATTGACGAAATGAATTGCAAAAAGGGTAATATTGAAGAAAGATCTTAGCCACGAAACGTTATTTTTTTGTTTCACGGCTACGATAAACAGGAGCATCTACGGATTATATAAAAACGAATATTCTTCCATATTTGCAAATGTTATAAGCCTAGATGATTTGCTCCGATTTTGATTTCTCCAATTTATAGTCATCGCTTAAAGAAGTGACGCATTAAGAACGTCATTACTTTTAACTTTCAACAAAAAAGCATGAATGATAGGGATTTGTTTAACTGCTAGGGAATCTGTTTAAACTACTTTTTCTTTGTCTTCATTAGTATTAATTTGATGAAAAAGGAAAACTCATCCGAATAAAAAGAGCAAAAGAATAATCAATCGTAAAGGAAAAAATATGGCAGATTTACAGGCGATTTTTGATAGTTGTAGGGAGGCGTATAAAGAAAGCCACTTTAAGATTAGTGCGATGGGAGAGTGGCTTAGCGAACGTTTGGACAATGGGAAAAAGGAAAGATTTAATTCGGAGCTTCTTTGTAGGAACTTTGATATCGTTCTTCAGTTCTCTTTGTTACAAATTGCGGTCACAGATAATGATTTAGACTCAAAAGAAGTGGTTTTCATTCGGGAATTAACAATAAATGGCGATCTTATTGAGTATCTTAATTCTCTTGTCGAAAACAAAATTGACTGGGAAACGGTCTATAATGCAGACGTTTTCGAATTGAAGAGATTACTTAAAGATGTTGAACCGCTTATAGAAAGTTTGAGTAATGATCTCGCTACCGCTTTTGCTATTTGTGATGCAAGTACTGTTCATAATTACGTATCTGATTTGAAAACGTCGATTTTCGTCATCGTCAATGGCTTAGGCAAAATGGATGGTGATTTCTCCTATTTAGAGCAACATGCCGATTGTCTTGTTATCCGTTTGGCTTCAGAAATTGAAAGAAGAAAACAAAAACTGAAAATACAATTCCCGGAAGACTTTAATTAAGGAAAAGTTTTATGGATAAAGCAACATTACAACAACTTAGTTATGCGAAGGGGTTTTGGAATTCCTGGATAAATAAAGGTCCTGGAGTTTGAAGTGAGACCCAAATGGTGGATTTGCTTCTAATATCCCAGTTGAACAAAGGGTTTTTAATCGTTTATCGGCACAAAAGTTTTCATCATTCTTTTTAACAAAAATGTGCAGAAATATGGAAAAGTGTATATATGTTCGTTGTAACCGATATTGTTTGCTGATAATTTGAAACCGTATGCAATGTCCGGATATTCGTTAGAAGAGATCAATGTTCTTAAAGACTTTGAATGGCCGCCTTTTGCTTTTACTTCGATAGGTATCAGATTATTTGCCGTACGAATGAAGAAGTCTTCTTCTAATGTTCCATTCTCTTTTTTGTAGTAGTAGAGCTTGTAACCGGATTTAACTAACGCTTCAGCGACGATGTTTTCATAAAGCGCACCTTTATAAACACCAAGATTTTTATTTGCTCGCAAATCTTCTTGCGATTCTTCATCTAAGAGCGAAACAAGCAAACCCGTATCAGAGAAATACAACTTATATTTGTCAATATCGCAATTCCCTGAGAGGGGTAATTCCGCCACATTCAAACAATAACACGCGTTGATGACTCCTGCGTCTACAAGCCATTCGGTGCAACCACGATAATCACGGAATTTCGCATTTTTTTCGACTTTCGAAATCTGGAATTTTTTGTTTTCCTTCGCTAATTGAGACGGAACACTATTGAAAACGTTTAATATTCTTGTTTGATCAATCCCCTCTGCATATTTCCTTATGTCTTCTTTATAGTCGGCTATAAGCTGATGTTGGGTATCGAGAGAGCCTTCAAAAGTCCCTTTCTCTATATATTCTTTTATAACTGCAGGCATTCCGCCAAGAATCACGTAGTCTAGGAAAATCCCATGAAATAGGGACATTTCAAGTTCACTAAAAGGAGTAAGTGTTTTCATGTGCGAAAGAATATCTTCTATTGTTGCTTCGCTATAACCCTTCGCCCATAGAAATTCTTCGAAATCCATTGAATACATCTCGTAGTCAGTCTTATATCCAACGCTGTTACTTTCAATCTTTTTGTAATTTATTCCAAGCATAGAGCCGCTGCAAATAACGTCAAAACGCCCATCTTCCTTAAAGAACTTCAAAGAAGTTGCAATATCGGGAAAATCGCTTATTTCATCAAAAAATATTAATGTTTTCCCAGGTATAAAGGATTTAGAAGGGTCCAGCAATGAAATATTTTTTATGATTGCTGAAGCGCTATACCCATCTAAGGTTATTTTTTTATACTTTTCGTCTTTTACGAAATTGATTTCAATGACACTTTGATAACCTGCCACTTTGGCAAAATGCCTAATGGATTCGGTTTTACCTACTTGTCGGCATCCCTTGACTATTAAAGGCTTTTTGTCTTTGTCTTCCTTCCATTTTAAAAGAAAGCCATCTATCTTACGTTTTAAATAGGCCATTTCTATAAAAACCTCCGAAAAATTCTAAAAATATTATGCTAAGTTTGTAGATAAAAATCAATGTCGCTCACATTTTCGTAGCGAAAAATATTAATGTTAAACACCTTTTCGTAGCGAAAATAATGCACTCCACACACATTTTATTAGGGAAAAGATGTGTTCAACTGGTTTTTAACTGCCAACTTATGGCGCTTTGTTGGTGAGTTTGGAATAGCAAATCGAATTCGATAAGCTTACGAAGGCTTTATGTTTTGATACTGAAACTCCTTAAAAATGTTGTGGCAATTTTGGGAATTTCTTAAAAAATTGCTACATTCATGGGAAATCGTCTAAATGCTAACTGAAAGCCTTATGAGACTTATTGTGAAATAAAACGTCCATCGGGAATCAGTCTTTCTGTTGCTCTTCCATGCCTGCTGAAGCAGTCTTTTGTTCTTCGACAAACTTCTCAGCTTTTTTCTTTGTTTGCTCAGGAACGTGATATTCTTTCTTCTTCTTTTCTTCTACGACAACACGGTCATAGTCGAAATCGATACCGTTTTTCAAGAAAATCTGATGGTATTCTCTTAAGATATCTCTTTGCACTTGGAAACGGTCCTCTTCTTTGCATTTAGCAAGGATCTTTAATACGGCATTGCTTGCTTTGTATTCGGAAACGCCTTTGTAGAAAGGCCCTTCAATGATTTCAGGGATCTTTTCCTTCATGGCAGGAAGGTTCTCTTTCAATATTTTCTCTACCAATTCGATAGGGACATCATAGCTGACTTCACAATCTACGACTGCTAAGGATAATTCACGAGAAAGATTAACGACATTCTTAATGTCAGAATTGTTGATGATTTTGATATTTCCAGCAGCATCCGTAATTTTTGTGGCGCGGATACCAATTTCCGTTACGGTTCCTCTAAAACCATCGATGGATACAATCTCACCAACGTTATACTCATTTTCAAAGATGATGAAAACGCCAGCGATAATATCAGCGATAAGCGATTGGGCTCCAAGACCTATGATCAGGGTGATAACACCAACCGATTCCCAAATAGCTCTTGTATTCACGCCGAAAGCATTCAAGATAAGGAAGAAGAGGGCAATTGCACTTCCGTATTTGATAAGGCCATCCAATAGAGTGATAACGGTCTTGGCACGATCAGAGCGTTGCATGATGTTTTTAAAAATCATTCGAATTAGCTTAGATAAAGCGATAACGATAACAATTAAGATCAAGCAATGGATGAAAACCTTGTAGTTTGCTTGTAACATCCCTGGGATTGCGCTTAGGTCTATGACGTTTTCTTTTGACCAAGGGACGAAACCGTTCTCTGGTGGCAAAGCCAATTGCAAAATGCAAATCAAAACAAATAGAAATAAGATTGCACTTAGCAATATCGTCGAGATCCATTTCGACACCTTTCTCTTTTTCTTTTCCATATCATTTACCTCCTATGCATTGATATTGAAATTGTATGTTTTATATCGATTACCCTTCATCTCACACTCGGTTGAATAGGACGCATAATTGCCATCATATAAAGTCATACTCAACGTCATCTGTTTTCCTAGGACATTTCCAGGAACAAGAGACATATAGGAACCAGCATGTTCTACGTACTCATTAAAGTAATAATAAATTCCATCGATTAAAAGTTCGTTCTTGATGAAATAGTTTGAATGGTTATAGACGATAATCTTAGTGGAATTACTTGTTTCATCGTAACTTGCCTCGTAACGAACGGGTTCGTTATCTTTTAGCCTTAAAGAACCCGAAGGTATCTCTTTACTCATCTGATAGGTGATTCCGTCCTTTTCGTAATTTATAAAATATATTGGGCGATAATCAAGGGCTGGCAAATCTTCCATAATGGAATAGGTACCTGTCGTTTTGCTATGTATGGCATTGGAATATTTCTTTTCGCCAGTGGTGGGATCTTCAGTGACTCCTTCATATAGCATCGTGTCTAAATAAATATTTGGATCAGAAGAAGAGAAACCAACCTTTCGATAGACATTAACCGTATCATCATCGTTATAGGTGACGACAAAGTCATTCGGATTGACATAATCAGAGATTGTCGGTTCAACATACGTGCTACGGATTTCACTTACACCAAGGATTGTATAATCCGACACTTTCTTCCATTCGTTTCCATCCGGAGAGAGGATAGCAAGGGAAAGAGTATCCCCATCGGCAGATGGCACCTTCTTTAGATAATAAGAGTCCGTTAATGCGAATTTTTCATCGATTGTTCGATCTTGGTTATAAATAGCAATGGAATAATCATTCGGAAGAAGATAATCGAATTCAAAACTCAAAGGAATGTAATCAGTTCCTACCTCTGTCAAATCTGCACGTAATGATGTGACATTGAGGTGATATTGCAAATTGTAGGTGTTCTCAATAATAGGCACTTTATGTGCATAACTATCTAAGCTGTTATCTTGGAACTCTAATTCACCAGATAAAACAAGGTTTCCGATTTCACCTTCATACTCGTCTAAGACAATTGTTCCAGCTTTCTCCAAATTTTGAATTGTTTTCTTTTTCTTTCCTGCCCCATTATCTAAAGTGAGATATAAGCAAAAAGAAGAAAACTCATAAATGGTGTCAAAAAAATAGGGCAAAGTGAAGTTTTGACCATCAAAACCAAATGTATTGTCAAAAGAAAGGCGAGGAAATGAGACTACGCTATAATCGGATGCCATATATTGCTCAGAAATAATTTCTTCATAGGCAAAATAAGAAATATTTTTATAAGCCAAAAAGAGATCCTGACCGTATGGGACATGCAATTTCACTAAAGGGTCCGTTCCTTTATAGCTATCTAACACTTCGCCTTCTCTTGTAACAGCGGAAACCTCATATTGGAAAACATCTGGATAAGGACTTTGATATCCCGTATTAATTTCGACTTCATACGTATCTGTTTCGGTAAACGTTATCTTTGTTTCTGTTGGTTTTAGTTTTTGATAGTTCCCTTGGTAGCCTTGATCAAGATTAAACGGAATCAAAGAAGAGGAATAAATGACGTTTTCTTTTTCCTCCTCCGAATAGGAAAGAAGTGTATAGCGATAGGATTCAAGACCATAGATTGCTTCCACATAAAAAGAAAAATGCGTATCGGTAAAGACTAAATCTGTATAGTATTCTTCTTTTCTCTCGTCTTTTCCGTATTCTTCCACCAATGCGCAATAACGGGAAACCTCATCACCAATCTCCATTTCTCCTTCGATAGAAATCTGATGAAAAGAAGTCTTATCAACCAAAGAGTCTGCAATTAAAGTTCCAAACGGATTTTTCTCTTTAATTACTTCAGGTACAAATCCAAGGACGGTAGCGGAAACGACGGCAACTGCAGCCGTGGTAACAACCGTTGAAGTATGGGAAACAATCTTATCTTTTAGTTTATCGAACTTACTAAGCCCCTCTTTTTCTTCTTTCTTAGGAGGCTCTTCCCCTAAAGAGATTTCTTTTACGTCAAAATCCTCTTTAGCTTCGTTTTTTAACTCTAGCGTTTTGTAATCTTCCGCAGGAAAAAGGGAATATTCTTCACATACGTTCTCTTCGTTGCCCGAAAAGATTTCAGAATCCCCTTTGCTTTTCATGCTGTCTTCACTTTATCGAAAAAGGAGAAGATATTCAAAACAAAATATTTGTTTTCTACGAAATATTTGCGAGTTCTTCATTTACTACATCATTTCATAGTGAAATGGAATTTTTTGGAAAAGCCCGTTTTTAGATGCCATATTTGTTTGGAAAAGTCTCAAAAAGGATATAAAAACATATTGGAAAAATCCCAATGAAAGTCTGGTTATTTTATCGATTGCTGTGGGATAGAGGTCTTGCGAATCAAAGTTAGGAGTGGATTTGGAGAAAGTCATCTTTAGAGAAATACAGACTTATTTGGCTAATTCCTCATAGGCTTTGCGATACTTTTTCTCCGATTCTTCCGACAATTTTTCGAGAGTTTTCCTATCCATGTATTGGATATTGGGATTCTTGGTGATTTTGAAAGGGATGCTTTGTTCTCTAAGAGCTTGTTTGACGAACATATTGAAGGCTGCATTCATTGTGAGACCAAATTCCGAGAATAGTTTCTCTGCCTGTTCTTTATCATTGGCGTCCATTCTAATTGTTACGTTTACGCTTGCCATAGCTAATATCTCCTTTTTCTAGATACATTATACCAGTTGATTGAAAAGGAACAAATAAAAAAGAAGTGCAACATACGTGCAAAACAAATGCTTTCGCTAAAAAGTGTAGCATCGGAACAACAAACGTCATCACTTTCGTTGTTATAAAAACAGCGATTAAAACACTAGTCGACCAGTGTTTTCATCGGAAAATATATAAAAAGCTTACTAACGGATAATTTTGACGGGAGGCTAATAAATGTATTTAAAACGAGAAATCGATCTTCTTTATGTGGATGAGGATGCCATTTATCCTATCGAAGTCAAAAAAGGCGAAGCACCAAATAAACGGACAAAGAACTTTAACGTTCTGTCGAAATACCATATGGAGATAAAATCAGGACTGGTGGTGGATTGTTACGATAAAATACGTCCAATTAACGAAAAAGCCTATACTTTCCCTGTTTATCTGTTAGGAGCATAAACATGAAATGAGCTAAATGGCTTTAAATGACATCGCTCTTTTGAAATGGAGAATAGAGATATTTTGGTGGTTCATCTCCTTTGCTAATGAATGCCATGTAACTATGTGTCACGTTGTCCATAGGAGAAAAATTTATTTGCTTGCTTGAATGTCCTAACTAAAATTTTTGCAAGTCCTTGCACATTTAAAATTTAGAAATCGATAGGATTATAAGCGAATTTCTAGGATTTTATGGAATCCGGATCGATAAGGAATTCCTTCAAACCTAGGAAGAGAGTTCCCTTATCGTCTTTCCATTTCTTGATGTTATTTCTTACGACGATGATCTTTTTGAAACTGTCGTTGATGTGTAGCAATGATTTTTCTTCCTGCTCTCTTTTTCCTTTTTCGTCGATAGTAAGTGCAGATTGTATGTAATATCTTTCGTATCCAAGATTACAAACAAAATCGACTTCCAGGTTCTTTCTTACGTAGTTGTTGTTCTCATTCTTTTCGCCGATTGTTACAACGCCGACGTCTACTTTATATCCACGGATTATTAATTCGTTGAAGATAATGTTTTCCATGATGTGATTTTCTTCTTGCTGCCTAAATCCCAGCCTTGCGTTTCTTAGCCCGATATCAGTGAAATAATATTTTAAAGGAGTGTCGATATATTTCTTTCCTTTGACGTCGTACCGATACGCTTTCTGTAGTAAAAAAGAGTCGGCACAACAATCCAAATACTGCTTTATCGTGTTGGGCGCCACATCGATGTTTTTAATGGATTTGAATGAATTTGATAGCTTGTTTGGATTCGTCAATGACCCGACGCTCGAAGAGACGATGTTCAAAACGTCTTCTAGAACTTCGGTGTTCCTGATGTTGTTACGATTGACGATGTCTTTAATATAGGTCTCAGTGAATAGATTTTCTAAATAATTGATCTTTTGTTCGTCACTCTTGCAGGTTAAAAGGTAAGGCATCCCCCCAAACATTGAATATTCATTCCACGCGTCATCAAAATCCATTTTGCAATAATCGAAATATTCTTTGAAAGACAGTGGTGATAGATAGATTTGATCACCTCTTCCTCTAAATTCCGTGATAATGTCTGAAGAAAGGAATTTTGCGTTGCTTCCTGTCACATACACATCGACATTTTTAATGTGGAGGAAAGAATTCAGGACGCTTTCAAAGTCGTGAACAAACTGTACCTCGTCTAAAAGAATATAGTATTTACCATTGTCGATAATTTGATTACGGACATATTCATATAAATAATCCGGATTTTGGAATTTGATGTTTGATCTGTCGTCTAACTGCAAGGCGATTATATGGGATTTATCGACGCCGTTTTCTAGTAGATAGTTATAGAATATTTCGAATAAAAGGTATGATTTACCGCATCTTCTGATGCCAGTGATTACTTTTATCATCCCGTTCCCCATTCGGTCGATGAGCTTTTTTAGATAATCATTTCTTTTAATCATGGCCTTCTCCTAACTAAAAATTTTGCAAGTTCTTGCATAAATATTATACAGCATGACGTTGATAGTAACGATTAATAAATAAAACTTTTGCAAGTTCTTGCATTTTTTAACCAAAAAGCCGTCTAATCCAAAGAACACCGCAAAAAACTGCTTTAAAAACGTCTAAATTTTCGATTGACCTTGGATTTCTTGTTTACTAGATTTGCTTTGAGGGCGACATTCTTCTTCAAGGGCTTTATAGCCTAGGGCATGATGTCTTTGACGCTTTGAAGAACAACGCTCTTACGGAAACGCGCCTTGAAATGGTGTGTAAAACTGTTCAATGGTAGTGAACAATAATATTGTATAGAGACAAAGTGTTCAGTAAAATTTTGACTTTACTAAGCCGAAGGTTCGTTCATGAAATGCTTTGTTCCATTTCGATAGCAAAACATCTTGCTTAAATCTTGCTTAATATCTTACTTAAAAAAGAAGCTAAATCGTTGATAGATTTACAAGTCTTTTATCATCGCCTTTATGAACAAACTGCGCCTGCTAGGCAAATCTTTATTCTCCAAACAAAGGGTTATGAGAGCCAGTTCTAGCTAATGTCAGGATAAGCTTGCCATTCACAGTTCTTGAAAACGAGAAACCAATCCCACTTTCTAAGCGTCACGCACATAAAAATGGTACTCTCTTACAAAAACTCGCTCATTTTTTAGTAATTATTGATTAAAACTCGCTCATTTTTTATAAAAAGACTAGATTTTATCTTTATTATTATTTGCAGGCTTATTGTCCGTTATGGTGGTGAGCAACAAAATTATTTGGATGAAGTTAAAAAACGGCGTTGATATTAACAAAGGCCGTATTGTGATTGAATGCGAATTAAAAGGAATCGCTAGTCTTTTAGACAACCAATAGGAATGACAAAAAACGCCATCCTCTCTTCGATAACCATATTCGGTTCCAGTGATGACAATCTTCAAATCAGGGAGTCTCAATGGCATTTGTTTTTCTTTTTCGTTGTATTCTTTGATCAATCTTTCGATTTCACTTGAACCTAACTTGAATTCGAGCAAAACATATCTTCCATTTCCAATATTTGTGGCATTTCACTTCCAATATTTGTGGCATTTCACTTCCAATTTTTGTGGTATTTTGTTTCCAACTTTTGTGAATACGAAAGCACTTATTTATAGACGTGGCCATTCTCTTTGGCAAAGAAAAGACAAGGGAATATTCCGGTATAACGAAAAACTTCTTTGACGAATATTTTAAGGACAGAAAGGTTGCTTGCGCTTACAAACTTGGGAAAATCAAAGTATACGATGAGCCAAAGGCTTTAACGGAATTTGGTTTAAGAGTTGCCCCTCAACATTTGCTTATGCAAAATAACTTTACCCCTTTTTAAAGGATTATTATTCGCACTTATAACAAAAGCCTCCAGTTCCCTCGAGGCAATCTATCTATTTGGTGCGTCTGGCAGGAATTGAACCTGTATGAGTCCGCTTTATCTATTTGGACGATTGATTATTTGATATACTTATAAGCGCCGTTTTTCATAACCAACAATAGAGTTTCGGTTGTTAAATAGTAGTTTTAATGAATATCGCATGCAGACTCATTTTTATTTATTTGAATATTAGGTTTAAAAATTTAAATGTAAGGGGGTAAGTGAATATGAAATCGATTATTGCCAAGATTAGGCCGCAGTTTTTGCCCTTAATAAAAAACGGCATAAAAAAACACGAATACCGTCTTGCCTCCCCTAAATACACCTCTTTAAATGTGGGAGATAGATTGATTCTCGTCTCAAATCAAAATTCTGGGGATTTCGCGGTTACCCGAGTGAATAAAATAACAAAGTTTTATGATTGGGAAAAAGCTTTGGAAAAACATTGGGAAGAGGATTTTAAAGGGCTTTATTCCGACTTCGACGAGCTAATTGAGGAATGCCATGGATTCTACACAGCCGATGAAATCAAGGGATACGGAATCGATGTTTTTGATATTTCATTAGATGAGCCCAAATTTCAAAACGCCCGATTTCTTCTTGATACGAATGTTATCATCCAAAAAGAAAGCGTGAATGATTGCTGTTCAGAAATCAATTTAGTTTATCAATCGATTGATAAGTTCAAAGGGACAAAGCTGTATCATCCAGCTACCGCAAAAGAGTTGAACGGATATAAGGATGAAAACATAAAGAAGACAATGATTGCCAAACTAAATTCATATGAAAAATTAAGCGAAACAACAATTTGTGATGCTTATTTCAAACAAATTGTCGCACTTTTTGAAAATGACGAGAATAGTGAGAATGATAATGAGATTCTTTATCAGGTATATAGCGGAAGAGCTGATTTTTTAATTAGTGAAGGCCGTGGCATTTTAAGAAAAGCGGAGCGACTGTATTTACGAGACAGGGTGATGAGCCCAAGCGAATTCCTAACGAATGTTGAAAAACAAAACCCAAGTTTAATTTATTACGACGCGTTGTCCGTGTCTCTAGTCAAAATTAGCTCGTTAGATATCAATGATCACTTTTTCGATTCTCTTCGTGAAGACTATGGTGGAGAAGATTTTAACCAATGGCTAACGAAAAAATCAAAGGATGACGCATACGTTTTCCGAAATAAGGAAGGAATTCAGGGGTTTTTGTATTTGAAGGCCGAGGGAATAGATGAAGATTATTCCGATTTTAATCCTCGCCTTACGCCGAAAAGAAGGCTTAAGGTAGGAACGTTTAAAATCAATAGCATCGGGATTCGTTTGGGCGAAAGATTCCTAAAAATCATCTTCGACAACGCTTTGAAACGAGATGTTGATGAGATTTATGTCACCATGTTTAAAGACAAACGCCAGGAAGTGCGCGGCTTAAAGGAATTGATGGAAAAATGGGGATTTGTCGAAAAAGGCGCAAAGGAAAACGGTGAAGTTTACTTAGTAAAAGACATGCGGAATTACGATGAGACGAAAAATCCAAAATTCAATTACCCACTTTATAAGAACGATTGCTCGATTTCTTTTTTGCCAATCGTTTCCAAATATCACACAAAGTTATTTCCAGATCTTCACCTCAAGAATGAAAATCCCGCGCTTTTTGATACCGCATGCAGTTACGCAATTGAAAAGACTTATGTTACCGCGTGGAAAGGCGTTGATTTAGGACCAGGCTCTCTTTTATGTGTTTATTGTATGGCGGACTATAATAAGAAATACCGTTCTGCCATCACAGGGGTGTGTATCCTTAATGAAGTAATTAAAACGTCGAGCGTCGATGAACTTGTTAAGGAATGCCAAAACAGGTCTGTATTCACGGAGCCTGAGTTGCGCGAGCTTTATAATGAAAAGAATTACACAACCATTGTAAAAGTTTTGTATTTGAAGCCGTTTGACCATAAGATAAACTACGATCGTTTGAATGCCGCTGGTTTGCTCGGCACTAAAGGTGGACCCCGATTGAATTCCAAACTTTCGTATGAAGAATATCTTGAACTAGTTAAATTAGGGGAAGGAGAAGAAATAATATGAAAAAAATAATAATTTCAATCAATCCAGAACACGTGAATAACATCATAAACGGAACAAAAAAATACGAATATCGTACCAAGGCGGCCAAGAAGGACGTCAATAAACTGATCATTTACGAAACCACGCCAATCAAAAAAGTAGTTGCCGAAGCCGAGATTGTCGAGGTGCTTGCTCTTGATCCAAATGCCCTTTGGGAAAAGACAAGGGAATATTCCGGTATAACGAAAAACTTCTTTGACGAATATTTTAAGGACAGAAAGGTTGCTTACGCTTACAAACTTGGGAAAATCAAAGTATATGATGAGCCAAAGACCTTAACGGAATTTGGTTTAAGAGTTGCCCCTCAATCATTTGCTTATGCAAAATAGCTTTTGTCCCTTTCAAATGAATTATTATTTGCACTTATAACAAAACCTCCAGCTCCCCGGAGGCAATCTATCTATTTGGTGCGTCTGGCAGGAATTGAATCTGCATGAGCTGCCTCGTTAGATCCTAAGTCTCACACAGTCCTTTCTTTCGTTTGGAAGAGCAAAATGCATCCGATTGGAACAGGACGGAAAATAGCGTATTGTTTTCAACCTAAAGTACGAAAAATGATTGTCGATCATTTGGGCACTTTGGCTTTTCCAGCTCGCTCACTAATCAAACGCTTTTCGATGAATGTTAAGAAGGAACGAGACTTAAAAACATATCTTTTGATATACTTATTAATGCAAGCACATCTTACCGGCGTTCGCTGTTCATTTTTTGAACTAATGGTGCGTTTTCGGATGTTGAAAAAGAATAACAATGATACATGAATTTGATTTTCAATTTTGGAAAAACAACGTTGTCGATATTTGTGACTGGATAGATGCAACAATTAAAAGATATCCAGCTGAGGAACGAGAAACTGTTTCCACAGATGCGATAAAACGTTTGCGAGACTTGATTAATGCCGTTTGTGTTTGCTGCCTTTTAAAAAACAAACCCCAAACTTTTAAAAACCAATATGACTATATTGTTCAAGGCCTAAAATATGTCGAAGCCAATAAAAGCTATAAATTCATATATGACTTTTACAAACGTTCAAAAATAAGCCTGTCCCATTATTCTCCTTTTGGGGAAGAAGCAGAGAGATTAATGCTAAGATATTGCGAAAATCTACTTCATTTAAAAAACTATTTGAAAAACGAACTTGGCTTGGACGTTCTTCATGAATTGGATCGTTTCCCGATGGACTTAGATGAAACGTTCGAAACATACTATTTGGAAATCATAAAAGCCATGCAATCGATAGCCTTTGACGGTCGTTCTTCGAGAGGAAGAGATTTATATTATGTTCAGAAAAAGAAAACCATTTATTGCCAGAACGTTCTTTTTTATGAATACACTTTATCGAGCGCGAATGACGGCCTAAGCAAATTTGATCGCTTTACCGCCTTTTCAAAAATTGATGTTTTTGATAATTACGCCATCAAAGCTTCATTTTTGAAGAAACCTGTTTCACTTTTTGGCGTAGAAGTTCACCTCAATTTTTTGACGGATTATCAGGTTGCCATTCGACCTTGTGAATTTAGCCGTTTACTGCAAATTATCGGAATTACTTTAAAAAACACTTTTTCTCCAGGAAAAGAATACCATCGGTTGTTATCTTATATTCAGGAACACAAAGAGCCTTTAGATGAGCTTTTAATTGCAGATAAGTATGATTTCAAACGCCTTTTAGATACCATTCATATAACAAAAGAATCATATTTGTATCTCTTTTTAACTAAATCTCGAAGAATTCTTTTGAGTGATCAAATTGGAAAAAATGTTTATAAATATCTTCTTCGCACTATCAACAATAGAATTTTGAAAGAACAAATGCCTTTGTTGGGTTATTCCTCAATTTTAAGTAATGAAATCAGGGTCAGAAAAGCGGATTCTCTTTTCGATGGTATGCCATACGTTTTTTCTTTGGTCAAACATAATCCTAGATTTGAAACTCTGTTAGATTGTTTCCCTTTGGCGGAACATGAAGATGAAATGATTAAAAGATGGGTTAATAAAATGAGTTTGGATAAATCCGTACTTTACAATCAGATTCCTGGTGAAACCACTTTTGAGAAAATAGAAGAGAGTGTTCGCAGGTTTAATGCTCTGTGTAACGAAAAAGGTTTTAAAGACGAATATAAACTGCAGTTTTTCAAAAATTATATCTACGAAAACGGCACCGAACAAACTTGTCATAAACTGATAAAAAAGCTCTTGGATTTGGCGAAATGTTCAAATGTTCCCGATTTTACCTCCTACATTCAATCAAGGATTGAAGAGATAGGCTTTAAAATAGATGACCCGCAGAAAAGATCGGCTTTAAAAACAATGTATAAAAATGGTTCTCTTTTCGCCATATATGGCTGTGCGGGTTCCGGGAAAAGCACCTTCGCAAGCTATCTTCTTAAAATACTTGGTAAAGAAACAAAAGTACTTTGCTTGACCAACACAAATCCAGCTTTAATGAATCTAAGAAAGAAATTGGGTGAAGAAGGAACTCAATATTTCACGACATATAGGTTTCTACGTTTGAAAGAAGAAAATGTCCCGGATTGCGATTTTTTAATTATTGACGAATGTAGTAACATTTCCAATACAGATATGCTTGCCGTTCTTGAGAAAGCCCATTTTAAACTGCTTCTTCTTTTGGGAGACGTGCATCAAATTGAATCAATACAATTCGGCAATTGGTATTCTTTGCTGTTCCATTTTCTTTCGGACACAGAAAAAATAGAACTTTGTTCAGCCTATCGAGCTCAAAAAAATGAACATTTATTGGGCTTATGGAAAGTGGTACGAGAAAACGATGATTCGATATTTGAACTATTTGAAAAGTGTAAAGTTTCTAAAAAACTTGGAGATGAGTTATTCGAAACTTCAAGCTCGGATGAAGTCATTCTTTGCCTTAATTACGATGGCTTATATGGCTTGAATAACATTAACAATTATCTTCAAACAAGAAACCCAAATCCTGCGGTTTATTGGAAACAGTATACGTTTAAAAAGGGAGATCCTATTTTATTTATTGAAAACTCTCGCTTTGGTTCCCTGCTTTATAATAATTTAAAAGGGAAAATCGATGAAGTGGAAAAGGACGAAAAAGGCAATCTTCATTTTAAGATTGTGGTTAATAGATCCGTTAATCCTTTTGACCGATTAGAAGGATTTGAGTTAGTAAAGAACTTTGGCGACGGACGGAGCCTTATTGCTTTTTCCGTTAGAAATCCTAAAGATATAGACTATGAAAACGATATGAAGGAGGATTGCAAAATTCCTTTTCAGATTGCTTATGCTGTTTCTATACACAAAGCCCAAGGGCTTGAATACGATTCCGTTAAGATCGTGATAACAAATGAAGTAGAGGAACTAATTACTCACAATATTTTTTACACAGCTATTACTAGGGCAAAAAATGATTTAACGATTTACTGGACGCCTGAAACCGAAAGAAAAATCATTAAATCTTTGCAAATTAGAAACAACGCCAGTGATTTTTCCATTCTTCAAAATAAGTTCTCAGACTTGCGCAGATAGTTAAAAGCGGCATTACGTTTTAGAGGAAAAATAGATGAGAAAATACGATTTAATCCATAGCCTGCCAGCAATAAAGCTTGTTATAGGAAATGGCTTTGACTTATATTGTGGTTTAGAAACTAGATATGTTGACTATTTCAATTCACGTAAAGAAAAATTCGACAGTATACGAAATTGCATAAATCAGCTTAAAAATGTTACAACAAAAAAATTTATAAAAGAAGCGTCCATCAATGAACTAATACCTCATGTTTTTCCAGGAAATAGAAATATCAAAGAAATAAATGTGTGGGATTTTTTGTTTGCAATATTGTCAGATGAACACAAAGACGAAATCGAAGATTGGAACTGGTGTGACGTAGAAAGCGTAATGGCAAAATGGCTTAAAGATGAGCCTCATTCTGAAAACGAATGTGATTGGAATATTGTCTTTGAAGCCTTGAAAAATAATGTAAGCAAAGAACCAATGTCGTTTCAATATCGTTGTTTGGCCGCTTTCGTCCTTTTAAAAAATAAACTTAAAACTTTTGAAAGCGAAGACGCCTATTTCGTTTTTCTATTGGAGCAGCTTAATCAATTCGAAAAGGATTTCGGTGAATACATTCAAAACCAACTCATGACTCGG
>ULYE01023456.1_pt1 | contig 48065 bp, 52 predicted proteins | sample 1961921 | NCBI WGS metagenome assembly ULYE01 (sample SAMEA4835856, study PRJEB28245) | human gut metagenome | biome: gut microbiome; material: fecal sample | place: Denmark | collected 2008 | reverse complement strand
AATTCCGAGTTTCATGCGAAATTCATTTCGCTTTTGTTCTTTCCCTATAGAGCTATGCTAAAATTCTTATTATGAAAGTAAAGATCTTTGACGAATTATCTGAAATCTATCTGAAACATGGTTATTCTCTCTATATTGTTGGAGGGACGTCTCGTGATCTTCTTTTAGAGAGGCCTTTTACCGATTTGGATTTTGTGACTGACGCGACACCTGAAGAAGAGAAAGCCTTTCTTCCAGAGGCAAACTATGTCTTTGCAAAATACGGTTCTATCCGTTTAAAGAAAGATGGTCTGGAAGTGGATATTACGACCTTACGGAAAGAAAGTGATTATCTTGACTATCGTCATCCTGGAAAAATCGTCTTTGTTCGTGATTTAGAAACGGATTCTTTAAGACGAGATTTCACCATTAACGCCATTTACCTTGATAAAGATTACCAAATATTCGATTTCCATCATGGGAAAGACGATTTGGAAAAGAGAGTCATACGTTTTATCGGTGACCCCGACAAAAGAATTCAAGAAGATCCTTTACGAATCTGTCGAGCGGAACGTTTTGCCCGTTTATTGAACTTTGAACTGGATAAAGAGACCCAAGAAGCCATTGAAAGAAACCGATATCTCTTAAAAGAGATAAAACCTGTTAAACTAGATGAAGAAGAAAAGAAAGGATGGATCAGAAAATGAATCAAGGAAACTCTTTAATCAATGCCGTAAGCTTTGAATATTTGTTGTTAGATTGTTATTCCAAACTTGGTTTAAGCGAGAAGGAACTTACTGTTTGTTTAATGATCGAGCATCTTTCAAAACAAGGGAACGCGTTCGTAAATTCGGACATGCTTGCCCTCAAAATGAATCTATCTACCAAAGAAATCGATGAAGCAATGTCTTCCTTGCTGCAAAAAGGTTTCCTTGTCTATGACCATGATGAAGACAATAAATTAACAATTTCTCTTTCTCCTTTAAAAGAAGAAGTGAAAAAAGAATTTGCTTTTTCCTTAACGAGGGAACAAACAAATTCCATGAATAAAGAAAGAGAAGGGGACATGACGAAACTCGTTTCTCTTTTTGAAGAGAAATTTGCCCGTACCTTAGCTCCATTAGAAATTTCAACCATCACGGATTGGCTTGATAGCGGTTATAGCTTAGACAATATCAAGAATGCTTTGCTCGATGCCTTGAACCAAAATAAGAAGAACATCCGTGCCGTAAATAAGATACTTGTCAATAGAAGAAAACAAGACGACATTCAAAAAGAAGGCGCTTCCGCAGTAAGCGACCGTTGGGACAAGAGCGTGGAAGAAACCATTCAAGCCGCTAAAACCCTTTGGGGAAACCCTAATGACAAATAAAGAAAAAGACGTTATTTCTTTTTTGAAAGAAAAATATCCTGACGCGAAAGCCAGCCTTATTTTTCATAATCCTTTAGAATGCCTTATCGCCATCCTTTTATCCGCTCAAACAACAGATAAGTCGGTCAACCAAGTGACAGCTCCTCTCTTTGAGAGGTTTCCTACTTCAAAAGAGCTTGCTAAAGCCAGCGTGGAAGATATTGAAAACTGTATTCATTCCCTAGGGCTTTATCATAACAAAGCAAAAAATATTCACGCTTTAGCAACCATTCTTGAAGAAAAATACCAGGGACATATACCAATGAAGAAGAAAGAACTCATGGAATTACCTGGTGTGGGAAATAAAACAGCAGGCGTTTTTCTTTTGGAAATGGGTGAAGAAACTTATTTTCCAGTGGACACTCATATTAAACGTATTTCCACCCGTCTTGGATATGCTAAAAAAGATATGGATCCGCTTGAAGTTGAAAAAAGGCTGGAAAAGAAATTCCCTCAAGAAGAGTGGTCTTATCTTCATCACGCTTTCATATATTTTGGGAGAGATACTTGTAAAGCCATCCATCCTCTTTGTGAGAAATGCAAATTAGGTGAATATTGTTCCTATTTAAAGAAACATTCATCCACGACGGATAAATAATCTAGACGTGGAAGATATTTCTCTTTCACGAGGAAACCGTTTTCTTTGATCTCTTTAACGGGAATGGATTCCCTTGGCTTTTCTCTATAAAAACGACAGACGAATTCCGCTGGAAGAAGATAGATTTCGCTTAGCGGAACAATTTCAATCAAAAAGAAGGCAATCGCGCCTAATTTCAATACCGCTTCAAGGTGTTCGATTTGTTGATGAGGGATGTTTTTTAAAGGGAAAGCAGTCTTTGAATGAGTGCTTTTTGCTTCAAAATCAATGTATTTTCCTTTGTAGATGCCATTATAGTCTGTGGTTGATGGCTCTTGGAAAAAGGCTTCCACGATTTTTGCACCATGGGAATAATCCACCTTCACAATGTTAATTGGAGTTGGTTTTTTGTGAATGACTGCAACGCCTTTGGATAAATAATAATCGTTGCTTTGATTGATCTCGTCTTCAAAACGCATGCCACGGTTTCCGGCTTGAATCTTAAGACGATATTTCTTATGTGGTGATTTTTCTTTCTTTTCCTTTATAGTGGATGCAGGGATCTTCACTCCAGCTGGGTAATGGATACTCATTTGAAAGTGTCCTCTAATAAAGCGTCAAACATTTCAGGCGTAACGGTTTTTCCTTCGCTAAGCATATGAATGATTTCTTTGACGACAGGACGTGTTTTTGCTCCACAAAGAACGTTTTTATATTCCTTAATGAAGATTTCTTTTCCTTCTCTAGCAACTTTATATAGGTCTAGAAGATTTAAAGCGTCATATATTGCGTCATGAGCTTTGCCATCAAACTCTAAGCCGAAGACTTTTAAATAATTTGTTAAAGAATATGGATTTCCGTTTTGATCTTGAATGTAACGATCAAGGAGACGTTGCAAATCCAAGTGGTGACGATAGATATTTCTTGCATAAGAGGGATTCAAATCTCGATATTGAGCCATGGTGTTTTTCACAATGACCATATCGTGCTCTGAGAAAGTCACAAAACGACAGGAATCCCAGAATTTGCCAACGTATTTACGGAAAGAAGAAAGAACGGCAGGAAAATCTTCCCCTTCATTTCTTAATTTCTCATCGGTAATTCCCGTTAATTGGGCAACATGAAAGCCAACTTGATGTTTTGCTTTAACATAACGCTTAAAAGGAGCGTGAACTTTTTTAATAGACCCGTCTTTATTGATCTCGGCTAAATAAGCGCCAATTTCGATCATTTCAGAAGTAAAGGAGGTGGCCTCAAGATCCATAAAGACTAAGGCATCGACGTTTTTTGTTTCTCTTAGGAAAATTTCCATAGATGAATTGTATCACTAATGAAAATAGAAAACCGCTAGGGGAAATACATTAAACGTATCTTTTTTGAAAGAAAGATGTTTTCAATTTTTGATGATTCAAATCTCTTTTTTCCTAAGAAAGCCTTTTGCATAGAAAAATTCTTGAAAAAGAATGGCATTTATCTTCCCTATTTGAAAACACTTCAATATAATTGAAGAGCGTTATGGCAGAGAAGAGATTGTTAACCGAAAAAGACATCTTGAATAAAAAATTCAAGAAAGACATCAAAGGATATGACGCTCAAGAAGTGGACTATTTCTTAGATCAAGTCATTAAGGATTACATTTCCTTCCAAAAAGAAGAAACTGCTCTTAACGCCGAGATTGCGACTTTAAGAAATCAAATTCACCAGGCAGAATTGAAAAACAACAAACCTGATGTTCTTGCTTTAAAGAAACGCATTCACGATCTTGAACTTGAAAATGCCAGTTACAAAAACAAATTAAGTGGCCTCAAAGCGGGAGATAAGATCAATGCCGAAAACGTTGATATCATCAAACGCATGCGTATGCTTGAAAATTTCATTTGGCAACTTGGCTTCGATCCCACCACGTTCAAGAAAAGAAATATGTAATCCGGTCCAGGCGATTGCTAGGAAACTAGAGGAAAGTCCATGCTCGCACAGTCTGCGATGGCTGTAGTGATTGCGCAAAGCCAATAAATAAGCTTTGGCACGTAGGAGTACGTGACGGCGGCGAATTAGCTCACGTAGTTAAGGAACCATAAAGTGCCACAGAGACGAGCTTGTTAGCGATAACAAGATGAAACGTTGGTAAACCCCACAAGCGAGAAACCCAAATTTGGTAGGGGAAGAAGGGAAGACAAACTGAAGTTAACCCTTCCAGGGAAACCTGAGATTAATTATCGCCCTCGACAGAACATGGCTTATCGGACCGGATACTCACTAAGGAACAAATCTATGAATATACCTACAAAAATCACAACGGCAAGAATCGTATTAGTAGTTTGTTTACTATCTTTTTTGCTTGTCTTTGATTTTTTGCCAGAGAGTGTTTATCAGCCAATCTATTTTGGCCCGAATGGCTCTATCAATCTCGTTTATTTTATTGCGATGATTGTTTTTGTGATTGCTTCTTGTACGGATTTTGTCGATGGATATTTAGCTAGAAAATGGCATCAGGTCACGGATTTAGGAAAATTCCTCGATCCTGTTGCGGATAAGCTTCTTGTAAATTCCATTTTGATTTATTTAGCGATTAGCCACTATGGCAACATATCTATTCCTACTTTTGCCATTATTATCATGATTGCTCGTGATTTGGTTGTGGACGCCCTTCGTTTTGTGGCGGCAAGTAAGGGAATTGTCTTGGCCGCAAATATCTTTGGCAAACTAAAAACCGTTTTCCAAATGGTATCCATTCCTGTTGTTTTGTTAAACGGATGGCCTTTCTCTTATTTTGATTATGGATGGAATTCTTATTTCCGTATTGCAAATATTCTTATTTATCTAGCCACATTGATGTCTTTCTTATCGGGTGTCATTTATTTATGCCAAAACCTATCCGTATTTAAGGAGGAGAAGCATGATTAATCGCGATAAAGCAGAAAAAGTAATCAAAGCCTTTACCCAAGAGAAATTGACTCTTGGATCGGTAGAATCTTTAACGGCTGGATTATTTGCGTCTACTCTTTGTTCCATTCCTGGTGCAAGTAAAGTCTTCCGCGGAGGGCTTGTTACTTATGCCGCCGATTTAAAAACGAAGTTAGACAATGTTCCTGAAAGACTTATTCGTGAATATGGCGTCGTTTCTAGAGAGGTAGCGGATTCGATGGCTATTAATGGAAGAAAAACTTTGAATACAGATGTTTGTGTTTCCTTTACGGGGAATGCTGGACCTACGAAAGAGGAAGGCTTTGCTCCTGTTGGAAGAGTAAATATGTGTATTGCTACAAAATACGGCATCATCGAGATGCAACAAGATTTCGATCTTTCCCGCAATGAGATGAGAGAAGCTTGTGTGGATATGATGCTTGATCGTTTAATTGCAATTTTTGAAGATTAATTTTGTCCCTTTTTCTAAAAGGACGTCTATTTATAGTTGAGGAGAAAAACATGGCAAAAAAAGAAACAGAACAACTCACTACGGGAAAAGATAAAGATGCTGCTTTAGAAGCGGCCTTACGTTCCATTGAAAAAGCCTATGGCAAGGGATCGGTCATGAGAATGGGAGAAAAACCCCACGTGAACGTAGACGTGATTCCTTCCGGGTCTTTGCTTTTAGACCAAGCGATTGGCATTGGAGGATATCCAAAAGGAAGAATTATTGAAATCTTTGGCCCAGAATCATCGGGTAAAACGACTTTGGCCTTACATGCGGTTAGCGAAGCGCAAAAGAAGGGCGGAAGAGCTGCTTATGTTGATGCGGAGCACGCCATCGATCCAGAATATGCCCAACATTTGGGGGTCAATATCGATGAACTTATTCTTTCGCAACCAGATTCTGGAGAACAAGCTTTAGAAATTGTGGAAATGTTAGCTGAAAGTGGAGCAATCGACGTGATTGTCGTGGATTCCGTTGCTGCGCTGGTCCCACAACAAGAACTTGATGGCGTCATGTCGGATAACCAAGTTGGCTTACAAGCAAGATTAATGTCTAAAGCCATGAGAAAGTTGGCTGGCATTCTTAGCAAAACAAATTGTTTGGTCATCTTCATTAACCAGCTTCGTGAAAAGGTTGGCGTAATGTATGGAAACCCAGAGACCACGACAGGTGGTAGAGCGCTTAAGTTCTACGCTTCCGTGCGTATTGATATTAGAAGACAAGACGCGATAAAACTTGGCACAAATATCATTGGTAACTCTGTCCGTGTGAAGATCGTGAAAAACAAAGTAGCCCCGCCATTTAAGAGTTGCTCCATTGATATCATCTATGGTCAAGGAATCTCCAAAGAAGGGGAAACAGTTGATTTAGGCGTCCAGTTCGGTTTCATTCAAAAAACAGGAAACTGGTATGACATCAATGGCGAAAAAATTGGAAATGGCAGAGAAGCGGCAAAAGCTTACTTCCACGATAATCCAGAGAAGATGGAAGAAATTAACGCCAAAATCCGTGACGCTTTCAAAGGAGGAGAAACTCTTCCTGAAGAAGAGACATCCGCTCAAGAATAAAACGTTGGGTCATCTTTCAAAAAGGTGGCCCTTTTCTTTTTCCTTAAACAAATGATGAAAAGAAAGAACATTTTTCGTTTTCTGTCTTCTTTATTTTTTATTTAAACTTATAATGTATCTGTACTGATTTAGTACTGCCCATAGATTTTGGGAGTTTTATTATCGGGGAAACCCGTTCAAATAAATTTTTCTGAAAGAGCAAATATTTTGCCTTGTTTATGGGGAAGGCTTATTTTCAGTTAGAATAGGAGCATAAAAACATATGATTTTTCTACAATCAGGACTTCTTGATTGGTGGTGGCTATTAATTGTTGGTGTTGCCGCTCTTTTAATAGGCGCCGCTCTCCTTTTCCTTATTATGAATTTGTTAGGAAAGGGCAAGATAACCTCCGCAACAAAAGAGTCTAAACAGATTCTTCGCGAAGCCGAAGTAAAGGCAGAACGCATTACCAAAAACGCTCAAATTGACGCTAAACAAACCACTTTTGAGATGAAACAACAAGCTCAAAACGAGATTCGTCAAATGAAGCAAGAAGCACAACTCCAACAATCCAAATTGGATGCTAGAGAAGATGCTATTGATGCTAGAGACAATGCTCTTTTAGCCAAAGAGAATGCTTTGGACCAAAAGAACGAAGTCTTAAATCGCAAAATTGCTGAAAACGACAAAAAGAGCAAAGAACTCGATGAGAAGATTGACGGGATTCTTTCCGAATTAGAAAAGGTTTCGGGCATGTCTGTTAAAGAGGCACATGACGAAATCATGAAACGTGTCGAAAGCAAGATGCAAGTCGAAATTGCGCAATTCATTAAGAATGCTGAAGATGAAGCAAACGACACCGCCGAAGCAAAAGCTAGAGATCTTCTTTCCTTAGCTTGCGATAAATACGCTCAAGACGTTGTTACAGAACGTAGCGTCGCCGTCATTGCTCTTCCTACCGACGAATTAAAAGGCAGAATCATCGGCCGTGAAGGAAGAAATATCCGTGTATTAGAACAAACTCTCGGTGTTGACCTTGTTGTTGATGATACTCCAGAAGTTATCACCGTTTCTTGCTTTAACCCAATTCGTCGTGAGATTGCAAAACGTACTTTGGAAATCTTAGTTAAGGATGGAAGAATCCAACCTGGAAGAATCGAAGAAGTGGCTGCTAAATGCAAATCTGAAGTCGATAACGATTGCTTCAAAGCCGGACAAGATGCGGTTAACCGTTTAGGCTTAGTCCGTATGAACCGTGATTTGATTGCTCTTTTAGGCAAACTCAAATATCGTACTTCCTTTGGACAAAACGTCTTGGAACATTCTATCGAAGTTGGCTATCTTTGCGGAATTATGGCCGCAGAACTTGGCTTAGATCAAAACCTTGCCCGTCGTGCTGGACTTCTTCACGATATTGGTAAAGCCGTTGATTATGAACAAGAAGGAAGCCATGCTTCATTAGGCGCATCCCTTGCACGTAAATATGGTGAAAATGAAGTGGTTATCAATTCCATCGAAGCGCATCATGGCGATGTCCCTTGCACAAGCGTTATTTCCCATCTTGTGATTGCAGCCGATACTTTAAGTGCTGCTCGTCCAGGTGCTAGAAGCGAAACTCTTGAAACCTATACCAAACGTATTACCCAACTCGAAGAAATCGCTAAAGAATTCGATGGTGTGCAACAAGCCTACGCCGTTCAAGCTGGACGTGAAATCCGCGTTATGGTCATTCCAGAGAAGGTTTCTGATGCTGAAGCCGTTAAGATGGCTCAGCAGATGCGTGAAAAGATCGAGAATACAATGACATATCCTGGAACCATTAAGGTTTCCATCATCCGCGAATATCGAGCGGTAGAAACGGCTAAATAATGCGTATTCTCTTTTATGGAGATATTGTTGGAAAGGTGGGTCGCAATGCGATCCATCTTTCTTTGCCTAGACTTGTCAATAAATATCAAATCGACTTTGTGATTGCCAATGGCGAAAACGCCTCCCATGGTAAAGGTTTACTGGAAAAACATTACAAAGAATTGATTGATGACGGTGTTGATTGTCTTACTTTAGGAAACCACTGGCATTCAAAAGCCCAAATCGACTCCTATATCGATGAGGCGGATCAACTTGTTCGCCCTTTGAATCTCTTGAAATATCCTCATGGTGTCGGAAGTGCTCTCTTTGATGTTGGAGGAGTTCCTATTCGTGTTACAAACATTCTTCTTCAATCTTTTATGACTGAGGAAGTGGAGCATCCTGTATCTTCTTTGAAAAAACTCTTACTCGAAGAAAATGAACCTTGTATTCATTTTGTGGATATTCATGGAGAATCTACCTCCGAAAAACAAATCTTCGCCTATGAATTCGAAGGACTTGTGACGGCGATTGTCGGCACTCACACTCATGTTCAAACCAATGACGCAAGAATCCTTGAAGGCGGAACAGCCTATTTAAGTGATGTAGGAATGTGCGGGGATCCTGATGGAGTTATTGGCTTTGAAAGAAAATCTGTGATGAATAAAATTCTTGGCGGACAAACAGGGGCATTCCAAATTGATGAGAATGCGAAAATGATGGTGAATGCCTGTATAATCGATATAGATGATGACACGTTTGAAGCCACGAAAATTCAAACTATCCACCAAATTGTAGAAAGGTAATGATATGAGAAAAGTAATTTATGAAAATGTCGCCTCGCAAAAAGATGCGGCAAAACGTCCTGAAGTGGAACGTTCCCTTTCCCAAAACGAGGTTGCGCCTATTTTAAAAAACTTTGCCCAAGGGAAACTTTTCTATATTCGAACATATGGTTGTCAGGCCAACGTTCGTGATGAAGAAATCATGGCTGGTTATCTTTCTAAGGCGGGTTTTAGCCGTACCGAAGATCCAAGAAAGGCCAATCTTGCAATCATTAACACCTGCGCCGTAAGAGAAAACGCGGAAGATAAAGTCTATGGTGAAATCGGCTCCTTTAAAGCAAATAAAGATCAGGATAAGGATTTCATGCTCGTCTTATCTGGCTGCGTTATGGATGAAAACGATATTGCCCAAAAACTAATGCAAACCTACCCATGGATTACCTTGGTGATTGGCACTCACGATATTAGCAAATTGAATGAATTACTCGCCTCTTCCTTAGAGAAGAAGGCTTCTATTGTTTCCGTACGTTCCTTTGCTAGCGAAGTCGTAGAAAATATGCCTTCCGTTCGTTTAAATTCTTCCCAAGCTTTCGTCAATATTTCTTATGGCTGTGATAAGTTTTGCACTTATTGCATTGTTCCTTACACACGTGGAAGAGAACGTTCCCGTAAAATGGAAGACATCGTTAAAGAATGCCAAGATTTAGTTGATAAAGGATATAAACAAATCACTTTGCTTGGCCAAAACGTAAATTCCTATGGCTTAGATTTCAAAGACGGGACAACGTTTGCGAAGTTATTGAAAGCCGTCGCGGAAACAAACATCCCGCATCTTCGTTTTTTAACTTCTTATCCTTCTCAATTCACCGATGAAATGATTGATGTGATGGCTACTTATCCAAATATTGATCATTGGTTACATTTCCCTGTTCAATCAGGTTCTAGCAAAGTCCTCCAAAAGATGGGGAGAAGATACACGAGAGAAGAATATCTCGATGTTGTCCATAGAATTCGTGCCAAAATCCCAGATATCGCTTTAACCACGGATATCATTGTGGGCTTCCCTTATGAGACGGAAGAGGATTTCCAAGAAACCCTTTCTTTATGTAAGGAAGTCGGTTATTCTAGCGCTTTTACCTTCATTTATTCTCCACGTCCTGGAACACCAGCTGCGAAGATGGAGCAAGTTCCACCAGAGGTATCTCACGAAAGATTCATGCGTTTAAAAGCACTTATTGATGAATTAACCGCTAAGTCTTCTGATGAATGCGTTGATAAAGAATTTAACGTTCTTGTCGAAGGCCCATCAAAGAAAAATAAAGACGTGCTTTCGGGATATGCTCCAAATGGCAAATTAATTAACTTCCCTGGCCCAAGCTATTTAAGTGGCTGTACCGTTAAAGTGAAAGTCAATCGCTCGCAAGTTTATTCTCTTTTTGGTGAGATGGTGGAAGACCCACTTATTGCTAAGGCGAAAGATGTTGCCTTCCTTCTTCAAAGCTCGCCCCTTATTAGAGAATACCTTGCCTTAGATAAAGAGATTCAAAACGATTCAGAAATTCATTCTATGGGCGAAGAGTTAGTTGAGAAAAAGAAAAAACTGGCTTTATCTATCGATAACAAAGAAGAACCCTTGAAAGCAAAAGAAGAATACGAAGACCTTTTGAAACGTATTCATAATCATCCTCTTTTGAATAATCATGATGCCCTAAAAGAAACGGTGGAAGGTGAGCTTCTCCTAGTGAGGAATCTTTTGAAATGATTCTTGTTCTTACTGGTCCAACAGGTACAGGCAAAAGCAAACTTGCGATTTCCTTAGCAAATAAAATCAACGGAGAAATTGTGAATGCGGATGCTTTTCAAGTGTATGAAAAACTAAGAATTGCAACCGCCTCTCCCACAGAGGAAGAAAAAAAGAAGGCTCCTCATCATCTTTATAATTTCGTCCCTTTAACGGATAGCTATGACATTTCTCGTTATCAAATAGACGCTAGAAAAACTCTCAAGGAGATTCTTTCTCGAAAGAAGACGCCTATTTTGGTTGGAGGAAGTGGCCTTTATATTCGTTCTGCTTTGTATGATTATGATTTATCGATTGACACTTCTTCGGTAGATATGTCTCCTTATGAAGAAAAAACCAATGAGGATTTGCATGCGATTTTAGAAAAATTAGATCCTGAAGAAGCAAAGAAAATCCCTTATCAAAACCGAAGAAGGGTTCTAAGAGATATCGCTATATGTCTAGCGGCAAATGAAAGCAAAACCTCTCTTTTAGCAAGACAAAACCACGAGCCGATTTATCCGACTTTGTTCTTTTCCTTATCCAAGGACAGAGAAGAACTTTATGAGCATCTTGATCAACGTGTTGAAAAGATGTTTCAAGAAGGCCTTTTAGAAGAAAGTTTGCCCCTTATTAAGGAATATGGGGAGAGTAGGGCTGCTTTCCAAGCCATAGGCGTGAAAGAATTGATTCCTTATATTCATAATGAGGTAACTCTTTCGCAAACCATCGATAAAATAAAATTAGACACACGTCATTACGTAAAAAGGCAAGAGACGTTTTTCCGTCATCAATTTCCCGTTCATTATGTTTCTAACGAAGAAGAGATTCTTTCTTTTTTAAGGGAATCGTCTTCCCTTTTATCCAAATAAGCCGTATCTTACTCTAGAGAAGTGAAATAGGAGGTCATATCATATGAACCTTTTGAAGATACAAGAAGTTGCTAAAAAAGCAAATATCCCTGAAGAATATGTCGAACCATATGGTTTTTATAAGGCAAAAATCGATTACGCTTTATACGAGAAAATCAAAAACAACCCTACAGGAAAACTCGTTCTTGTTACGGCCATAACGCCTACAAAAGCGGGAGAAGGAAAAACGACAATGTCTATTGCTTTGCAAGAAGGCTTTGGCAAAATCTCTCAACAAGCAATGCTTTGCCTTCGTGAACCTGCTCTAGGACCTGTCTTTGGAATTAAAGGCGGGGCAACAGGTGGAGGAAAGGCTTCTATCGCTCCTAGTGAGGATATCAATCTTCATTTCACTGGGGACATGCATGCATTAACCTCATCCATTAATCTTATTTCCGCTATCATTGATAACTCTATTTATCACGGAAATCCTTTGAATATCGATCCAACACGTGTCGTTTGGAAAAGAGCGATTGATATGAATGATCGTGCCCTTCGTCAAATTACCATCGGAGAAGGGGATAAGAAAGGAAGCCCTAGACAAGATGGCTTTGTGATTACGGTTGCTTCTGAAATGATGGCTATTCTTTGCCTCGCAAAGGATGAATTCGATTTCCACGAAAGATTATTAAAAATCATTGTAGCTTATAACAAAGAAGGAAACCCAATTACCGTTAAAGATCTTGATTGTTCGCATGCCGTTATGCGTTTAATGAAAGAAGCTTTAAAACCGAATTTGGTGCAAACAATAGAAGGGGAACCATGCCTTGTTCATGGCGGCCCGTTTGCGAACATTGCCCATGGTTGTAATTCCCTTCTTGCTACCCGTCTTGCCTTAAAATTATCTCCAATCGTTATTACTGAAGCGGGATTCGGTGCTGATTTAGGCGCTGAAAAATTCCTTGATATTGCTTGCCAAGAAGGAGAACTTCATGCGGATATGGCTGTTTTAGTCGCGACCATTCGCGCCCTTAAAATGCATGGTGGCCTTCCTTTCGAAGAGCTTACTTCGGAAAACGTCGACGCCTTAAAGAAAGGGCTCGTAAACCTTGAAAGGCATGCAAGTAATCTTCAAAAATATGGCATACCTGTATTGATTGCCATCAACCATTTCTCTTCAGATACAAAGAAAGAGGTTGAAGCCCTCATCGATTGGTGCAAAGAAAAAGGATATGAATATTCTTTTGTAGACGCTTTCGAAAAAGGAGGAGAGGGCGCTATCGATTTGGCTAAGAAAGTCAAAGCCATGCTTGAAAACACAACCTCCAACTATCGCCCAATCTACAATAGAGATTCTTCTTTAAAAGAAAAAATCGAAACCATTTGTAAGGAAATCTATCACGCAGGATCGGTTGAATATTCTCCTTTGGCAGAAAAAGAGTTGACCCTGTATGCAAATATGGGTTTCTCAGATGCCTATATTTGTATGGCAAAAACACCGAATTCTCTTAGTGATGATCCCAAACTATTAGGCGCTCCAGAAGGATTCCCAATCCATATTCGTGAAATAAATCTCTCCGCAGGTGCCAATTTCGTTGTTCCTTTAACAGGATCGATTATGACAATGCCAGGTCTTCCAAAAGAACCTGCTGCAGTCAAAATGGAAAAAGAACCATGGTAATCACAAAATACGATTTATTTGATGAGGTGGAGATGAAAAAAGCTCACCCCTGTGTTCATCATTCAAAACGTTTTCAAATTGTTCGTCTTGGAGCGGACATTAAAATCAAGTGTCTCGGATGTGGCAATATCATCATGATTGACCGTGATAAATTCAATCATTCTTTGAAAAAAGTTATTGGTCCAATAAACGAAAAGAAATAAAAAATGGCATTTTTCTAAAAACCCCGTCTTCTTATAAGTGGGGTGAAAAATGTTTCGAGCAATTTCTTTAAGTAAAAGTTATGGCAAAGGCGAAAAAAGAGTCTTTGCTTTAAAGGATGTTTCGTTCTCTTTACCTGAAAAAGGACTTTTTGCGATCGTTGGAAAGTCGGGATCAGGGAAATCGACCTTATTAAATCTTCTTTCTTGTGCGGAAGAAAAGACGGAAGGTGAACTCTTCTACGCCGAAGAAGACTTAAGCAAATTAAAAGGAAAGAAATTAGAAAACTATCGTCGTTTTGTCTGTTCCTTTATTTATCAACATTTTGAATTATTGGAAGAATTCTCTTCTTTTGAGAACGTTGTTCTTCCTCTTAAAATTCGTGGAGAAAACGAAAAAGAAAGCAAAAAGAAAGGGGAGGAACTTTTTCATATTTTTCACTTAGAGAGTTTAAAGAATAAAAAAGTCTCTTTGCTTTCCGGAGGAGAAAAACAAAGAATTGCTTTCTTACGCGCTATTATTACCGAACCCAAAGTTATTTTTGCGGATGAGCCAACAGGCGCTTTAGATAAGCAAAACGAAAAATTCTTAATGGAGGCGTTGAAAAAGATCTCTCAAAACACTTTGGTTTTGTTCGTGACGCATAATGAAAAACTCGTCGAAGAATATGCGGATGATTATCTTCGTCTTGAAGATGGGAAACTATTAAAAAGCATTGATAAATCATCCTCCTCTTTAGAAAAGATCCCTCTAAAGAAAAAGAAACGAAGTTCCTGGTTCACAAAATTGATTTTTCATAACTATAAAAAGAATTTGGCTAAAAACATTCTCTCTTTTTTAAGCGGTTTTATAGGTTATTTATCTTTGCTTATTGGTTTTGGCTTTTATGCAGGAAGCGAATCTTCTTTAAAAAACGAGCGAGGACATACACTCAATTATCTTCAAGCAAGTCTTTCAAAACAGGTCCGTTATGAAAATGAAGGATCTCCTCTTTCTTTGATAAGAAGCGAGAAACCCTCTCTTCAAGAAGCAAAAGATTTCTTCCGTGATTTCCCTTCTATATCCTTTGAGAATGATTATTCGTATTTCTTTCCTTCTTACCATTCTTTTACTTTGAACGGTTTCTCTTTTGAGAGCGTGAATTTTATTCCTTTAAAAGACATTACTCTTCGTGATAGAAGCGTCCCCTTCTTGTCAAAAGGAGAATTACCTTCGGGGAATTCTTTGAATTATTGCTTGGTGAATGAAGAATTTGAAGAACTTGTGCAAAAGAATCCTGTTGGGAAAAGACTGAAGGCAAGTAACACGGTTACGGTTTCAAGAGGAGAGAAAGTGGATAGCGTATCTTTGGATTTCTCTTTCCTTATTCTTGGCGTAGTGAAAGAATTTTCCTTTTTAAATACGCCAAAAGTCTTCTTTTCTTTTCCTTCTTTTGAAAGAACATTAAAAGAAAAAGAATTAGAGAATCTTTCGATGAATGTCGGGGAATTTTTAGAAACCGAAGACAGAAATTCTGCTTATTATTCTTATGCTTATCAAATCTTCTTTAATGAAGAAGACGCTTCTCGCTTAGAGAAATTCTCCCAAGACTTAGCGAAAGAGGAGGGTGAGTTTGTAATTACATCTTCCTCTTTTACCATCAATTCTTCTTTTCAAAATCTATATGAAGCGTTCTCTTCTTCTTTGCTTCCGTTTGCTTTTATTGAAGTAATAGGCGTAGCCTTTATTCTATCTTCCTTAACGTATCATTCTTTTCTAGAAAGAAGAAAGCAGGCTGCCATTTTAACTTCCTTAGGATCTAGCAAGAGAGATATTGAAAAAATCTATGAATCAGAGCCTCTCTTAACAAGCTTGTTGAGCGTGGTTTTTGCTTTGTTTCTTTCTTATCCAGCAAGCTTAATAGCATCTAGATATCTTGAAAAACGGGTAGGCATATCTTCTTTAGTTCGTATTCCGTATATGTCTTATTTAGGAATTCCTTTCTTTCCGATTCTTCTTCTTTTGATTTTTTCTCTTTTGATCGCGTTTATAAGCGGTTTTATCCCTTTGTGGATATCAAGAAAAAGAAATTTGTTAGAGGAGCTTAGAGACGAATGAGATGCCTAGAAATATCTAATCTTTATAAAAGTTACGGGAAACAAAAGCTCTTTGATGGAGCATCTTTCTCTTTTCCCGATAAAGGGCTTTTCTTTATCGTTGGCGATTCTGGAACAGGGAAATCTACCTTATTTGAAATTCTTTCTGGCATCGAGATTGACTACACGGGTGACGTCTTTTTCTATGGCAAGGCATTTCAAGATTTAAGAGAAGAGGAAAGAAATGACATACGTCTTAAGGATTTTGGCTTTATTCGTCAAAATTATGATTTGTTGGAACTAGAGAGTGTTCTTGAAAATGTAATGTTACCAATATCGGGGACACAAAAGAAACTTAGGAAAAGAAAAGCGTTAGAAACTTTAGAGTTTTTAGGAATAGAAGATAAATGGAACCAGACCGTGAACACTCTTTCGGGAGGGGAAAAACAAAGAGTGGCTATTGCAAGAGCCTTAGCCAACGATCCCAAGGTTATTCTTGCGGATGAGCCAACAGGAGCCTTAGATAAGAAAAATAGCGAGGACGTGTATCGAATATTGAAAGAAACTTCTAAAAAATGTCTGGTTATTATCGTTTCTCATGATTTGGATGCAGCAAACCGTTATGGGGATGAGGTTCTGACTCTTTCGGAAGGAAAAATCTCTTCTGAAAAGAAAAATAACCCTGTAATGGAGAAACATTCTTTCGTGAGTTTTCTTCCTCCGAAAAAAGAAAAGATATCCTGGAATCCTTTCCTTTGGATAAAACACGCTGTTCATTTATTCCAGGCGAAGAAAATTCGTAGTCTTCTTACTGTTTCCATCGTTTCTTTTTCTTTGCTTGCACTTGGTCTTTCTTTATATGTTCAAAGAGACCTTCAAAAAGAATTGAATAACGCTTTTGGAGAGTGGAGTGGTTCTAAGGGAATCGTTATGGAAAGTAACAGCAAGAACGAGCAAACCTTCCAACGGATTATTTCTGCGAATGAAAAAGAAATCATTTCCTTAAAAAATGAATATCCAAACGAAGTAAAAGATTATGGTGTCAGCTATCTTTGCTCCTATGAGAATTATTTTAAAGATGAGAATGAATTCTATTTCGATTCCTTTGGCAAGAAAAGTAAGATTCCTGCATTGGGAGTAAGAAACATTAACGAATACCGTTGGTTAGATGAGCTTCCTCTAGAAAAGACCATTTATCCAGAAAGACCTAAGGTCATGGAGAACGAACAAATCGTCTTATCCTTACCATATCCCTCCATGGTAAGTATGTGTCTTGCCTTGCATATTGAACGTTCCTATATCTCCCTAGGAAAGTATCTACTAGAAAAGCCCTTGGAGATTCTTCTTGAAACGGCAAATAATTCTTGGGGATATTCTGATGTGCAATTGTTTTCCCTTGTTGGCGTTTTGGAAGAAAATAGCCCAACCATATATCAGTTAAACCATTTTTGGAATGAATATGTTCTCGAGGATTGCATGGGCTTTCCTACAAGTGATGAAGAAGGTTTTTCTTTACCTTGGCTTCTTAGAAAGACTTACTATATTTTGCCTAGAAAAGATGAAGAGTCTTTTTTTAATAAAGCAAGAGAGGGGAAGACGTTAGACCAATTTGTCTTCGAAAGAGATTCCTACAATTTTGATCAAACGCATAACGAAAAGAATAAAAACTCTTCGAGCAGACGTCTTTATGTTTTTCAAGCGGATAAACAATCTCTTTCTTATCTAGACATAAAGGGGATTGCAGAACGTTTCCGTCTTTCAAGCTATTCCGTTTTTGGCGAAGCCTCTTATCTTTCCATTCCTGGCGCGATGGTGTCAGGATTTGTAAATCCGTTCTTCTTGGGCAATTCTCAAGAAAAAATTCTTTCCTTATCTGAGGGAATGAGCAAAACGGAAAAGAATAAGCCTTATTCCGATTTGGCTTTGCCAGAGGACGTTTCCTTTGGACAATATCTATATCGAAGAGATAAGGCGTTAACGATTTCCAGTGATTTTTCCAATTTGGTGAAAGGCAAAAAACCTACACGTAGCAACGAGATATGCCTCTCTGAGAAACTCTTTCATAAATTCAAAGAAAAAGAAACGCTTTATTGTGCAGGCGTTGTTTCAAATAAAGGCAAAGGGGATTTCATCGAAAATGATTTTCGAATAGGAAAGCTTATTGTGGTAGGCATCCTAAAAGGGGAAGAAGAAACGATATACGTTACACCAAATTGGTCGATTGATTATTGGAGAGACGAATTGGGAATGAGTTCGTTTTCCTTAGAAGCTAAAAGTGTCGTTTTCCATTGTAGTTCTTCTAAAGCAAAGGAAATTCTTCCTTCTCTTTCGGCTTCGTATCCATCGATGCGTTTTACCGATCCTTCTTTGACCATCGAATCTTCTATCAAGAACGTGATTGATTACGTTCAAATAATACTCCGTTTTGCAAGTCTTCTTACTCTTATGACAGCAGGCTTCCTTTTCCTAACCAACACCTTGCTTTTATCTTTTGAAAATAAGAAAGAGGCAAAGTTATTTTTTGAGCTTGGAATAAGAAGAAGCACGATTGTGGACGCTTTTGGAAGCAACTTACTTTTGATGGGCTCTTTGTCCTTCTTCATTGCCGTTTCGTCATTAATAAGTGTGGAATTTACCCTTCATAAAACGTTGGAAGAGAATTTTGGAAAATCTTCTTCTTTCTTCCAACTTGACTTTTATCCTGCGATTTTTATGTGCTTTTTCTTATTTTTTGGTATTTTCGTTTCTACTTTGTTTTTACACTTCTGGATTCAACATAAAGATTTCTCTAGAAAATGCGACTTTTAGTCAATTATAAAAAACTTCACTATTTGTTATTTGCTTTGGCTCAAAGGTGATAAAATTAAACATGGTCTTTCATGATGAATAGGCCAGGAAGGTTAGGTAAATATGAAGGGAACAGTCAAAAAGTTCTTCAAGGATAAAGGCTTCGGCTTCATCCACGGAGAAGATGGAAAAGACTACTTCTTCCATTATAGTGCTATCCAAATGGATAACTACAAGACTGCTGAAGTCGGTGAAAACGTTGAATTTGAACCAGCTGAATCAGATCGTGGCTTACGCGCTAATAGTGTTAAGAAAATAGACTAACCGATTTGAGTTTTAGTCTCGAAGCGTCATTTCTTAGAGCAATCTTAGAAGTGGCGCTTTTTCTTCGTTTCAATTCCCTAGGCTTAGAGATATAATCTCTAGCGTAAAAAAGGAAGTTATTTGATATGTCATTAAAAGCTGGGATTGTTGGCCTTCCTAATGTTGGCAAATCCACCCTATTCAACGCCATTACCAATTCACATGTTTTGGCGGAAAATTATCCATTTGCTACCATTGACCCAAATAGTGGAGTCGTTGTTGTACCAGATGAACGTTTGGATTATCTTTGTTCGAAATACAATCCAAAGAAAAAAGTAAACGCTACTTTTGAATTCTATGATATCGCTGGTTTGGTAAAAGGCGCTTCCAAAGGTGAAGGCTTAGGAAACCAATTTTTAGCCGCTATTAGAGAATGCGATGCTATTGTGGAAGTCGTTCGTTGCTTTGAAAACGCGAACGTTGTTCGTTATAACGACGATCCTGTAAACCCTAAGAATGATATTGATGTCATCAATTTGGAACTTTCGATGTCTGATTTAGAGTCTGTTAATAACCGTATTGGAAAGCAAGAAAGCAAAGCAAGAATCACCAAAGACAAGACTGCTCTGTATGAAATGCCAATCCTTCTCGCTCTTAAGGAGACTTTGGAACAGGGGACACCTGCTAGATTAACCAAAGGCCTTTCCCAAGAGCAGATGGATTATGCAAGAAAGAATTTCTTCTTGCTCACCTTAAAACCAATCCTTTATGTCGCAAATGTCGCGGAAGATGATTACGGAGATTTATCCAATTGCGCAAACTATCAGGCTGTTAAAGAAATTGCTGACCAAGAAAATGCTGTTTGCATTCCTCTTTCTTGCGAAATTGAATATGAAATCTCTCAATTATCTTCTCCAGAAGAGAAACAAGAATTCTTAGAGACTCTTGGGGTGAAAGAATCAGGACTTGATCGTTTGGTTAAGGCTTCCTATAAATTGCTTAATCTTTCCACTTTCCTTACTTGTGGAGTAGATGAATGCCGTGCTTGGACCTTCCATAATGGAATGCTAGCCCCTCAATGCGCTGGTATCATTCATACCGATTTTGAGAAAGGCTTTATTAAAGCGGAAGTCTATCCATTTGAAGAATTTAAGAAAATGGGTGATTCCTTGACTGCTGACACCTTTATTGGAAACGGCAGTGTAGGCGACCGCATTGAACAAATGATTCGTGAAGCTGGTAAAATTCGTTCAGAAGGAAAAGAATACGTGATGAAAGATGGCGATGTTGTCTTCTTCCGTTTCAATGTTACGAAAAAATAAACTATGAGAATTGGCTACGGAGAAGACATACACGCTCTAACAAGTGGCAGGAAACTCATCCTTGCAGGAGTTCATATCCCTTATGAATTCGGCTTGGACGGACATTCTGATGCTGATGTGGTTTATCACGCATTAAGTGATGCTCTTCTAGGCTCTTTAGCCTTGGGGGATATTGGGAAATATTTTCCACCAACAGATGAGAGCATTGCCGGCATTTCTTCTAGCATCATTGTTTCTTCATGTCACAAAATGCTTCAAGAAAAGGGGTGTCACGTCGTGAATGTTGATATTTCCATTCTCGCTGAAAAGCCTCATTTAGCGGAATACATCCTTCAAATGAGAGAAAATATTGCCCATCTTCTTCAAATAGAAATAGAAAACGTTTCTGTTAAAGCCATGACAAACGAAGGCTTTGATGCGATTGGAGCAAAGAAAGCCATCAAAGCTGTTGCTGTTACATTAATTGATAAGGAGTAAATATGACAAACGAAAAGGAGCTACAAACTATTCTTGCCCTAAGCGCAAAAGAAATCGGCTTGGATGTGAAACCCGAAGAAATTACCATCGAACAAACAAAGGACAAAGCGCATGGTGATTACGCAACAAATCTAGCGATGAAATCCGCTAAAGCGTTGCATAAAGCTCCAAAAGCCATCGCAGAAGAATTACTAAAACACATCTCTTCTCCAAAGATTTCAAAGGTTGAGATAGCGGGCCCAGGCTTTATTAACTTTTTCCTCAAAGCGGATTCTTTGAATTCCATCGTAACTACCATCCTTGAAGAAGGGGAGCATTATGGCGATGGTGAGAAAAAAGATGTCCGTATCGATGTGGAATTTGTTTCCGCAAACCCAACAGGCGATCTCCATTTAGGACATACAAGAGGAGCGGCTCTTGGTGATTCTATTTCCAATCTCTATGCAAAAGCGGGATATGATGTCACAAGAGAATATTATGTGAACGACTGTGGTAACCAAGTAGAACATCTTGGCCATTCGATCCGTGAAAGATATCACGAATTATATGGGGAAACTCCAAATTTCGGAGATGATGACTACCATGGTGTCGATTTAATTAAAATCGCCGAATCCATTAAAGAAGAATATGGCGATAAATATCTTGAAGATAATCAAGAATCTCATGATTTCTTTATCCGTTATGGCATTGATAAAGAGTTAGGCAAAATCAAAAAAGACATGGCTGATTTCGGCGTTCATTTTGATCGTTTCTCTTTTGAATCCGATATCCGTAAAGGAAACACCATTACCGATACAATCGAAGAGCTTCGTCAAAAAGGATACGTCTATGAAAAAGACGGCGCGACGTATTTAAAAACGACGGCTTTCTTAGATGATAAAGATAGACCAATTATCAAGCAGGATGGGAAATATACCTATTTCATGCCAGATATTTGCTATCACTATAATAAACTTTCTCGTGGCTATAACCTTCTTATCGATTGCCTTGGCGCCGACCATTTTGGCTATTTGAACCGTATGAGAAGCGCTCTCATGATGAAAGGCTATTCCAAAGACGTTATTGATTTTGAAATTTATCAAATCGTTAAGGTTTATAAAGATGGTGAAGAAGTCAAAATGTCTAAACGTACTGGTAAAGGCATCACGCATCGTGAACTAGTTGGTGAAGTGGGCAAGGACGCTGTTCGCTATTTCTTCTGTGAAAGAAGTTCAGATGCTCATTTAGACTTCGATATGAACCTTGCTACATCCAAGAGCAAAGAAAATCCTGTTTATTACGCTCAATACGCTTACGCTCGTTGCACTTCCTTATTAGAAATGGGCAAAGATATTGGCATTGATTCTAGCGCAAAATGCCTCACAAATGAGAAAGAAGGAAACATTTTAAAACATCTTTCCGTTTTTCCTAGTATGATTATTACCGCAGCTAATGCAAGAGCCCCTTATAAAGTCGCGGGTTATATTCATGAATTAGCACGTCTCATTCACGAATATTATGCAAGCAATCGTATCATCGATAGAGATGATATTGCCTTGACTTCTTCCCGTTTGGCTCTTGTGAAAGCCTGTCAAATCGTCCTCAAAAACGCCTTAGCCTTGCTTGGGGTAAGTGCACCAGAAAAGATGTAAAGGAGAAACATATGGACAAACAAAGCATGATCGATGTTGCTTACGCAATCATCAAAAAAGAAGGAAAAATCTTCACCTTTAAAGAACTCTATAACGAAGTTGCCTTAAACCTCGAGATGGATGACGCAACAAAAATAAAGAACATCGGAGAATTCTACACTCAACTCACCGTTGATGGACGTTTTGTCGCTCTTGGTGATAATACCTGGGACTTAAGAGAAAGACACACCTATGAAAAATCCCATGATGAATCCATCAACGAAGTCTATAAGGAAGTTGAAGATGATTCTGATGTCGATGCAGTAGACAAGCAAGAAGAAAAAGAATACAACGCTGAAATCGAAGGCAAAGAAATTGTTGAAGATGATAGCGATGAAGAAACTTCTAGCGATGCCGACTCTGAAGACGATGAAACAGTCAAATACACTGACGAAGACGTTTCTACTTTAATTGGTAAATAAGTAAACAAAAAATGAAAAGGGACTGCTAAGAAATGAAAAATCTTAACAGCCCCTTTTTCTTACCTCAAAAACTTATTTAGTTTCTTCTTTGCGAAGGAAATATCTTTTATTCACTCTAATGACACGAACTTCTTGAACCTCTGGATCAAGAGTGAGGATGGTAACGGGTCTCTTGTATTCGTTTTCAACTTCTTTGTCGTTTTCCTTCTCTTTGATTTTTAAGCTAACAAGATCGTTTTCGTCTTGTTTCTTAGAAACCACATAGAAAAACTTAGGCAACTCTTTATCTTTGTCTTCTGGTTCGATAACAAGAATGGAGCTAAAAGGAATGTCGTTATCTTTTAATTCTCCATACAATTCCACGTGGGTTTCATCGAGGATTTTTCCATATTTGGATATTCCTCCGAAAGCGGAATCGTCTTCGTAAATGCTAAATTTTCGGGCGTTCTTTGTATAAGCGCTCTCTAATTTTGACTCTCTATTTGCGTCACTGATATTTTTCCCCACTTTGTGGAAAAACTTGGTAAAACCGTTTTCTTTTTTCTCTTCAGGCATTCCTTTTTCCTTCTTTCCCCTTCATTATAGGGCAAAAAATATAAAGAAAGTTTCAATAAAAGGGGAAATTTTCCAAGAATTGAGTAAAATATTGCAGTTATGAAACTGTTTGTCTTTGATGTTGACGGAACCTTAGTACATGATGGTGGAGAAATCTCTCAATCGGTTAGGGAAAGTATCCAACATCGATTAGATATGGGCGACGCGATTGCGATTGCCTCAGGACGTCCCTTTACTGGCATTAACAAATATCTCTCTTTATTTAAAGGAGAAAATCGTTTTGCGATTGGCTCAAATGGTGCAATCCTTCAGGATTCTTCTGGAAACGTTCTTAAACGTAACGGATTAGAATTCAAAGATCTATTTTCTATTAGAGATGAATACCCCCAAATCGAAAAAGAAGGCGGCGCTATCTATGCCTATGATAAAAATGGAGAAGTGATTGCCCTTTCTTCCTCTATTTGGACGGATGATGAAGTGAAATATAACGGAGTATCCGTGAGTCTTATTGATGAACATAGTTTTCCAGAAAACGAAATTATTTTGAAAGTCATGGTTGCAGCCCCTTCTAGCCTTATTTCCTCTTTACAAATATCTAAAAATGATAAGAAACGATATAATATTGTTAAGTCTGACCCTAGATATCTAGAGTTTATGAATCCTTTGGCGGATAAAACGACAGGGGTCGTTTATCTTGAAGAAAAATTAGGTATCAAGAAAGAAGACATTTACACGTTCGGAGATGAACAAAACGATCTTCGAATGCTTGAAGATTTCCAAGGAATTGCCATGGGAAACGCAATCGATGCTTGCAAAGAAAAAGCAAAATTCGTAACCAAAACCGTTTATGAAGATGGAATCGCTTATGCGTTTAACGAATATATCAAATAATAAGGAGAAGAATATGTACGAAAAAGAACTTAAAAAAATGATTGAAGCCGCAAAGAAAGCTCAAGAATGGATTCTTGATGTCTATCATACCGACTTTGAAGTAGTCACAAAGGAAGATAATTCCCCTGTTACGAATGCTGACAAAGGAGCCGATAAAATCATCCGTGATATGTTATCCAAAGCCTTCCCAGACTATGGTTTCTTAACCGAGGAAAGCAAGGATACTAAAGAAAGACTCACCAAAGAATATATCTTTGTTATTGATCCAGTCGATGGAACAAAGGAATTCGTTTCTAGAAATGGCCAATTCACTACAAATATCGCCCTTGTTCATAAACATGAAGTAGTGGCCGGCGTAATTAACATCCCAATGCTTGATATTGTTTATTTCGCTAGCAAAGGAGATGGAGCTTATAAGTTAAAGAATGGCGGAGAGAAGATCAAGATTCACGTTAGTGATAGAACCGAGAATCTTCGTGCTGTCCGTTCTTGCTCCTTCTTTAATGAAAAAGAAAAGAGCATTTATGAAAAACATCCAGAACTATATGCTTCTATAAATCCATTGGGCGCTGCTATGAAATTCTGTTTCATTGCTGATGGCCAAGCGGATATTTCTTATCGTTGCTCAGCGGGAACAAAAGAATGGGACGTTGCTGCAGGGGATATCATTCTCACTGAAGCGGGAGGAGTTATGCTTGTTCCTCCTGAGATGAAAGAGATGACTTATAACCGTGAAGATGTCTATAATCGTCAAGGTTATGTGACAGCAAACAAAAAAGAGAACATTCATTATTAAAAAAGTGGCATAGGCCACTTTTATTCTTTTTTAGGTTCCTCTGCTGGAGTTTCCATCTCTTTTTCTTTTCTTGCTAGATATTCATTCATTACATCTTCAGGGAGATTCATTGACGCGTCACAGCGAATAACGCCAGGAACCTCCTCCATTAAAATGATCTCTACGCCTTGAGAAATATCGGCATCGGCATATAAACAGCCGTTACACGCTCCAACCATTCGAACATATACGACTCCATCTTTGAAACCGATATATTCAATATCGCCTCCTTCTCTCTTTAAGAAAGGGCGAACCTTATCTAACACTTCTTCTATTTGTTTATCGATTGCTTCTTCTGCCATAACGGAAACTATTCTAGTTTCTAGGTTAGATTATCGCAAGGAATATAACTTATAATAAATTCATGGAAAGAAAGATAACGGCCAGTAAAACAACGATTCTTGATGCGGTATACACTTTAAAATGCGAGGGATATCAAGCAACCTTAGAAGGTCTTACACACTTGCTTTTAGGAGATAAAGAGGGAGAAGTCCTCTCTTCTAGTGGAGTTTTTGCCTATTTGCCCTCCCTTTCTTCTAAAAAAATTAAGAACCGCGTTCACTATCTTCTCCAAAACGGTTTCCTTATCTTGATTTACGATCCAAAAAACGATGTGCATTTTCTTTCTCTCTCCGTTAAAGGGGAAGAAGGAAGAAAAATACTTATCAAAAAGAAACCGGCAATAAAGAAAGAAACGATTCTTTTCGCACCAATTCCATAAAAGAAAAAAGATGGCTGTCTCTTGCCATGGAAAGAGAGAATCCCACAAAGCCATCTTTTTCTTTACCTAAATTTAGGGGTAAAGGAAGTATAAAATAAAACATGACAATATGTCAATGAAATAAATTTGAAAAATTTGCTTGCACTTTCTGAAAATAAGTCTATAGTTATCAATCCTGACGCTAAAAAGCTCAGGCAAAAAAAGAAGGAGGAAAAACGTATGATGAATAAGAAATACAATTCACAGACCGCTTATGAAGATAAGCAACGCGACGATAACAAATTATCCGTTTTCGCGTCCTGCTTGTTTGATGATTTCATTAACAGTTCTGATTTCATGAACAACTAATGAAAATCTTCTTCATAAGAAAATAAAGTGGCTCTAGGCCACTTTTATTTTTCGCCAAGTTTAAGAAGTTCTTTTGCCTTATTTAAATCAGTCATAAAGAGATCCGTATTTCTTTTCAAGGTAATGGATAAATGGCTCGCTTGTTAATTCTTTGCCAGTTACCTTCTTTATCCAATCGTTTGGCTCCATCCAATCGTAGGCGTAATCATTCTTTGCTAAGTAAGAAAGAATTTCATCCATTTTATTCTCTTGAAGCAAGGAGGAGACATGAATGTCTTCTTCCATCTTTTCAAAGATCATTGCCCCGTAAAGATTTCCTAATAAATAGGATGGGAAATAACCGATTTCATTATCTGTCCAGTGAATATCTTGCATGCAACCTTCGGCATCGTTAGGAACATCTACGCCAAGATAATCCTTATATTTCGTTTTCCAGATTGCGGGAACTTCTTCGCATTCGATGACCCCATTAATCAAATCACGCTCAATTTCATAACGGATAATGATATGTAAGGAATAGGTGAGTTCATCGGAATCGCAACGATTGGTGATGGGCTTAACATAGTTAATCAAACGGTAGAAATCCATTACGTCCATTTCTTTAAAAGAAGGGTCTAGATGTTGAGCACATAATTCTTTTAATGTAGGCATGAATTCAAGAGAACGGCCAAAGATGTTCTCATAAAGACGAGAATGGGTTTCACAAATAGCGGCAGTATTTACGGACTCTAAATAATTGTCGTACATTTCTTGCGGCTTATTTTGGAATTCCAGAGCGTGCCCCGCTTCATGAATTTCAGAATAGAGGGCGTTTCTCCAATCGGAAACGGAATAACTAGTGGTGATTCTCGTGTCGTTTTGGGAAATATCTGTCGTAAAAGGATGCATGGATTCTCTCATGCAGCCCTTGCTTAAATCATATTTCTCCCAATTTAAAACGGCATAGGCCAAATGTCTTTGCTGATCGATGGAATAAGGTTTGATTTCTATCTTAGGGAAATGAGATTGTTTTTCTAAAACCTTAGGCAAAAGAGTCTTAATGCAATTTTTGATAGGCTCAAAAATGCGGTCCAAATCCTTGCTTCTTTCTCCTGGTTCATACATGTCTAAAGCGGAATCGTAAGGAGTTTCCATTCCTTCTTTCATCATGAGCGTGTCGATTTTTCTAGCATAGGCGATGCAATCTTTCCAATAAGGCAACCACTCTGAAAACTGATTGGTTTCCTTGTATTTTCGCCACATCTCATTGGATTTAGAGAATGCTTTTCTTGCCTTCATATATTCTTCTAAAGGCATCTTTTTAAGGAGCTCTATGTTAAAAGAAAGAGAGTCCGCTAAACGCTTCTCCTTTTTTGAAATCGTTGGGAGATTTGCTAATGCCTCAACCTTAGAAACAAAGTCAGGGGAGGAGAAAACTTTGCCATCTCCTCATCTTGCTCATTAACGAGTTCAGATTGAGATTCTATCGATTTATCAGGGCATGCTGTCGCTAAATCAAAATAAAGTAAGCTCGAAAGATAATGAGCATGTCTTAGTTGTTTTAGATATGGCTCTAAAGCGAGAAATTCTTTTGAATGTGTCATTGCTTTCCTCCGTCAAAGAAAAATGCAATTCCAATTATAATTTTTATATAATCCACTGTCTATTTGTGCTAAATTACCTTGCGAGGAGGAAAGAAAATGAAAGATTTTTGCAATTGGCTTGATGGTCAGTCAAAACTTGTTAAAGTGATTCTTTGCATCTGGATTTTAGATATCGTTTGGGCAATCTATCGTATTGGTGGCGCTATCGCAAACAAGAATATGCTTCACTTGATTCTTGCCATTCTTTGGGTCCTTATGTCCGCCACAGTTGGATGGATTCTCGATGTTGTCTCTATTCTTTTGACAAATCACATCTTCTGGTTCAAAGAATAATCATCTTTCCCACAAAAAAAGAAAAGTGGCTCAACTGAACCACTTTTTCTTTTACAGATTTAGTCTTAACGAAGGCGAGGATCGCTTATGCCATAAAGCATAGGTAATGCGCCTAAGATTTCAAATAGAGCAATGAGAAGATAGAAGGAACCAATTAAGGCATCATTCTTGATAAGAAGAATACCGCTTGTTATAGCATAAAGCCCAATAGAAAGAACAAAACAGGCAACTAAAACATAGCTAAAGACATAGGATTGATATGCTGCTTTCTTTTGGAAAATGTTGCTAATGATGATTCCACCAAAAATGGCGGCAGCTAAAGCCAAAAGGGTAGAAACAATAGAAATGATGTAAGCTAAATCAACGACCGCATTTCCTTCGACAATTGGTTTTAAAACGCTAGATAACATAAACATCCCAAAGATAGCACTTGCTGCTGTAAGGAAAATTGGGAAGAGCTGTTCTTGGGTCTTTTTCTTTTTCAATACATTCATTAAAAGAAGAACGCCTAAAAGAGTAACGACAAAGAAAACCATCGTGATAACGAGTAAATCTTTATTTCCATAAAGAAAACTGACGCCATAATCATCTGGATAATAACCATTTATTGCTGTAATGATGTAAGCGATTAAAGCAAACAAGAAAGAAATACCCGAAGAAAGAAGAATTCCGATAGATTTAAAATAACGATATTTTGGATTTTGCATCATCTTATTTAGCCTCCGTTTCTTGAGCAATAGTTTTGATGTTCTTTTCTGGGAGAACAACCTTTGGCCAAACCCAGACTAATAAACAAGTGACAACAGTGGAAAAGACGATGTCTGGTCCCATGTAGGCAATATTATAAATAAAGGAATAAGCCCATGGATTAATGTTTGTCCCTTTGAAGGACCATGCAAAAGAGCCGCTATCACTTCCCCAGAATATTGCACCAGAAAGAACGTGGGACATATATTTTGCTAATCCACCAACGACACAGCCGAGAATAATGAACAACACCATTTGTTTTTTATTCTCTGATTTTTTGATGAAACGAGTAAAAAGACCACAAAGAGCAACAAGTGGATAAGCAATCCAGTAGTCTAATGCGACTTGAAGAAAAGCCAAATACCATGCTGCACCAGAAACGACATAGAAACCATCTGCTATATCGAGAAGACCCATGATCAAACCGGTGATCAGTCCTGGCAAAAAACCGCGACGATAAGAGATGATAAATACGCAAACCATCGCAATACCTAATGAGCCACCATTAGGGAATAACGGGCTGGAGTAAATTCCCGCAAGCATGTCAAGAACGTAGCCTAAGGCTGCGAAAATCGCAATCTCGGCAATGGTCTTAACGCTCCATGTTTTTTCTTTTTCTTCCATAAAACCCTCCAAGAAAAGAAAAACCGCATCATCTAGAAAATGCGCGGAGAAAGCTTTTACTTACCTACGCTAGCATTACCTAGATCAGGTTTATGGGTCGCCACGAAGTAGTGGCCTCTCAGCAATCTTTGGATGCTCCCCAGGTCAATGACCATCTTTATTCTAACACTGCTTAAATAAGAGAGTTATCGTTTTTACTGAAAAAGGCTAAAAGTTTACCTGAATGAATAATGACTTCAGCCACGTCTTCCTTGATTTCATTAGAGACCCCAAGGCCATCTCCTTTAGAGATTTCCGTATGGTTGATATCGTAAGCAAATCCTTTTAAAGAAAGACGTGCTTTTTCATCCACAGGGAAAAAAGAAACGAATTTATATTCCGAAGGATAGAATTTCCTATTTTCATGAAAAGAAAAGATTTCTGTCGTATCATCTAGCAAAGAAACTCTTTCATCTTTCATTACAAGTTCTAAATTGGCATAGAAATGCTCAATCCGTTTCCCTTGTATGCCACCTAACAATACAAAAGAGACGTCCTTTTCCTCTTTCCATAAGTTATAAGCGTGTTTCGTGTCTGTATCGTCTTTAATGGGGTTTAGGGAAATTATATGGGGGACGTGTAGCGAAATAAGCTCTTTTTCTTCTTCGTTACAAGAATCAAAATCCCCGATAGCGTAATCTAATGAAACATGATTTTTTAAAGCGAGAATACTGCCATGATCAATGCCCACTTTCAAAGAATCCTTTTCAAAAGGAAAGCTCTTTAAATCGACATTTTTACCAATGATAAGATAAATCTTCATTTTAGTTTAAAGAGAGAGTGATGGATTTTAAGGCAAAAGAAGAATCAAAAACGACAAGTAGCTCATAGGTGACATTCTCCTCTTCAAAAGAGAAAGACTTGTCTTCGTTTATCTTAAAACCAATCGATGGAGAGACGATGAATTTATCAGCAGTGTAAGAAGAATTTTCATCCTTATCCGTTAAACGATAAACGAAATCTTTGTTATTGACAGTAATGGTTGTTTTATATGCATAATCGTCGTTTGCGTACATTTGTTGATAATCTTGCGTGATGTTGTTGAAAACGTTTTTCTCCATCAAGGAATCGCTTAAATACGTCTCAAGAATAGGCGTATGGGAATTCACGTTCCAATACTCCTCACTAGCAAAAGGAACACCAGCAAAAACATTTTGCCCATAGAAATAGGAACTGCTTGTTTCAGAATGGGAAACATTTCCATTTTCGAGAGGATTACCAAAATAGTCAGAAAGATAATCTACGTCCTTTAAAACATGAAGATCTTTTAATTGATATTTATCAGCAACCTTATCCAAGGTTAAAGAAGAGATATTGCTTGTGACGCTTGTGACACTTTTTGTATTGTCATAACGATAAATTGGGTTTGTAACAATAGAACGAGCGGAAGAAGAATACAAAGCGGTAGTCTTGCCCTCCTCATCACGGAAAAAATTGAAGGGGGTGGAAGAGATCGAATCGTATTTGTTTAAAAGATAATTATTCCATTTGTACTCTAAGGTGTCTTCGCTCGCGAAATTGCCATCAATCAAATTATAGGAAACGCCAAATTCCTTAGCGGAAGAGGCTTTATAAAATGTCTTTTGATATAAGCCATAGGCGGAAGAAACCTTTCCTTTGGCGAGGACATCTTCAGGGTTTTTTAAAACAGCAACCATGCTTTTTGTTTCATGGGAGTCGGTTACTTTAATGCCATTAGCTGTGACGGAAGAGGTTGCAATTTCATTATCAACGATGATTTTGTTGGAATAAATTGCAGAAACCACGCTTGAACTTGCTTCTGCTTTCGTAAAAGCCTTTGATCCATTTTGAGCGTATAACTTTTCATCATCTTGTGATGTTTTATAGGTAGATTGGACACTAGAAAGAGACAAAATACTTTCCAAAACGCTCTTTTTTACAAGAATTTCTTCGTAATCATTGAGTGGATTTTTATATTCATTTGCAGCAATACCGTCTTTTTGTTCTCCTCCACAAGAGAGAAGCAAAGAGGTAACAGTTAATAATGGCAAATACGTTCTTTTTTTCATAACACATACATTAAAACACAAAAATATGAGTTTGATGAAAAAAGAATGAAAAAAAGAAAACATCTCAATTCCTAGGAATTGGGCTCTAAAAATGATATAGTGCATAGGCTATGGCATTATTAGAATTAGACAATATTGAATTCAATTACTCAGATAAAGAACTATACAAAGATGTTTGCTTGAAATTGAATCAAGGGGAACATTGCGTTCTTGTTGGTGCAAACGGAACGGGAAAAACCACCCTTTTGAATATGATTGTAGGGGAGTTATCTCCTGACAAAGGGAAAGTTCTTTGGGAAGGTGGAACCACCTTTTCTTACTTGGATCAGCAATTAAAAGTGGCTCAGAATATGCCTGTTCACCAGTATCTTTATGGCGTTTATGAGGATTTATTTGAAAAAGAAGTCCAAATGGAGAAACTTTATGAACAAAGTGCTCTTGATCCCGATAATTTCGAAAAATACCTAGCAAAAGCCGAACGGATTCAAGAAGAGTTGGACGCGAAAGGCTTCTACGCTTTACAAGAAAAAGTCGGTCGTTTAACCGATGGGCTAGGATTTGATAAGAGCCATTTAGAGGCTCCTTTAATGGAATTGTCTTCCGGCCAAAGAGAAAAAGCCTACCTTGCAAAGATGCTTCTTGAAGAAAAAGACGTTTTAATCATGGACGAACCAACAAACTTCCTTGATCAAGGGCAAGTCGCTTGGCTAGCTAAATATTTAACAAACTACCCAAAAGCTTTCCTTGTCGTCTCCCACGACCAGGAATTTCTTCGCAAGATCGCTACCGTTGTTTTCGTTTTGGAAAATCAAACCATAACGAGATACAAAGGAGATTTCGATCATTATCTTCTCCAACACGAAATTGATAAGGAACAATATAAGAAAGATTACGCTGCGCAACAAAGATACATCAAAAAAGAAGAAGACTTTATTGCCAAACATATCGTACGTGCCACTTCCGCAAAAGCAGCGAAATCCCACCGTGCAAGATTAGCTCACTTGGATGTTATGGAAGCGCCAGGAAAAGAAGAAGGAAATGTCTTTATCAATTTCCCTTATACACATCCAGTCGGTAAAATCCCTCTTCGCGTTGAAGAACTTGTAATTGGCTATAAGAAACCGTTATTAGATCCTATTTCTTTCGAACTCGTTGAAGGAGAAAAGATTGCTATCCTTGGACAAAATGGCGTAGGTAAAACTACGTTCTTAAAAACCATTTTAGGCGACTTACCTGCTTTAGGAGGAAGTTTCTCTTTCTTGCCAGGCATTGTCGTTAATTATTTTAATCAAGATGAAAAGATTGATTTGAATATGTCTCCGTTTGATTATATTCATGCCCATTACCCTGAACTTAACAACACGGAAATACGTAAGGCCTTAGGCAATTGCGGTGTTCGTAAGGAGATCGCTCTCCGTCCAATGAAAGAACTTTCTGGAGGGGAAGTTGCCAAAACAAGATTTGCTCTTATGACTTTCAAAAAGAGCAATTTCCTTGTCTTGGATGAACCTACCAACCATCTTGATCAGAAAGCAAAGGACGCTATTTTCGCTTCCATTGAAAGATATCCTGGCTCCGTCATCATCGTTTCTCACGAAAAAGACTTTTATGATGGCTTAGTCGATTACGAACTTCATTTTTAAGGCAGACGCTTGATTTCTTTGAAACGAAATACAAAGAACCAGAAACGAAATAACGGGGTTTTACGCCAATATTCATATCCTAAAAGATCGCTGTTATAAATGGCGGCCGTTTTACGATAATTCGCATCTAAATCATTTAAAATATCAAAATATTCCAGGAATTCTTCGCTTTTTCCGTGTTCATTATTATTCGCGAACAAAACAAGCCTTTTTTGTAAAGAAGAAAGCAAGTTCAAACAATTTTCGATTTCTTTTGCCTGAAGCTTATTTACCTTTAGCCAACGGACTTGAGTCGCCTCTTCCTTGGTGGATTCATCTTTGATGTCTTTTTCCATCAAAGCAAGCATCGAAAGCAAGACGTCTTTCTTTTCTGACAGCAAAAGAGAAATGGCTAAGGTGCGCTTTTTTAATCTTGAACGGAAGGTTATTAAAGATTCTAAAGCATAGAAAAAGACGAATACATAAATCACGAGAAATATCGAGAACGCATATAGTAAAATTTGTAACCAATCCATGCTACTAGTTTATTTTTTCTCTTCAAAAAAGGCAAATTTCTTTAAAAATAGGCTTAAAAACCCGTATCCATCGAAAGAAATTGACCTTTTAGGAGAAGTGCTTTAAACTAAGGTCACTCTTAAGAGTGAATAATATTATGAAAAAACCAATTGTTGCCATTCTCTATGATTTCGATTCAACCCTTGCCAAAAGCGATATGCAAAATTTTGGCTTTATCCCTTCTTTAGGCTTAACTCCCGAACAGTTCTGGGCTAAGACTGGAGACTTTTGTGAGAAAAGCGGTATGGAAAGAACTCTTGGCTATCTTTATGTCATGCTTAAAAGCTGCGAAGAAAAAGGCATTAATATGACGAAGGAATGGCTTAAAGAGCAAGGAAAAAATATTGAATATTGGCCAGGTGTCATCGATTGGTTTGAACGCATTAATGAATTTGGCAAAGAAAATGGCTTGAAAGTGGAACATTACCTTGTTTCCTCGGGCAATAAAGAAATCATTGAAGGCTGCTCTATTGCCAAGCAATTCAATGTCATTTATGGCTGCGAGTTCTATTATGACGAACAAGGCAAAGCCGTTTGGCCAAAGCTTGCGATTAATTTCACTCAAAAAACGCAATATTTCTATCGTGTTTCCAAGGGTGCCGTTGATGCAACCGATGATAAAGGCGTAAATGAAAAGACCCATGAACGTCGCGTCCCATATACCAATATGGTTTATATCGGTGATGGTATGACGGATATTCCTGCAATGATTGTTGCTAAAAACTCAGGCGGGAAATCGATCGCAGTCTATCCTAAAGGAAAAGAGGATCGTGTGGCAGATCTCTATCAAGATGGACGTGTAAATTATGTTTGCCCAGCAGATTATCGCTCCGGAAAAGAATTGGATAAGATCATGCATCTTATTATTCAAGGCATCGCTATTAACGAAAATCTAGCAAAACGTGAGAACCCTAATTCCGTTATCGATTAATTTTTATGAATTTTGAAGAAGAGAAAAACATCGCTGTCATTCTTATGGCTGGAAAAGGAGAACGCTTTTCCTCTTCTTTACCAAAACAATACGTTTTAATTGGCTCTAAAGAACTCTTCCTTTATACGATAGAGCCTTTTCTTACTTGCCCTTTGATTGATTTCTTACTCTTTGTCGTTCCTTCCTCTTTTGAAAAAAAGACCGAGGAGATTTTAATTAAAAACAAGATTTCTAAAGAATACGCTGTTATCCCAGGTTCTTTCTCTCGTGAAGAATCTTCCTATGAGGCAATAAAATTTTTAAAAGACAAGAAGACAAATCCTTCTTCCACAATTTTATTTCAAGATGGAGATCGTCCTTTTTTAGAGGAAAAAACCATTTTGGATAACGTCTATTCCGCAAAACAATTTTCTGCGGTTGTTACTGCTTTCCCGGCTACTGATTCTTTAGCCTTATCGGAAGATGGCTATACCTTATCTTCCTATCTTCCTCGTGAAAAAATCTATTGTTTACAAACCCCACAGTCTTTTGCTTTCTCTTTGCTTGATAAAGCCTTTTCACAAGCCAAAAAGCCTTTAAGGGATTATACTGATGAAGGATCTTTGGTTTTGGACGCTTTTGGTAAGAAACCAAGAGTTATCTTGGGAAAGAAAAAGAACGTGAAAATTACGTATCAAGAAGATTTTGCCACTTTTGAGGAGAAAATATGAAAATTGAAGTAGGGGACATTCTAGAAGGAACCGTTATCAAGGTATATCCTCGTTACGCTATCCTTCTTTTTGATGAGAATGTTACGGGATTATTACACATAAGCGAAGTGTCTAATCATTACATCCATTCTTTCACTGATTTTGTGAAAGTCGGTAATATTTACAAGGTTAAAGTGATTGCATATGATGAGAAAGGTCCTTCTATGCGAGTGTCTTTACGTGCTTTAAACTCCTCTGAAAAGAGAGAATCTATTGCACACTATAATGTAAAAGAGGACAATATTTCTTGTCGTGTTCTTAAAGAACACCTTCCTGAATGGATTAAGGAAGAAAACGAGGAAAAGGATTTATAGCTATGATTATTGAGACGAAAATAGATCATTTAGTTAACAAAGTTGATTTTGCAAAGTATCAAGCTAGAGTTAACGAGATTAATGAAATGATTAACAATCGCACTGGCGAAGGTAACGATTTCCTTGGCTGGCTTGATTGGCCTATTAATTACGACAAAGAAGAACTCGCTAAAATTAAGAAAGATGCTGAATACATCCGTGCAAATTATGACATTCTTGTCGTTTGTGGAATCGGCGGTTCTTATTTAGGAGCGAGAGCGGCAATTGAAGCCATCAAAGGAACTTTCCGTAGTAACACCCCAGAAATCATCTATCTAGGGCAAAGCTTAGATCCAACCTACATCCAAGAAAGCATTGAATATCTTCAAGATAAGAAGTTTGCCGTGAATGTTATTTCGAAATCCGGCACGACCACTGAAACAAGCGTTTCTTTCCGTCTTTTAAGAGAACTTCTTGAAAAGAGAGATGGTGTTGAAGCGGCTAGAAAAGCAATCTTTGCCACGACCGATAAAGCCAAAGGAGCTTTGTATACCTTATCAAAACAAGAAGGATATGAGATGTTTGTCATCCCAGATGATATCGGTGGAAGATATAGCGTTCAAACAGCAGTTGGTCTTCTTCCAATCGCTGTCGCTGGCATTGATCCAGAAGAAATCTTAAAAGGATCTGCTCAAGCCCGTTTGGATACAATGGATCCATCATTAGAAAAGAACGAAGCCTATAAATATGCGGTCATTCGTCATGCCTTATATGAGGAATATAAAAAGTCCGCGGAATTCTTTATCACCTATGTTCCTTCTTTCGTTCAATTAGGCGAATGGTGGAAGCAACTCTTTGGTGAATCGGAAGGAAAAGATGGCAAAGGCCTTCTTCCTGATTCCGCTACCTTTACTACCGACCTTCACTCTTTAGGACAATTTATTCAACAAGGAAGTCATTGTTTCTTTGAAACGACTCTTCACTTGACTCACCATCGTCATTGGATCAAAGTTCCTCATGACGAAGAGAATCTTGATAATCTTAATTTCTTAGAGGGAATGGGATTAGGCAGTATTCAAGATAAAGCCTTTGAAGGAACCTTAGAAGCCCATACGAAAGATGGCCATAACGATAACGTTGTTATTGAATTAGAGAGAATGAATCCATTCAATTTAGGCTATCTCTTCTATTGGTTTGAGAAAGCTTGCGCGATGAGCGCTTACCTTAATGGCGTAAATCCATTCAACCAACCAGGCGTTGAGATTTATAAGCGCAACATGTTCCATCTTCTTGGAAAACCTGGATATTGATTTCAAGACATTCTTTAGGGGCTCTTCGGAGTCCTTTTTTATTTTCCTGAAAGAATACAATAAAGTAATATTCTTAAGAATAAATCTTGCTTTTAAGTGGTTTGAGAGAAGTCTTCTTTTTGCCTTTTTGAGAAATTTTAAAAATCGTTCGATAATTAATTGACGAGGATAGGGGTATTGGGTAGAATAATACACGCACGTTTCGGCGAGCACCCGTGGATGCTTAGCTCAGCGGGAGAGCATCGCCCTTACAAGGCGGGGGTCACAGGTTCGAACCCTGCAGCATCCACCATCTTGCAATTAACGTGTAAAAACATTACCTGGGCGAATAGCGAAGTGGCCAAACGCGGCTGACTGTAAATCAGCTCCTTCGGGTTCGGTGGTTCAAATCCATCTTCGCCCACCATCTTTGGTTCTTGGGGTGTAGCCAAGCGGTAAGGCAACAGACTTTGACTCTGTCATACACTGGTCCGATCCCAGTCACCCCAGCCAACTTAATATCCTCCGTTAGCTCAGTGGTAGAGCACTTGACTTTTAATCAAGGGGTCGAGAGTTCAAGTCTCTCACGGGGGACCAACCTTCGTGCCCGAGTGGCGAAATGGTAGACGCAAAGGACTTAAAATCCTTCGGGCGAATAACCCATGCCGGTTCGACTCCGGCCTCGGGCACCAGTCTTGTATTTATGTCTGATATTTCGGTATCGGACTTTTTTTGTAAAAATAATCAATTCTCATTTATTTTTTTGAAATAAAATCACTAACGTGATATTAATTAAGTTATGAATGAAGTAATAGATAAAAAACAACAAAAAGCTCTTGAAAAAGAGGAAAGAAAAAACAAAAGAGCAAGAAGAATTGCTTCCTGTCGTCCTTTAAAAAATTTTGGTTGGTGGTTCTTTGGATTCCTATCCTCCTTTGTTATTGTTGCTGGAAGCGCCGCTATTTGCGTTACCTTGATTCCAACAAATACCCTTTTAGGGAAGAACCATGCGGATTACGTCGATGAAGAAACGGGACAATCGACCATTCTTCAAATCCTTCAGAATTATTCCAATTATTCCGTTTCTAATTTCCCTGTCATTCAAAAAGCCCTAGAAAGTGCCTTATCTTCCTCTGGCTTAGGACAATACATGGAAATTGATTATCAAAAACTTTCGGAAGTGAAATTCTCTGATGTCAATTTTGAGAGCATCTTCAATAATTGCGTTACCATTACCGCGACAATTGACAATCTCGGTGTGACTTCTTCCTTAGGCGATTTAGCAAAACTCAAAGTCATGACGGAAAATACACCGACAGACATTCCGGATACAAGCGATCCTTCTTTCGAACCAGCTATCTATTATTATCTTGATGACAACAATAATTTGAAATGCGCCTATAACACGGATAAGACAATGTTAGAAGCGGCAAAAGGAAAACAGCTTTATTTCCCTGCTCTTCTTAGAGTTCCTGTCGATAAGATGATTCAAATTCTTCCAACCCGTATGGGACAAGAAGAAGTCGTTGATCTTTTAAGCATCTTCACGAAGATTGAAGAGGACTCCTTAATAAAGAAAGTCTTTGATGGCTATACCATTAATGGCTTAGGAAGCTTTGATCCAAATTCAATTCTTATCAGCGACATCCTCACTTTGAGTGAGGATAACAAAATGTTCTTTGACATTTTATGTGCCGCCTCTGTCGTTAAAGAAGGAGAAAAACAACCTACTCCTGAAACCTTGATGATTGGCAATTTAAATAACATTGATATCAATAAGGTCCATATTACTGAAATCGTTACCCCAAATGCAGATAACGAAGAGATATTTGCTATTCTTCGTGAGGCAACTGGCAAAAATAAAAATGAGGATATCACCGTTGGCGATATTTCCAAAGCTAATTTAGATAACGTGAAATTATCCTCTCTCATCCCAAATGATGACGCCCACAAGTCTCTTTGCACGATTCTTGCTTCAGCAACTGGGAAAGCGTCCTACGATGAAGTTACGATGAATGATTTATCTTCCTTTAACGTCAATAACGTTCTTCTAAAGGATGCCATGCCTTCTTTAGAGCAAACCTTAAAGGATATATATATCAAAGGCTGTAACGTCTCCTCCTTTGAAACCTTAAAGATGGGGGATCTCTCTTCCTTTGATATGAATATCATCCCGTTGTCTCTTTTGCTTAAAGAAGAAGACAATCAAACCTTAACAAAGATCCTCCTCCAAGCAACCGGGAAAGCAAACTATTCCGATGTTGTCGTTGGAGATTTAACTTCGAACTTTGATGTAAATAGAATCGCATTAAAAACAGTGGTAGGAGAGAATGAGAATCTCTTTAACATCCTTACCCAAGCAACCGGCAAAGCGGAAGATGAAATCAAAGTCTCTGATCTCTCTTCCTTTGATATTTCTAATGTGAAACTCAACACGATAATTAAAGGGAAAACAAATAACCAACTTCTTGATAATCTTTTATCTCAAGATGATGTCACAATCTCTAATATTGGTCAAAAAATCAATGAGATGAGAATCTATGATATCTATGGAGATAGTTGTTGGACGAGGGATTCTTCTAAATCAACGATTCCAGCCGATGCCTATTCCTATGATGCAAGTGCAAAGACGTACACCTATGTTCCTGAAACGGATAGAGCAACAGGAACGGAATACTATTATGTTTCGAAGAATTCGGGAATTATGTTGCTTCTGTCTTACGATATCACCTTAAAGGATGATACGAACGGTAGAGCAAAAACCTATACTCCATCTACTTATCGATATACGGATTTAGAAAATGGCTCCGCTTCAAATGATCTCATTCGAAATTCAACCGTCTATCAATTGATTGCTACCGGATTCTTAACGGATAGCAATTCGAAGGGACAACCATATTCTGATAATTTGAAGAAAATGACCATTAAACAGTTAATTGATTTAGCTGATCAATTAGGCTCTACGTATTTCCCTTCTTAAAAAATACCCTGGAAATCCAGGGTATTTTTAAATATTGAAGAAATTAGAGAGGGGTTTTGCCGTTGTTTTTATAAGTGCAAAAACGAATTTGATGACCATTATCTTCCATCATTTCGCTTGAAGAAAGAAGTTCAAAAGAAGGATCTTGATCAATATTCGGGAAGAAGACTTCTGCATGCCCATCTTCATTTACTTTCGTAAGAAGAACTTCATCTACATAAGGTAACATTTGACGATAGATGGAAGCCCCTCCAATAATAAAGACATCGTCATTTTCTAATTGTTTCTTGATTTCCTTTTTGAAACCATCCATTGAATGGACATTGATAACGTCTTCGTAATTATGCTTATCATCTTGAGAAAGAACGATGTTGGTACGATTCTTTAAAGGCTTGGATTGAGGGAAAGAAATGAGTGTGTTTTCACCCATTGCAACCGTATGCCCTTTTGTTGTTTCACGGAAGAATTTCATATCTAAAGGAAGATGGAAAAGAAGACCATTTCTTTTGCCTATTCCAAAGTTCTTGTCACAGTTAAGGATTGCTATAAGTTTCTTCATTTTAGATTGCCACCGGGATTTTCTTTCCTAACTTCTCAAATTCATAGTCTTCTAATTCAAAGCTATCGACTGTGAAATCGTAGAAATTCTTGATGCTTGTATCCATCTTTAGTTTTGGAGCTTTGTGTTGAGGTTTTTCCATAACCTCTTTTACTAAATCAATATGGCGGTCATATAAATGAGCATCGGAAATGACATGGATTAAGGTTCCTGCTTTTAAACCGGATACTTGGGCAAACATCATGAGTAGTAAAGAGTATTGGAGAACGTTCCAATTGTTCGCGGTTAACATATCATTCGATCTTTGATTTAAAATGCCATTAAGCGTATCTCCAGAGACGTTAAAAGTCATCGAATACGCACAAGGATATAGATGCATCTCATGCAAATCATCAAAGTTATAGATGTTTGTCATGATTCTTCTAGACGCAGGATTGTTTTTTAAATCAAAAAGGACGCGATCCACTTGGTCGAATTCACCTTCGGGATAAATCGATTTCTTAGCTAATTGATAACCATAGGCCTTACCAATGGAGCCTGTTTCATCTGCCCAAGCGTCCCAAATGTGGGAATGCAAATCATGAACGTTATTGGATTTCTTTTGCCAAATCCAAAGAATCTCATCCAAACAATTCTTAAAAGCCGTTTTGCGAATGGTCAAGATAGGTAACTCTTCTTGCAAATTATAACGATTCACAATACCAAATTTTTTGATGGTATGAGCAGGGGTTCCATCTTCCCAATGTGGGCGAACTTTGCAGTTTGTATCCCAAACACCTTCGTTTAAAATTTCCTGACAATTTTGAATAAAAATTTGATCTGCACGCGACATACATGTTCTCCGTTTCTAACTTACAATATCATAACGATTTTCAGGCAAAATCAGTAGAAAGAAAAACGATATTTTGTTATTGAAAAGGTGAATAAAGAAAAAACTGACGAATGAGTCGTCAGTTCCGTTTTCATTGTGGTGCGGGAAATCGGACTTGAACCGACATGGGAATCCCATACGCCCCTCAAACGTACGCGTCTACCAGTTCCGCCATTCCCGCAGCGTTCCTTATTATAAGGAAACGTTTTTCTATAAGCAAGAAGAAATGATACAAATTAAGCGTATGTCGGGAAGAATAGACATGCCATACCGAAATAGATGAGCAAAGTTGTGACATCCATTACCGTTGTTAACATTGGTTGAGCAAGAAGAGCGGGGTCTTTTTTAAGGGCTGCTGCTCCCATACAAAGACAAGTTCCAATGAGTTTGGAAAAGGAAATCGCAAAGAACATCGTAAGAGAAACAAGAGCGCTAAAGGTGAAAGCGTGTGCCGCAAATGCTCCGGCATCTTCTCCGGTGAAGACGGTTCCATTCCAAATATGGTAGTTTGTAAAGTCGAAAGACTTACCAGATGGGTCGCTGACTTCTCCTAAGGAGACAATTCCAGTGTATTGTTCTAAGCTCACCCAGAAGAAACAGAAAATAGAAACGAATAAGGCAACAATCAAAGCGCTTCTAAGCTCTTTCCAGAGAATTCTTAATGTATCTTTTGGTCCAAACTCATCGGTAGCTAAACCACGAATCATCAAACCGGTGGTCTGGCCACCAGCATTGCCACCCGTATCCATCAAGGTTGGAACAAAGGAAATCAAAATCGGTAAGGAAACGAAGATGGTTTGCGCTTCCAAGCGGTTTAAGACCATTGTTGTAAAGGTTCCTAAAATAAGCAAAGCAATAATCCAAGGGATACATTTCTTTGCACTTTCCCAAACCGTGGATTGCGTATAGGTCTTTTCGGAAGGAACGACGTTGGTCATATGAGCGATATCTTCGTTCGATTCCTGAGTGATAACATCCATAGCATCGTCGACTGTGACGATACCAAGTAAGCAATTATCTTCATTTAAAACGGCCATAGCGTTTAAATCATATTTACGGAACATGTTTGCAACATCTTCTCTATCGGTGTTCACGTGACAGAATGGCGCGTCTTTATTCATGATGTCCGAAAGAAGCTGATCGGATTTAGACCAAATTAAGTCATCCAAGTCAACGGTTCCAACAAACTTTCTCTTTTCGTTCTTCACAAAGATTGTATAAACGGTTTCTGCTTCACGACCTCTTTTGCGAATATGATCAATCGCTTTCTGCACCGTCCATCCCTCTTTTAATTCGATGAACTCGGTGGTCATGATAGCGCCAGCTGTATCTTCTTTATATTTTAATAACTGGTTAATGTCTTGACGCATCTCAGGATCGGCAGCAGCAAGGACCTTTTTCGCTAGGTTTGCAGGCATATCTCCGACCGTATCCGCCAAATCGTCCGCATACTGCTTGTTGATTAATTCGACAAGTTCCTTGTTTGTCATGGCTTGGACAAGGGACTCTTTCATATCTTGCGATAATTCGTCATATAAAGATGCGTTTTGCTCCGATTTAGTATCACGGAATAAGGTAATGACGTCTTTGATATCCAATTCTTCGCAGGCTTTTGCAATATCTGCATCTGGGATGGTGTCAAAAATGCGTTTTAATTCTTCCGTATTGTGGTCATGAATTGCTTTTAACAAAAGCTCGCTGTCGAATGAAGCTTCCGTGATGTCTTCAGAGGTAATTTCATCCAAAGGAACGTCGATCTTTTCAATATCGTTATTCTTTACTTCGTTTTCAGGCTTTTTCTCTTCTTCCATGGGCGTTTCCTCCTACTAGACCTAGTGTAGACTTTTTCTTAAAAATAGAGAACAAAAAAATGAAAATGAAGAGCAACCTTTTTCTTACTGTTCTATAATATCCACGACATATGTAAGGAGTATTTAAATGTCTGAATTAAAATTCATTGTTGAAACAAGTGCCCGTCACGTCCATTTAACCCAAGAAGCGGTTGAAATTCTTTTTGGCAAAGGACATGAGTTAACCCCACGCAAATTCCTTTCCCAACCTGGACAATTTGCGTCTAATGATAAAGTCCAAGTTATTGGCTATAACAAGAAAGATCCAAACGGAGTTCGCCCAAGCGCCATGTTCTCCATTCTTGGACCAGTGCGTAAAGCAAATCAAGTCGAAGTGTCTTTCACCGATGCTCGTACTCTTGGCTTAACTGCCCCTGTGCGTGAATCTGGCGATATTGCTGGTTCTGGAAAATGCACGATCAAAGGACCTGAAGGTGAGATTGAACTCGAAGAAGGGGTTATTGTGGCAAAACGTCATATCCATATGACACCAAAAGATGCTGAAGATTTTGGCGTTAGCAATGGCCAAATCGTCTCTGTTCGTATTGATGGCACAGGACGTGCAACCGTTTATGATGATGTTGTTATCCGTGTTTCCGAAAAGTTCTCTTTAGCTATGCATATCGATACTGATGAATGCAATGCTGCAGCTGCTTTTGGAACCGTTTACGGAACAATTGTTGATAAAAAATAAGATGGCTGTTACTTCTTTTACTTACACTCCAAAGAATGTTTGCTCAAGGCAATTTGAATTCACTTTTGATGGGGATGTCATTCTTTCTTTGAAAATTACACGTGGATGCCCAGGAAACACCCAAGGCATCTCTAAATTAGTCGAAGGAAGAAAGATAGATGAAGTCATATCTTTGCTAAAAGGAATTGTTTGTCCTTCCACAAGGGAAGCAAAAACTTCTTGCCCTGACCAAATTGCGGAAGCTTTAATGGCTTATAAAGCACAAAGAAATGGCTAAGATACTGATTTTAAATGGCTCTCCTCATTTGAAAGGAAATACTTCCGCAATGGTGGATTCCTTTCTTGCTGGGGCAAAGAAGGCTCAGAATGAAGTGTTTGTTTATAACGTTGCATTCATGAATATTCATGACAGCATCGGTTTTCAAGATGAACTCATTCACGATGATATGAATCAGATTGAAAAATCTCTTCTGTCTTCGGATTATGTCGTTCTTGCTTCGCCTCTTTATTTCTTCTCCTTTAGTGGCTATTTAAAAAACGTAATTGACCGTTTCGCATCCTTTAAAAACATCGAAAACAAAAAACTCTTGCTCTTTGTTTCCATGGCTTCGGATAATCCTGAATCCTTAAAACCAATTCAAGAGCAAACAAAACTCATTGCAAATCACCTAAAATGGTCTTTTGAAGGTTTCTCCTTCCTCCCTTCTTGTAAAAAAGAAGATGATTATAAGAATCATTTTGGAGAACTAGAAAAACCTTTCCAAATGGGCTTGTCGATACATTGATGAATAACGCTCCGTAACGGGCGTTTTTCCTTGCAAGGAAGAAGATAATTCCCTAGAATATATCCACGACGAAAGTCGAGTATCTAGAAGCGGTTCCTAAGGACTGAAAAAAACCGCTAGCAACTCCAATCTAAATCGATGGTAAGTGCTTGTTCTTAGAGGGCTCCACACGCCCTAGCGATGCTCGAGGCAAGGTATATTTCCTTCCACCACGTGTGGGAGGTTTTTCGTTCTTGTAACAAGGAGAATATATGCAAAAAGTTTTATTTACCTCAGAGTCCGTTTCCGAAGGACATCCAGATAAAGTTTGCGATAAGATTGCCGACTCTATCCTCGATGAATGTCTCCGTTTAGATCCACAAGCACACGTTGCTTGCGAAGTCTTTGCGACCACTGAATATATCGTTATTGGTGGAGAAATCACCGTTAATGGCCATATTGATTATGAAGGAATTGCAAGAAATGTCCTTCGTGAAATTGGTTATGTTTCTCCAGAAATCGGCATTGGCGCGGATACTTGTGAAATTGTTGTCAAAGTGAAAGAACAATCCCCTGATATCAATATGGGCATTGAACGCCAAAATGAATTGGATATGGGTGCCGGAGATCAAGGAATCATGTTCGGATACGCTACAAATGAATCCGCAGGTTATATGCCTCTTCCCATTTCCATTGCTCATAAGCTTGTAAGAACTGCCACCATTTTAAGAAAGAATGGGGAATTTAAACATGCTAGACCAGATATGAAGTCTCAAGTCACGATTGATTATACCAATCCAAAAAATCCTAAAATTGACAATATTTTGATGTCTATTCAGCATGATGAAGAAACAAATTTGAATGATTTTAAAAAATACGTTCATGAAAATATCATGGTACCAGTCGCAGAATCCTTTGGAATGAACATTGACTTTTCTTATTTGGTAAATCCAACAGGACGTTTCTGTATTGGCGGTCCTAAAGGAGACACAGGATTAACAGGAAGAAAACTCATCGTTGATACCTATGGCGGATCTGCTAGACATGGCGGAGGAGCCTTCTCTGGCAAAGACCCATCTAAGGTTGATCGTTCCGCTTCATATTATGCTAGATATATTGCCAAAAACCTTGTTGCCGCTGGTGCAGCTGATCGTTTGGAAGTTCAACTTTCCTATGCCATTGGCGTAGCAAAACCTTTATCTGTTGGCATTAACACATATGGCACAAAACATTATCCAGACGAATTAATCCTTGAAGCCGTCGATAAATTCTTCGATGCCAGACCAGGCGCTATTATTGATGCCTTCTCTTTAAGGAAGCCTTCTTTCAAATACGCCGATACAACAAATTACGGTGCTTTTGGAAGACCGGATCTTTCATTGCCTTGGGAAAAGCTTGATAAGGTTGATGAATTAAAAGCCTTCTTTAAAAAACACGCTTAAACCCCCTTTCTAATGCATAATTCCCCACCTTTCGTTGCTAAAGGCGGGGTTTTCATTATATAAATGTAAGCGTTTACAAATTTACAATTACGAAATTCATTAGATGGCATCTAAAGAAAAAATATCTATTATTTACTTTTTTTGTGCCTTCTTTATTATGTAGTTGTAAGGGATTTAAGTCCCGGGAGGTACATATATGAATGTTCAGATTGTCGGTAAGAATGTTTCGATTACCGACTCTATCCGTGCAAGCGTAGAAAAGAAACTCGCCCGCATGGATAAGTATTTCGTCAAAGACACTGACGAAGTGCTTGCGAGAGTAGTCGTTGTCGCCTATAACGTAGGCGCAAAAGTGGAGATTACAATCTTCACCAAAGCGATGGATTTCCGCACTGAGGTTCGTGACAATGATCTTTATGCGGCAGTTGATTTAGCCATTGATAAATTGGAAGATCAGATGCGCCGCTTAAAGACAAGAATGAACCGTTCTAAGAGCGCTGGAAAGGGCCTTGGTTTAGGACGTTCAATTGCGTTTGAAAATCTTGAAGAAGAGAAGGAAGAAGAGGAGAATGAAGAAGTTGTTAGAACTAAGTCAATCTACCTTGATCCAATGACCCTTGACGATGCGATTACAAGAATGGATGCATTAGGTCATACATTCTTCGTTTATCTTGATTCTGATGATAATAAAATTGCCGTTGCCTATAAGAGAATGGATGGCGGATATGGCGTTATCGAAATTGAGAACGATTTAAAATAACGTAAAATATCAACAATGAAAAAGATTAGAGTTCTTCGGAACTCTTTTCTTTTTTAAAATTATTCTTTAACCAACAAAATATTTATGTTGCCTAATAAATTATGTAGGGTTTAAAATAGTCTTATGAAAAAGACGCTTACTAAAAAGAGAATCAATGGACACGATTATTATTACCTTTCTTATCGAAAAGGGGAGAAAGTGATTAGCCAATACCTCGGTTCATCTTCGTCAACCAAATACAAAAAATATCTTTATTTGCTTACCCATAAAGCATCGAAATATGGGTTTGAAAAAGTGCGTCAAAATAACTTTAAAAAAGGTGTTCCAATCGCCTATGTTGAAGATGGTTATTTGGTGTATGAATTTAAGAATGGAGCCAAGCAATATATGAACTCCAAAATGCAAGTTGTTAAGGTAACTCGCCATGGAAGAAAATCAGAATTGTAAAGAATTAATTTTAGTTTGCGGGGTGGATGGCAGTGGGCGCTCTACTTTTGCTCAATGCTTCAAAAATTCTTTCATGCAATCCTTACCCGCTGAACCACTCTACCAGGGATTATTGGGGGGTTCATCTTTTGTGTCCACCTCAAGCCTTATCGATCCTAAGCGCATTGAGTACATAAAGAAAGCGCATCTAATGGGGTATAAAATTACCGTCTATTACATTTTCGCTGGCAAGCTTCTCTCTATTGCTAGAAATCGTTTTCGTCTTTTAGCGGATGGCCATTCTTTCGATGAGCAAGAATTTAAAAAGACCTATGAATCTTCTTACAAAGGCCTTCTTGAGATTTACGAATATATTGACTTAGTTTTCTTTATCCGAAATCAGAAAGAATATGAATTCCTTGTCGCTTACTCTCCAAGCGAAACCAACTTTGATGATTTTAAGGAAGCGGTGAAAAAAACCAAAACTTTCGTTGACCGAATTAAGTGACCTTTCAATAACAATAGAAAAATTCCCCACTTTGCTTTTATTGTATTAAAATTAATTTTATGGTTTCACCAGAAGTACTTGCAACAGATCTAGACGGAACGCTTTTCTACCCGAAAAGGAAAAGAAATCTAATTCCAGCAAAATCCATTAATTTCCTTAAACGCTATATCGAAGATGGTGGACGTTTATTAATCGTTAGTGGAAGGGGCCACTATTTCGCGGATAAAGTTCGTGAAGTTTTAGGCTGCCCAGTGGATGTAGTGGGCTGCAATGGTTCTTTTGTTGAATCAGATGGTACATTAATCAAAGAAAACTTTTTTGACGCGGAGAAACTCAAAAAGACTCTTTCGGAAATTCGTAGAGAACAACGACTGATGTTTATTTCCCTTTTCTGCAAGGACTATAACTTTGTGG
>ULYE01014635.1_pt1 | contig 48476 bp, 36 predicted proteins | sample 1961921 | NCBI WGS metagenome assembly ULYE01 (sample SAMEA4835856, study PRJEB28245) | human gut metagenome | biome: gut microbiome; material: fecal sample | place: Denmark | collected 2008 | reverse complement strand
TTATGAATAGAAAAAGTGTCTAGTGAAATCAGGAAAAGACACGAAGCAAGGATACTTTGCAAAGTAATATTGGATACTTGGCCGTTTATCCTTGGATACATTGCAAAGTAAGCTTGGATACTTTTTCGGGCCATTCCCGTGCTGTCTCTTCCCGATTTCGCTGGCTGCTTATTCCCTTCGTAAACTGAATCGGTTGACAGTGTTGTAGAAGTCATACTGAATCTGTTGTCACTTGCCTTGGAATTGTACTGCCCCAGTTGACATTTCTGCCAGAATGGTTTCTTCTGCGGTTTTGCCCGTTGGATTGGGCCGTTTCTCTGTTGGAGTCCAGTGGGCTTTCTCTTGCTTCGTTCTGTCGTTCTGTGTAGAGGCGGAGCGCCCTTCTTTGCTTCGTCAGGTGCCCTTTCTGGATTGTCCCGGGTTTTTGTCTTGTGGCAGGCAGCGCGGTGCGGATGTCAATGGAGCGTGCTGCATCGTGCATCGCAGTGCGCTGTGATGGCATACGCAGCGTGCTGCACTTTCTGTGCGATTATGGCGCTCGATTGCGGTGGGTATCGTGCATGTACCTGGGGGATGCCGATGGCTGGCAGGTGGATAGTGTTTTGACTGTATTTTATTGTGCTGTGAATGCCGAGGTGGAACCAAAAAAAAGTTGTATATTTGCATGTTGAAACGAAAATAAGAACACACTATACAGGAATGGAAGAGATACAGAAGAGTAATTCTGAATACAGTGCCTCCAACATACAAGTGCTGGAGGGACTGGAGGCTGTGCGCAAGCGTCCTGCTATGTACATTGGTGACATCAGCAAGAAGGGCCTTCATCATCTTGTTTACGAGACGGTTGATAACTCTATCGATGAGGCTCTGGCAGGCTACTGCACCCACATCGAGGTGACTATCAATGAGGATAACAGCATCACGGTGCAGGATAACGGCCGTGGTATTCCCGTGGATATCCACGAGAAAGAGGGCGTGAGCGCCCTTGAGGTCGTGATGACCGTGCTTCACGCAGGCGGTAAGTTTGACAAGGGCAGCTACAAGGTGAGCGGCGGTCTGCACGGTGTGGGTGTGAGTTGTGTGAATGCCCTCTCTACCCACATGCTCTCTCAGGTGTTCCGCGACGGCAAGATCTACCAGCAGGAATACGAGAAGGGCAAGGCTCTCTATCCCGTGAAGGTAGTGGGCGAGACCACTCTGCGCGGTACACGACAGCAGTTCTGGCCCGATGCCAGCATCTTCACCGTTACCACCTATGACTTTGAGGTGCTTGCCAATCGCATGCGCGAGCTTGCTTACTTGAACGCAGGCATCACCATCACACTCACTGACCTGCGTCCCAATGAGGAGGGCAAGACCCGCACCGAGAAGTATTACAGCGAGGGCGGACTGCGTGACTTTGTCCGTTATGTGGATAGCAGCCGCGTACACCTCTTCAATGATGTCATCTACCTGTGCACTGAGAAGCAGGGTGTACCCATTGAGGTGGCCATCATGTACAATACAGCTTACACCGAGAACCTGCATTCATACGTCAACAATATCAACACCATCGAGGGTGGTACGCATCTGCAGGGTTTCCGCACAGCGCTCACACGCACGCTGAAGGCTTATGCCGAGAAGGAGTGTGCCAAGGAATTGGAGAAGCTGGCCAAGAACAAGGTGGAAATCAGCGGCGAAGACTTCCGCGAGGGACTTACTGCAGTCATCTCCATCAAGGTGGCAGAACCGCAGTTTGAGGGTCAGACCAAGACCAAGTTGGGCAACAGCGAGGTGGCTGGTGCCGTGCAGCAGGCTGTGGGTGAGGCGCTCTCAACCTATCTGGAGGAGCATCCTCATGAGGCCAAGCTCATTGTGGATAAGGTGATACTGGCGGCTACAGCACGTGTGGCAGCACGCAAGGCTCGCGAGAGTGTACAGCGCAAGAGCCCCATGAGCGGTGGTGGTCTGCCCGGCAAACTGGCTGACTGCTCCGATCACGATGCAGCCAACTGCGAACTCTTCATCGTCGAGGGTGACTCTGCAGGCGGTTCGGCCAAGCAGGGTCGTAAGCGTCAGTTCCAGGCTATACTGCCTATCCGCGGTAAGATCTTCAATGTGGAGCGCGTGATGTGGCACAAAGCTTTCGAGCACGAAGAGGTGAACAACATCATACAGGCGCTGGGTGTGCGCTTCGGTCTGGGCGAAGACAGCAAGGAGGCCAACTATGAGAAGTTGCGTTACTATAAGATTATCATCATGACCGATGCCGATGTCGATGGTTCTCACATCGACACGCTCCTCATGACGCTCTTCTATCGCTATATGCCCGAACTCATCCAGAAGGGTCATCTCTATATAGCCACTCCTCCCTTGTACCGTTGCAAGGTGGGCAATGTGGAAGAGTACTGCTACACCGACACCGACCGTCTGCGCTTCATGGATAAGTATAACGGCGGCAAGGAGGACGGCATGTTCACCCAGCGCTACAAGGGTCTGGGTGAGATGAAGCCCGAGCAGCTGTGGGAGACAACCATGGATCCCGACCGCCGCTTGCTCAAGCAGGTGACCATCGATGATGCTGCCAGTGCCGATTATGTGTTCTCCATGCTCATGGGCGAGGATGTGGGTCCACGTCGCGAATTCATCGAGCAGAACGCAACATTCGCTCAAATCGACGCATAAAGCGCATCTTTCCCCCTGGGGAAGTAACTTATAAAGCCCCGTCAGCCATACTTCATCAGTGTGGCGACGGGGCTTCTCTGTCACACGCACTGCGCTGCGAAGGTCATCGCAGCGCGCTGCAATGGCCTATGCACTGCGCTGCGATGGCTGATGCAGCGCAGTGTACCATTTGGCCGAAAAGGTACCGTGCGGCGGGAGAGTGGCGTGACAGATGATGCCTGTTGGCCTGAACGGCGGTTGGGAGTCGGGTAAATCGTATGGTGTATTTGCCTGTCTGTTTCTCCGCATACATGTCTTTTTCAGACAGGAAGCGGTTTCCATCGGCCTTTCTTGAGCCTCCTGCTTCTGTGTTTCTTCGATGAAACCGCGCTTTTTGTGCTTTGGGGCCGTTTGAGCGGGCTTTTTCGGTCTGTTGGGCTGTGAGTTGCAATGGCGGTGCATGTTGAATGGGTTGTTTCGGGAAAGAAGGTTGGTGAAACTTGATGGTTGCTTGTTTTCCTTTTTGATTTGGTTTGGAAGGAGTGGGAAAGTCTTTTCTTGAAGCCGTTTGAGGGCGGTTTTGAAGCACTTTCGGGACGTTTCCTGGGACATTTGGAGTGCATGTGGATGGTTGAGGGACCATTTGGGAGAGATGGCCGAACTGGTTGGAAATGTGCAGAAAAACGGTTTGGAATAATCGGTAAGCCCATAAAAGTTATGGTATTTAACCGGTAAATGTCTTATTTCTACCTTTTTTGTCAGGGCATGAAATGTTTTCTCTTTAATTTTGCAACGTGAAAATGTACCTGCAGGTGCATGGCTCTGGCGCAAGGACAGCTGCTTGCGGGGGCCGATGAGATATGAATAATATAATGAATCAAACAAGTAATAATCGTATGATGAAGAAAACGTTTATCTGTGCAAGCCTTTTGCTTGGCGCTTTTGCCGTTGTCTCTTGCAGCAACGACTCGCCTGGTGCAGAAGCTGAAGGCACCAAGGTGATGATTGACTTGAGCACCGACCTGTCGTTCTCGGGCACTCGTTCGGCCGACACAAGGGCTATCAACGAGAGTGCTTACAAGGACATCACCAAGTACAATGTGACTCTGACCAAGACCGTGGGCAACCAGACTGTCCATTCTGCTGTATATAGTGAGTGGAACCTGGCCTATCAGGTGGAGCCTGGAACGCAGTACACCCTCTCGGCCAGCTATGGTGAGGATGCTCCCGCAAGCTATGACAAGCTGCTGGTGAGCGGCAGTGAAACCTTCGTTCCGCAGGCTGGTGCCACCAAGGTGGTGAGCTTCCAGTGCAAGCCCAAGGCAGCAAAGGTGAATGTGGTGTTTGATTCCACATTCGACAAGTACTATTCCGATGCTACCGTGAGCATCAAGACCAAGCACATGACCGATGCTGTGACCATGTCGAAAGCCAATGTGGGACAGGATCTCTACCTGAAGGCTGATGCCGATGGAGAGGATGTGGCTCTGGAGTTCACCATCAAGGACAAGAGCGGCAAGCCCATCACAGTGGAGGGCATGACGAATCAGAAGACCGTGAAGGTGCGTCCGCAGACTCTGCTGAAGCTCACCTTCAAGCCCAACGTGACTGAGATAGAGGGCGGCAAGTTCGGCGTGACCATCAACGTGGATACCAATCTGAAGGACGAGGATGTGAACATCGTGCTTCCCAACACAGTGTTTGAGTGATTGGCTCAATCCCTTATATATTAAAGAGTAATCCAATATTAGGACAAATGAAAAAGATATCATCTATAATACTGAGCTCTCTGGTAATGCTCTCAGGCTTCACTTCCTGTGAGCTGAAGGACGAGTTGTGGGGCAAGGAAACAAGCAACACATCGGGCCAGCTGCAGATTGCCCTGAGCAACAATGCCTCTGTGAAGAACCAGACTCGCGCCGAGTCAACGGACAACGGACTGAAGCCCGGCGTGTTCGACAAGGCAGAGGTGGATGTCAACAACTATACTCTGGAGATTTCTGACCAGGCTTCGGGCCAGCTCACCAAGCATGGCAAGGTGGCCGATATGGGCATCAACAACGGCAACGTGCAGCTCAACCTGGAGGAAGGAACCTATGTGGCCAAGGCTTACAACTACGATGGTTCCAACGTGACAGTGAGCACCCGCCCCTATTTCATGGGCACACGGGAGTTCCAGATTCTGCCTGGCAAGGTGACCAATGCACCTGTGGTGTGCAAGTTGCAGAACATTGAGGTGATGATTTCACTGGCTCAGTCGTTCATCAACAGCTTCAAGGACGACTACAGCATCACCGTTGACAACGGCGCCGGAGCCATCCAGGTGTTCACCAAGGACAATATCAAGACCAAGTACTACTATGCTGTTCCCGAGAACAAGAACGCTATCAAGGTATCTGTAAAGGCTACCACCAAGGCCACTGAATCTTCTACGGAGCAGAACATCGTACGCTCTTACACCGTCACTAAGCCCGCTGATGCAGAGGGCAATACCACTCTGGCAGCTGGTGATGCCTTCATCATCAACCTCAAGGAGGACGGCTCAATGCTCTCTTATGTGGATTTCAAGCTCTCTGTTGACTTTACTTTCGCAGAGCAGGACGAGATTATCTCCATCCCCACAGAGAACATCGTCTTCAATGAGAGTGGTGTGACTCCCAACCCGCCTGCTGCTGATCCCATCACCTTTGTGGGTCTGCCCGCCGAGTACGAGAACCCCAGCGACAAGGGTCAGGAGGTTGTGGTCAACATGGATGTACCTAAGGGCATCAAGAACCTCTTCGTGAACATCGCAAGTGACAACGGAGGCTTCATGGGTACACTGGCAGGATTCGGCCTCGACAAGGAGTTCGACCTGGCAAATCCCGGTGATTTGGAGTACATCCTGACGCACAGCCTTTCCAGTGGCGAGGGAATCGGTTTGCTCAAGCCAGGTGAAGTAGTGGCCGGCAAGACCAGCTACAAGTTTGATGTGACCGAGTTCATGGGCCTGCTGGGTCTGTATGGCAATAGTGCCAACACATTCTCCATCCGCGTGGTGGATGCAGCCGGCAACGAGAAGTCAGGCGACTTGAAGGTAACAATTAGTGGTAAATAATAATCGACACAAAATGAAATCCTACATATATAATATATTAGGGGCAAGCCTCGCAGCGGGGCTCATGCTCTCCTGCCAGTCAGATGAGTTGGCTGGCGGAACGGGCGACGCCTACATCCAGATTTCATCCGTGAATGTGGATAAGACTCTGACCACACGGGCAGAGGGCAGTGAGCAGATAGCAGTGGATATCCTCAACGAGGATGGCTCTACATTCAAGCATGCCGATGATTGGACTACCCTGCAGGGTCAGACCTTCCTGGTGCAGGCTGGCACCAAATATACGGTGAAAGCGTACTCTTTTGGCAAAACCGTATCACAGGGCTTCGATGCGGTACCTGTATATAGTGGCGAGAAGGAGCTGACGGTCAAGGCTGGCGTAAACCAGACGGTGGATGTGACCTGCAAGCTGGCTCAGAGCATGGTGAGTGTATCTTACTCTGACAAGTTCAAGCAGCATTTCTCCGACTATAGCGCCAAGGTGTATGGCGGCGAGAGCTATTTCCTCTCTTTCGGAAAGGATGAAACTCGCTCTGCATACCTCAAGGCCGGACAGAAGCTCACTATTGACCTGACCGTAGCACAGAAGGTGTTCAACCAGACCATTACAGCGAGTGCTCTGCCTGCATACCGCTACAAGGTGAACTATGATGTGAACACCACAGGAACAGGCAGCATTGACATCAGCGTTGACCAGAACCGCCAGGAGTATGAGATTACACTGGGAGTGCCCTTGAAGGCCGATGGTGTAACCACAGTGCCCATTGCAGGCGATGCTTCAAAGGTGTGGGGACAGTTTGCCATCCTCAATGGTATCAGCTCTTTTGCCGATTCCACTTCTCCCGTACAGTTCAAGTACAAGAAGGCCAGCGAGGCTGATTGGCAGACAGTAGCGGCTACCAAGGTGGGCGAGACCACTGAATATACCGCCCGAGTGCAGGCTCTCGACTTCGGTACAGAGTATCAGTACAAGATTGTGTGCGGTGAGAGCGAGGGTAGTGTAGAGTCCTTCACCACAGAGAGCTTCGAGGAGATTCCCAACCTTAACTTTGACACGTGGACCAAGAGCGGAAAGACATGGTATCCCAATGCCGTTGCCAACAACTATACTGCTGATGGCGCATACTGGGCAACTGGTAACGAGGGTGTCACCTCTGGTCTTGCAGGCGGTCACAATTCCAACACCGCACCCGTGGAGGGCGCTGACGCAAGAACAGGCAAGGCTGCTAAGATGGAGACCCTCACAGGCATCACTCTGGTCGGTTCGGCTGCTGGTAACCTCTTCATTGGTAAGTACAAGACCAACATGAGTTCGCCTGCCAACAGCGTTTCATTCGGTCGCCCCTACTCCGGAGCACGTCCCGTGAAGCTCACAGGCTACTACAAGTACACCCCCAAGCCCATCAACAACGGTAGCTATCCCGGTACTCTGACCACGGATGAGTGCAATATCTACGTTACTGTGTGGGATGCCAGCGGCAACCAGATAGGCTTCGGCGAGTTTGTAGGCAAGGAGGAAGTGACCAGCTACAAGCAGTTCAGCTTCGACATTACCTACTCTAACCCCTCTGCCAAGGCAGCGTCCATCACCATCGTGGCTACTTCAAGCCATTATGGAGGCCACTTCCAGGGTGCGAAGGTGACTGGTCAGGTAGGCGGCGGAAGCACCTTGTGGGTTGATGATTTCGAACTCTCTTATTATTGATATTGAATTAAGTGAAGAGACTTATAATACTGATGATTGTAACTTGTGCGTGCATGGCAGCTGTCCATGCGCGTACAAGTTACGATCGTGAGATAAAGAGTACCCTGTTTATCCCCAAGGGATCATGGAACTCAGGCATCATCGTCACCTATGGCGAGCTGCAGGCCAAGAACTACAAGTTGCTTATCCTGGATGATGTAAAGGGCGAAGGCTACTCGTTCAAGATTAGTCCCCACGCCTCTTACTTCTTCAAGGACGACCTGTCAGTGGGTATCAGAGCCGATTACAAGCGTTCGTATATCGACCTGGGAAGCATCAATATCGACCTGGGTGACGACCTTGCATTCGACATCAAGGACTACTCCTATCTGTCGCATGGCGTGAATACTTCGGTCTATCTGCGCTCTTACACCAGTCTGGGAAAGAGCAAGGTGTTTGCTTTCTTTGCAGAAGGAGCCCTCACCTACGGCTATAGCCAGGGTAAGACCATATCGGGAACAGGCAAGGAGGCAACGGGTACATACCAGAAGGTAAACCACTTCCAGATAGGTGTCACTCCCGGTCTCACGGCCTTTGTGACCAATAACCTGGCTGTGGAAGTGTCGGTCGATGTGTTGGGACTTGATTTCCGATGGGTCAACCAGCGGACCAATCAGGTAGAGCATGGCAGCTTCCGAACCAGTGCAGCCAACTTCAATATAAATCTGTTCAGTATTAACTTGGGCATTTGTTCGTACTTTTGAGAAAATTGAATCCTATGAAGAAAGGACTGGTGATGACCTGCAAGGCTGCTTGCCTGCTGGTGATGGGTATGTTGGTTTCCTGTATCAAGAACGACATACCCTATCCTTATATTGAGGGGGTTATACAGGCAATCGAGGTGAAGGGCATTGTGGGCGATGCCAAAATAGACAAGCAACGTCATGCTGTAGAGGTAGTTGTGGATGAAGATACCGATCTGAAGGCTATCGTAGTGACCAAGCTCGTGGCCAACAGCGAAGCGAAAATCTATCCCGATGCCGATGCCTGTGCCAATGTATTGCAGTTCCCCGACTATAGCTTCACATCGCTCTATGACCTTCCTGCAAATGCCAACACCACCCTGGACTGCTCAGCTCCTGTCACCATCCTGCTGCGCACCTACCAGGATTACATGTGGACGTTGAAAGTCAGGCGGCAGGTTGACCGTTCGGTGAGCGTTGACCATCAGGTGGGAGAGCCGCAGATAGACGAGCTCACCCATACTGTCATCGTATATGTAGATAAGAAGAGTTGCACTCTTGAGGATATCAACATCCTGGAGCTCAACCTTGAGGGTGATCGTGCAAAGGCATTGCCCGACCCCTCCACGGTGAAGGACTTCACACGTCCACGCACCTTCAAGTTCTATCGCAACGACAAGCTCGTGGGCACTTGGACTGTTGATGTGCAGTTCACAGAGCAGACATCATCCACAGGCAGTGTGGATGCATGGGCCAAGAAGGCCACTCTCAATGGCGGAATGCGCAGCGGCGCCACTCCCACAGTGGAGTACAAGAAGACTTCAGAGAGCACTTGGACCCGTGTGGATGCTGCTGATGTGAAGATTACCTCTGCCACATCTTTCACCACCGAGTTGCATGGACTCTCCGATGGAACCGACTATGAGTGGCACGTTATCGTGGATGGAGTGACCGGACAGACTGCCAAGTTCACCACCGAGAAGATAGTGGAGGTGCCCAACCTCAACTTTGACACTTGGACCATGAAGGGCAAGAACTGGTATGCCAACAGCGTTCCCGACAACTATGATGACCCTGACGCTTTCTGGGCATCGGGCAACGAGGGTGTTACCTCCACACTGGCTGGCGGCAAGGATGCTACCACGGTGCCTGTGGATGGCAGTGATGCCTATAAGGGCAAGGCAGCCCGTCTCACCAGCCTTACTGGTGTGGCCCTGGTGGGAGCCGCTGCCGGCAACCTGTTCATCGGCAAGTACAAGACCAATCTGAGCAATCCGTCGAGCAGCCCACAGTTCGGTCGTCCTTTCACCGGCGCACGTCCACTCAAGATGGCAGGTTATTACAAGTACATCTCTATGCCCATTACCCACGAAGGAACCGTACCCGGCAACCTCACGAAGGACCGTGGTCACATCTACATTAAGATTTGGGACTCTGCGGGCAACCTCTTCGGCTATGGCGAGCAGGTCATTACCGAGACGGTGAAAGAGTACCAGCACTTTGAGTTTGATATTAAATACACCGACCTTACAGCCAAGCCTGCCATGATGACCATCGTGGCTACTTCCAGCCAGTACGGCGGTGAATTCAGCGGCGCACGTGTCTGCGGACAGGTGGGAGCGGGCAGCACCCTTTGGGTGGATGAGTTCGAATTGCTGTATGAGTAAGTTGAAATGAATATGAGAAGATATTTCTGTGGTTTGACAATCCTCATGTGTGCTTGCCTCTGCGTCACTGGATGCCGCGAGCAAGCCGACCTCGAGGTCACTGGCGGACGCTTCGACATCACCCTGCAGGACGGTTCGTCGGCACAGCCCACACGTGTTCGTCCCTACGAGGTGACGGGTGAGATGAAGAAGCAGTTCGTCTTGCACATCGCCGATGAGACGGACCGTAGCTGGTTCAGCGGCACTGTGGAGCAGTACGAAAAGGCTTCCCCTGCGCTGAAACCAGGCAATTTCGTGCTTTCCGCCTACCTTGGCGACAACCTTCCACTGGCTCTCGATGCCCCCTATTATGTGGCTGACAATACCACGGCAAGCATCCGTGCCGGCCAGGTGACCGCTGTCACCCTGCAGTGCAAGGTGGGCAATTCGATGGCTTCATTCGCCTTTGCCGACCCCGATGCCGCCGCCACTCTGCTTTCCCAATATACCATTGAGAGCCGTGTGGGCAGCACCACCGTATCCTGCACCGCCGATGACGGGCACAATCCCTACTTCAGCGCAGGCTCCACAGTGGATTTCTATCTCAAGGGCAGCACGGCGGCAGGCAAGGCTGTCGATTATAAGTTTGCCTCCATAGCCAATGCCCAGAGGCAGAAGAACTATAAATACACCCTGCAGTTGGGTGGTGTGCAGGAGGGAGGAGCCATCCTGGGCATCACGGTGAGCACTGTGGTCGAGAGCATCAGCCTCTCTGACGTTATCCCTCAGGAGTGGTTGCCCAAGGCGAAGATTACCGCTGCTGGCTTTGATGAAACCGGCCATCTCGACTATTACGAGACCGAGCAGTTGGCACCCAAAGTAAGCTACCAGGCAGTGAAGGCTACCGAGGATATGGAGTTTACATTCGACTTCCACGACCAGAATATCCAGTCGCTCAGTGGCACCTACCTGCTTTCTGAGCTCACCGATGACCGTCGTCAGGCTCTGGCCAATGCCGGTCTGGTGCTCCCAAAGCTCGGTGAAACCGCTGGAGTCATCGACCTCACCGCTTTCGTTGCCCAGTTGACCTGTGCCGACGACGGAGCTGCTGTGACCAATAATATCAGTATGCGCGTGAAGGCCAACCACCGCTGGAGCGACACTCAGGCATACAGCATCAGCACCCATAGCCCGGAGTTCAGCATCACGGTGGATGATCGTGAGTCGTGGTCAAAGGAGTTCTCCGTGCATGAATTGCAGGTGACCAAGGGCGATGCACAGACTCTGAAGTCCAAGGTGGTGTATCAGTATAGCGCCGACAATGGACATACCTGGACCGATTGCAGCGATGGAATGAGGCAGAAGTTTGCTTCTCACCCCGAGCAGAAGCAGTATCAGGTGCGTGCCATCTACCGCAGGAAGGTCGTTTCCAACGTTGAAAGCGTCACTCTGGAGACTCCCACCCAGATGCCCAACTCGGATATGGAAGACTGGTACTACAGCAAAGCGGCTAAGACCATAAACTGTTACTTCCCTTGGTCTTCGGGTGGAAGTTCCTTCTGGAATACCAATAACGAGTTCACTACACGCTATCGCAGTACTGTGGGAGGCGTTGCGGGTGCATGCCCATATAACTCTTTCCCTGCTGTGTCATATGTGGTGGGCGGTCATTCGGGGACTCATGCAGCAGAGATAAGAAACACTGCATCGGGACGAGGAAACACAATAATCTTTACGGACAACGTTCTTGAAATGAATCGGGTAGCAGGCGAACTCTTCACGGGTGATGTGTCTATGACCACTGGTGGAAGCGATGCAAAACCCAAGGGTGACCATTACACCATCGACACCAACGGACGTGCTTTCACCTCCCGACCCACTTCCATGCACTTCTGGTATAAGTATGCTCCCCTCAAGAGCGACACCTGGCGTGCCAAGTTGGTGCTCATGGATGCTGCCCACGAGGTGATAGCCGAGAAGGAGCTGACCGCCAGCAACAGCGTGTCAGACTGGCGGGAGGCCAACGTAAACCTCGATTTCACCGACGGAACACTCTATTCCAAGTGCGCCTACATCTACGTGGTGTTCAGTTCTACCGTGAATGCGGGCGCCAAAATGCCGTGGGAGCGCAAGAACGGTTATAAGCTGTGGGAGGGCGACAAACTCGTCAACAAGAACGATACAAGGTCCTTCATCGGCAGTATATTGACAATTGATGACATCTCTTTGGTATATGACAAGTAATATGAAAGTATTGAGCACAGTACTGGGCTGCATCTCGCTGCTTGCCTTGCAGGCTTGTTCTTCCACCGGCGAAGAACTGAGTGCCGAGGGCGCATTGCGTGTTCTGCCCATCGAGGTAAAGACTGAGGCTGATGTGGAGCCGCTCTCCACACGTGCTGTCGATGAGGCTCTGCAGGTGGATATCATGCAAGGTTCCACCGTCATACGCACCTACGATGCGGGCAGCAGCGAACTCAACGGACTCATCAGTCTGCCTGTGGGCAACTACACACTCTATGCCCACAGCCCCCAGATGCAGGAGGCTGCCAATGATGATCTGGGTAGCCCCACCTACACAGTGAGCCGCGATTTCAAGATAGTGGCCGACATGACCACCACCTTGGGCAATCTGGAGGCCACCCAGTCTAATGTGGGCGTTCTCCTTCAGTACCAGGAGCAGTTCATGGACCTCTTCACTTCCCTCTCCTGCACGCTTTCATCGCCTTCCACAGGCCGCAGCGTCACCATTTCAGGCACGGAGAATCGCGATTTGACCTATTTCCATGTGCCTGCCGATGGCACTTTGCAATACACTTTCGAGGCAACCAACCAAGACGGCGAGACCTTTCGCTCTCCCGTCAAGACTATCTCTGTCACAGAGGCCAAGAATGTGTATGTGCTTGTCAACTGGGATTGATGAAATGGGCTGAAAGTGTTCTGTGAGCGATGAAATCGGCTGTTTTTATCGGGAAAAGACGGTTCTGGGCAGTGTGAAGTACGTTTCCTTGCCCAAGACGGCAGCCTGACCGAAAGGAACCACTTGCGCATGTTGGCCGCCGCAGCGCGCTGCATTGGCCATCGCAGCGTGCTGCGTCGGCCGTCGCAATGCGCTGCGTTGGGCGTTGCACCGCACTGCCTCTGGCAGGCGTTCTGCCTGCTGTTTGCTGGCCATTCGCTTCCTTGGGTGGTTTCGCTCCGCTTGGGAGAGCGGATGACGGGGCTGTCCAGTCACCTGCACTTGCCCGAAAGCCCTTGGGCAGATTGCCGTCTCTTGGAAGTCTGCCAGAAACAAATCGGGAGGAAGCGCCCTGCTTGGATGCTTCCTCCCGATTCTTGTTTGTCTGTGAGCTGGTTACTGCTCAGTGGCCGCTTTGCTTGTACGCTCCTTCAACTGCTCTTTGAACCATTCATCGAAGGGTCGCCCCTCGCTTCGCTCAAAGCTTGAGCGCACCGTCTTGATGGTTCCGAAGCCCGCATCGCAGCATTCCGAAATCGTTTTCGCTTCGCCCTTCCGCACCATACGCTTCAGTTCCTCGATGCGGAAAGAGTTGATATATTCGTGCGTATTGTAGAAGCCTTGGCTTCGCACGCTTTGTAGTACCAGGTGGCGATTGTATCCCACCGCTTCGCAAAGGCGGTCGCGTCCGAAGGTGTTGTCCTTCCATTCCTCCTTGTGGTTCTGCATCCACAGCTGGATACGCTGGAACCTCAGCAGGTTGGCCTCGTTGAAGTCCTCCTGCTCGGCTTTTGCCACCTCCTCGGGAGCCGGTTCCTCCTTCACCTCCTTGATGATGGGCTTGGGCAGGTTGAGTGCCATGGTTTCCAGTGTACGGAATGCCAGATAGAGGTTGAGCAGAGTGAAGATGATGACATATACCATCATCAGTCTGATGTCATAGTGGATGGCACACATGCAATAGTAGAGTGCCGATATGCCCAGAGCCAGACAATAGCCCAACATATAGCGCGGTACATTGGCATGACGGGCCATGCGGTGGGGCAGCATGAAGATGTTGGCTATGTAGTACAGGCTCAGTATCAGGGAAGCCAAGCGCAGCAGCACGCCTATGTTGAAGAAGTTCTGCCACAGGTCAGATGCCGAGTGCAGAATCACCTGCCTGCCTCCGAAGAGCATCACACCCCCGTAGAGTACGATGAGCAGGATGGCCGGACTGGCATACGTCCACATGCGCTTCCATTGCAGGAAGGCTGGCATGGGGATGCTGAGCGGGTAGATGGACTGCAGATAGCACACGGCCACCAGATAGAGCATCATGAGCGGGTGCATCGCATCGGGCTGCGTGGAGCCTATGATAGCGCTGAAGAAGGTGGCTCCCACCAGTGAGAAGCCGAAGATGCCGTTGATCCATGCCAGACACAGGTATTCGATGCGGTGTCGGGCATAGAGTGCCAGCACGCACGCAATGACCAGATGTGCTGTGGCACAGCACGATAAGATGAGTAGTACGGTAGTGGCCGACATGTTTTCTGTGTGCTTGATAAGTTGTTTTACAGGGGCAAAGATAGTGCTTTTTGCCTTTATCATGCAAGGGAAATCGCATTTCGATGCCCGATGAAGGCCCAAAAGCGCTCCTTTCAAGCCCCTTTCTTTACGGATGTTTGCCGTTTGCGTGTGCCGTGCAGGCATCGTCCGGCGGGTGGAGAGGGACGCTGCTGCGGTCGGGTTGCTGTACCTTTGTCCTTCAGCGAGTTGGGTAGGTGTTTCGGGGCTGCTGGCTGTGCCTTTCGGGCAGGTGCTTTTGGCAAGGGAATGTTTTACAAATGCAAAATTATGCTAATAAGGTGGCAGTAGGTGACGGGCAGGCTCAAATACATGGTGCGTATGCTTGTTGCTTACGCGCAATTTGTGTAATTTTGCACAATATATGTACAATGGGATAATGTTTAGCTGGAAGACGTGGTCATTTGGAGTTCTTTTGTGGGTACTGGCTATTGCGCCGGTTTACCCCAATGCCTCGTATGACCGCCTCAGACGTACGCCTGTGCGGACGGATACAGTACGGCAGCGCACCTCCAGCAAGGATATCCGCAGCGGACGGCGCATGAGTACATCCGCCTATCCAGTGCGCATCGAGGTGACAGGACGGGCAGTGAAGGTGGATAGCGACCACGTGCAGCTGCTCCCCATATACACCCGTGGCGGCGTGCTCAAGATGACCATCCGACTCAATAAGGGCACCAACTGGCTCACCGGAATCCCTCGCGGCAACTATTTCATCAACAACCGTCCCGTGGCGGTCAAGTGATGCGGTGGGCGCACAGCAGTATGCCCGGCTTTAGGCAATAGAGAATTATGACGAAAGAGGAAAGTACCATCGTTCAGATTGATATAGACAAGATTATCCGCCAGAAGGCTGGCAAGCGCGCTTGGCTTGTACCACGTTGCCTGACCAGGCTGATAGAGCGGCTCATCCACCAGGATTTCATCAACGGTTACCTGCGTCAGGGCAGGGTAGGAGTGGATTTCTGCCGTGGAGTCATCGAATATCTGGGCGTGACGGTCCATGTAGAGGGCAAGGAGAACCTGCCTCCCATGGGCCAACCCTGTATCGTGGTGAGCAACCATCCGCTTGGTGCCATTGATGGGGTGACGCTTGGCTATGTGATAGGCAAGCATTATGACGGACATATCAAGTATCTTGTGGGCGACCTGCTGATGAACCTCAAGGGGCTGGCACCCTTGTGTGTGCCTGTCAAGCAGTCGGGCAAGCAGCAGGGAAGAGACTTCCCCATGATGGTCAACAAGGCATTCGGAGGCACCGACAATGTCATCATGTTTCCCGCAGGATTGTGCAGCCGGCAGCAGGATGACGGACAGATACGTGACATAGAATGGCACAAGTTCTTCATCAAGAAGAGCATCCAGTACCACCGCGATGTGGTGCCCGTGCACTTCCTGGGCGAGAACAGCGCCCGTTTCTATCGGGTAGCCCGCTTCTGCAAGCGCTGGCATCTGCCCAATCTGGCCAAGCCTCTGCTTCCCGATGAGATGTATAAGAGCCAGGGCAAAACCTATCGGGTGAAGATAGGCAAACCTATTCCCTGGCAGACTTTTGACCGCTCGCGCACACCCGACCAGTGGGCTCAGTGGGTGCAGGAGCGGGTTTATAGCTTGTAGGCATTGTGTAAGATTATGGAAGAAATAATAGATAAAGTCCCTCGCGAGATGCTTCTCGCCGAGCTGACACCGGACAAGAAACTGCGCCAGACCAACAAGAGCGGCAATGACATCTATATCATCACCGCCCACGATGCGCCCAATGTGATGCGTGAGATTGGGCGTCTGCGCGAGATAGCATTCCGTGCGGCAGGAGGCGGAACGGGCAAGAGCATGGATATCGACGAGTTCGACACCATGGAGAAGCCCTACAGCCAGCTCATCGTATGGGACCCTGAAGCCCAGGAGATACTGGGTGGATACCGCTACTTGCTGGGCAAGGACTGGCAGGTGGGCGCTGACGGCCAGCCGCTGTTGGCCACTGGCCATATGTTTCGCTTCAGCGAGCGTTTCATGCGCGATTATGCTCCCTGGACGATAGAGCTGGGCCGCTCCTTTGTCACATTGGAGTATCAGAGCACACTCATGGGACGTAAGGGAATCTTTGCACTGGACAATCTGTGGGACGGACTGGGCGCTCTGGTGGTGATAGAGCCCACTGTGCGCTACTTCTTTGGCAAGTTTACCATGTATCCCAGCTATGACCGTATGGCCAGGGATATGATACTCTACTTCCTCGACAAGCATTTCCGCGACCACGACAACCTCATTGTCCCCATGCATCCGCTGCATCTGGAGCATGATGCGGAAATCTTCCGCAAGCTCTTCACCGAGGATGAGTTCCGTGCAGACTACCGCATCCTCAACCGCGAAGTGCGCAAGTTGGGTTACAACATACCGCCTCTGGTGAATGCCTACATGGGCTTGAGTCCCACGATGAAGCTCTTCGGCACCGCCATCAACGACGGATTCGGCGATGTGGAGGAGACTGGCATCCTCATAGCAGTGGATGAAATCCTGCAGGAGAAGCGCATGAGGCACATCGATACCTTTGCTGCCGAGCACCCCGAACTGGTCAAGATAACCAGTGGTGCCAATCGTATATTCTACAAACCAGAGTAATGACAGGAGGAGAGAGGAGTATGACAGACAGGATGGAATGGGGACAGCTGCTCTCCAACAAGCGGCTCGGGCAGGAGCATCGCCCGCATCGCAAGGATGATCGCACGGAATTCCAGCGCGATTATGACCGCCTGATCTTCTCGGCTCCCTTCCGTCGCCTGCAGAACAAGACGCAGGTGTTTCCTCTGCCAGGCAGCATCTTCGTGCACAACAGGCTCACACACAGCTTGGAGGTGAGCAGTGTGGGCCGCAGCTTGGGCAATGACGTGAGCCGTCTCTTGCTGGAGCGTCATCCCGAACTGGCTGCTACCCATCTGACCGAACTGGGTACCATCGTGAGTGCCGCTTGTCTGGCACACGATATGGGCAATCCTCCCTTCGGCCACAGTGGCGAGTGCGCCATCGGTACCTACTTCAGTGAGGGCGACGGCAAGTTCCTTGAGGACTACGTGTGTAAGGAGACACATGACTGTCTCACCCCGCAGGAATGGCAGGATCTGATACATTTCGAGGGCAACAGCAATGCTTTCCGTCTGCTCACCCACCATTTCAAGGGTCGCCGCGAGGGTGGATTCGTGATGACCTACAGCACGCTGGCCAGCATTGTCAAATACCCCTTCACCAGCGATTTGGCTGGCAAGAAGAACAAGTTCGGCTTCTTCCGCACCGAGGTGGAAGCCTATCAGCGTATAGCACGGGAGCTGGGTATCCTGCAGCTGGACAGTCCTGAGGGCAGTCTGCGATACGCACGTTATCCGCTGGTGTTCCTCGTTGAGGCAGCCGATGATATCTGCTACGAGATCATGGACATCGAGGATGCCCACAAGCTGAAGATACTCACCACCCAGGAGACACAGCAGTTGCTGCTCGGCTTCTTCGATGATGACAAGCGCGAGGAGATAATCGGGAGGATGCACACACTGGGCGATGTGAACGAACAGATAGTGTATCTGCGCTCCTGCGTAATCAACTGTCTGGAGACGGAGTGCGTGAAGGCCTTTGTGGAGCATGAGGATGAAATCATGCGCGGAACCTTCCAGGGGCCGCTCATCAAGGCCATCTCCCAGCGTCCCCGCCAGGCTTACGAAGCCTGTGAGGCAGCTGCAATGGCCAAGATATACCACTGCAGCGAGGTGGTGGATGTGGAGATAGCCGGTTTCCAGGTTATCACCACGCTCACCGATCTGATGGTGCAGGCTGTGACCAATTCGGACAAAGCCTATTCCAAGCGCCTTATCAGCCGCGTCAGCACGCAATACGACATCCTGGCACCCACGCTCTATGGGCGCATCATGGCGGTGCTCGACTACATCAGCGGTATGACCGACGTGTATGCGCTGGACTTGTACAGGAAAATCAATGGCATGAGTCTGCCCATCGTGTAGGCTTCGTGCGCGTACATTATATATTATATAAGGAGAGGGAAAGATGAAAGTACAGATAATCAACCGCAGTCACCATGCGCTTCCGCAGTATGCCACCCCGCAGTCGGCCGGTCTCGACCTGAGAGCCAACCTGTCGAGCCCCATCGAGCTGCGGCCTTTGGAGCGCAAACTGATACCTACCGGACTCTATATCGCACTGCCTCAGGGCTATGAAGCACAGGTTCGCCCGCGCAGCGGACTGGCCTTGAAGCACGGAATCAGCGTGCTCAACAGCCCTGGCACCATCGATGCCGACTATCGCGGAGAGATATGTGTGATACTGGTCAACCTCTCTGAGGAGCCTTTCATCGTCAATGACGGAGAGCGTATAGCCCAGATGGTCATCGCCCGGCACGAACAGGCCGAGTGGGAGCAGGTGGATGTGCTCGACCAGACAGAACGCGGTGCAGGCGGTTTTGGCCATAGTGGCGTGAAGTAAAGGTGCTCATGATGAGAAAGGATAATCCATTGCTGTTGCGCTTGAGGCCCGTTGTGTGGGTGCTCGTGGTGGTCTTCGGCCTCGTGGGCAGTACGCTCCAGGCACAGCGGTCACCACGCTTCGACTACTTCTACATGGAGGCTGCCAAGAGTTTCCGCAATGATGAAATGGGCGCAGCACTCGAGCTTTTCAGTCACTGCATGGAGATTGACTCCACAGCGGCAGAGGCTCTTTTCTCCATGTCGGTGTTTTATCTCTATGCCCTTGACGAGGACAGTGTGGGCGTGAAGATGCTCGAGGAGGCTTGCCGCAGAGACTCTGCCAACACCACCTACCTCAGTGCGTTGGCCAAGTATTATGTCCAGAATCGTGATACTGAGAAGGTGGCGGTAGTGCTGGAGCGGCTTGCCAGATTGCGCAAGAACAATACCGATGTGCTCGGAGAGCTGGTGACTGTGTATCGTACCAATGGTCAGAACGAGTTGGCACTGGCCACTCTGGACCGCATGGAGCTTATTGAGGGCATCTCCCAGAATATCTCCATCGAGAAGTCTGACGTATATGAGGATATGGGGAAGCCCGACAGCGCACGTGCCGAACTGGAGCGCCTCTGTGCTGCCTACCCGCGTGAGGTGAGCTACAAGATGGTGCTCGCTGCCAAGTTTGTGGATGAGAAACGGGCCGATGATGCACGTCGCATACTGGAGGAAGTACAGCGCGATGAGCCTCACTATGGGGGGCTGCCGTCGGGCTGGCTCTATTATTACCAGCATCTCGACTGGCCCCGATACCTGCAGGTGCGTGATTCCATCCTCTTCGACAAGGACACCGATGACGAAACCAAGTGCATGCTGCTCGAGGTCTATAATGCAGAGGCAGCCAACGACTCCACCCGTGTGCCCATGCTCTTGGCGGCTTATGATACGCTCACCTCCCGTCCCGACTGCTCTACAGACATCCTCATGTCAGAGGCCAAATGGCTGGCGCGCAAGAGCGAGGATGCTCCTCGGATGGCAGCAGTACTGCAACAGGTGCTGGACAAGGAGCCTGGCAACGCTCTGGCCATGCGTACTTTGCTCTTCTTTTACCTGAAGGTGCAGGATGACGATGGAATAGAGGATATCGCGCGACGGGGTGTGAACTTCTGCCAGGGCGATCTCATCTACCCTTACTTCCTGGCAAGTGCGCTCCTGAGGCAGGACAAAGAGGCCGAGGTGATACCCATCCTGGAGCAGGGGTTGGCGGTTCGCAATGAGAGCAGCAATCCTGAGATGGTCTCCGATGCCTTTGCTCTGCTGGGCGACATGTATCATTCGTTGGGCAGGCTGACCGACTCCTTTGCCGCCTACGACTCGTCTCTGGTATATAAGAGCGACAATATCTCCTGCCTTAACAACTATGCCTATTTCCTCTCGCTTACCAATGAACGGCTCGATGAGGCCGAGGATATGAGCTACCGCACGGTGGTGCTCGAGCCCCGCAACGCCATTTATCTGGACACCTATGCGTGGATTCTCTTCCAGAAAGGCAAATATACCGAAGCCCGTGTGTATATCAACCGGGCTGCCGACCCGTCTCTTCCCGACGAGAAGATACTGGAGAACGAGGGCATCAACGGCAATATACTGGAGCATGCAGGCGACATACATGCCTGTTGCGGCGATATGGAACTGGCCATGAGGTTCTGGAAGCTGGCAGCCGGACTGGATGACGGAACGTGCACCAAGCGCATCAATCAGAAGATCAGGAAACGTAAGTACTTGAAGTAATATGAAAGCAAACATACACACATTGCTCGGCCGTATGGCGTGGATAGCCCTTCTGGGCTCTCTGCTCATGGTCTCCTCGTGTAAGCATCGCGGTGGAACGGCTGCCGGAGGTTCTTCGGTGGCTGGTGGAGCGCACTCTGCCGGTCTGGCCGCCAAGGCTGTGGATATCATCAATGCCAACCGCCAGACAGAGACAACCCTCACTGCCAAGGCAAGCATCAAGCTGCAGGCGGGGGAGAAGAGTGCAGGCGTGAGCGGCACACTGCGCATGAAGCGCGATGATGTGATACAGCTCTCGCTGGCTTTTCTGGGTCTGATGGAGGTGGGACGGTTGGAGATAACGCCCGACTACTTCCTCCTCATCGACCGCATGAACCATCAGTATGTGCGTGTAGCCTATTCCCAGGTGCCTTTCTTCCAGCAGTCGGGCATCGACTTCCACACCTTCCAGTCGCTCTTCTGGGGCGAACTCTTCCTGCCGGGCGATGCAGGAAAGGCTCCCCAGAGCCAGAGCTACGAGCAGGAGATAGCAGGTGATACGCTCAGTCTCACCAGTGAAGTGCGCCGTCAGGCTGCCCTTCATTTCGTGGCCAGCCTGTCGCGGGCGCTGCTTCTGCAGACCAGCGTGGTGGCTCGGGACAGCCATGCCGACCCGCTCATGTCGTGGGATTACTCCAATTACAAGTCTTTCTGCGGCAAGCAGTTCCCCACCGGCATGCTCATGAAGCTGTCGGCGGGTACGCTCAAGGCGCAGGTGACGCTCAGTCTGAGCAACCTCAAGAACAATTCCGACTGGCAGACCCGCACCGAAGTCAATACCAAGAAATACAAGCAGGTGTCTATAGAGAGCATCATCAGGAGGCTCGCCAGCTTGTCGATGTAACATTAGCATAGGATTACTGACCGATATGATGAGGCGTGCATTTCTCTTTCTCATGATTCTCTGCCTGTCTGCAGGCTTCTGTCAGGCGCAGAACAGCCGCAAGGTGAAGGCTCTGCAGCGCCAGAAGACCGAACTGCAGAAGACGCTCAAGAAGTCTCAGGATGAACTCAACCGTACCCGCAAGCAGGTGCAGAGCGGCGAGAAGACCATCTGCTATCTGGACGTACAGCTCGACAAGAGGCTGGAGCACATCCATGGGCTGGAGACTGAACTGGACGGGCTGGAGCGCAAACTCCTGCGCCTGCAGCGCGATATCACGCAGATAGAGGCTGAATTGCGTGCCAAGCAGGCCAAGCTCAAGCAGGCAGTCAGATATGCACGCACCCAGCGCAGGCAGGTCAGTCCGCTCCTCTTTGTGCTCTCTGCGCCCACCATCACACAGATGTACCGGCGTGCCAGATATGCCAAGGAGTTTGTTCATTATGAGGAGAATCTGGGACAGCAGGTGCTTCAGAAGCAGATGGCATTGCTTGAAACGCAGAACCGCGTGCTGGAGGCAAAGGCGCGTCAGAATGATGTCTTGCGCGAGTTGATGCAGCAGCGCAAGGAACTCAACCAGCAGCAGATAGCGCAGAAGAAGCAAGTGAAGAACCTGCGACAGCAGGAGAAGAACCTCAAGGGCAAGGTGAGCGACCAGCAGAAGAAGCTCAACGCCCTCGACAAGGAGATTGACCGCCAGATAGCCTATGAGATAGAGCAGGCTCGCAAGCGTGCCGAGGAGGCTGCTCGCAAGCGTGCAGCTGCCGAGGCAGCCCGTCGTGCACAAAAGGAGAAGGCAGCTGCTGCGGGCAAGGGCAGCAAGGGCAAGAGCGGATCACGCCAGCCTGTAGAGACTCCCAAGCCTGCTCCTGTGCCCAAGAGTGGCAGTTGGCTCACGCCCGAGGAAGTACAGCTCAACGGCAACTTCGTGCAGAACAAGGGCCGCCTGCCTGTTCCCATCACCGGCCAATACATGATAGGCAACCGCTTTGGCAAGTATAACGTGCCAGGCCTGCGTAATGTGCAGCTCGACAACAAGGGTACCAACTACGTGGGCAAGTCGGGAGCACGTGCCCGCTCCATCTTTGACGGCGTGGTGTCGGCTGTCTTCCAGTTTGGTGGCAACAAGAATGTGCTTGTTCGTCACGGCAGTTACATCAGCGTCTATTGCAACCTCTCTTCGGTCATCGTGGCTAAGGGACAGAAGGTGAGAGCACGTGATATCCTGGGCACAGTGAAGGATGACGGCGAGGGCAACTGCGTTCTCCACTTCCAGCTGCGCAAGGAAACAGCCAAGTTGAACCCCGAGGTTTGGATAGGCAGGTAACTCATTGCTGCCTTCCAATCCCCTTGCGGGCATCCCTTTCCGCAGCCCCTTTTCTCTTTTAACTGAGTTTCCTTCCTCTTTTGGTAGAACTCCACCTCTCTTTCTACCAAACTTCCCTCGTCTTTTGGTCAAACTCCATCCCATTTTTCACACATCCTCCTTCCTTTCCTAATACAACTCCTCTCCCTCTTCTGATACATCTCCATTCTCCCTTTATTATATAGGGAAAAGCCCTTCGGCTTGTCATGAAATCTTATTTGTAATATTTCAAAGGCAGTTCCAGCGTGCTTCAAAAGCCGTTTTTGTGCGTTCTGAAGCCCGATTTCGTACGTTTCTGACACACTTTAGCCCGTTTCTGACACCGATTTGGACGTTTTATTAGAAAAAATATCGTCGTTGAATAGTCATAAGATGTGTTTTGTAACATGCTTTTATTGCGCGTGTTGTTGCTTTTATGGTGTAAAGAAGTCTTTTCGTTGGCCTTTTTCTCTTTTTGTTCTTTAACGATATTTTGTCTCTTTGTATAGATATAAAGATGTACCTTTGCGCCCTGAAAATAGGATGCGAGTGCATTTTGAGCCTGTTATCAGGCTTATTTGCAGCTTCTATCTGTATAATTTGTGCATAATATGTTCGAGTTTTCACACACGGGCGAGCGTAATGCTCGGCTTTGACGAAATATTTGAAATTTTATACAAAGCAGTATTTATTATGTTGTTTAGAACATTCTCTAAGAAGGCTCTCTTCATTGCTGCCATGTTTTTGGCAGCGCCCGCAGTTGCAGGCACAGTGGGGGGGGGGTAATTTCAAGGTAGCCAAACCTGTTTATCAGGACAAGGAACCATCGGCTCCCTATTATCTTAGCAACCGTCGTGCACTCGTTGGTCCCGGTTGCGTAATCAACAGCCTTTTCGATGGCGTTGAAGTGGTATCAGGAACAAAAGACCTTCAGAACATCTGCAATGATGATTTGGATGATTATGCTACGATTCCGGCGCTTGTTGGTGCTACCGTAGTAGCAAGTCCTATTATCAGCATTAAGGACAATCAGCATTATTATGCTGGTGGTACAGAGGCTGGTTTTGTCATTTGTGCAAAATCAGATGCAAGCGTCCTTACTCTCGATTTAGCACAATTCTATAAAATACAGTTTCTTAAGGACGGCAAAGCTGTAGGCGACATCCAGTCTATCTCTACCGGTAAGTCTGTCACTGGTCTTGGACTGTCGCTGTTGACAATCCCTGGTTCTGACCAGGTCAACAAATTGTACATGGCTACAGCTCCCGGTATTTTTGATGAAATCAAGCTCGTTCAGTGTGGAGTTGATGCCAAAGTGCTCTCTGCTATAAATATCAAGTATGCATTTGTAGGCAAGGCTCGTGAGTATACCATTACTAATAACAAGGAGAATGGCATCAGCAAATATGCTCAGGAACAGGGGCGTGAGAAGTTCATACTGGAGGCGCATGGCGATAAGCCAACTAAAACATGGGGAGAGGCACCACGCGGCGACGTGATTGACGAAAATCTCACCAATGGCTATGCTGCTGTTGTTGCCGCATTAGTTCCTGTATCTACTCCAGTTACTGTTGTTGCCAAACCCAGTGATGGCAAGGAGTCATTCCCTAAGGGAACGGAAGTGGGATTCAAGTTCAATGGATTTAGTGTCGCCAATCTTTCGGTAGGCTCAGGCATAGAACTCACACTTTACAACAAAGAGAATAAGGAAATAGGCAAGTATGACATCACCAATAAACTCCTGGGTCTTGGGCTAATCGAGGATACTAAGGACGGTGAAGTCGTTATGAGAACTCCTGCTGCCTTTTCTGCAGCAAAGATCTACTTCAAAGGAATTGGAATACAAGTTGGTGGCACCTCTGTCAAGTACGCCTTTGTGCGCATGGCTCCCGATGCTGCTTCTCATCATTGTCCAATCAATGCCACATCGAGCCGCGATGTGTCTGGAAGTGTCAATCAGTTCCAGTTGCAGCACAATAAGGATGTAGATGTGACATGGTCTGTACAGAGCCATCCTGAGGGTGCTGCTGATGTTTCTGTAGATGCCACAGGCTTGGTAACCAATTTATCTATTCCCGGCGAGTATGTTTTCCGTGCAACAGCAGCAGATGATTGTTATGAAGAGACTACCCTCAACTATGCTCCCACATACGTTCCCGAGGAACACGGAGTGAATATCCTTGTCAATAAGGATGGTGAGAATCCTAAATACGTGTTGAGCGAAAAGTTTGGTGGTGGTTTGCTTCAGATATTCGATAGAATGGAGAACAAATCTGCCGTACTTACTACTTCTCTCAACGACTTCACCTATCGTCAGCCTGGCGTTTCATTGGCAGCCAACACAGGTCTCGTTGGCATCAAGACTGCTGATGGCTCTAACTTTGCTGATGGTTTGAATGGCAATGCAAGAGCTTTCAATGGCAAGATGAAGGTTGGTTTTGTGGTATCTGCTAAGGCTACCGGACTCGATGCCAATGTGCTTAAGCTCTACAACATCAAGCTCTACAATAAAGGCAAGGAAGTGACTGGAGGCATAACAACCCATTGGGATGCCATCTCAGCCGGGCTTATCGGTAAAGAGGAAACTCGCAAGATGTGTCTGAACGTTGATGTGCCTGCGGGCTGTGTGTTTGATGAGATTGTACTTTATAGCACCGGCGTTCTTTCAGCCAACCTCTCACAGCTCAATATCTACTATGCGTATGTAGCCGATGCTGAGGCTGACAATGCTACAACCAATCCTATTTATGGTGCGCAGGTGGTATCTACAAATAACACCAATGCATCCATCGACTTTGCAAACACCAAGATGTTCAATGTCGCCAACATTGGCAATGGCTACGACAAGTTGGGCAATTTGATTGACGACTCAATGGATACATACTTGACACTTCCGTTGGGAGCAAACTTAGGTGGCGCCACAATCTCTGTCAATATGGGTAAAGTAGTTGATAAGGGACAGCAGCTTGTTATGGTTACCCAGAATCTGGCTTTAGGATTGGGTGCAAGTCTGGGCGAAGGCCTTAAGTTGACCACCTATCTCGATGGTAAAGAGCAGGAAGTACTGACAGATTGGAAGGTTCTTGGTGCTGACGTTATAGGCAATAAAGGCGACAGCTATGCCGTGCTCAATCCTACCAAGTCGTTCGATCAGGTTCGTATCACACCTGTTAAGGCGCTCTCTGCTCTTGAAAATCTTCAGATTAAGGGCTTCGCTCTGCGTACTGACATGAACGATGACGGAACACTCAACGGATACGACGACTTGCTGATTCTCGACGAGGACAAGACTCTTGACGTAACCAAGACATACACTAATGTCAAGATGCTGTTGCACCGTACATTCACCAAGAGCAATGAAGGCGCAAAGGGATGGAACTCTATTATTCTTCCCGTCGATATGACAGCAGCTCAGGTTAAGGAAGCTTTCGGTGAGGGTGTACAGCTGGCAAAGTTCGACTGTTTGGAGAACAACTGGATAAAGTTCTCTACCGTGAACGTAGCTGGTGACAACGTAGTGCTTGAGAAGAACACTCCTTATATAATATATCCTACAAAGGAGCCGTATGGCAACTATACATACACTATCGACGGTGTTACGAAGATTCTCGACGGTCATGTATATGTGGCCAACGGCATCAACTACGATGACCAGACAGGAAATCTCAGCGACCACAAGGCTGGAAGCGAGCAGGCAGGAATGTTCTTCTGTGGTTCGTATGCCGAGAAGACAGAGGTAGAGGCTGGTGCCTATATGTTCAGCAAGGGCAATCTGGTACACACCAACAAGACCCACAGCGTGAAGCCTTATCGCTGCTGGCTTGTTGAGACAGCACCTTCAGGCAAGTCATACGTGCTCTCTATCGATGGTGCCCATGGCGATGCAACCGGCATCAACGTGGTGGAGGAGAACCATCAGACAGTAGGCACAGGCATCTACAGCATCGATGGCATACGTATGAACATCAACGATGTGAATGCTCTGCCCAAGGGTGTATATATCATAAACAATAAGGTTGTAGTAAAGTAAAAGGTAAAGAAACAATATGAAGAAGACATATATATCGCCTGCGATAACCGTTGCAGAGATTGAGGTAAAGGAAGATATGCTGACTGTGAGCCGCTGGACTCCTGATGGTAACAAAGACAATGGTTTTGGCATCGTTGAAGAAGACGACTCCTACGGCGACAACGACTTCTAAGTCGTAGGCGGTGAAGCGAAGTCTGTAAGTATAGACACATCATTATCAATCTGCTCATCACTTGGTTTTCTTGGATGGTAACCATTGTGATGGAATATGAGAGGGCATTCCGGGCAATCGGGATGCCCTCTTTCCTTCCTCTCTTCATCAGAAAGGAATGCTTCCCGAAGCTGATGGAAGTTGGCATTCAAGTTGGAGCGTTGCATGACCTTCATTATCCTTACTCCCAAGATTTCCCTTGAAGGCTCCAATCCACCTTCATGTAGTGTTCCTCGAATAGTCGCCGAACAATCCACATTTGGTATAACAGAATTGCCGCAAATTGTATAATGGAAGCTGAAAGACATTTGTTTTCAATGGATTTTGCTAACTTTGCTTGGCTCGTTTGCCGTGGAGGTTGGCCGAGAGCCACTATATACTTGCTTCTAAAATAGACACGACAAAGATGAAGGCTCCATCATTTCTTATGATACTTACTGGCACAACAAAGTATGCCATACGACGTGAGGATGGTGTGTATGTAGTACCTGTCGGGTGCCTGAAAGACTAAGTGGCGCTGCTCCACCTTCATGATGCTCCAACAAATACCAAATGGCGCATAGGTAGAAGAAGGCTTCTTATGCCCTTCCAGTTAGTCATCATGATGGGGTAGAGGCTTTCCTTCACCGTCCAACCCAAGGCTGGACGGTGGATGAAGCAAGCTTACTTTGCCAAGTAATATATATTCTCTGACCGTCCAGCCTTGGGTTGGACGGTGAAGGCATACTGCATACCCATCCCTGGAGGCAGCATGAAGCTTGCCGATGAGATGTCTGCTTTTCATCCTCAGGTTAGTTGGTCTCGCATTGCCAAGACTGAGCAACCACTTTCCTTCCTTAAAGATGACTTCCAGAAACCATTGTCTGGAGTAAATCTAAGCCTCAAGGAACCAGAGTCTCATGTCTGTGCAGAGCAATCCATACGTAAACCAACTGTAAGCCAATAGAAAATAAGGGTACGTCGCAGCAACTGGAACACATGCAGCAGCGAATACAGACTATTGCACCTGCTCTTACGATAGAACAGTGACTGTTCGTTTGTTTTTACTCCTTTAATAACGCTCATTATGGTAAACATTGCGCCTTCTGCACTGTCTTTTTTTGAAAAACGTGCTAATTTCTGATAAAAACGTACTAACTCTGTGTATTAGCATAGGACTTGTGTCTCTTTTAGATTGTTATCTTAAAGGTACTCATTTCCTGCGATATACGCAAGAAGCACTATGCCTTTTTAATGTCTTATTTTTGACTGTCAACTAACTTGCGAAACTTGAATTAAAGAACTTAACAGACAAAACGAAAATGTGCAACTGTGCATCAATAATGCGGTCAAACTTGCCAATGCGGAGAAAGACAAGACCATCAGCCGATTGCAAGGTGAGTTGAATTTACGCAAGCAGTTTTTGGCTATTATTGCTGATATGCTCTATGCTGCCAGCGAGGTTTTCAAACGTGCGATTGATGCCATAATCCATTACGGCACGGAAAAATACAAGTCCATATTCGGCAATGATGAAGCCGCAGACATCAAAAGCGTCATGCAGGATTACGGCAAGTCAGTGAAGCAGCAACAGGCAATCGGCTCTTGGCTATGCGACTATGCGGAAAGCCGACAGCCATTTGATGAAACGAAACATCGGCAGACCTACAAAGAGGTTACCGATGTTGCTAATGGGGCGTATGATTGGAAGATTGAACGCAAACAAGAGAACAACATAAAAATGTAATTGTCACTGATATTACCAAAATCTTCTTCGATGCAAAAATCTTCCGAAATGAAATAACGAATTGAAAGGTGTGGTATATGTTGGCTGAGGTGTATTGCGACCATAATATGCGGCAGAGTTGATTTGAGAAGATACTATCATCGGGTCATTGCCGTTTTGCACCGCTTCAGTGAATAAGTTCATTATCTCGTATTTGTTACCAAAATTAGCATCAGGTTGCATCAAAATAGCTGAAACCACCTGACGGATAGAACGAGGGTAAATTAAAAAAGTGTTGTCAGCATTACAAGTAACATCCTTAAACTCACTATTCCCGAAGAACACTATAACAGAATAAATTGGAATACCAGGATTGTGCGGTAAACATTTCCTAATGGATTGAATATGTCTGGCATTCTGCATTATAGGGTTATAGAAACGATACTTTTCCTTACCATACGCCAATAATTGCGTCCAATATTTCTGATGTTCGTTACCGAAAATCCAACCGCTGTAATCCTTTACCTCGAAAACTATAAGACCTGCTTTTGTTGCAACAGCTATATCTATTTGTGTATATTCACCATTGGTTTTTTGAATATATAGGTCATGAAATATGGCTTTAGGGTTGATACCTTCCTTCAATAAATATAGCACCACTCTGCGTTCCGACCATTCTCCACGAGTAATGGGCGTAACCTGTTCGATGAGTTCTCGTTCTTTTCGTTTGATATAAACGAGATAGGCAATGCCAATTATCAAACAAAACAAAAGTATTATAGGGATGAGTGGCATCAATGATTATTCAATAGTCAGACAAATTATTATAATGCTTTACTATTAGAGAATCTTTAAATATCATCCAAATCATTCTTTATTTTGTTCTCGACATTTTGCGAATCCCTATAACGAATCATTACCATACCCTCATAAACTCCAGAAGTTTTTTCTATAGATAGTTGTATATCACCACCTTTTACCTCCCACGCACTGCCATATACCACAGTTCCTTGATGTACCTCAGCCATTAATGCGGTATTGGAATCTGAGAGGGCTGGATTTTTCTCTTTTGAAATCGTGGGCTTACCATATTTACGAGTATATAAATCTTTATAATAGTCGTAAGTATTAACAAGTGTGTTCCACTCACCACTTGAGTCAAAAAAGACAACCACTGCAAAAACATTTTTCCCATCATCTGTTGCAGTCACGCCTACAGTTGCTTTTCGACCTGTAAAATCACCTGTAAACAAAGTTATATTGTTTTCACGTCCTATTGAAGTAAATCCCTTCGTTTTAAGTTTTTGACAAAATTCGGTCATACTTCCCTCTATAGGAATACCTTTAAAAGTAAGATGTTCTTGCGCCATAATGTTAATGCCCCTAAATAACACTGTTAGTGTAGCAATAAATTTCTTCATTCTAAATTGTATTTATTCGTTGTTAATAATCTAAAGTCCTCAATAGATAATTTCTCTATAGAAACAAACCATTCAAGATAAGCTGTATCATCTTTTATATCACCGAATTTCTTTCCTTTGTATTTTCCGAATTCAATTATCTTTTCTGTTATAGGCACATTCGAAGGGCTTTCCACATTAGGGTACAATTGTTTAAGCTCTTCAAAATCAATTTTGAAAAATCTATCAGTTGTTTCTAACCAATGAAGATATTGATAATCTATTTTGTAAATCTCACTGAAAGATTTTCCTTTATATTTTCCAAACATAAGAATATCTTTTGCCTTATGAATTGGAAATATATCGTCAAGTGACACTCCTGGAACATCTATCAAAACCCACTCGCCACATCCAGCACAGGGAATTTCTTCATCTTTGATATTTGGATAGCACTCCTGCCTATAACTATCATCCGGCTTACCATCCACAAAGCACTTTCCATAAGCTTTGCCGTATTTACCACGTGGTTTTACAGTTTCAACTAAAAAAGTTCTATCCCGATTTGGGTCTATACGCCTTTTTTCGCTTGATGCCCGTGCCAGTCCTAACTCACACCGCTTTACCAAGAACGGAGTTCGTTTCCCTATGTTGTAATAAATATTAAATATATTATCGTGAGGATACATAATTATTTTGTCTCAGTAAATACCATTTTTTTCTTATCTCCATTAACCAGACGTTGTATTCTTTTGACTTAAATAATGTAAGCTGAGTTCATGTGTTTCCTTTTCCTACTGGAATAGTACCATCTGAAAATGCATAGAGGTATGACTTTGAAAAACGCTTACTATACAGTTTTCCCTGTTTTAGCGTCTTTGATAATAATCTTAACGCCTTCTGTGAATAAGTCTCCTAAATCTGCTGACCTTAACTCGACAATAACGTCTTGATAGGTTTCTTTTTCTATTTTGGCTACAGCCACTTCTCTATCCAATTTTGCTCCAAAGGTGGGTTTAACACTTTCACTTTGTACAAAAGATACGATGGCATAAAAGAATACCAAAAAGATAATGATGACTTTTTCATATACTTGTTATTTTAAATTCCATCTATGTAATGCTCTAAAACCACGAAGCGTGGCACAGCCAATAACCACGTCTTAAAGTGCAGGCCCTGAGAAAACCTTAATCAACAGATATGGTTAAACAGCCCACGCTATAACGTGGGAACTGCCATGCAATTCTTGTTGATTTCGTGTTTCGGTTTCTCAGGCCTCGCACTTACAATAGTAGCATAACGCTCCTTTATATTTCAAATGTCTTGGAGAGAGTTGATTCTCTTCATTCGCAAAGTTACATCTTTTCCTCGATAATCTCTTATGTTTAAGTGACTTTCCTCGTTTTGAACATGAAAATAGATTGTAGAATGATGTTTGTAGGGGATGTCTTGATAAAAAGTGCATCACATTCCGCAGTATCAAGCCCGCAATAGGATAAAATCTATAAAGATTCTCTGCAATCCAATGTGATTTCAGAAGGTCACGGACGCAGAGTTTTGGCTCCCCCTGGTTTGTCGGGTGAGCCGTAAAGTGTTTATTTTAGGTTCATTATAATCTACAATTTCCAGAAAACTATTATCGAAAAAATTCATTAAAAATTTCTTGCCTTCTATATCTACAATCTTATCTTTCATTATTAGGTAGCAGCTAAAACATAAAACTAAAAATCTTTTTCTGCGAAGTATTGAATCGTTCAATTTCCGAAGAGAGGGATTTCTTTAATTGACCAGCCATAAAGTCTAAGAAAGGCTGATTAACTTCATCTTCCTGTGATAACCGTAAAGCTGAAATATATTCTTCTCTATCTTCCTTGAATATCTTAGTTGGAAAAAGATTATAGCAAAACTGAATGTAATTCATCAGCAGGCGGGCTGTTCTTCCATTACCATCAACCCACGGATGAATAGTCACCAAGTTAAGATGAGCATTGAAACTTAGTTCGTATTGTTCCCGGAATGTTCCCACAGTCTTTTGCTTTTCCTGTAATAAAGCGCAAAGTTCATCTACTTTGGCAGGGACTTTCTGATAACTCATATAAGAACGCCCACCAATACCAGCCGTCACACCACACAAGCGAAATTCACCTTTGGAAGAATCAAAAGAGCCTCCCATAACGTTATAAATACTGCCTGTCGTACGCATCAATGTCGAATTCAGCTTTTGCAAAAACGCTGAATTAATTGGCTTTTTACATTTGGCTTCCTCTTTGGCAAACTCATAAGCTTTCTTTAAGTCCTCATTCATCAAATGATATACCAAAGGTTTCCCTTTAGCTGTCAATCCTTCATCGAAAAGCATTTGTGCCTCCGCTTCGGTGAGTGTAGAACCCTCAATTGCTGTAGAATGGGTAATAAGAGAATAGAGGTAGTACTTTTCATAGTCCACCGCTTCACTAATACCAAGTTGCTGAAACTTCTGGTATAACTGTTCAATCTCTTGCCAAACACCTTGTTCCATTGACTTTTATTTAATTGGATCTATTTCTTTTCAAAGGTAGTGTATTTGTATTGCGTGGCCAAAGAAAATAATGACTTATTACTATATTTTTTGCGCCTGTGGGGAAAACGTGGGGAAAATCGGATAAACAAAAAGGCTAAGCGATTGGTAATTGATCACTTAGCCTTTTGTTCTGTACCCAGACCCGGGGTCGAACCGGGACGGGTTTCCCCACTGGTGTTTGAGACCAGCGCGTCTACCGATTCCGCCATCTGGGCTTTATGCAGATGCAAAGGTAGGGGTTTCTTGCCAACTGACCAAATTCTGACACCGTTTTTTGTCATCCCGCCCATGTTTCTCCTGCCAGTGGGTTGTGCCAGTGAGGGTTGCGGGGCAGTGTGCATGGGCGTGCGCTCTTTTCTCCTGACTGATGAGGCCCATGTGGGCGGAAAGCCGTAAATTTGTTTGTGCAGAGCGGATGGGAGGCTTCTCCCGCACGCGCGTATATATATAATGAATAGGCCGCTGGTGCAGTGGCGGCAGGAGGTGATTATGGAAAAGGACATCAGTTGGCAGACTCTCTCATCGGAGTATCTGATAAAGCGCCCGTGGCTCACGGCACGCAGGGATGTGGTGAGGCTGCCTAATGGGGTGGTGGAGGACGAGTATTATGTGCTGGAATACCCCGATTGGATCAATGTGATAGCGCTCACCCGCGACGGACGGATGATACTGGAGCGGCAGTACAGGCATGCTCTGGGCGAAACGTCTTATGAGATAGTGGCGGGAGTGATGGAGCAGGGGGAAAGTCCTGAGGAGGCTGCCCGTCGTGAGTTGCTTGAGGAGACAGGCTACAGCGGCGGCGAGTGGACGCATCTGATGGACCTCTCGGCCAATCCCAGTACGATGACCAACCTCTGTCACTGCTTCCTGGCTGTGGGGGTGGAGCCTACCGGCCAGCAGCATCTCGACCGCACGGAGTACCTGGAGGTGCATTTCTTCCAGCCTGAGGAGGTGTGGCAGATGCTCCTCGACGGCCAGTTCCGCCAGGCGCTCATGGCAGCTCCCCTGTGGCGCTTCTTCCATGACAGGAACAGCGGGAAGTAGTTTGCCTGGGGGCAATCGCCGCCCTCTCTCAGCGCCTTTGCCCTGTTGGTAAGGCAAAGGCTCCTCAATGCCTCTGCTGACGCTGTGTGCTGCGACGGGCAGTTTATCTGTTTGCCACTGCCAGTGCAGACCCGATGTAGGAGACGCGGTAGCGGAAGAGGGGACGGCCGCTTTCGCCTTTTGATACTATGCCCATGCCGTCGAGATCGTAGGTGCGGTTGCATCCCCGGCAGCGGACAGTGGTTCCCTGGAGGTCCATACGCTTGGTGATGCCGCCGTATTGCTCGTAACAGTTGGGGCAGTTGAGGTCGAAGCACACCACTTGCGGTTCGCTCTTCCCTATCTCGGGTAGTGATGGCTTGCCGATGATGAGCCCGCCCAGTCCCAGGAGGATGGTGTTGTAGTTGTTCAGCGCAACCAGGTTGATGGGCGATGTCTCCTTGCTTCCCTTGAAATAGATCTTCTGTCCGTCCATGGTGACAGAGCAGAACTCTCCCAGACTGTTGCAGGCTGTGTAGAGTGCAGGAGCCTGATAGACGTTATCCACCAGCAGTCTGGCGGGTATGCGGCAGTAGAGGCTGTCGGTCTCGGCACAGGATACCATGCCGAGCAGAAGCATGAAGGTGGCAAGCAGTCGCTCTTTCATCGGATGAGAATCATAGGGGTGGTAGAAACAGGGGAAGGCGCTTGTGGGTATCGCCCATCGGCCTTCCCCCTTGTATAGTCAGGATTGGGTTTCCCCGGTGGCCAGTTTGCGCTCGGCCTCCTCCATGCGTTCGAAGTGGAAGCTGCTCCACACCTCGTCCATCAGCGCCTTTATCTCGGCGGTGCACAGGTTGCCTATGCTGCCCTCGTGGGTGTGGTGCACCTCCTTGCGAGGCTTGAACTGTCCTGCCTGGATGTCCATTCCCACCTTCTTGTAGGCATCGCGGAAGGGCATCCCCTCGGTGGCGAGGCGGTTGACCTCCTCCACTGAGAACATCAGGTCATAGCGCGGGTCGTCCAGAATGTGCTCGTTCACCTTGATGCGCTGGATGATGTAGGTGGCCATGGCCAGACAGTCGCGCAGCTCCTGGAAACAGGGCAGGAACACCTCCTTGATAATCTGAAGGTCGCGGAAGTAGCCGCTGGGCAGATTGTTCATGATGAGCATGATCTGCTGGGGCAGTGCCTGTATCTTGTTGCACTTGGCACGTGTGAGCTCAAACACATCGGGATTCTTCTTGTGCGGCATGATGCTGGAACCGGTGGTGCACTCATCGGGGAGCTTGACGAAGGCAAAGTTCTGGCTGTTGAACAGGCAGGCATCAAAGGCCAGCTTGCTCAGTGTGCCGGCCACACTGGCCAGTGCAAATGCCACATTGCGCTCCATCTTGCCTCGTCCCATCTGTGCATACACCACGTTGTAGTCCATCGAATCGAAGCCCAGAAGGCTGGTGGTCATGCTGCGGTTGAGGGGAAAACTGCTGCCGTAGCCAGCCGCCGAACCCAAGGGATTGCGGTTGGTCATGCGGAATGCAGCCTGCAGGAACATCATGTCATCTACCAGACTCTCGGCATAAGCGCCAAACCACAGGCCGAAGCTGCTGGGCATGGCCACCTGCAGATGCGTGTAGCCGGGCATGAGCACCTGCTTGTAGCGCTCGCTCTGTGCCTGCAGTTCGGTGAAGAGTGTGTGCACATCCTGGGCCACCAACTGTAGCTGGCGGCGAGTGAAGAGCTTGAGATCGACCAGCACCTGGTCGTTGCGGCTGCGTCCGGAGTGAATCTTCTTGCCCATGTCGCCCAAGCGGCGTGTGAGCATCAGCTCTATCTGCGAGTGCACATCCTCCACTCCCTCCTCGATGACAAAGTGCCCCTCGAGGATTTCCTTGCGGATGGCACGAAGTTCGGCCAGCAGTGCGGTAAGCTCGCTGGCAGTGAGCAGTCCGATGCTCTCCAGCATGGTGATATGTGCCATGCTGCCCAGCACATCGCTCTCGGCCAGGTAGAGGTCCATCTCACGGTCTCTGCCCACGGTGAAGCGTTCTATCTCCTGGGCTGTGCTGAAGCCCTTGTCCCACAATTTTGGCATAATGCTTTGTGTTTTGGTCTGGGATGACTGAGGGCCGCAGCCCCAGTGTCCCTGTATTTTAATAAGGTATGTTGGCCAGCATCTGCGCCAGTCCCTCTACACCCTTCTCCAGTTTCTTGCCCACCATCTGCTTGATGAGGAAGTTGAGCTCTGCCCTGAGTGTCACGCGCAATGCGCACTGGTCGGCCTGGGGCAGCAGCTGAATCCACAGGTTGGCCTGCACGGGAGCCCCTTCGAGGGCAAACTTGACGCACTTGGGATCCTCGCGCTCCACGATGCGCAGCGTAATCTTGCCCACGGGTGAGTCAGATGTCACGCTGTCGCGATCGACCTGCATCTGGCGTATCTTCTCGTTGGCGGTATCCAGCTGCTCGGCTGTCACCTTGCCGTCTGCCTGGTCGAGGATGCGCTGACGCATCTCGGGATTGTCCAGGTTGTTCTGTATGAGTGTCAGGAAAGTGAGGTCCGACAGGCGGTCATATACTCTCTGCTGGGGAAACGGTGACACATGCACCGTGCTCTTATATTCTGCCATTCTTCTCTTCTTGGTTCTTCTTCATTGAGTAAAAAGCGACTCAGTGGCGGTGGAGCCTTGTCTGACAGGCAAGCAAAGCTTCACAGCCACATGGCCGCATGTGTGATGGTCTGCCGCTCAGAGGGCGCTGTCAGGCGTTCCAGTGTGCGGGATCCTTGCGCCACTCGTGCAGCATGGGCACCTGGTCATCGGCGATGTAGCCGGTGCGCAGAGCCTCTGCCACCACAGCCTCATAGTTGGTGAGGGTGATGAGCTTCACGTTGGCATCGGCAAAAGCCTGCTCTGCTACGGGGAAACCATAGGTGTAGGATGCTACCATGCCCACCACCTCGTAGCCTGCTGCACGCAGAGCCTCCACAGCCTTCAGACTGCTGCCGCCGGTGCTGATGAGGTCTTCTACCACCACCACCTTGGTGCCGGGCTGCAGTTCGCCCTCTATCAGATTGGCCATACCGTGGTCCTTGGCCTTGCTACGCACATAGGCGAAGGGCAGCCCCAGAGCATCGGCCACCAGTGCACCCTGTGCGATGGCACCTGTAGCTACACCTGCTACGGCTTCGGCCTCGGGGAAGTTCTCGAGGATGGTGCGTGTGAGCTCCACCTTGACAAAGGTGCGAAGGTCGGGGAAGGAAAGCGTCTTGCGGTTGTCGCAATAGAAGGGGCTCTTCCAGCCGCTGGCCCATGTGAAGGGGTTGGCGGGCTGAAGCTTGATGGCCTTTACGTTCAGCAACTTGGCTGCAAAGATAGATTCCAGTGTATTCATTGTGTCTTGTGTGTTTGGTTCGTTCTTCGCGCAAAGTTACGAAAATCCTCCCACACAAGCCCGCACAATAGTCTGCTAATCATGCAGGGACCTCATTTGCGGGCACAAAAGAGGGGCAGAGAGCCTGCATGCTCCCTGCCCCTGGTTGATGTTATGTGCAGCCCGGACTGCTGGTACAGCCTGCTGCGATGGCTCTTGCACCTTACTTCACCAATACGGTCTTGCCGTTGATGATGTAGAGACCCTTCTGTGTCTTCTGTACACGGATGCCGTTGATGGTGTAGATGGCATCCTGCTGGTTGGTGCCGGCATTCACGCTGTTGATGCCTACGCCGCCCTTCATGTCATTCCACAGAGTCTTCACCTCAGCGGGTGTGAGTGCGTCGTTATATACACGTGCGATGGCTATATCACCACACCAGGCGTTGCTGGCCTTGTCACTTGCGTCGGGATCGCCGCCGATGCCAAACCATCTGCAACCCTGGTTGGGGAAGCGGAATGAGCCGGGCAGCTCTACCTCGGCGTCCTTCTCACCGTTCACGTAGATGCAAGCCTTCTGCTGCTGCTTGTCCCATACGCCCACGATGTGGTAATACACACCTGCCTTGGGAGAGAGAGAACTGTTGACAGTACCCCAATGACTGTTGCCGTCGGTGGTAACGTTGGGGTTGAAGCGCATCACGTACTGGCCGTCCACATTGGCAGTCTCGAAGCCTGTACCGCCTGCCTGCATGGCAGAGAAGGGCTTGCCCACAGCCTGCAGGCTTTCGCCCTGATAGTCGGCCTTGATGACCATCTCCAGTGAGTGGCCGTTGGCCAGAGCCTTCTTGAAGGTATTGTTCTTCTCGAAATCTACCTTGTAGAGGCCGTCGGGAACGATGCCCATCTCGGTGTCGAACTTAGCCACATAGCGGTTGAACTCGGTGTTCCAGTAGGTGGTGGGAGTGGTGCCCAGAACCTCCACGTTGTTCTTCATGGGAGAGGCATCGGTGGCGGTTCCGTCCTCATTGAACACTACATCCAGCAGCAGCTTCATGCCGTTGGCAATGAGAGTGGGATAGGAGTTCTCCTCCATATCGCAGTACCACTCACGTCCCCAGCCCACAACGGTCTCCTGCAGAGCAGCGAAGTTGGTGCCGTCATAGTTGGTGATGCCTTCCTTCACGTCAGCATCAGCGGTGTTGCCGAAGTCGCTGTTGGTGTTGTTCCACACTACGATGTTCTTGTAGGTGCTGGCGGGAGTGGCTGCCTGCTGGCCGCCGCCCACGATACCCTTGCCTGTGCAAGTGCCTGCAGCATAGAAGTTCTCCACGGTGAATGCATCACGCACGCGGCCTACCAGGCCACCTACGATGTCGGCTTCACTTGTGATGTCGAGGTTGGTGTAGCAGTTCTTTACGGTAGTGGGACCACCCACGTTGCCGAACAGACCACCGCAGTAGGCGCTGGCCACATGCAGCTTACCGGTTACCCACACGTTCTCCACTGTGGTGGGCAGCTTGTTGCCGGCTGCATCGCAGTAGTTGCCATGACCAACGTAGCCACCCAGCACGCCCGAACCGGTCTCGGTGCAATCGACATCCACATTCTCGAAGCCCACATTGCGCACGCTTCCGCACAGGATACCGAACACACCTGCATAACGGTGGTTCTTGCTGGTGAGGTTGGAGATGACATGACCGCGTCCGTCAAAGTCGATGAAGTTGCGGCAGTTCTTGCCGTCAAACTCATCGCTCTCTCTGTTGAGGGTATTCCAATCCTCGCCGTAGAGGTCGATATCGTCGTCCAGAATCACATAGTTCATCTGACCCACCTTCATCAGGTCGTGCAGAGCCATCAGCTCATTGACGTTGGATACGGGGAAAGGATCATCCTGGGTGCCGGCATGCCGGTCGATGTCATAGTCATTGAAGTTGGCAGGGTTGCCCGAGATAGCAATCAGCTTGTCATACTCGCCGTTGGCATCCACCAGGCGCTGGCCGTACTTCATGTAGGCAGTGCCTGCACCGATATAGGTGGTCACATTATCCACTGCCTTAGCTTCGGTGGCAGTGATGAGAATCTGACCCTCGGTGAGCTGGGTGCGTGAGAAGACACCTGTGAGACCGTTTCTGGCTCCTGCCTTGGTGGCAAATGTGGTTCCAGGTACGATGCGCACATCGTCGGTGCACTCGCCGTCATACTCCATATCGGAAATCATGAAGAAGGGCTGGCCTGCCGGGATAGGCATAGTGGCTAGGTTGAGTGCAATATACTTGACGCCGTCCTTTTCCATGGTGCCGGCAGCAGTATATACGTTGGTGCCCTCGATAGACTTGATTTCGGTGGCGTAGCATACAGGAGTCATGTCTCCGGAAAGCCTGTTGATAAGGAACGAGGGATTGTAAGCCGTCTCGTCCACTGCCTCTACAGGCTCGATGACAAACACGCTGTTGTCGGGCTGTGAGGTGCTCACTGCACTCCATGTACCCACCTGGTTGGCAATCTCATTGCCGCGACCGTTGAGGAAGTGGTAGGTGCCGAGTGATGAACCGCCGATCTGGCAGAGGTCGATAGAGCACTGGCCGTAACCCAGATACGTTACCTGGACGGCAGAGGGATCCAGCTCCATGGTGGTGGAGTTCTGGTCGGTGCCTGAATTGATGAAGAGTCCGCTCCTGCGGTTCTGCAGAGCGTACTTGCCCTTGCTGATTTCCACAAAGCGCCACTGGGCTGCTGTGGGGTCGCTATCCACATCGTCCTTGCTGAAGTAGTAGATGCAGTCACCTGCCTTTACGTCGTCCTCCTGCAGGATTTCAGCAGCATCCTCACTGCGAAGTCCGGGTGCGATGTACTGGTCAAAGAACGGATTGCTGATAGACCACCATGAGGGGATATCCCAACCGCGATACACGAAGTAGTCCTCACTGGGATACTTGATGGTGTACCATGTGTGGGTGTCCAGCTTGTTCTGCTTGGCCTGGAAAGCCTCCTGGGCATCGGTCAGCAGTTTGGTAGCTGCCTCAAACTTGGTGCGATCCACCTTTTCGTAATCCACCATGCCGTTGGCCTCGGTGAGAGCAGCCTTGAGAGCCTCTACTGCCTCGGCAGGATACTGTCCCACTGCGTTGCCCACAGCATAGCTGTCAGCTAAGACAGCTGCGATGTCGCCCGACAGAGTGGCGTAATCGTTGGTGTCATATACCAGAGCCTTTACAGCACGTACAGCTTCGCCTATGGCAGTGGTGTCGCTCAGGTCAACAGCCAGACCCTTGTCCACCTTTTCCTGCACGTGGTCGATAACCTCCTTCAGCTTGTCGGCAGCGTCCTTCAGGCCAGCCACATAGTAATACTGTGATTTGGTCTCGCTTGGGATGGTGCTGTGGAACTGGAGCTCAGCCATGTTCACGTTGATTTCATCCACTTCACAGCCCATGGGGTAGAGGCGGAGATACTGGTAGGCTGCCCCCAGTTTGATATCTGGACTTACATAGTGGGCATTGGGCTTGTTCACATCAAATCCCTGTGTGAGAGATGTAATGCGCTTCCAACTGGTATTGTCGTCGGGAGTGTTGGTTGCGTAGAGGTCAAATGCATCGGGGTTCTTGTAGCCTGTGGCCAAACCATAGTACTCGAAGTTGATTTCGGTCAGGTCTGTGCGCTTGAGATCCAAGTCAAAGTACAGAGTGCTCTGGTTCATTGCTGTTCCAGGTGAATTGGTCTGTACGTAAGTGCCCAGATTATTGTCAATCAAGTAGCCATACTCAAGATCAGGAACGATGCTGTTGCCGGTAATCTGGCTTGCCTCGGTGAGCAGATTGTCATAGCTGAATGCGGTCTTGTATGTGGCAGCGGCCTTGGTGAGGTATGTGCCCAGTGTGTTGCTGATACCTCTGCGATCGACATACAGCTCGTTGACCTTGCGTGCCAGTTCATTGATAATAGCAGTATCGTTCTGCACTGCGGTGAGGTCATCAATCTTCTCCTGAGCCTTGAGGATTTCGGCATCCAGCTGGTCACATGCTTCCTTCATGCCCTTCACAGTGAAGTACTCTGAAGACTCAGTAGGTGTGGTGCCGTACATCTGGAACTCACTCATGTTGAAGTAACCGGGTCCGCCCTGAGTGTTGAGAACCACGAAGCGCACATACTGGTAGGCTGCACCCATCTCCACAACGGGAGAGGTGTAGTACTCACGGCTGCTCACGGCTGGGAAACCCTTGTCGAGGCGGGTTATCTTCTTCCATGCAGAAGCGGCTGCTTCGTCGTCGTTGGTGGGAGTAGGCTCCTCTACGGCGCTTGCATCATTGGTAACCCATACCTCGATGTCGATTGGCATCTGGTTCCAACTGTCGCGCCAACCGCCATCGCCTCGGCGCAGCATCTTGAAGAGGAACTCCTGGATGTCGGTGCGCTTCAGATCTACCTGCAGATAGTGGTAGCCTGCTACGGCATTGGCAGGATAGCGAGAGTGGAAGTAGGTGTCGCTGCTGCCGTCGATCAGGTTGGCATAAGCACCCTGTCCGCCTGTAGCTGCATCCTTGTAGGTCCAGCGGGCGTTGCTTGAGAACTGGTTGTGTGCATCGTCCTCATCATCGGCCTCATAGATGAGAGCCTCATAGTCGTTGGCCTTTGCGCGAACCTGCTTGGCATTCTCGATGGCCTGCTCCAGCAGGGTTGCATAGGCCTTCTTCAGGCCGTTCTCTGTCATGGCATCGCCCACAGCATCATCCACGCGGCGAACGTACCAGTAGTTGAAGGAGTCGTAGCCCACATTGGCTGCACAGAGATAGCCTGACTCGCCACTGCCATTGTTGTGCGACAGCATGTGATACGAGTACTTGTTCTTGACGTTGCACAGCATGAACCATGGGGTGTTGTGTGCAATGTCGGGAGTGATAATCTGCTCGGTGGTCTGCTTTTCCACGAGAGGCAGGTTGTAGGCATCCGTTGTCAGGCATGCGTCACCGTTCACCCAGTCGATGAACCTCTGGTTGCCCACGCACTGGATGCTGTAGTTGCCGCTTGCCAGCTTGGTCACCTTGAACACCTGATAGGGGTCTTCCTCGTCGAGATTTCCCCATGCCATACGGCTCTCAGTTGTGTTGCCGATGAGGGCTTTATCCACACCCTGCAGAGTCTGGTAGGCTTCGCTGGCGCTGATGAAGCGGTAGTAGCCGTCGGTAACCTGAATCTGGTTGCCGGTGACATCGTTCAGAGCCTGGCGCAGAGCCTTTTCGGCTTCGGCCAGTTCTGCATCGGTGGCCGAAGACTTGTCGGCCAGAGCCTGTGCGTTATCCCACAGTTTCTCGAAGGCAGTCACCTTTTCCTCGGGATAGTAGCCTGGATCGGTACCTGTCTGATAGGTGCCCGGGCCAACACTGTCCAGCAAGTGGATGAGTGTCGTTCTGGGATCGTTGACCTCAATGGCAGGATACATCTGGAACTCACTGAAGCACCAGTAGGGCTGGCCTGAATCGCGGGCATAGAAGCGCAGATACCTGTACGGCATGCTCATGCTCACCATTGGGGGCGTGTAAGGCCAGCAATCCTCTATCTTCTCATTGGGAAGATCGGAATGGACTGCCACTGTCACCCATGAACTGTTGTCCTCAGGGGTGTTGGTAGCCTTGATTTCAATCTTGGTCCACATGATGCCACGACGCACCTGGCCGTTATACACATCGGCACGACGGTCGTAGCGGTAGAAGAACTTCTGGATGTCGGTGCGCTTCAAATCCACCTGGATGTACAGGTCTTGATTGTGCAGGTTGGGACCAGTGGGGTCGGAGTGCCAATAGGTGGTCTGGTCTCCGTCGATCAAAGCTCCCAGCTCGTTGCCGGCATCGATGAACTCCTGGTTGTAGGAGTAGTTGTCATTGCCAGGGGTAATCTTCCATGTGCAGTTACTGGTCAACTGAGTTTCGGCTGGGTCGGCCACCACATTGGTGATGAGCGGCGAATCCTCGTCGGGCTGAAACAGTTGCGCAGAGGCAGGTTGCACATTCCACACCATGCTGAGCAATAGCAGCAGCATGGTAGAGAAAGCATTTCTTCTCATTTGCATTCGTTTTAGGTTAGTGGTAAATTTAGTGTAGTTAACTCTCATTCTCTGTTGTCGTTGGGCGTTTGTTACTTTGGTTGTCTTATCTCTGTTGGGTTGTACTTGATGTCGTTGTCTTATGTCTTTGGTTTTGTCACTGTTTCTGGTGCCTGTTGTGGCCGTTCAGCGTGCTCCTGCAGTTGCTCATTTCTTGATGAACTTGCAGCTGTGGACGGTGCCTCCAAACTTCCAGCTCACGATATACACTCCGCGTGGCAGGCTGGCGGTGCTGAATGTTCCGGTGGAGGAAAGTTGTGCCATCAGCATGCCCGACGTGTTGTGCAGGCTCGCCGTGAACTGCAGTACGGGCCTGTCAGACTGCTCGCACAGGAAGCGCAGAGTCTGGGCCTGGGCGCTGTAGGCCAGCACGTAGTCGGTCTGAGCCTCAATGGCTTCCACGGGTGTGAGGTCGCTCTTGCCCACTGTCATCAGTTGCCATTGGCGGTTGCCGCTGGTGGCATCGCGCTCATCACTGTTGGCATTGCAGATGGGGTTGCCCTCCATCGCCATTCCATCCTTGTTGTAGGCTACCCGTCCGCTTCTCACATTCTTGATGTTATAGTAGCCTCCGGCACCCTGAGGTATGAAATCCCACAGCTGGTGGCGGTCTGTGCTGTCGGGTGCTTCCAGCGTGAGCAGTTCGCCCTCGCCGGTTCCACGGTCGCTCAGAGCCATTCCTGTCTGTGCGTTGGTGATGAGGAAGTGGCCTCCGGTGGCATGTATGTTCCACTTCTGACCCTCGTCGCCTTCGTCGGTCACACGGCTGATGCTCACCTGATTGTCAGACAGAGCAGCTGCCATGGCAGGAAAAGCCTTGCTGTATATCTTGTAGGAATACTCCTCCTGAGCCTGGAAAGCCTTGGTGGCAACCAGTCCGCAGCGGCGGTGGAACTCCTTGGAGAGGTATTCGTTGTGCACCTGGATGAAGGCTTTGACGTTTTCCACATATTCGTCATAGGTGTTGAAGAGGAACACTTCGTCGTATGTCTTCGTATTGATGCTCCACCGCTTGAAGTTCTCGATGCGCGAGGGGCGTATCACCAGGGCCATAGAATCCACAAAGGCAATCATCTGCTCGTCGAGCCCCTGCTCGCGCAGTTGCTCATAGCGCTGGCATACAGCCTGCTTGAATCAAGGGTCTTCCCACATGCGGGTGTACCATCCCTTGATGGTGTAGTTGCTTCCGTAACCGAACTGGATGGCGAGTCGCTTGCTCACATCTCCCATGCGCGAACAGTTGTTCCAGCATATGTCGAAGTCCCAGATGGGGCCGAAGTAGAGACGCTCGTCGGCTCTCTCCTTATATATATAGGAGCACCAGAAGCCGTCAGGGTTGGCATTTATCTCCTGCACCAGGTACCAGTCGATGAGCGAGGTGGTGTCGGTGTATTGGCGATAACCGCGCTTGGCATGGGCAAACTCGTCGCCATAGAGAGCGGACTCAAACTTGTTGATATACGCTTTGATATAGTTGAGCTGGCGCGGGTTGATGACCTTGGGCTTGGGGTCGTGAATGCGTATGTGGCATCCTTGCTTGCTCATGAAGTAGAGTCCGTCACTGGCGGTATTGCCCTCGGGTTCCAGGAAGTAGCCACCGCTGATGTCGGTGGCAGGATTGGTCACCATGGTATCCTGCCGTGCTATCTCCAGCCGCCCCTTGTGTACCTCCATCTGATCGGAAACCTGATAGTTGCCGTCATAGCGGCCGTTCAAGTAAAGGTCGATAAACTGGTAGCAGGGGGTGAAAGGCATCTGCATCAGTTCGCCCACACGTGATGCCAAGGCATTGCGAAGCAGCAACTTGTCGCCTGCATTGGCCAGCAGCACCCAGTCTTTGGCCTTTGCCTCCTGCGGTCCCAGCAGTCGTGTCTTCTTGGGGAACTTGATGCGGTAGGGTTTCTTGGGCAACCCCCATGTGGTGTTGCCTCGCCCGCGTATCTTCACAGAGTCATATCGTGCGGTATCTGTCCCGTTGACCATCACCATGCGGCAGTACTTGTAGTTGTCGTGGTCGGTAACATCCTGGCGGTCAAAGGTCTCTATGTAGAGCGTGGGCAGCGTGGTCAGCTGCTCGTGATGGTCTTGAGCCGCTGTATGGTGAGCCGACAGGCACAGGCACAGGAGTGCCAGACACACGGATGTGCCTGGCTTCCTCGTTGCTGTGCGGCATGCTTGCCTGTTCTTGTCTCTGGTCATGAGTGGCTCAATAGTTGTGTGGTGATGGGCTTACCAGATGTCTTCGGGAGTCTCGGGGTTGTCATATACCTCCTTGGGACAGTATTCCAGATAGTCCATATAGAACTCACGCGTCTGGTCGTCGAGCACGCTCTTGAAGCGCAGATAGTAGGTCTCGTCGGCCTTCATGGGTTCGCGCACGATGATTCTTCGCACGATAACGGGATCGGCACGTGCCATTGTTGACAGTCCCTGACCGCCATCGCAATATATCTCGGCTCCTTTCATGAAGCCGTTGTTGCGCAACTTCTTATCCACCTCGGCGTTATAGTCGTCGTCCTGAGTGTCTCTCTCCCATCCCACATTGCTGGGGAAGGTGCCGCTGGTGGTGCGTCGCTCAAGTCCGCTTGTGCGTATGTCCAGAGGAATACCCATAGGTGGCAGGTTGTCCTTGTTCTCTCCCCAATAGAACTGCACCATCCCTCGGTTGTGGCCCTCACTCTGCACGTTGAAGCGAATTTCGTAGATGCCATCGGCAGGTACGGGCGGCAGACGGAAGGTGATATCCAGGAATCCGCGCACGTTCAGCTCGTCACCCTGGTAGTTCTTCATCGTCTCGTTGTAGCCGTTATAATAGAAGAACCAGCTCTCGTCGCCGATGAACACGTCATCGAAGTAGGGATACTGGCTGGTGAAGGGGAATCCCCAGCGCTGTCCCAGGCTGTAATACTGCAGGCGGATGTCGTTGTTCATCATCTCGGGCATGGCCGATGCGATGTCGAAGCGGATGCGCTCCTTGTGCAGGTTGTGCTGGACATCTTCGGTGTAGGCCATTATCTGGTCGATGGGATAGACTATACCGTTGCGTACGTTGAACTCGCCTTCGGTCTCGGGTATGGGCACCTTGATGCCGGCCTTGTCTGCATCGCAGCTGATTTCGTGGTAGCTGCCGCGTCGGCTGTTGTCTATCTTGGGGAATCGGTTGATACATACACCGTCGCTCTCGGCGCTCTCCAGGAACTTCACCAGCCTGCGCTTACCCATGCAGGTGTAGTATTCGTACTGAACCACAGTGGGTTGTTTCCTCTGCGAAGAGTAGCCTTTCTCGTTCCAGTGAAGCACCAGACGGTCGGAGGCAAGGCGCATGGGCAGGAAGTGGTAGGTGACAAACTGGTTGAGGATGTTGTCCTCGCTGTGGTAGTTCTCGTCGGTCTTGGCGGTGGGGTAGTATCCGTTCTCCTTGAGCCAGCTTACCACATCATCCACCGTGATGTCGAAGCGGTTCTTGCCTATCTCTCTCTCCCACACATCATCGGTCTCGGCAAAGAAGGTGAAGCCATAATATCTGTGCTCGGGCAGCTTGCCGGTGGTGTAGCCTACGCCCGACTCATGGGCAATCATCTCAGGCACCTGCCCTGTCTGGTAGGCCTGCTCGTACTCGTCATCCCTGTATCTCTGCAGGGTGTCGAGCATGCCCACAGCATGTACGAGCATAGAGGAAACGTAGTAGCCCGACTCCTTTTCGGTGTATATCTTGTTGAGGAGGTAGCCCAGGGTGTTGTTTGTGGGAGCCACCACAGAGTGCACGCAGTGGACGTAGCCGTTGAGCACACGTATGTTATTGTTGCGCGCGTCCATCAGCGCACCGTTGATGGTGATGCTGTCGGGGTCGTCGAAGTAGTTGACTATCAGCTTGCGGTCATACATGTTGCTCTTCGAGAACTCGCCGCCGTCGTTGATGGGGAACTGGGCCACATCATAGGCCGGGAGATTGTCGCCGCTGTTGATGACGCTATTATATACGATGACTTTGCGGATGGAGTCGAGGGTGGTGCTGTCGCGGAAGCCATCCCAACTGGCACTTGCTATGATGTTCTTCATGGCCAGGGTGTCGAGGTAAGCCTGCACGGCGTCGTTGTCGGGGGCAAATACTGTGAAGTGGCCGCGGGCGGAGAGCAGCGAACCTACTGTGGAACTGGACATTCGGCTCACAGGCACCTTGTTCAGCAAATCCACAAAACTGCTGTACTGCTCGTGCTTGCACAGATAACTGTAGGCTGTCTCTTCCTTCAAGACATAACGTGCGCTCATGTCGATGTGTTCTTTGCAGGAACCCAGACCGATTGCTATTAGCAAGGCTCCTATTACACCCTTGACTCCTCTCATCTTCGTTTAGGGTTGTCCGTATATAAATCGTTTTGACTGTAAAAAGAGCGTTTTGCGCTCTTTATCTCCGCAAAGTTAGTTCTTTTTAACTATTAAATGGTACGAAATGGGCAAAAAAATGAACTAAGATGTAGATTTCTTGACGTTCGGGCGATTTTTCTCCCTCATTGGGCTTCCTGTTTACCTCGTTTGTGTTGCATTCCGCTCTCTTTTTAGTCTCTCTCTCCATGCTTTTTATGAAAAGAAGTCTTGCAGAAGGGAAGTGCCCGCTTTTATGATGGGGAGTCAAGAGCAGCATGATATGAGGTTTCGCGAAGCTTGTTTTGGGTTTCAGGCAAACTTGTTTCGCGTTTCGATGAAACGTGATGAGGCTCTTGGGCTGAACCTGTTTTGTGTTTGGGTTAAATGTGCTGCGAGTTTAAGTTGAATGTGTCTCGTGTTTGTGCCAAACATGATGTAGGTTTCTATGGAATGCGTTGAGAGCCCCATCAGAGCATGCTGCGAAGTCAAATGAAGCATGCTGCGATGGCCGATGCACCGCGATGTGTTGAGCGGAAAGAATCACCAGACCACGTTTCTCATAACCTCGCTCCGCTCCGCAAGGATTGTTTTCCCAATTCTTGCAGAGCCAAATACTGGGAAGGTAGTCAGAAAGGCAGGAGTAGTACAGCATGCTCTGTAGGAGTAGTACTTCATTGACGACAGGAGTAGTACTCCGTTGGTGACAGGAGTTATACTTCATCGTCAAGTTAAGTAGTACTGCCTCCAAACGCCGGAAAATCCGTCCTCATTCCTCTTCTCCCTTTTCCGCCCCCAAACCCTCGGAACCGTCCCCGATATCCCGAAAACGTATCGCGCGCGCAATATATATATAATGA